>Ga0160457_1000066_pt1 | contig 168984 bp, 128 predicted proteins | sample HID1972M_E6MG_FD_108242 | JGI IMG/M metagenome (GOLD analysis project Ga0160457, IMG submission 108242) | Enriched pill bug-associated microbial communities from UW Madison campus, WI, USA - HID1972M_E6 MG | ecosystem: Host-associated > Arthropoda: Insects > Digestive system > Unclassified ...
CCGGCTCGTTCCCTCCGCCGGCGCAGCCGGCGAGGGTCAGCGCCGCGCCGGTCGCGAGTGCGACCGCGGCGAGAGTCCGCTTCTTATTGAACATCCTTGTCCTCTCTGTGAACGTCCGCGTTCTCGGTGCGTGACCGGACGTTCGTTGTCCGTGTGTGCGGTGTCGGCGTCCCCCGACTCGGAAAGCCTCGGGAAAGCGCTTGCCGGTTACGGTACTACGCGTTGAAACGATTTGCAAGAGATGAGGGCAAACGCTTTCCGTCGTTGCGGGATTGTGATCTTGTGACCGGTCCCAGGGTACGCGCGCCCGCCGCCGTCCGCCAGGCGGGCGTCAGCGGCGCAGATCGGCGACCGGGCTGGCGAACCCCTGCCGGTGCGTGGGGTGCGCGGCCAGGTCGGCCGGCGTGATCACCGCGCCGTCGGCGGCCGCCGACGCGTAGATCGCCGCGACCAGCTCGAACGAGCGCGCCGGCTCATCGGCGGTCGGCGGCAGGGGCGCGCCCGCCAGCAGCGCGTCGAACACGTCGCGCAGCAGCGGTGCGTGGTCGCTGCGCTCCTCGACCGCGGGCAGATCCCACGCGTCGGCCTCGGCCTCGAACCCCGGCGCCGGCGTGATCTTCCAGTTCTCGTGTCCGTGCCCGTAGAGATGGTCGACCGTGACGGTCGCCTTCTGCGTGTCGAGGCGGATCGAGCTCGTCTGCCGCGGCGAGACGGCACTGGTGACGACCTGCGCCACGACCCCGTCCGCGAAGGTGATCGTGGCGGTCGAGGCGTCCTCGGTCTGGGTCTCGCGGTCCAGGCGCCACAGGCGCCCCTGCACGCTCGCCCAGTCGCCGAGCAGGAAGGCGAGCAGGTCGAGCTGATGGATGCCGTGGCCCAGCGTCGTCCCGCCCCCCTCGGTCTCCCACTTGCCCCGCCACGGCACGGCGAAGTACTCCTCGTCGCGGTACCAGAGCGTCTGGCACACCGCGATCAGGGGGCGGCCCAGCGCCCCGCGCTGCAACAGTCCGCGCACGTGCGCCGCGGCGGTGCCGGTGCGCTGCTGGAAGACGACGGCGAGCTCGCGCCCCGCCGCCTCGGCGGCGGCGCGCATGTCGTCGAGCTCCTCGAGGGACGGCGCGGGCGGCTTCTCGACGACGACGTGCGCGCCGGCCGCGAAGCTGGCGAGGGTCTGCTCGCGGTGCACGCCGGGGGGCGTGCAGATGAGGACGACGTCGGGACGCTCGGCGGCCAGCAGCTCGTCGAGCGTGTCGTAGACCGCGGGATCGCCCCATTGCGCGGCGAAGTCGTCGGCCTTGCTGCGCGTCTGGTTCGTCACGGCGACGAGCTCTGCCTGCGGGTGGGCCTGCACCGATCGGGCGTGGAAGTGCGCGACGGAACCGGTGCCGACGATCGCGCAGCGAAGGGTCTGGGTCATTCGGACTCCTGCGTGGGGGTGTGCGAGCGCAGTTCGGCGACGAGCCGCGCTCCCGCGGTGGGGGCGAGGGCGGGGACGTCCGCGTCGCCGATGACGACGGCCGCCGACAGGACCAGGGTGTCCCCCGGCGCCAGCGGCGTCTCGTCGAAGAAGAACGGCGCGGGGTTCAGGCCCGCGTACTCGGCGCTGCGCGCGAACCACGGGGCCACCGCATCCGCGCCGTCGAGGATGAGGACCCCCGCTGACCGGTCGGGCGCGAGGAAGGCGAGCCACGGGGCGGGCTCACCGCGTGCCGCGTCGCCGACCGGGCCGTCGGCGTCGACGATCTCACCGCCGGTGAACGAGGTCGGTCCGCGCCAGAAGATGCCCGCGTAGCCGGCGTTCTCACGTCCCTTCGACGTCGGCGAGCCGAAGCCGAGCGTCTCGGCCGTCTCGTTGCGCAGCGCGCTGCGCCAGGTGAGCGCCCACGTCTCGTCGTCGATCGGGCGAGCCGTCAGCGTGCGGTGCTCGGTGAGGACGAGCGCACCGTCCTCGGCGATCCAGTCGAGGAGTTCGTCGACGCGCGCGAGACCGGCCGTCTCGTCGGCGATCGGCGTCTCGGACGGCACGAACGCGCGATGGACCTGCGCGCCGTTGTTGGGCAGCTGCACATAGCCCTCGCCGTGGACGTAGGTCGGACCGCCCCAGAAGTTGTGCGGGCCGACCACGGGCAGCGCGAGCGAGAGTCCCTTGTGCCAGACGTGATCGTCGGGGCGGTACGCCGTGACGTCCGTGCCGCTGCGGGTCCGCAGCAGCGCGTACGGACGAGGCGACTCGAGCTGAGGCTCGGTGGGCGCGTAGACGTAGTCGGCGACGACGTTCTCGCCGTCGCGCAGGCGCAGCCGTCCGGGCTCTTCGGCGTCGACGTGCATGGGACCTCCGGTGGGGCGGGGCCGGCATCCACCGGCACGCACCCAGCGTAGAGCGAATCGCGGGAAAGCGCTATCCGGTTCGTAAACGGGCACGCTCAGCCGACGGGCACGCTCAGCCGGCGGGCCACCGCCAGGTGTGCAGGTGCCCGCACATGCCGAACGAGCGCTCGGGCGAGACCCGCACCGCACGGGTGACGGATGCTGCGGACAGCGCTCCCGGCGTCCCGTCGGCGAGCGCGGCCAGCTGCGCGCGCGTGCGGTCGGTCTCGACCGCCACGGTCTGCTCCCACGTCCGCCGCCACTGCGCGGCGCGCGGCTGCACGAGCCGCGCGGCCCGCGCGTGCAGCGCCTCGAGCGCGGCCGGACCGTCGGCCGCGACGGCGTCGCGGAGGGCGAGGTATCCCGTCATCGCGAGGTCGCGGCGCGCACGGGCGGCCGCCGCGCGCCCCTCCCCCTCGGGCAGGGCGGCCGCTGCCGCGTAGGCAGCAGGATCGTCGAGGATCTCGGGCGGGAAGGTCAGCACGGCGTCCCCCGCCTCGGGCAGCCCCGCATTGGCCATCACGACCATCAGGCGCAGGTCGCCGTCGTTGACGAGGCGGTGGACCGTGCCCGGGGTGAACCAGACGACGTCGCCGGGCTCGAGGGGGTGCTCCTGCACGCCGTCGGCCGACAGCGTGTGGACGGCGCCCGAGCCGGCCACCACGACGTACCCCTCGCTGGAGGCCGTGTGCAGGTGCGGCGATCCGCCGCACCTGCCGTCGACGGCATCCCAGTCGTAGACGGCGAGGTCGGTGACCGCGACGCCGCCCGGGAACACCGCGCCGGCGGCATCCCCGATCGCGTCCGCCCCGGTCACAGCAGCTCCCGGAGGTCGTCGGCGAGGGCGGCGGCCGCCGCCGCGCCGGCGTCCGCCATGCCGACGGCGTATCGGAAGCGCACCGTCCGCCCCGGGGCGACGGCGAGCTCCTCGCTGAAGAACGGCGCGGGGTTGAGGCAGGCGAACTCCTCGGAGCGGGCGAACCACTGCGGCGGGTGATGGGGGTTCTGCGCGGCATCGACCATGACGATCAGCGAGGTCTCGTCGATCACGTCGTGGCGTCCGGCGAAGCCCATCCACTCGTGGCGCTGACCCCGCACGTCGCTGCCCGACCCCGATCCGGTCGCCGTGACGAGCGTGCCCTCGGTGAACGAGCGCGGGCCGCGCCAGAACAGGCCGCCGTAGCCGGCGTTGTCCCGCCCCTTCGTCGTCGGCGATCCGATCGAGATCTCGGCGTCGGACACGTTGGTCATCGCGGTCTCGAAGGTGAGCGCCCACGCCGTCTCGTCGAGCACGCGGGCGGTGAGGGTGCGCCGCTCGGTGAACAGCCGGCGGCCGTCCTCGGCGATCCACTCGAGGTCGTGCGCGAAGCGCGCCACGCCGTCGGCGACGCCCTCCTCCACGATCGCGCGGTGCTGCTGGGTGCCGTCGTTGGGCAGCTGCACATAGCCCTCCCCGTGCACGTAGGTGGGGCCGCCCCAGAAGTTCTCGTCGTCGACGACCGGCAGCGACCAGGCGATGCCCTTGTGCCACACGTGGTCCCACGGTCGGTACAGGCTCACGACGTGCCCGGCGCGCGTGCGGAGGGGGTCGAGGTACGGCTTCGGCGACTCCAGCTGCGGCGAGTCCGGCACGAACACGTAGCGCAGGAGGTCGACCTCGCCGTCGCGGACGGTGAACGCCGTCGCGGTGCTCTCTGCGGCGAGCGTCACGTCACCGGTCATGCGCGCACCTCCTTGACGGGCGCCCACGGCACGGCGCCGCCGTCCATGGAGCGCAGGAACGGGTCGTCCCCGGCGATCTCACCGGCGGCGACGGGGACGCCGCGGAATGCGGAGGCGTAGGTGGCCGCCGCCAGCTCCAGGGTCCGCCGCGCGTCGATCGCATCGACGCCCGGTGCGGCGCCGCGCGCGAGCGCGTCGAGGATCGCGGCGATCTGCCCGCGGTGCCCGCTGCGCTCGTCGGAGACCCCTTCGGCCCAGCGGTCCGCGAGGTGCTCGTGCCCGGGGGCAGGGGTGAACGTCCAGTCCGCGTCGGTGTAGCCGTAGACGTGCTCGACCTCGACGGTGGCGTGCGCGAAGTCGAACCGCAGGCGGGAGGTCTCGCGCGGCGACACGATCGAGTTCACGACGGTCGCGAGCGCCCCGCTGTCGAACTCCACGAGCGCCATCGAGACGTCCTCGGTGTCGGTCGGCAGCGCCTGCCGCGCCGCGAAGGCGCTCAGGCGGCGCCACGGCCCGAGGACGGCGAGCAGCAGATCGAACTGATGGATGCCGTGGCCCATCGTCGGCCCGCCCCCTTCGACGTCCCAGCGGCCGCGCCACGGCAGGTCGAAGTACTCGGGCGTGCGATGCCAGAGGGTCTCGCACGTCGCGACGAGCGGCCGGCCGAGCACCCCCTCGTCCACGAGCCGGATCAGCCGCTGGGCGGCGGCGCCGTACCGGTGCTGGAACACCGTGAGGGCGGGGACGCCGGTCTCGCGCGAGACCGTGACGAGCTCGTCCATCTCGGCCAGGCTCAGCGCCGTCGGCTTCTCGATCAGCGCGGGCACGCCGGCGCGCAGCGCCTGGACGGCCAGCGGCACATGGGTCTGCGGCGGCGTGCAGATGTGCACGAGGTCGAGGCGTTCGCCGGCGAGGAGCGCGGCCGCGTCGGCGTAGACCTCCGCGCCGCCGAACCGCTCCGCGAACGCGCGGGCGCGAGCGGTGTCGAGGTCGACGACGGCGGCCAGCTCGGCGCGGGGCGCCAGTGCGGCGATCGCCTCGGCGTGCGCGTGGGCGATGCCGCCCGTCCCGATGATGGCGACCCGGGCGACCCCGTCCGTGCCGCTCGCCCGATGCCTGCTGCCCGGCTGATCCATACTGCCCCTTCGAAATAGTGAACGTTCACCTTATGCCCTGTTACGGTAGTGACCGCCCCCAGCCCGCGTCAACCCGGGAGCTTCGATGACCGATGCCGCCACCCGCCCCGCGACCATGCTCGACGTCGCCCGGCTCGCCGGCGTCTCGCATCAGACCGTCTCGCGGTATCTGCGGTTCAGCGGCGGCCTGAAGCCCGCCACGAGCGAGCGCATCGCGGCCGCGATCGCCGAGCTCGACTACCGTCCCAACCTCGTCGCGCGGTCCATGCGCACCCGCCGCACGGGGCGCCTCGCGGTCGTGCTGCCCGGGCCGCACTCGTTCAGCCCCGGCCCCGTGCTCACGGGCGCGGTCGACGCGGCGGCCGGATACGCCGTCGAGGCGCTGAGCGTCGCCGGCGGCGCCGAGGAGCGCGCCGAGCGGGTGCGCGAGCTCGCGGCCTCCGGCCAGGTCGAGGGCATCCTCTCGCTCGCGCCCGTCGCCGACGTCGGCGATCTGCGGGGCGTGGCGTTCGTGGTCTCGGCGGACTTCGACGACGACACCCGATCCATCGGACACCGCGCGAGCGGGACCGCCGCGACAGAGCTCGTCGAGGGCCTCGCCGCGCGCGGGCACCGCCGGCTGCTGCACGTCACCGGCGACCTCGACTTCGCCTCCGCGCGCGCACGGCGCGACGTGTTCCTCGAGACGGCCGCCCGGCTCGAGTTGGAAGCACACGTCGTCGAGGGCGACTGGGGCGCCGAGTCCGGCGCCGCCGCGGTCTCGGGACTGGCTCCCGGTGCGGTCACGGCGATCGTGGCCGCGAACGACGTCCAGGCCGGCGGTGCGGTCCAGGCCGCCCGCGCGCGCGGCTGGGACGTGCCCGGCAGCCTCTCGGTCACCGGCTGGGACGACCACCCGCTCGGAGCGCTGCTGTCGCCGACGCTGACCACGGTGCGGATCGACAACGCGCGCCTCGGCGCCGATGCGATGCGCCGCCTGGTCGCCGCCGTACGCGGCGATCCGGCCCCCGCGCCGAGCACCGATGCCCTGCACGAGGTGATCTGGCGCGACTCCGTCGGCGACGCGCCCGCACGGGACGTGCGCCCGTAGGCGGTTCGCAACTCAGGCAATCCGCGCGCCGGCCCGGCGCCGCGCGGCAGGAACTCGCGGAATCCGATCGGGCGCGGCACCGATCTGCCTGAGTTGTGCACGCAGACCCCCGCCGTCGGAGCAGTCTCCGCCGCCCGCGGCGGCGATCGTCAGCCCAGGCCGGCCTGCGTCGAGTGGAGCTTCGCGTACCGGCCGTCGGCGGCGAGCAGCTCGGTGTGGGTGCCCTGCTCGACGATGCGGCCGCGTTCGAGCACGACGATGCGATCGGCCTGCCGGACGGTGGACAGCCGGTGCGCGACGACCAGGGTCGTGCGTCCCCGCATGAGCCGGCCGAGCGCCTCTTTGACGAGCTCCTCCGACTCGGGATCCAGCGCGCTGGTCGCCTCGTCGAGCAGCAGGATCCGCGGATCGCGGACCAGGGCGCGGGCGATCGCAAGGCGCTGGCGCTGGCCGCCGGACAACCGTGCGCCGCGTTCGCCGACGACCGTGTCCCAGCCGTGCGGCTGGTCCTGCACGAAGTCCCACGCGTTCGCGTCGCGAAGCGCCTGGGCGATGCGATCGTCCGAGGCCTGCGGCATGCCGTACGCGATGTTCTCGCGGATCGTGCCCTCGAACAGGACGGACTCCTGCGGCACGACCGACACCGAGCGGCGGACCGTGCGCAGGTCGAGCTCCTGCATGTCCTGCCCGTCCAGCAGGATGCGTCCCGCGGTCGGTCGCACGAACCCGAGGACGAGGTTGAGCAGGGTCGACTTGCCCGATCCGGACGAGCCGACGAAGGCGACGGTCGTTCCGGCGGGGATCACGAGGTCGATCTCGTGCAGCGCGTCGTCGTCGGCGCCCGCGTAGCGGTGCGACGCGCGCTGCAGCGCGATGTCGCCGACGACCGCGTCGACCGCGCGCTTGCCCTCGTTGTGCTCGAGATCGGGCTCCTGGATCACCTCGGCGATCGACCGCACCGACTCCAGGCCGCGCGCACCGACGGGAATCAGCATGAGCAGCTGGGTCAGCCCGCCGGTCAGCAGCGTGAAGTAGGTGGACAGCAGCACGACTTCGCCGGGGGTGATCGGGAGGATGCCGGTGAGCGAGAAGACGGCGGCCAGGACCAGGCATCCCACGCCGAGCAGCTGCATCGCGACCCAGGAGATCGACGCGACGTGGCCGTTGAGCATGTCGAGGTGCAGGCCGGCCCGGCGCACGCCCTCGGCGCCGTGGGAGACGCGGGTGACGGCGGTCTGCTCGAGCCCGTGCGCCCGCGTCACGGGGATGAGCGAGGCCATCTCGCCCACCCGCGCCGAGAGGGTCTCGACCTCGCGGCGGAAGACCTCGTTGCGCGCACGGGATCGATTGCGCATGCCATAGCGGATGCCGATCGCGATCGGCACGGCGAGCGCGTAGACGGGCAGGAACTGCGGCACGGCGATCGCCGTCATCGTGAGCGCGCCGGACATGACCATGATCGACGACAGCAGCGGATGCGTGACCTGCTGGAGCATGAGCTCGACGTTCTCCACGTCGCGGACGACCTTCGTCTGCACGATCGAGGAGCTGACGCGGGTGTGGTAGCCGATCGACAGGCTTTGCACGCGCGCGGCGAGCGCGTTGCGCAGGTCGGCGCCGGTGTCGCGCACGACGGTCATGAAGCTGCGGGTGTAGAGGATGTGGTTCGGGTAGTTCTGCACGAGCAGCACGACCGCGAGCGCGAACCAGCCCAGCACCGCCGAGACCTCGCCGCCGCCGGCGACGATGTCGATGATCGCCGCCGTGACGACCGGGAGGAACCACAGCGGGACCTCCTTCATCGCGAACGCCGCGATCGCCAGCGTCATGCGCCCCGGCCGGCGCGCGAGAAGGCGCAGCACGGAGCGGACGGGACGGGCGCCGTCGATCAGTCCGGGCAGGCGAGAAAGCGCTATCCGTGGCACACTTCCACCGTAGTGGCTCGCGCACCGGCGGGCACCGGAGCCGGAAGGCGGACCCGATGACGTATCACCTGGCCGGCGACTCGACCGTGGCCCCCATGAAGCCCGCCGAGACGCCGATGTCCGGCTGGGGCGAGTTCCTCGGCGCGCACGTGGACGCCCCGGTGCGCAATCTCGCGTTCGGCGGCGCGACGACCGCGTCCTTCCTCGCCTCCGGATCGTGGGACGCCCTGCTGGCGGAGGTGCGCCCCGGCGACACCGTGCTGATCCAGTTCGGCCACAACGATCAGAAGGAGCCCGAGCTGCTGGACGCGCGCGGCGGGTACGCCGACCGGCTGCGCGGCATGGTCGCCGACGCCCGCTCCCGCGGGGCCGTCGCCGTCCTGTGCACGTCGTGCGAGCGACGCTGGTTCGGTGAGGACGGCCGCATCACGGCGACGCACGGCGACTACCCCAACGCGGTGCGCGACCTCGCGCACGACCTCGACGTCCCGCTCATCGACCTGACGGTCTTCACGACGTGGCTGTACGAGGATCTGGGAGATGCGGCATCCGCCCGTCTGCTGTCGCACTACGCGCCCGGCGAGGTCGCGGCGTGGCCGGACGGGCTCGTCGACGACACGCACTTCCGCGTCGAGGGCGCCGAGAAGATCGCGGCGTTCGTCGCGCGATCGCTGCGGGCGATCCAGCGCCGCGACGGGGATCGGCCCGCACGGGGCTCGCAGCTGGTCAGCTGAAGGGACGCGCGGCGGGGCGCGCCAGCCCGGCGTGCTCGGCGGCCGGCCAGCGGGGATCGACCGTGAGCACCTCGACGCCGCGCGGGGTGACGAGCACCGTGTCCTCGACCTTCGCCCCGGGCGCCGACGGGTTCCAGGCGAACGCGTGCCCGGGTGCGACGGCATCCCGGGTCTCGCCCGTCGCCCGCGGATCCCGCCCCGCGTAGCCGGTGGGGCCGCCCTGGTGATGGCGGCGCCACTCGTCGGCGTCGAAGCCGGCGGCCGCGTAGCCGGCGCACCCCGCGGCGAAGACCTCGTCGAGGCGCGCGCCGGGACGGGTCGCTGCGAGGAAGGCGGCCTCGACCGCGAGGATCCGGTCGTCGTCGGGGCCGGCCTGGCCCACCCAGCGCGTCGCGTTGGCGATGAGGCCGTGCCGGCGACCGCAGACGACGAGCATGGCGCGGTCGCCGAGCGGCCCGGCCGTGGGGAGGGGATGCCGGTGCACCAGGCGTTCGCGCCCGGCGACGAGGACGACGAGCGGGTCGATGCCGCGGCCGGCGAGCGCGCCGGCGAGGGCCGCGGCCGCGTCGCGCTCGGCGCTGTCCGGCGAGAGGACGCCGGCGACGTCGGTCAGCGCCGCCGCGGTCTCGCGTCCGAGCGCGCGGTAGCGCTCGGCTTCGCCGGGCAGCAGGTTCGCGCGGGCGGCGCGCAAAGCCTCCGCCACGTCGGCCTCGGCGACGGCAGGTCCGGCGGCGGCCGCCGCGGCGGCGGGCGGCGTCTGCCACGGCACCCGGACGACGCGGTCGGCGTCGACGGGCAGCAGTTCCTCGGCGATGAGACGGTCGGCCTCGTTCGCCGCGACGTAGAGGATGTCGCCGTCGTCGCCGGCGCGGACGGCGACGACGGGAGGGCCGGCGAGCGAGACGTGCGTGCGCACCCCGTCGAGGTACCAGGCGATCGCCTCGTGCGAGGTCAGCAGCAGCGGTCCTCCCGCCGCCACGCGGACCGCCGCGAGGCGATCCTGCTTGACGAGACGTTCTTCTCTGCGCGAAGCCACGGGCTCTCCTGTCGTAAAACGCTTTCTCGGTAGTATGACGGGCACAGGCGAAAGGCACCGATGACGAAGTCCACACCGCGGGTCACGATCACCGACGTCGCCCGCACCGCGGGAGTGTCGCTGTCGACCGTGTCGCGCGTCATGAACGACAACCCGACCGTGGATGCCGTGCTCGCCGGGCGGGTGCGCTCCGTCGCCGCCGAGCTCGGGTACACCGCCAATCCGCTGGCGCGCAGCCTGGTCCTGGGACGCACGCAGACGGTCGCGGTCGTCATCCCCGACCTCGCCAACCCGACGTTCCAGGCGATCCTGCGCGGACTGAGCCGGGCCGCCGCCGAGGACGGCTATCACGTGCTCATCGCCGACACCGCCGAGCAGGTCGCCGAGGAGAGGGTGCTCGCCTCGGCGACGCGGCGGCGCACGGACGGCGTGATCCTCTGCGCACCGCGCCTGCCGCAGGACGAGCTCGCCGCGCTGCTGCCGAGCCTGTCGCCCGCGGTCGTGATCAACCGGCCGCCGCAGGAGGCCGCCCCCACCGTCGCCGCCGACTACGGCTCGGCCATGGCCGAACTCGTCGCGCACCTGTACGGGCTCGGACACCGGAGGATCGCCTTCCTGTCCGGGGTCGTCGGCAGCGCCTCCGGTGCCGCCCGGCGCGCGGCGCTGGACGACGCCCGCGCGGCGCACCCCGACCTCGAGATCGTCGAGCTGCCCGCCGGCGTCGACTTCGACAGCGGCGCGGACGTCGCGGACGCCGTGCTCGCGTCGGGGGCCACTGCGGCCCTCGCCTTCAACGACCTCGTCGCGATGGGCCTCCTCTCCGCCGTCGCGGCGCGCGGCGTGCACGTGCCCGAGAACCTGTCCGTCACCGGCTTCGACGACATCCCGTTCGCGCCGTACACGACCCCTCCGCTGACGACCGCGGCCGTGCCCGCCGCCGAGCTGGGGCGCCGCGCCTGGGGCGCGATGAGCGCGCTGCTCGCGGGAGGCGAGGTCGCCGAGGCCGCGGTGACCCTGCGACCCGAGGTCGTGCTGCGCGGCAGCACCGGGCCGGCACCCGCGGCCTGAGCCGGTGTACGACCGGCCGCTGTGCGCGGCCGTACGGCCGGCCGGCGTGCGCCTCGTGCTACTCTGAGAAAACGTTTCCTCGCGCAATCCCCACCCCGACACGGAGAAGCCATGCCCCGCACCCGATACGCGCTCGTCGGAGCCGGTCACCGCGCTCAGATGTATGTCGACGCGATCACCCAGACCTACCCGGAGCGGGCCGAGCTGGTCGCGATCTGCGAGCCGAACCCGGTGCGCGCGGCCCTCTACGTCGACCTGATCACCGCGCGCGGTGTGGCCGCCCCCCGCACGTGGCACCCCGACCGGCTCGAGGAGATGATCGCCGCGGAGCGCATCGACCGGATCATCGTGTGCGCCCGGGACGACCAGCACGCCCCGCTTATCGTCCGCGCCCTCGACGCCGGCGCCGACGTCGTGGTGGAAAAGCCCCTCACCATCGACGCGGCCAGCGCCGCCGCGATCGAACAGGCCGTGGCCCGCACCGGCCGCGAGGTCGTCCTCACGTTCAACTACCGGTACTCCCCCCGCAACTCCGCCCTGCGACAGGTCATCCAGGACGGCCGGATCGGCCAGGTCACCTCGATCGACTTCTCCTGGATGCTCGACACCAAACACGGCGCCGACTACTTCCGCCGCTGGCACCGCGACAAGCACCACTCCGGCGGCCTGCTCGTGCACAAATCCAGCCACCACTTCGACCTGGTCAACTGGTGGATCCGCGACACCCCCACCCGCGTGTTCGCCTCCGGAGGACTCCGCTTCTACGGCGCCGAGAACGCCGCCGCCCGCGGCCTCGGCACCCGCCCGGCCCGCGGCACCCACGAAGGAACCCACGACGCGTTCGAACTCGACCTGCGAGACGACCCCCGCCTCAAAGCGCTCTACCTCGACGCGGAAGGCCACGACGGCTACCACCGCGACCAGGACGTGTTCGGCCCCGGCATCACCATCGAAGACAACCTCGCCCTGATCGTCGACTACACCTCCGGCGCCACGCTGTCCTACTCCCTCAACGCACACGCCCCCTGGGAGGGCTACCGCGTCGCCGTCAACGGCACCGAAGGCCGCGCAGAACTCGACGTCATCGAACGCGGCGCCGTCCTCGTCGACGAGGGCCTGCACCCCGTGCTCGACCCCAGCGCCACCGACGCCGGCGCCACCGACTCGCTGCGCCCCCAGGGCGAACGGCTCCTCATCCAACGACACTGGGAACAGCCCGTCGAGATCCCCATCCACGCCGGCCCCGGCGGACACGGCGGCGGCGACGCCCTCCTCCTCCGCGACGTCTTCATCGGCCCCGGGAACGACCCCCTCGCCCGCCCCGCCGACTGGACCGACGGCGTCCACTCCATCGCCGTCGGCATCGCCGGCAACCACTCCCTCCACACCGGCCACCCCGTCCACCTCGCCGACCTCGGCATCCCCCTCCTCGCCGCACACGCCGGCCAGAGGCGCGCATGACCCGCATCGTCGTCACCGGGGGCGCCGGCCGGCTGGGCCGCAGCCTCGTCGCGGGGCTGATCGCCGCCGGCCATGACCTCGTCTCGCTCGATCGCACGGTCTCCTCGGCTCCCGAGCTGGCCGACGCCGAGCAGGTGCCCATCGACCTCGCCGACGGCGAGGCCACCGTCCGCGCCCTCGCCGACGCACGCGCCGACGCGCTCATCCACCTCGCCGCGATCGCCGTGCCGTTCAGCGCGCCCGAGGACGTCATCATGCGCACCAACGCCGGGCTCGCCGTCTCGGTGCTCGGCGGAGCGGTGCGCGCCGGCATCCCGAAGATCGTCGCGGCGTCGAGCCCGACCGTCCTGGGGTACGGCAACCCCCTGGGATGGACGCCCGGGCGCTTCCCGCTCGACGAGGACACCCCGCCGCTGCCGTGGAACGCGTACGCCCTCTCGAAGCTGCTGATCGAACAGACGATCGGGATGCTGCGGCGGCAGACCGGCGATGCCGTGCGCTACGCCGCGTTCCGGCCCTGCTACGTCATCGCCCCCGAGGAATGGGCGGGCGCGCCGACGCAGCAGGGACACACCGTGCGCGAGCGTCTCGACGACCCGGCGCTGTCGGCGCCCGCCGTCTTCAACTACGTCGATGCGCGCGACGTCGCCGCCTTCGCCGACACGCTGCTGGCGGCGCTGCCCGAGATCCCCAACGGCGAGACGTTCTTCGTCGGCGCCGACGATGCGCTGGCCCGCCGGCCGCTCGCCGAGCTCGTCCCGCTGTACTTCCCCGGGACCGCCGACGCCGCGGCCGGTCTCACCGGCACGGCTCCCGCCTTCTCGACCGCCAAGGCCCAGCGCCTCCTCGGCTGGCGACCCGCGCACCGCTGGCGCGACGAACTCGCCGACGAGACCGCCGCCGAGCACTCTCTCGAGCACTCCACCGAACCGATCACCGCGCGCACCCCCGAGCGCACTCCCGCGCACACTCCCGAGCGAAAGGACGTGCCGGCATGAACTTCGACGGCATCCTCTTCTTCCCCGTCACGCCCTACGACGCCGCGGGCCGCGTCGACACCACCCTGCTCGCGCAGCACATCGACACGACGCTGGCGCACTCCCCCGGCGGCATCTTCCCGGCGTGCGGCACCGGCGAGTTCCACGCCCTGAGCACGGCCGAGGCGCAGACGGTCGTCCGCACGGCGGTCGAGACGGTCGCCGGCCGCATCCCCGTCGTGGCCGGCACGGGCGGTCCGCTCGGCCACGCGATCGAGGTCGCCCGCGGGGCCGCCGACGCCGGCGCCGACGCCCTGCTGGTCCTGCCGCCGTACCTCGTGGGCGGCACGCAGGAGGGACTCGTCGCGTACATCGAGGCGGTGGCCGCGGCATCCGATCTGCCGGTCATCGTGTATCACCGCGCCAACGCGCAGTTCACGCCCGCCTCGATGCGACGCCTGGCCGGCAACCCCAAGGTCGTCGGGTTCAAGGACGGCGCCGGCGACATCGGCGCCGCGCAGCTCATCGTGCGCGCGGTGGCCGCCGCCGGCCGCGACGACTTCGCCTTCTTCAACGGCCTGCTCACCGCCGAGCTGACCCAGGCCGCCTACCGCGGCATCGGCATCCCGCTGTACTCGTCGGCCGCGTTCGCCATGATCCCCGAGGTCGCGAACGCGTACTACCGCGCATACGCGGACGGCGACGAGGCCCGGCGCCTCGCGCTGCTCGACGGCTTCTACACGCCGCTGGTGGCGCTGCGCGACGAGACGCCCGGGTTCGGCGTCTCGCTCATCAAGACCGGCCTGCGCCTGTCCGGCCTGCCCGTCGGCGGCGTCCGCCCGCCGCTGGTCGACCCCACTCCCGCGCAGGAGCGCCGCCTGGCCGAGATCCTCGAGGCGGGACGAGCGCTGCTGTGACCACGATCGCCTCGTTCGACGCGCGCCTGATCCGCGTGCCGCTCACGCGGCCGTGGGGGGCGGGCGTCACGAGCCTCGGCGTGATCGCGACGCACGTCGTGCGCGGCGACGGCTCCGAGGGCTGGGGCTTCTCATGGACGCCGCAGATCGGCGCCGAGGCCGTCCGCGCGCTGCTGCAGCACGACATCGCCGCATTCGCCGTCGGCCGCGACGCCGACCCCGCGTCGGTGTGGCAGCCCGTCTGGGAGCACCTGCACGAGGCGGGCGGCGGGGGCGTGACGACGATCGCGCTCGCGGGGCTCGATCTCGCGCTCTGGGATGCCGCGGCCCGCGCCGCCGGCGGATCGATCGCCGACCTGCTGGGCCGGCGCCGTGAAACGGTCCGCGCGTACGGCAGCGGCGTCAACCTCCACTACACGCAGGACGAGCTCGTCGCCCAGGTGCGCCGCTGGGTCGACGCCGGCTTCGATGCCGTCAAGGTCAAGGTCGGCAAGCCCGATCTCGCCGAGGACCTCGACCGCATCGCCGCCGTCCGCGCGGTGCTCGGCCCCGACCGCGCGCTCATGATCGACGCGAACCAGCGCTGGGACCTCGACCGCGCGACGCGCTCCGTCGAGGCCCTCGCCGCCTGCGACCTGACCTGGATCGAGGAGCCGCTGCGCGCCGACGACCTCGCCGGACACGCCGAGCTCGCCCGGCGCCTGGCCGCATCGAGCGCCGTGCCGATCGCGCTCGGCGAGAACGTCCACACCGTGCATCGGTTCGGCGACTTCCTGCGCGCCGGCGCGGCCCAGATCGTCCAGCCCAACGTCGTGCGGGTCGGCGGCATCACGCCGTTCCGCGACATCGCGGCGCTCGCGGCCCGCGAAGGCGCCGCGCTGCATCCGCACCTGCTGCCGGAGCTGTCCGGCCAGCTCGCCCTCGTCCTCGCGGCCGAGTGCCTCGTCGAGGACGTCGAGGACGCCGCCTTCGGAGCCCTCGGCGCCCTGCAGGACCCCTCCCCCGTCCGGATCGACCGCGCGCGGCTCACCGAGGTGCCCCACCTCGGCCTGGGCCTGCGCTTCGCCTGATGTCCGCGCGGGCCGGTTCGCTCGCCGGGGCCGGTTCGCTCGCCGGGGCCGCCCCCGGCCCACCGCCTTCCCCGGCTCCCCGGCATCCCGATTTTCCCGACTTCCCGACTTCCCAGCTCCCCGGCCTCCCGATCCTCCCGACTTCCCCGACTTCCCCGACTTCCCCGACCATGACGCTCCCTTTCTTCCGCGAGACTGCGCATATGTCCGTGATTCCGCCCGGAATCGCGACATTTGCGCATTCTCGCGAGAGTGGATGCCGCGACGAAAGGCCCCCGCATGACTGAGAACACCGCATCGACCGAGAACAGCGGGACGAACGAGAGCACCGGGACCGCGGAGCTCGAGCGGCTCACCGCCGCGGCGACGGCTGCCGCGCCGATCTGGCGCACGTCCGACGCGGCGACGCGCGCGGGCTGGCTGCGCGCCCTCGCGGACGCCCTCGACGCGCACGCCGACGAGCTCGTCGAGATCGCCGACCGCGAGACGCGCCTCGGCCAGGTCCGCCTGCGCGGCGAGGTCGGCCGGACGACCGGGCAGCTGCGGCTGTTCGCGACCGTCGTCGAGGAGGGCTCGTACCTCGAGCTGACCGTCGACGACGCCGATCCGTCCGCGACGCCGCCGCGGCCAGAGCTGCGTCGTCTGCTCGTGGGCATCGGGCCGGTCGCGGTGTTCTCGGCCTCGAACTTCCCGTTCGCGTTCTCCGTGTGCGGCGGCGACACCGCGTCGGCCCTCGCGGCCGGCAACCCCGTCATCGTCAAGGCGCACTCCGGACACCCCGACCTCTCGCGCCGGACCGCCGAGGTCGCGATCGCCGCGCTGCGCGACGCCGGCGCCCCCGCCGGCTCACTCGCCCTCGTCACCGGGCGTGCGGCCGGCAATGCGCTCGTGCAGCATCCCGCGATCCAGGCGGCCGGGTTCACCGGCTCGCTCTCGGGCGGGCGGGCGCTGTTCGACCTCGCCGCCGGCCGGCCCGACCCGATCCCGTTCTACGGCGAGCTCGGCAGCGTCAACCCGGTCGTCCTCACCCCGGCCGCGGTGACCGCGCGCGGCGACGCGCTCGCGACCGGGCTGGTCGGCTCGTTCACCCTCGGCGTGGGGCAGTTCTGCACCAAGCCCGGCGTCGTGTTCGTGCCCGCCGGGGCGGGCTTCGAGGATGCCGTGGGGGCCGCCGTCGCCGGCGCAGCCGGCGGACCGCTGCTCACCGAGCGGATCACCGAGGCGTTCCCCAGCGGCATCCGGTCGCTGCTCGACGATGCCTCGGTGGAGGTGCTCGCCTCGGGCGCAGAGACCGCCGACGGCGCACGCCCGGTCGTGCTGACGACCGATGCCGCGGCCGTCGCGGCGCGCACCGACGTGCTGCTCGAGGAGGTCTTCGGCCCGGTCACGCTGCTCGTGCGCTATTCGTCCGAGGACGAGCTGCACGCAGCCCTGCGCGCGGTGCCCGGCAGCCTCACGGCGACGCTGCACTCCGAGGCGGGCGACGAGGTCGCCGGCACCCTCGAGCTGCTGCAGGCGCGCGCCGGACGCGTGCTGTTCGCGGGGTGGCCGACGGGCGTCGCCGTCACCTGGTCGCAGCAGCACGGCGGCCCGTGGCCGGCCACGACATCGCTGCACACGTCGGTCGGGGCCACGGCGATCCGCCGCTTCCTGCGCCCGGTCGCGTTCCAGGACGCGCCCGCGACGCTGCTCCCGGCCCCGCTGCGCGACGAGTCGCTCGCGCGCCTGCCGCACCGTCGCAACGGCATCCTCGTCACTCCCTGATCGCGAGATGACCGTGCTGTCGCCGAGATGACCGCACCGCTCGGGGCAGGAAAACGCTTGCCCGGATAGGCTGACCCCATGACTTCCCGCTTCCAGATCGGCGAGACCGACTTCCTGCTCGACGGCGAGCCGCACCGCATCATCTCCGGCGCCATGCACTACCCCCGCGTCCACCCGGAGCTGTGGCGCGACCGCGTCCGCAAGGCCCGTCTCATGGGCCTGAACGCGATCGAGACGTACGTCGCCTGGAACGCGCACGAGCCGGTCAAGGGCCAGTGGCGCCAGGACGGCGACGTCGACCTGGGGCGCTACCTCGACATCATCGCCGAGGAGGGACTGCACGCGATCGTCCGGCCCGGACCGTACGTGTGCGCCGAGTGGCACAACGGCGGGCTGCCCACGTGGCTGACCGCCGACAAGACGATGACGCTGCGCAGCTCCGACCCGCGCTACCTCGCCGAGGTCACGTCCTACCTCGAGAAGATCAACGAGATCATCGCGCCGCGGCAGATCGACCGCGGCGGCAGCGTGATCCTCGTGCAGATCGAGAACGAGTACGGTGCCTACGGATCCGACAAGGCGTACCTCGCCGAGCTCATCCGCGTCACCCGCGCGGGCGGCATCACGGTGCCGCTCACCCAGGTCGATCAGCCGATCCCGCACATGCTCGAGAACGGCGCTCACGACGGCCTCCACAAGACGGGATCGTTCGGCTCGCGGATCCCCGAGCGCCTCGCGACGCTGCGGGAGCATCAGCCGACCGGTCCGCTCATGTGCATGGAGTTCTGGTGCGGCTGGTTCGACCACTGGGGCGAGAAGCACCACACGACGGCCTTCGCCGACAGCGCCGCCGACCTCGACCGGCTGCTCGAAGCCGGTGCGTCGGTCAACATCTACATGGTCCACGGCGGCACGAACTTCGGCCTCACCGCCGGGGCGAACGACTCGGGCCGCTACCTGCCCCTGGTCACGAGCTACGACTACGACTCCCCGCTGAGCGAGTCCGGCGACGTGACCGAGAAGTTCCGCGCGTTCCGCGAGGTCATCGCCAAGCACGCGCCCGTCCCGGACGAGCCGCTGCCCGAACCGGTCGACGCGCCCGTGCTCGCCGTCGCGTTCGAGGCCGTGTCCGCTCCGCTCGACCTCGTCGCGACCGACCGCGGCGCCTTCGAGGCCCCGCCGACCATGGACGAGCTCGGCGCCGACGTCGTCCTGGCCGAGTACTCGGCATCCGCCCCCGCCGACCGCGCCGCCGTGCTCGAGGCGGAGGTCCGCGATTACGCGTGGGTCGCGCGGGACGGGCGTGCCGCCGGCATCGTGCAGCGCACGATCGGCGACGCGTCGCTGACGCTGCCCGCCGGCGACGGGCTGCGCCTGCTCGTCGAGGAGACCGGGCGAGTCAACTACGACCAGAAGATCGGCGAGGCCAAGGGGCTCATCGGCGCCGTCGCGCTGGACGGCGAGCCGATCGCCGGCCCCTGGCGTGTGCGCACGTTCGACGTCGCCGCCCTCGGGCGGGCGGTACGGGATGCCGTCGTCGCCGACGAGCCGGTCGCCTCCGGGCGCGCGGTCGGCCCGGTCGGGCTGCGCGCGTCGTTCGAGCTCGACGCCCCCGCCGACCTCTTCCTCGACACGCGCGGCTGGGGCAAGGGCTACGCGTGGGTGAACGGGTTCTTCCTCGGCCGGTACTGGCGCCGCGGACCGCAGCGCACGCTGTACGTGCCCGGCCCGGTGACGCGCGCGGGGGCGAACCACGTCGTCATCGTCGAGCTCGAGCAGGTCACCGACGCCACGGCGCGCTTCGTCACCCGCCCCGACCTGGGCCACGAGGTGGAGTGATGGGATTCGACGCCGCCTTCGACCTGATCCGCGGACACGTCACCGCGGGACGGCTGCCCAGCGCGGTGCTGGGTGTCGCGACCGCCGACGGCACCGTCGCGCTGGACGTCTTCGACGCGCAGCCCGCCGACCCGTACGCGCTGTTCTCGATCACCAAGCCGCTCGTGGGCATCGCGGCGGCCCGCGCGATCGAGCGCGGACTGCTCACCCCTCAGACGCCGCTGACCGACGCGCTGCCGGGATTCGGGACGCGCCGCGACGACATCGTCCGGCTGTCGCATCTGGCCAGCCACACGGCGGGGATCGCCGAGCCGCCGCTCGACCCGGTCATCCCGCTGCGCGACGAGCTGCTCACGCGCGGGCGCGACTTCGCCGCCGGCACCGCCTCGCGGTACTCGACCGTCGCGTTCGAGGGGATCGCGGCGCTCCTCGAGCACGCGACCGGGCGGACCTGGGATGCCGCCGTGGCGGAGTGGGCGGTCCTGATCGGCGCCGAGGGGCTCAGCCTCGACCTCGCCGGCGCCGCTCCCGTCGTCGACGCCGCCGCGTGCGGCGTCGACATGGCGCGGCTCGCCGCGGCCCGCAGCCCCGGCGCCGGGCTCGCCGGCCGCGCGGACGACCTCCTGCGCCTGGGCGCGGAGCTGCTGCGGATCGGGGCCGGGGCGCGCGACGGCATCGTCCAGCCCGCGACGCTCGCAATGATGCGGCGCCCGCTGACCGGCGACATCCCACGGCTCGAGCCGTACCCCGCCGAGGCGGGGCAGGACTGGGGCTTCACGTGGAACCTGCGCACGCGCGCACCAGGTCTGATCGACCGCGACGTGTACGGGCACGGCGGCTGGGCCGGCACGCAGTTCTGGGTGCATCCGGGCGCCGGCCTGGCGTGGGTGCTGCTGACCAACCGCGCCGATCGCCCCGGCTTCGACCTGGACGCCCTCGACAACGCGATCGTGTCCGCCCGATGACCACGCCCGTCCCCCCGCGCCGAGATCGCCTCTCCGCCGCCGAGACCGCATCGGCGGCGTCGGCGTCGCAGGTGCGCCATCGCCCCTGGCCGTCCCCCGCGACGCCGGCGCCGATGCCCGCCGCGGGCGAGCGGGCGCGCGGGCTGTCGATCACGGACCGCGCGATCCTCCGCGACGGGATGCCGTGGGTGCCGGTCTCGGGCGAGATCCACTACAGCCGCGTCCCGCGCGCCCGCTGGGCGGAGCGGCTGCGTCAGATGCGGGCCGGCGGCATCACCGTCGCGTCGGCGTACGTCATCTGGCTGCACCACGAACCCGTCCGCGGACAGGCCCGGTTCGACGGCAGGCTCGACGTCGGCGCGTTCGTCGACGAGTGCGAGCGAGCGGGACTCGACGTCGTGCTGCGCATCGGCCCGTGGGCGCACGGCGAGGTGCGCAACGGCGGCTTCCCCGATTGGGTGCAGGCCGCCGACGTGAGGCATCGCAGCGACGATCCGGGCTACCTCGCCCTCGTCCGGGAGTGGTTCGCACAGCTGGCGGACGCCCTCGACGGGCGCGCGCAGCCGGGCGGCCCCGTCATCGCGGTGCAGCTGGAGAACGAGCTGTACGACCGGCCCGCGCACCTGGCGACCCTCAAGCGACTCGCCCGCGAGGCCGGCATCGCGGCGCCGCTGTGGACCGCGACGGCGTGGGGCGGCGCGCAGCTGCCCGAACGGCCCGGCGACGAGGTGCTGCCCCTGTTCAGCGGCTACGCCGACGGGTTCTGGGTCGACCCCGGCGAGCCGTGGCACCCGACGTTCCGCGCGCACTTCTTCCCGTCGCACGAGTGGGACGATCCGGGCGTCGGTGCGGACGTCCGCGCCGCGCAGGGCTTCGCCGACACGACCGCGTCCGCCGAGCTGCGCGGGTTTCCGCCGGCCACGTGCGAGCTCGCCGGCGGCATGGCCACCGCCTACCACCGCCGCCCCGTCCTCACCGGGCGGGACATCGCGGCCCTCGCGCACGTCAAGATCGGCAACGGGTCGGCCTGGCAGGGGTACTACATGTACGCGGGCGGCACGAACCCGGCGCCGGGGATGCAGGAGTCGCAGGCGACCGGATACCCGAACGACATGCCCGCGCTCAGCTACGACTTCCACGCCGCGATCGGGCAGGCCGGCGAGCTCGGCGACGCCGCGCCGCTGCTGCGCGCCCAGCACGCGTTCCTGACCGCCTTCGGTCCGCTGCTCGGCGAGATGACCGCGTCGCTCCCCGATGCGCAGCCGTCCGGTCTCGACGACCGCGCCACGCTGCGCTGGGCGCTGCGGTCCGACGGCGACGCCGGCTTCGTGGTGATCTCGCACCACCAGCCCTACGAGCCGGTCTTCGACGTTCCCGATGCGCAGCTGCGCCTGTCGCGGGATGCCGGCGACGCCGTGCTGCCGGCCACTCCCACGGCGATCCCCGCGGGCACGCTGGCACGGTGGCCGGTCGGGCTCAGACTCGGCGAGGCGAGCCTGGACTGGGCCACGGCCTCCGCGCTCACGCGCCTGGGCGACCTGCTCGTGCTGGTGGAGGATGCCGGCGTGCCCGTCGAGGTGTCGGTCGGCGGGCGCGTGCGCGTCGTCGTGCCGGGCGACGCGCCCCTCGCCCTCGACGGGGTCACGCTGCTGGTGCTCCCCGCCGGTGATCTGACGCGGGTGTGGGTGCAAGAGCTGCCCGGCGGCGGCCGGCGGCTGCTGCGCACCGCCGCGGAGCTGGCGTGGGACGGGGCGGGACGGGTGTGGGCCCGGGGCGCCGCCCCGGTCGAGGCGTTCGCTCCGCTCGAAGGCGCCTGGCGCCGGATCGATACCGGGAGCGACCCGGAGCGTGCCGAACCGGTCCCGCTCCGGGTCGTGCGCGCGGCGGGCGACGTGCCGGCGGACTACGGCTTCGCGGGACGACGGCACAGCGCACCGGGCGCGGCGGAGATCGACGCGCGCGCCGCCGTGTTCGCGCTGACCGTGCCGGCGTGGGCGCTGCAGGCCGGCGCCGACGCCGTCATCGACATCGACTGGGCCGGCGACCTCGCCGAGCTGCGGGTGGACGGCCGCGCCGTCGACGACCGCTTCTGGGACGGCACGACGTGGACGGTCTCGCTCCAGGACGCCGGCGCGACCGAACACGCGGAGATCACCCTGCACGCCCTGCCGCTCCCCACGGGCTCGACGATCGCGCTCCCGGAGGCGGCGGCGCGCCGCCGCGCGGCCGCCTCCGGGACGCTGCTCTCGGTGGACGCCGTGCGCGTGCGCGCGCGGGGCGCGTGGCGCGAGATCACCGGCTGACGCGCGCCGGCTGACGATCACCGGCGGGAGGACCGCCGGCAACGGCGGGAGGAACTCGCCGCCGGCACGGTCCGTATTCGTGCCGGCGGCGAGGGTCGAGGGACGCATGCCCGTCCGGGAATATCTTGCCGTGCGGCAGAAACTCAGGCCGGAAAGCGATTTCCGGGTCACCCTACTGCACTCCTGCCGCGATCCGCAAGCACCGTGACGCCGTCAGATGAAACGTCACAATCGGTGCTTGCGCTCGGCGGCATGGCCGTGTCAGGATCACTCCCAACGAAGCGGAATGCGCTTTCCATCGGCTGGCCGGCGGAGCGTGCGAAGCTTCCGGCCGTGGCCGAGTCCGTACGCCCCCGGTTCCGTGCACGATCCCCTGCGATGTCGCCGTCGATCGCGCACGCCCCTTTGTCAGTGCTGTCCAAGGAGGAACCGTGCCCCGCTTCACCGACCCCGCCCGACGCACCCGCGTCGTCGCGACGGGCCTGACCGCGGCCGTCGTCGCCGCCCTGCTGAGCGCCGTCCCCGCGACCGCCGCGCTCGCGCCCGCCGACGACGGCGTATGGCGCTTCGATTTCGGCACCGCGACCAGCCCCGTCGCGGACGGCTACCAGCAGGTGCTCACCACCTCGCTGTACACCGCCGAGCTCGGCTGGGGCGTGACCGTCGCCGAGGGCGTGACGCTCTTCGATCGCGACCGCACCGGCAACCGCACGCCCGCAGACCCCGTGGCCGAGGACTTCGTCGCCGGCACCGCCTGGGGCTTCCTGCTCGACGACGTGCCCGCGGGCGAGTACGACGTCACCCTCTCGATCGGCGACGCACTGGCCGGCACCTCCGGCACCAACGCCACCATGACCCTCGAGGGCGTCGCCCAGACGCGGCTGCTCACGGAGCGCGCCGGGACGGTCGTCGAGACCTTCCGCACGGTCGTCGAGGACGGCCAGCTCACCGTCGGCTTCACCGGCAGCGGGCTCGGCGCCTACGTCAACGGCCTCGTCGTCGCCCCGGTCGTCCCCGCCGCGCCGGAGGCCCTCACCGTCGCCCGCCTCGCCTGGAACGCCGTCGACCTCACCTGGACCGACGTCGACGGCGCCGCGACCTACCGCGTCCTGCGCGCCGACGTCGACGGCGAGGACGTGGGCGAGTTCGCCCAGATCGCGGAGACCGCCGCGGCCTCCCACTCCGACACCGACGTGACCGAGGGCGCCGCGTACGCGTACGCCGTCGAGGCCGTCAGCGCATTCGACCGCGTCTCGGCGCGCTCCGCGACGGCGCTCAGCGGCACGATCCCGGCGCTGGTCGCGCCCGAGACGCCGACCGGTCTCGCCGTGACGCACGTGACCGGCAGCGGCGTCGTGCTCACGTGGTCGGCCGTCGTGAACGGCGACGAGTACCTCCTCGAGCGCGCCGGCGAGGACGGCGTGTTCGCCGAGATCGCCACCACCGCCACACCGGGCCACACCGACGCGGTCGCGACGGACAGCACCTGGTCGTACCGCGTCTCGGCACGCAACCAGGCCGGCTCGTCGCCGGCATCCGCCGCCGTCGTCTCGCCGGTGTACGTGGCCCCCGCTCCGCTGCCGACGGGCGACGTCGTCACGTTCGACTTCGGTCCCGGCGCGGTCGCCGACGGTGCCCTGGCCGTCACCAGTGCCACCGCCTTCGACGCCGAGTGGGGCTACGGCTTCTCGACCGCACCGGCGGCCGCGGCGGCCGACGTCGACCGCGGCGGCGACGACGACCTGCGCGGCGACCACGTCGCGGCGCAGGGTTCGACCTTCGAGGTCGACCTGGGCGCGGGCGACTACTCGGTGCAGCTGATCGCGGGCGACCTCGGCGCGGCCAGCGAGATCGCCATCACCGCCGAGGGCATGGACAAGGTCCAGCCTGCCGGCCGGCCGGCGGGCGACTTCCTCGAGATGGCCTTCCCGATCGCGCTCGTCGACGGGCGCCTGACCCTCGAGATCGCCGGCTCGGCCGCCGCGCTCAACGCGCTGACGATCACGCGCCTGCCCGGCCGCGTCGCCGGCGCCATCCCGACCCTCTATCTCACCGGCGACTCGACGGTGCAGACCTACGACGCCACGGCGTACGCGCCGCAGGCCGGCTGGGGCCAGATGCTCGACCGGTTCTTCGCCGGCGACGTCGCCGTCGTCAACCACGCGATCGGCGGCCGCAGCTCGAAGAACTTCATCACCCAGGGCCGGCTCGACGAGGTGCTGCGCAGCCTGCGCCCCGGCGACTACCTGTTCACCCAGTTCGGTCACAACGACGCCACCCAGGGCGTCGACGACCGGTACGCGTCCCCCGCGGACTACAAGGAGTATCTGCGCGTCTACGTGGACGGCGCCCGCCAGCGCGGCGCCACCCCGGTGCTCGTGACGCCGGTGTCCCGCCGCGCCTTCGACGCCGACACGGGTCTGTTCCACGTGAGCTTCCCCGAGTACGTCGCGAAGATGATCGAGCTCGCCCAGGAGGAGGACGTCCTGCTGGTCGACCTGTCGGCCTCCAGCCGCGCCTACCTCGACGAGATCGGGCCGGAGGCGGCCAAGGCCGTGTTCCTGCACGTGGATCCGGGCCTGTTCCCGAACCGCCCCGCCGGCACCGTCGACGACACCCACTTCCAGGAGTACGGCGCGATCCAGCTGGCGCGCCTGATCGCCCAGGACGTGGCCGGTCTCGACGACCCGCTCGCGGCGAAGGTCGCCGACATCGAGCCGCCGGCCGAGGTGCCCGCCGCTCCGCAGCACCTGGTCGCGGGTTCGATCTCGAACGCCGGCGCCATCCTGCAGTGGGACGCCTCGCCGTCCGCCGACATCTACAAGATCTACCGGCAGGCGGTCGCCGACCCCGACCCCGAGTGGAGCCTCGTCGGCACCACGACGCAGACGAGCGCGATCGTCCAGGGGCTCGTCGAGGGTGCGGGATACCGCTACCGGATCGTCGCCGTCAACGGCCGCGGCGAGTCCGCGCCGTCCGCGACGGTCACGTTCACGACCAAGCAGGCGCAGTGGAAGTTCGACTTCCAGCTCGCCGGCAACCCGCTCATGCCCGGCTACACCGAGGTGAACCCCGGCGACGCCTACTCCGCCGAGGCCGGGTACGGTTTCGCCGTGCCGCTGCCCGCCGACGCCGGCCGTGACCGCGGCGACAGCGGCGGCGCCAACGCGCTGCAGCGCGACTTCGTCCTCCCGGGCGACAGCAGCGACTTCCTCCTGGACGTGCCCAACGGCACCTACTCGGTGAAGACGTACTCCGGCGACTGGATCGGCTCCACGCGCACCAACTTCGACATCGAGGGACGCGCGTTCGGGTCCGGCAACGCCGGCGCCGGCGCCGTCAACGAGTCCGTCCGCGGGCCGGTCCTGGTCACCGACGGCCAGCTCACGATCCGCGCGCACGGCGCGGCGGCGGGCACGCGCCTGAACGGCATCGAGGTCACGCCCATCCTGCTGGGACCGACGGGCCTGACCGTGACCGGCATCGACGCCGACCCCGAGGCGCCGAGCGTCGGCCTGGCGTGGGCGGCCGAGTCCGGCCTCACGTGGAAGGTCTACCGCCAGTCCGCGTTCGACGCGAGCCCGATCCTGGTCGGCGCCGTCGCCACCCCCTCGTTCACCGACGAGAGCGCGCGCGTGGGCCTCGACTACGCCTATCACGTCACCGCCGTCGACCAGACCGGGCTCGAGTCCGTCCCGTCCGCGACGGTCGACGTCTCGCTCGTGGATGCCGGGGTGCCCGTCCCGGGCGCTCCCACCGGGCTGGCCGTCGAGCGCATCGACAAGCGCGAGATCGAGTTGTCGTGGGCGCAGCCGTCCACGGCGCTGTACGCGCTCGTGTTCCGCTCCGAGGCGGTCGGCGCGCAGGGCGAGCTGGTCGGCATCACGTCGACGAACCGGTTCGTCGACACCGGCGTGCTGACGACGATCCCGTACTTCTACACGGTGGTCGCCGCGGGCGCCGGCGGCGCCGGCGCGCCGTCGGCGCAGCTGGAGACCGAGGCCGTGACGGTGCTGCAGCGTCAGGCCGAGTACCTCGACCGCGCCCCCGTCGCCGTGCAGACCGACGCCGGCGTGCTCGTCTCGTGGCGCCTGCTCGGCACCGATCCGGCCGCGACGGCGTTCCACGTCTACCGCGACGGCGTGCAGATCACCGACGAGGCGATCACCGCATCGACGAACCTGCTCGACGACGCGGGCACACCGGCATCCACCTATCGCGTCACGCGCGTGCTCGACGACGTCGAGACGACCGAGTCCGCCGAGTTCGGCGTGCAGTCCGGCGCCTACCTGTCGGTGCCACTGGACAAGCCGGCCGACGGATACACCAAGGACGGCCAGCCGTACACCTACTCGGCGAACGACACGAGCGTCGGCGACATCGACGGCGACGGTCAGTACGAGCTGTTCGTGAAGTGGGACCCGTCCAACGCGAAGGACAACTCGCACGCCGGCTACACGGGCAACGTGTACGTCGACGCGTACCGCCTCGACGGCACGCGCCTGTGGCGGATCGATCTGGGCGCGAACATCCGTGCCGGCGCGCACTACACGCAGTTCCAGGTCTACGACCTGGACGGCGACGGCCGCGCGGAGGTCACGATGAAGACCGCCGACGGCACGATCGACGGCGTGGGACAGCCGATCGGCAACGCGAGCGCCGACCACCGCAACAGCTCCGGCTACGTGCTGACCGGCCCCGAGTACCTGACGGTGTTCGACGGGGCCACGGGAGCGGCGATCGACACGATCGACTACGTGCCGGCGCGCGGCGACGTCGGCGACTGGGGCGACACGTACGGCAATCGCGTCGACCGGTTCCTGGCGGCCACCGCGTACCTGGACGGCGAGACCCCGAGCGTCGTGTTCAGCCGCGGCTACTACACGCGCACGGTCGTCGCCGCGTACGACTTCGACGGCGAGCGGCTGCTCGAGCGGTGGGTGCTCGACTCGAACGAGCCGGGCAACCAGGCGCTGTACGGCCAGGGCAACCACAACCTCGCGGTCGCCGACGTCGACGGCGACGGCAAGGACGAGATCGTCTTCGGCTCGGCGACGATCGACGACAACGGGACGCTGCGCTACACGACCGGGCTCGGGCACGGCGACGCGCTGCACGTGAGCGACCTCGTGCCGTCCCGCCCGGGACTGGAGGTGTTCGCGGCGCACGAGGACATGGGCAGCTCGGGCAACCGCGGCGCGACCATGCGCGACGCCGCGACCGGGGAGATCCTGTGGTCGATCCCGGCCGCACGCGACACCGGCCGCGCCGCCGCCGGCGACATCGATCCGCGCTACGAGGGCGCCGAGGGCTGGGCGATCGGCGGGGATGCGGCGTGGAACTCCCCCGTCGGCCAGCTGCGCTCGGCGGCCGGCGAGCTGATCGCCGAGAACATCCCGGCGGCCAACTTCCTGGCCTGGTTCGACGGCGACCCCCTGCGGGAGATCGTCGACCACGACTGGAACGAGGCGACCGGGCAGGGCTCGCCCACGGTGGCGAAGTGGAACTGGGAGACCGAGCAGGCCGACGTGATCCTCCGCGACACCGGCGCCCGGACGAACAACTCCACGAAGGGCACCCCGAACCTCCAGGCCGACCTGTTCGGCGACTGGCGCGAGGAGATCGCGTGGCGCAGCGCCGACTCGAGCGAGCTGCGGATCTACTCGACCACCGATGAGACCGACCTGCGCATCCACACCCTGATGCACGACCCGGTCTACCGGCTGTCGGTCGCGTGGCAGAACACCGCGTACAACCAGCCCCCGCACCCGAGCTTCTTCCTCGGCGACGGGATGGAGCTGCCCGCGGCGCCGTCCATCGCGGTGACCGGCGGTCCGGGCGGCGAGTCGGACGACACGGCCCCTGTGCTGTCGGGCGTGCCCGCCGACGGGATCGTGCTGGTCGAGTCGGACGTGCTCGAGCTGGCCGTCTCGGCGACCGATCCCGAGTCCGGCATCCGCACCCTCGACGTCGCGTTCGACGGAGAGCCGGTGTCGCCGCAGGCAGTCATCGACCTCGCGGGCCTGGCGGGCACGCGCACCCTCACGGTGCGCGCCGTCAACCACGCGGGACTCGTGACTGAGGCGTCGGTGCAGCTGACCGTGATCGCGGACGACGGCGCGACCGCCGCCCCCGGTGCGGGCACGCTGTCGACGACGAGCGGGTGGGCCAACGGCCTGCACGACGGGACGTACAACGTGACGCTGAACCTGTGGTGGGGCACGAACGGATCGCTGTTCCGCCTCTACGAGAACGGCGAGCTCATCGCGACGAAGTCGCTGACGCCGAACTCGCCCAACGCTCAGACCGCGACGGTGCAGGTGTCCGGCCGGGCCAACGGAACCTACGTGTACACGGGCGAGCTCGTCAACGCGGCCGGGACGACCCCGACGACGCCGGTGACCGTGACGGTGAAGGATGCCGCGCCGGCCGCGCCCGTGGTCAGCCACGACAACTGGGACGGCGACGGCAACTACGCCGTGACGGCGAACCTGTGGTGGGGCACCAACGGCACGACGTACCGGCTGTACGAGAACGGCGTGCTGATCGACGAGCAGGCCCTGGCCGCGGTCTCGCCGAACGCGCAGAAGGCGACCACCCACGTGGCCGGACGCGAGCGCGGGACCTACGTGTACATCGCCGAGTTCTCCAACGCCGCGGGAGCGACCTCGTCGGCGCCGGTGACGGTCACGGTCGGCTGAGCGCGGATCCGGTCCGCACGCGGGGCGTGCGCGGGGCGGTGTGTGCGGATGTTCCGCCGCACCGCCCCGTCGCCGTCGCCCATGCGGTAGCATGTTGACGTCAACATGCGCGGAGGAGCGAAATGAGCTGGCTAGTCACCGGTGGTGCCGGATATATCGGGGCCCACGTCGTCCGCGCGCTCGCCTCGGCGGGCATCGAACCCGTCGTCATCGACGACCTCTCCAGCGGTCGTGCACAGTTCGTCCCCGCCGGCATCCCGTTCGTGCAGGGGACCATCCTTGATCGCGATCTCGTGGCCGATACGCTGCGCGCGCACGGCGTCGAGGGCGTCATCCATGTCGCCGGCTTCAAGTACGCGGGCGTGTCGGTGCAGCGCCCGCTGCACACGTACGAGCAGAACGTCGAGGGCACGCGCATCGTCCTGCAGGCGATGGCGGATGCCGGTGTCGCCCGCATCGTGTTCTCCTCGAGCGCGGCGGTGTACGGCACGCCGGACGTCGCACTCGTCACCGAGGATCTGCCGAAGCGGCCGGCCTCGCCGTACGGCGAGTCGAAGCTGATCGGAGAATGGCTGCTGCGCGACCAGGGCGTCGCGACGGCGGACGCGGAGACGCCGCTGCGGCACACGTCGCTGCGCTACTTCAACGTCGTCGGGTCCTCCGACCCGACCGTCTACGACACCAGCCCGCACAACCTCTTCCCGCTCGTGTTCGAGGCGCTGCTGGCCGGCCGCACGCCGAAGATCTTCGGCGACGACTACGCGACGCCGGATGGGACGAACGTCCGCGACTACGTGCACGTCGGCGACATCGCCGCCGCGCACGTCGTCGCGGCACAGCGACTCGCCGCCGGGCAGCCGCTCGAGGCCGCGTACAACCTGGGGTCGCGCAACGGCCTGTCGGTGCGCGAGATCATGGACGCGATGGCGCGGGTGACGGGCATCGACTTCGCCCCGGAGATCGCGGCGCGTCGCCCCGGCGACCCGGACCGCATCGTCGCGACCGGGGAGCTCGCGGCGCGCGACCTGGACTGGGCGAACCGGTACACGGTGGACGAGATGGTCCGCTCGGGCTGGGAGGCCCGCCGCACCGCCGGCTGAGCGGGTCGCGCGGGGGCCGGGGTATAGCCCGGGGGCCGGGACACGACCCGGGCGGTCAGGTGCTGGCGCGGGCGATCAGCACCGGCGGCAGTGTCACGGCCGCCGCGGGGGCGCCCTCGATCGCCGCGACCAGGGCGGCGACGGCGGCGACCCCGAGGGCGTCGAAGTCCTGGCGGAGCGTGGTCAGCGGGGGACGGTAGTCCGCGGCGTCGGCCACGTCGTCGAAGCCGACCACCGCGACCTCGTCGGGCACACGCCGTCCCGCCTCGGCCACGGCGCGCAGCGCGCCGAGGGCCATCTGGTCGTTCGCCGTGAACACGGCCGTCGCATCGGCCGGCAGACGCGCGGCGGCCGCGAACCCCGACGCCGACGTCCAGTCGCCGCGCAGCGGCTCGGGCGCCTCGCGCCCCGCCGCCGCGAGGGCGTCGCGCCAGCCGCGTTCGCGCTCGGTGGCCGCGAACGATCCGGCGGGGCCGGCGAGGTGCCACACCGTCGGGTGCCCCCGTTCGAGCAGATGCGCCACAGCCGCACGGGCGCCGGCGGCGTGGTCGGTCTGCACGACGACGTAGCGGTCGTCGGGCGGCGAGTCGACGACCACGAGAGCCAGACCCGGCGGCACATCGACGCTGCGCGCGAACGCCGTCGCCTCGTTGAGCACGATCGCGCCGTCGACCCCCTGATCGTGCAGGCGCGCGAAGCCGTCCGCGACGGCATCCCGCCCGGAGGCGGTCACCACCGTCAGTGCGTACCCGCGTGCGGCGGCGGCATCGGCGATGGCCTGCAGCATGCGCGAGTTGCCGACGGTCGCGAGCGTCGAGACGACGAGGCCGATCGTCTGCGTGCGCCCCGTGCGCAGCGCGCGAGCCGCCCGGTGCGGCCGGTATCCGAGCCGCGCCATCGCCTCTTCCACGCGCCGGCGCGTGGCGGGGTCCACGCGCGGGCTGTCGTTCACCACGCGCGACACCGTCTGGCCCGACACGCCCGCGGCCGCGGCGACATCGGCCATCGACACCCGACGCTGCATGACACCCCTTCCCCGGACGGCGATAACTCCTCCACATCCGGCGATGTTGACGATAACACACCCTCGGTGTACCGTGTTGACGTGAACATTGCGGAGATGGAGACCCAGACCGTGGGTGCGGGCGTCGTCAAACGCGCCACGCGCCTCGCCGACGGGCGTGAGCTCATCTACTTTGACGACCCGGATACGACGCTCGGCCCCGAGCGCGGCGTCGACACGCGCGACCTCGACCCGCGTCCCGAGACGGCCACGATGCGCCAGGACGTACTCACCGGCGACTGGGTGTCGGTCGCCGCCTCGCGCCAGAACCGCGCGTTCCTGCCGCCGGCGGAGCTCGATCCGCTTGCACCCCAGACGCCGACCAACCCGTCCGAGATCCCCTCGCGCTACGACGTCGCCGTCTTCGAGAACCGCTCCCCCTCGTTCGGCCCGGCGCTGGCCGAGGCCGTCGGCGACGCGCCCCGGGCGGCCGACGCGCCCCGCGACCTCGACGACCTCGCCCACCTCGGGCTGGGCCGCACCCGCACGAGCGTCGGGCGCTGCGAGGTCGTGTGCTTCAGCCCCGAGCACGAGGGCTCGTTCGGCACGCAGACCGTGACCCGCGCCCGCACCGTCATCGAAGCGTGGGCCGACCGCACCGCGGCCCTGTCCGCGCTCCCCGGCGTGCAGCAGGTGTTCCCGTTCGAGAACCGCGGCGAGGCCATCGGCGTCACGCTGCGCCATCCGCACGGCCAGATCTACTCCTACCCCTACGTCACCCCGCGGACGCAGCGACTGCTCGACGCGATCGACCGCACCGCGCCCGACCTGTTCTCGCGCATCCTGGAGTTCGAGCAGGCGGGACCCCGGGTCCTGCTGCGCGGTGAGCATTGGACGGCCTTCGTGCCGTTCGCCGCACGGTGGCCGATCGAGGTGCACATGCTGCCGCATCGCCAGGTGCCCGACTTCGCCGCCCTGGACGAGGCCGAGCGCGATGAGCTGGCCCCGCTCTACCTGCGCCTGCTGCGCGGCGTGGACGCGCTCTACGACTCGCCGACGCCGTACATCGCGGCCTGGCACCAGGCTCCCGTGCACGTCGGTCGCGACACCGTGCGCCTGAGCCTGCAGCTGACGAGCCCGCGCCGCGCGGCCGACAAGCTCAAGTTCCTCGCCGGCTCCGAGGCCGCCATGGGCGCCTGGATCGGCGACATCCCCCCCGAGACGGCCGCCGAGCGCCTGCGCGCCGCGATCGAAGGAGCCACCCCGTGACCGATCTCTCCGCCTCTCCCGCGCCCACCTCGGCGGGCGCGGCGCTCGCCCTGTTCCAGGAGCTCACCGGCGTCGAGCCGGCCGGACTGTGGTCGGCCCCGGGCCGGGTGAACCTCATCGGCGAGCACACCGACTACAACGACGGCTTCGTGTTCCCGTTCGCGATCGAGCACCGCACCTCGGTGGCCCTCGGCCGCCGCACGGACGCCCGCATCCGCGTCGTGTCGACCTACGACCCCGTGCCCGTCGAGGTCGCCCTCGCCGACCTCGATGCGCTCTTCCCCGCCCGCCGTGACGAGATCGTGGAGTGGGCGCGCTATCCGCTCGGCGTCGCATGGGCGCTGCTCCAGGCCACCCGGACCACGGGCGGCGACCTCCCCGCCGGCGTCAACCTCGCGTTCGCGTCGGATGTCCCGGTCGGCGCCGGACTGTCGTCGTCGGCCGCGATCGAGGGGGCCACGGCATCCGCTCTCAATGACGTCTGGGGGCTCGGCCTCGACCGGGTCGCCCTGGCTCAGGCCGGCCGGCGCGCCGAGAACGAGGCGGTGGGCGCCCCGACGGGCATCATGGACCAGATGGCCGCGATGCACGGGCGGCAGGATGCCGGGATCTTCCTGGACTGCCGGTCCCTCGACGCGCACGTCGTCGAACTGGGTTTCGCGCCGGCGGGCCTGGCACTTCTCGTCATGGACACGGGCGTGAAGCACGCGCACTCCACCGGCGGCTACGGCGAGCGGCGCGCCGCGTGCGAGCGCGGTGCGGCGATCATGGGCGTCCCGGCCCTGCGCGATGTCGCCGTCGCCGACCTCCCCCGCGCCGAGGAGCTCATGGACGAGCTCACCTTCCGCCGCGTGCGCCACATCGTCACCGAGAACCAACGGGTACTGGATGCCGTGCGCGCCCTGCGCGAGGACGGCCCCCGGTCGATCGGATCCCTGCTCGATGCGTCGCACGTCTCCATGCGCGACGACTTCGAGATCTCGGTCCCCGAGCTCGACCTGGCCGTCGACACGGCCCGCGCCGCCGGTGCGATCGGCGCCCGGATGACCGGCGGAGGCTTCGGCGGGGCGGCGATCGCCCTCGTCGATCGCGAGCGGATCCCCTCCGTCGCCGCCGCCGTCGAGGAGGCGTTCGCGGCCGCCGGCTTCGCCGCGCCGCACATCTTCACGGTGCAGCCATCCGAGGGTGCGCGCCGCGACGGCTGAGTCCGACGCCGTCGGATCCGGCGCCCGCAGCCACGGCGGCGCGCCGGATCCGACGGCGGCCCGACCTCAGCCGCAGAAGGGGATCGCGTCCGACACGTTGTCGGCGGTGATCAGTGAGATCGGCATCTGCGAGATCTTCTGCCCGTCCCCGTCGTCGAGCAGCGCGAGCGCGTTCTGCAGCGACATCGCGCCCAGGTTCGCCGCCGAATCCGACACGGTCGCGGCGAACACGCCGCTCTCGACGGCCTCGAGACCCGGCTGGGTGCCGTTCATGGTGACGATGACGAGGTCCTCGCGCCCCGCGGCGTCGAAGGCCGTGCGGGCCCCGAAGGCCATGTCCTCGTTGAGCACGAACACGTAATCGAGGCCGGGCTGGGACTGGATCATGTTCTCGGCCACCTCCTGCGCCTTGGCCCGGTTGAACATGCCGGGCTGATTGGCCACCACTGTCGCGCCGGCCGGCAGTGCGCCTTCGAAGCCGCCCACGACGTAGTCGCTCGATGCGCCGGGCGCACCGGCGATGACGCCGACGGACACCGCTGCGTCACCGGCATCCGCTCCGATCCATCCCGCAGCCAGCGCGCCGGCGCCGGGAAGATCGACGACGGTCGCCCCGAGGATCTCAGAGGTGTCCTGCGGGACGACGGCGATGAGGTACAGGGGCACGCCGGCGGCCGCAGCCTTCTGGATGCCGCCCTGCAGCGCATCGATCGAGACGGTGTTCAGCAGGATGGCGTCGACGCCGCGGGAGATCATGTCCTCGAGGTTGGACAGCTCCTTGGCGGCGTCCGCGTCGGAGTTGGCGACGCGCAGCTCGACGCCTTCGGCTTCGGCGGCCGCTTCGACGCCTCCCTGCAGGCAGGCGCCCCACTCGTTGTTCGCGCCGCTGATGAAGCCGATCGTGACATCGTCGGCCCCGGCCGGGTCGGAGAGGTCGGCGGCGCAGCCGGCGAGGGCGCCGGCGGCGAGGGCGGCGACACCGAGGGCGACGGTGATCCGGTGCATCGTTTTCATGGAGTGTCCTTCTCTTGGTGGTGGTGCGGATGGTGGTGGGTTCAGCGGCGCCGCTGCCAGGAGTTGGCGATGGCGGCCAGCAGCAGGACGCCACCGACGGCGACCAGCTGCAGGTAGCTCGACACGTCGAGCAGGTTGAGGGCGTTGGCGACGATTCCGAGCAGGATGACCCCGAGCGCGGTGCCGATCATCGTGCCGCGGCCGCCCATGAGCGAGGTGCCGCCGATCACGACCGCGGCCACAGCCTGCAACTCGAGGGTGAGGCCAGCCACGCCGGGGCTCGCGGCACCGAGCCGTGCGAGCATCATGACGCCGGCGACGCCGGCGAGCAGGCCCATGAGCGTGTAGAGCAGGATCTTCGTGCGCCCTACCGCGATGCCGCTCAGACGCGCGACGTCCTCGTTCCCCCCGATCGCGAACGCGTTGCGTCCGAACGAGGTGTACCGCAGCGTGAGCCCGAGCCCGATGCACACCGCGGCGGCCGCCAGCAGCAGATACGGGATGCCGAGGACAGCGCCGTTGCCGAATCCGTACAGACTCTGCCCGGCCGACACGCTCATCCCGTTGAGCACGTACAGCGCGACGCCGTCCAGGAGGGTGGCGGTGGCCAGTGTCGCGACGAACGGTGCGACGCTGGTGAGCGTGACGACCAGCCCATTGACGAGTCCGATCGTCGCCGCCAGCGCCAGCGCCACGACGACGGCAGCGCCCGTCTCCATGCCCCCGGCAACGAGCTGGGCGACCACGGCCATCGTGACGACGGCGTTGGAACCCATCGAGAAGTCGATCCCGCCGGCGATCATGAGCACGGTGAGGCCGGCCGCGATCACGGCGACCACGCTCACCTGGCGCAGCACGTTGACGAGGTTGTTGGCCGTCAGGAAGGCGTCCGAGCCGATGCTCGTGACCACGACGAGCACGACGAGCACGACGAGCAGCCCGGTGTGGCCGCCCAGGGTCCAGCGGGGGCGCAGGCTGCTGCGCAGCGCGAGGGTCGAGGTCTGCGGGCGCAGGTCGGTGTCAGTCATGGGCGTGGTCTCCTACGGTGAGCGCGACGAGGCGGTCGCGGTGGGTCTCGGCGACGTCGACGACGGCAGTCACGCGCCCCGCACTGACGACGGCGACCCGGTCGGCGAGGCGCAGCACCTCCTCGACGTCGGACGAGGCCAGCAGCACTGCGGTGCCGGAGCCGGCGAGGTCGTCGATGAGCGCGTGGATCTCGGCTTTCGCAGCGACATCGACACCGTTGGTCGGCTCTTCCAGGAAGCACACCCCGGGTGCGCTCTCGAGCCATTTGGCGAGCAGCACCTTCTGCTGATTTCCGCCGGAGAGCTGGCCGACGGGGGGATTGGCCTGCAGGGTGCGCACGCCGAATCGCGCGCGAAGGCCGGCCGCGCGCCGCCGCAGGTCACGCCAGTCGATGAAGAGGCGGCCGGCGGCGCGATCGTGGGCGAGGGTGATGTTCTCGTCGATCGTCATCCCCGCCACCAGACCCTGCCGCAGGCGATCGCCCGTGATGCAGCGCAATCCGCTGGCTAGCGACCGCCGCACGCTGCCCCACGCGACCTCGGTACCGTCGATGCGGAGAGTCCCGGCGTCCGGTCTGCGCAGGCCGGCCAGAGCGAGGAAGAGCTCGGTCTGGCCGTCACCGGCCGGCCCCAGCACCGCCACGACCTCGCCGGCGCGCACCGTCAGCGTCATGTCGCGAAGCCGGTGGCCCACGCTCACCGCGTCCAGGTGCAGCCGTTCCGCGCCGGGCGCGCGATCTCGCACGGGACGCTCGGTGTCGACGTGGTCGCCCACCATGGCGTAGACGAGCGAAGAGACTTCGAGGTCCGCGCGCGGGACGGTGAGACGTCGCCGCCCGTCCCGCAGCACGGTGATGCGGTCGGCGAGCTCGAGGATCTCGTCGAGATGGTGCGAGATGTAGACGACCCCGCGCCCCTGGTCACGCAGACGCTTGACGAGCGCCCGCACGTCGGCGGCCGCGGCACCGCCGAGGGAGGCGGTCGGTTCGTCGAGGACGAGGACCCGGCCGCCGCGGTGCACCTCGCGGGCGATCTCGACCATGGTCTGTTCGGCCGCCGTGAGGGTGCCGGCCGGTCGACGCGGGTCGATCTCCAGCCCGACCGCCCGCAGCACCGCGCCGGCCCGCGCGCGCATCGTGCCCCAGTCCACGATCCCCGCGCGGCGCGGGAGCTCCCCGAGGAAGAGGTTCTCGGCGACGGTGAGCGATCCGACGAGGTCGCGCTTCTGCGGAACGGTCGCGATGCCGTGCTCGCGGGCGCGGCGGGGCGTGAGTGCGGTGAGGAGCTCTCCCTCGAAGACGATCGCACCGCCATCAGGGCTGTGCGCGCCGCTGATGACACCGACGAGCGTCGACTTGCCGGCGCCGTTCATGCCGACCAGTGCGTGCACCTCCCCCGCGCGGACGTCGAAGTCCACGTCACGTAGCGCGGCGGCGCCGCCGAACGCCTTGCTGACGCCGGTGAGCGTGAGGATCGCACCGTCCGGGTGTGCGGGCTCCATCGGTTCCTCCTGCTTCGTCGCAGTAGATCGCGGCCGGCATCGGCCGTCGGGGTCGTCCGGGTCGGGCGTGCCTCGCGATCATTCTTCGGACACCCGGAAAGCATGACCAGCTATATATATGCATCCATATGTTTCGTGTTTCGAGCACCCGAACCCGCCGGCGTCGGGGATACCGTGCTGAAGTGTCCGCGCAGAGCAGCGCGATCTCGCAACGAAGCAGGAGAGCCCCATGACCCACTCGCAGCGCAGGATCCTCGTCGTCGGCGGCGGCATCGGCGGCCTGTCCACCGCGATCGCCCTTCGCCTGGCCGGCGACGACGTGACGGTCATCGAGAAGCAGGCCGACCTGCATTCGTCGGTCTTCGGGGTCGGCATCATCCAGCCGGCCAACGCCCTGCGTGCCCTCGACGCGATCGGGTGCGCCGACGCGTGCCTCGAGGCCGGCTACGCCGCGACCGCATGGGGCAGCATGTACGACGTCGACGGCAACTTCGTCAAGGACATGCCCGGCGCCACCTTCGAACAGTCGAAGTTCCCGCCGATGAACGGCGTCACCCGCCCGAAGCTGCATGAGATCCTCACTGCCCGCGCCCTCGAGGTCGGCGTCGCACTCCGCTACTCGACGACCTTCGTCGCGCTCGAGCCGCACGACGACAAGGTCACCGTCGTGTATCAGGACGAGACCACGGAGGACTACGACCTGCTCGTGGGCGCCGACGGCGTGCGCTCACAGGTGCGCCGCTACGTGCTGCCGACCGAGCTCACCCCGTACTACATCGGCCAGTCCGCATACCGCATCAACGTGCCGCTCCGCCCCGAGATCGACCGCATCATCCTGCAGGCCAGCCGCGCCGGCATGGCCGGATTCGTGCCGATCGGCAAGGACCTCGCGTACTTCTTCTTCAACGCAGAGATGAGCCGTGACGAGCGCCCGAAGCCCGAGGAGCTCGTCGACGCCCTTCTCGCCCACATCGAACCCTTCGGCGGCCTCACCGCCTGGGCTCGCGACGAGGTCATCGCCAAGGCCGAGAGCCAGGACATCGTGCTCCGCCCCGAGGAGGCCCTCATCGCACCTGCACCCTGGCACCGCGGCCGCATCGTCCTGGTCGGCGACGCCGTGCACGCCGTGACGCCGCACCTCGGCCAGGGCGCCGCGCAGGCCATCGAGGACGGCGTCGTGCTCGCTCGCAGCCTCAGCGCGCACGCCGCGCACGAGGACGCGTTCGCGGAGTACACCGAGCAGCGGTACGAGCGGTGCAAGCTCGTCGTCGAGACGTGCCTCGACATCGCCGAGTGGGAGAAGGGCCGCAAGCCCGACTTCGACAACGTCGGCGCGACGAACCACGTGCTGGATGTCCTGGCCCAGCCGTTCTGATCGCGATCCCGCCTGCCCGATAGACTGCCGGGCGATGGCCGACGACACCCGTGAGACTCCGCGAGCGGAGCTGGCCGCGACCCTCCGCGAACTCGCGTGGACGATCCACCGGCACGCGCCCGAGCGCGCTGGAGTCGGCCCCATCCCCACGACCGAGGTCGCGCTGCTCAAGCAAGTCATCGACAACCCGGGATCGACCGTCGGCGATCTCGCGCGTGAGCTGGGGCTGCGCCAGCCCAATGTCAGCGCGGCCCTGCGCTCTCTGATCCAGCGAGGCTTCGTCGACCGGCAGCAGCAGGCGACCGACCGCCGCATCGCGCACATCGTGGCGACCGCCACCGGCATCGCCGAGCACGAGGCCATCTCCACCGCGTGGGCGACGCCCGTCGAGGCCGCGATCGCGGAACTCGATCCCGGCGACATCGCCGCGCTCGACGCCGCGACGCCCGCGATCGAGGCCGTGCTGCGTCGCATGCGCGAGGCCGAGCGCGCCGGCGACTGAGGGGGCCCGCCCCGCCGGCGGCGCCGGTGAACTCTGCGTGACGCCGCGCGCCACCCCCTGGCCCCGGCCCGGCCGGCGTCGTAGCGTGGCGGTGGCGGCGGCATCCGTCCCCCGCCGGAAGGAGCGATGATGGCATATCTCACCGTGGCGACCGAGAACTCCGTCGACGTCGAGCTCTTCTACACCGACCAGGGCCCGAACACGGCGCAGCCGGTCGTCCTGATCCACGGCTTCCCGCTCAACGGCGAGTCGTGGGGCAAGCAGCAGGCCGCGCTCCTGGCGGCCGGATACCGTGTCATCGCGTACGACCGCCGCGGCTTCGGCGCGTCGACGAAGACGGGCGCGGGGTATGACTACGACACCTTCGCCGCCGACCTGCCCGCCCTCATCGAGGACCTCGATCTGGCGGACGCCGTCCTCGTCGGCTTCTCGATGGGCACGGGCGAGATCGCGCGCTACCTGTCGCGCTACGGCGCCGGCCGCGTCGCCAGAGCCGCGTTCCTCGGCTCGCTCGAGCCGTACCTGCTCATCACCGACGACAATCCGGACGGCGCCGGCGATCAGGCGTTCTTCGACGGCATCGCCGCCTCGGTCGCGGCCGACCGCTACGCGTTCCTCACGGGCTTCCTCGCGGACTTCTACAACCTCGACGAGTTCCTCGGCAGCCGCATCTCGCAGGAGGCCGTCGACGCGAGCGTCGCCGTCGGCAACCACGCCGGCAACGCGGCGATCGCCGCCGCCCCGTCGACCTGGCCCACCGACTTCCGCGCCGACCTCCCGGCGATCACCGTGCCGAGCCTCATCCTGCACGGCACGGCCGACCGGATCCTGCCGATCGACAAGACGGCGCGCAGGTTCACGGACCTCGTGCCGGCCGACGTGACCTACGTCGAGGTCGACGGCGCCCCGCACGGACTGCTGTGGACGCACGCTGAGGAGGTCAACGAGGCGCTGCTCGCCTTCCTCTCCGCGTGAGGCCTCGCCGCGTGAGACGGCGCGCCCGCGCCGACGCCCGTCAGGCCTCGGCCGCGTTCGCCATCGCGATCAGGCCGTCGATCATCTCGGGGGTGACCTGGTCGCCGGCCATCATCGCGACGCGGCCGATCGGGAACGACATCAGCATCTCGTCCACCGAGACGCCCTCGGGCATGATCGACTCCACGTCGCCCATGCCCGCCCGCATCTGCGCCATCGCGGCCTGCACGAGCGGCCCGGCGACCGGATGTGCCAGCACCTCGCCGATCGAGGACTCGGCGGTGATCGGCAGGCGCAGGGCGTCCCCGGCGATGTCGACGGCGGTCGTCGCCCGGACATCACGGCTGGAGGCGGCCACCTCGATCGCGTACGCGCCGCCCTCGACGACCCACCGGTCGACGCGCACGTCCCAGTACGCGAGGTCGGCGCGCCGCACCGTGAGCACGACCTCGCGCGTCTCCCCCGCCGCCAGGGCGACCGAGGCGAACGCCTTGAGCTCGCGCACGGGGCGCTGCACGGTCGAGCCGGGCAGCGCCGTGTAGACCTGGACGACCTCCCGCCCCGCACGCCCACCGGTGTTGGTCACGGCCACGCGCACCTCGACATCGCCGTCCGCCGTGAGGGATGCCGTGGCCTCGCCGTACGCGAAGGTCGTGTAGGACAGCCCGTGGCCGAACGGGAACGCCACGTCGATGCCGCGCGCGTCGTACCAGCGGTAGCCGACGAACAGCCCCTCGCCGTAGCGGACATGCCCGAACTCGCCGCCGAAGTCGAGGAAGGCGGGGGTGTCCGACAGGCGGTGCGGAATCGTCTCGGTGAGCTTGCCCGACGGGTTGACCTCGCCGAACAGCACGTCGGCGGTCGCGCCGCCGCCGGCCTGCCCCAGCAGCCATCCCTCCACGATCGCCGGCACGCGGTCCGCGAACGGCACCGCCACCACACCGCCGTTGGAGAGCACGACGACGACGTTCGGGTTGACGGCCAGGACGGCGTCGACGAGGGCCAGCTGGTCGGCCGGCAGATCGATGTCGGCTCGGTCGTACCCCTCGGACTCGAGCCGCGCCGGCAGCCCCAGGAACAGCACGGCCACGTCGGCGGCCGACGCCGCTGCCACCGCCTCCTCGCGCAGGGCCGCCGCCTCGGAGTCCGTCGTCTCGGAGTCCGTCGTCTCGGAGTCCGTCGTTCCTGGCGCGAGGTCGAACCCGGCGGCATAGGCGACCTCGCCGGCGGCGAGCGCGCGGATCTCCTCGAGCGCCGTGTCCAGACGGGTCGGCTTGATCAGTGACGAGCCCGCTCCCTGATAGCGCGGCTTCGCGGCGAAGGCGCCGATGACGGCGAGCCGCGCATCCGTGGCCAGCGGCAGCAGGTCATCCTCGTTGCGCAGCAGTACGATCGAGCGGCCGGCGGCCTCGCGGGCGAGCGTGTGGTGGGCGTCGACGTCGAGCGGGCCGGCCACCTTGCCGGCCCCCGCCTGCACCTTCGCGACGAGGTCGACGACGCGGCCCGCGGCGACATCGAGCGCCGCCTCGTCGAGCGACCCCTCCTGCACCGCGGCGACGAGCTGCGCATCGGTGCGGCCGTTCGATGAGGGCATCTCCAGGTCCAGTCCGGCCGGCAGGCCGACGACCCGATCGTCGACGGCGCCCCAGTCCGAGACGACGAGGCCTTCGAAGCCCCACTCGTCGCGCAGCACCCGGGTCAGCAGCCACGGGTCCTCCGACGCGAAGACGCCGTTGACACGGTTGTACGCGCACATCACCGTCCACGGCTGCGCGTCCTCGACGACGCGCTGGAAGCCGCGCAGGTAGATCTCGCGCAGCGGACGCGGATCGATGTCGGAGCTGGCGCGCATCCGGTCGTGCTCCTGGTTGTTGGCGGCGAAGTGCTTGAGCGAGGTGCCCACGCCCTGCGACTGCACGCCGTTCACGTATGCGGCGCCGAGCACGCCCGACACGATCGGGTCCTCCGAGAGGTACTCGAAGTTGCGTCCGCACAGCGGGGAGCGCTTGATGTTGATGCCGGGTCCGAGGAGCACCCCGACGTTCTCGATCGCCGTCTCGACGCCGAGGGCGGCCCCGACGCGGGCGACGAGGTCGACGTCCCACGACGAGCCGAGGCCCACGGCGGGCGGGAAGCAGGTCGCCGGAACGCTCGCCCCCATGCCGAGGTGGTCGCCGCCCTCCTCCTGCTTGCGCAAGCCGTGCGGACCGTCGGTGAGCATGATGGCCGGGAGGCCGACGCGCTCGATCGGCTTGGTGCGCCAGAAGCTCGCACCGCTCGTGAGCGCTGCCTTCTCGTCGAGAGTGAGGTCGGAGATCATACGAAAACCTTACGCCGCTAGGTTTTGAATGACAAGGGTCGCTCGGGATTCGGCCACTCCGGACCCCGCTCCCAGTACTCTGGGGCGATGGCACGACGCGGTTCTTACGCCAAGGGCGTGGCCAAGCGCGAGGAGATCCTCGAGCGGGCGCTCGAGGTGATCGCCCGCGAGGGGTATCGCGGCGCATCGGTCAAGGAGATCGCGGATGCCGTGGGCCTGAGCCAGGCCGGTCTGCTCCACTACTTCGACTCGAAGGAGGAGCTGTTCGTCGCCATCCTGCGCAAGCGCGACGAACTCGACGGCATCCGTGTGGGCGCCGACGCCTCCCTCGACGACGCGCGGGACGGCTTCCTCCGCGTCATCCGGCACAACACCGAGGTCCCGGGCCTCGTGGAGCTGTTCTCGCGGATGGCCGTCGAAGCGGGCGACCCCCGGCATCCCGCGCATGCGTACTTCCGGGAGCGCCACGCCGCGCTGCGCGCGGAGCTGCTCGCCCATGCCGCGCAGATCCGCACGACGCCGCCCATGGATCCGGACTCGCTCGTGCGCATCATCCAGGCCGTCGCCGACGGCCTGCAGCTGCAGTGGATGCTCGACCGGGACGTGGACATGCCGCGCATCGTGGCCGATCTGTTCGACGCGCTCGATGCCCGAGAGGAGCGTCATGGCTGACGAGCCGGTGATCACCACCTCGCACGGCCGGGTCCGCGGACGCTGGCGCGGGGCGCCCGGGCAGCCGGGCGGCTCGGCCGCCTTCCTGGGCCTCCCGTTCGCGCAGGCGCCCGTCGGCGACCTGCGCTTCGCCGCGCCGGTGCCCCCGGAGCCGTGGGACGGCGTGCGGGATGCGACCGCGAACGGGCCGACCCCGTGCCGCGTGGATCCCGGCGACACCCTCATCCCCGAGCCGGTGGTGCCGGGCGACGAGACGCTCAACCTGAACGTGTTCACCCCCGCGCCCGGCGAGCGCGACGCCGGCCTGCCCGTGCTCGTCTACATCCACGGCGGCGGGTTCGTCTCGGGCACGCCGGCCGGCCCCTGGTACGACGGGCGCGCGTTCAACCGCGACGGCATCGTGACCGTCACGGTCTCGTACCGGCTCGGCTTCGACGGCTTCGGGCACATCGACGGCGCCCCGTCGAACCGCGGCGTGCGCGACTGGCTCGCCGCCCTCGAGTGGGTGCAGGAGAACATCGCGGCCTTCGGCGGCGATCCGGCGCGTGTCACGATCGCCGGGCAGTCGGCGGGCGGCGGCGCCGTGCTCACCCTGCTCGGGATGCCGGCGGCGCAGCACCTGTTCCACGCGGTGTGGTCGATGTCGGGTGCGACCGCCGACGTCCCGGCCGATCGGGCCGCCGAGATCTCGGCCCGGCTGGCATCGCTCGCCGGCGTCGCACCCACGCGCGCCGGCTTCGCGTCGGTGACCGAGGAGAAGCTCACCGAGCTGCAGCAGAGGGCCGCGACCCCCGAGTCGTCCGATGCGCTGGCGCCCATACGCGCCATCCTCACCGACGGGCTCGCCTTCGGCCCCACCCTCGACGGCGACCTGCTGACCCGGCCCACCGTCGAGGCCATCGCGGCGGGGGTCGGCGCCGACAAGCCCCTCGTGCTCGGCAGCACCGACGACGAGTTCACCATGGCGACGGACTCGGCGCGCCGCACGCTGCGGTTCGTCCCGGCGTCGCTCGCCCTGGGCCGGATCGGCGTGCCGCACGAGACGCGGCGGGCGTACCTCGCCGCCAACAAGCCGCAGCGACGGCTCGGCACGGCCGCCGTCCTCGGGCGCTTCGTCACCGACACGGTCTTCCGCTCCCGCGTCGTCCGCGTCGGCCAGGCCCGCACCGCGGGGGCCACGGCCGACGGCGCGCCCACGTGGATCTACCGCTTCACCTGGCCGTCGCCGACCCGCAGGTGGGCGCTGCACTGTCTCGACGTGCCGTTCTGGTTCGACTGCCTCGACGCCGAGCGGGTATCGGTGATCGCCGGGGACGACCCGCCGCAGGAGCTCGCCGACAGCATCCACGGCGCGGCGGTCGGACTCATCCGGGGCGTCGGCCCGGGGTGGCCCGCCTGGTCACGGCAACCGGGGACGACACGCGTGTTCGGGGCGCCGGCATCGGACCCCGCGGTGGAGCGCGACGGCTACGCCGAGGTGCGCGCGCTCCTGTGACGCCGGCTCACCGCACGGTCGCGTGCGGGATGCGCGTGCGCATGACGGCGATCGCCTCGGGGTTGTCGTCGACGAGCGCGGCGTCGCGGCCGAGCGCCGACGCGACCGCGCCGGTCGTGCCGCTGCCGGCGAACAGATCGAGCACGCGGTCGCCGGGGCGGCTCGACGCCTGGACGATGCGTCGCAGGATCCCCTCGGGCTTCTGCGTCGGATACCCGGTCTTCTCGCGGCCCGAGGTCGGCACGATCGTGTGCCACCACACGTCGGTGGGCAGCTTGCCGCGCGCGGCCTTCTCGGGGGTGACCAGCCCGGGAGCCATGTAGGGCTCGCGATCGACGGCCTCCGAGTCGAAGAAGTAGCCGCGGGGATCCTTCACGTACACGAGGATCGTGTCGTGCTTGGTCGGCCAGCGGCGGCGCGACTTCGCGCCGTAGTCGTAGGCCCAGATGAGTTCGTTGAGGAAGCACTCGCGGCCGAACAGGGCATCGAGCAGCACCTTGGCGTAGTGGGCCTCGCGATAGTCGAGATGCAGATACAGGGTGCCGTCCGGTGCGAGCAGGCGCCACGCCTGGGCCAGGCGCGGTTCGAGGAAGTCCCAGTAGTCGTCGAAGCGGTCGTCGTACTCGCGCAGATCGCCGCGCAGGCGCGCGTAGCTCGTGCCGCGGAACCCGCGCTTGACCGTTTCCGGTTCGGTATTCAGGCTGGCCGCGCCGCTCGGGTCGCCGTCGGCCCGTGATTCCGCGGGCGGCGCGCCGGCAGCCTCACCGGCAGCCTGAATTGTGAACGCGGACTCGACGGCCTTGCCCTGCCGCCGGCCGGTGTTGAACGGCGGATCGAGGTAGACGAGGGTGAACGAGGCGTCCGGGAGCGTCGCGGCGACGGCGAGGTTGTCTCCGTGGTGGATCTCGACGCGGCCGCGGAGCGGATCGGCCGAGGCGACGACGGCGGGGGCGGCCGAGGTGACGACGGCGGGGGCGGCCGTGACGCCCGACGTCTCAGGGCACACGGTGCAGCCAGGCGTCGGTCGCGAACTTCGCCGCGACGAGGGCCTCGGCCTCGGCGTACTCCTCGTCCGTGATCCGTCCCGGCGCGGCGCCGTACAGCCGCGCGAACGTGTCGGTGAACCGCTCGATGATCGCCTCGCGCGGCAGCCCCGTCTGACGACGCAGGGGGTCCACCCGCTTGGCGGCCGAGACGGTGCCCTTGTCGCTGAGCTTCTCGCGGCCGATCCGCAGCACCTCGGTGAGCACCTGGCCGTCCATGTCGTAACTGAGCGTCGCGTGGTGCAGCACGCCTCCGTTGGCCAGCCGCTTCTGCGCGGCACCGCCGATCTTGCCCTGCGGCGAGGCGATGTCGTTCAGCGGCTGATACGTCGCCTCGATGCCGAGGGAGCGCAGCGCCTGCAGCACCCAGTCGTCGAGGAACGCGTACGAGTCCGCGAACGTCATCCCCGCCACGAGGGATGCCGGGACGTACAGCGAGTAGGTCACGATCGCCCCCGCGGCCATGAGCATGGCCCCGCCGCCCGAGATCCGCCGGACGACGTCGAAGCCGTGCCGGGCCGCCCCTTCGGGGTCGACCTCGTTGCGGTAGGACTGGAACGACCCGATGACGACGGCGGACTCGTCCCACTCCCAGATGCGCAGCGTCGGCTTGCGGCGGCCGTCGCCGACGCGCGTCGTGAGCACCTCGTCCAGGGCGAGGTTCATCCGCGGCGAGACGGCCTTCTCACGCACGATCTCCCAGTCGAAGTCGCGCCACCCGGGCGCGGTGACCAGGGCGCGGCGCACGGCGGTGCCGACCGACTCCGGCGTGAACCCGAGCAGCTGCGCCCCCTCGGGCAGCGCCCCGCGGACGGCGGCCGCGATCGCGGCGACGTCGCTGGTCACGGGCATCCCCTCGACGGCGGCGTCGATGTCGGCGAGCGCGTCGTCCGGCTCGAGGAAGAAGTCGCCCGCGAGGCGGAAGTCCGCGATCCGGCCGTCGCGCTCCTCGAGGTCGACGACCACGAGCTTTCCACCGGGGACCTTGTACTCGCCGTGCATGCCCTCAGCCTACGGTCCGCGCCGGCGCGTCAGCTCCGCGCGGGGATGCGCACGTCGAGCCAGGCGAGCAGATCGGCGCGCACCTCGGCCTGCGTCACCTCGTTGAAGATCTCGTGCCGTGCACCCGGGTACACCAGGGTCGTCACGTCGGTCAGCCCGGAGCGGTCGCGGTACGCGGCAGCCAGCCGGTGCACGCTGCGCGGCCCGCCGACCGGGTCGTCGCGGCCGACCATGAGCAGCACAGGCACGTCGACCCCGAGGTCCCGGCGCGGCTTGCCGTACAGGCGCGCGGCCTCGATGGGCCCGAAGAGCTTCAGCAGCGGGGTCGAGGTCGTCAGCGGATCGTCGAGGAACGCCCGCCCGACCGCGAGGTCGCTGGACAGCCACTCGCTGCCCATCGCGTCGGCCGCCTTCCAGCGTGCGTTGAGCGGACCGGCGTTGAGCGATCCGGGCCAGCGCAGCGACGACCCCGACAGGACCACCGCGTCGTACGCGTCGGGGTGGTCGTTCAGCAGGATCTGCGCGAGGAACGACCCCCACGAGTGCCCGAGGAGCACGAGCGGCAGACCGGGGTTCTCCGCCCGGATGAGCTCGGTGAACTGCCAGCAGGCGGCGACGACCGCGCGCAGTCCGCCCCGGCCGAGGCGGCCGAGTCTGGCGGCGTCACCATGGTGCTGGCGGATGCCGGTGCGCCCGTGCCCGCGATGATCGTCGGCGTAGACGGTGAACCCGGCGGCCGTCAGCTCGGCGACGAGGGCGCCGTAGCGTCCCGCGTGCTCGCCGACCCCGTGCAGCAGCTGGACGACGCCCCGCTGCGGCGCGGTCGCGGGGTGGACGTCGTAGACGATCGCGAGACCCGTCGCGTCGGTGAAGCTGCGTGCGTCGTCGAACTCGGGCATGGACCCGAGCATACGGGGACGGGACCGGGCCGGTCCCTCCCCGTACGCTCGGGCCGCGGCGCTCAGCGGCGCTCAGCGGCGCTTCGTGACCGTCACGCTCGCCGACGGCTCGGACGCCGCCGATCGCCCGGCGTCGCTGACGGCGACCACCGTCGCCTGCCAGCGCCCGGGCGCGATCCCGGCGAATGCGGTGCGCAGCCGATCGGCGTCGACGGTCTTCACGACCGGATCGAGGCCCTTGCCCTTGCCCTTGCCGTTGCCCTTGCCGGCATCCGGGGTGAGTGTCACCACGTACTGCCTGATCGGCTCGGTGCCCGGCTCGGCCGGCGCCGCCCAGCTCACCGTCACGGTCGTGCGGTCGGCCCGGATCGCGGGCTTGGCCACAGCGAGCGGCGCCGCGCGCAGCGGCACGTCGGCGAAGTCCATGTCCGATGCCAGGTAGAACGACGTGTACGCCGGCTGGTTGTACGTCGTCTGCTGCCGCGCGGTCTCGGCCCGGTACTGGACGTCGTGCATGAGTGTGTACAGCTTGTGCGCGGTCACCTCCGTCGACACGTACACCCGCAGCGCGGTGGAGTCGGCCGTGCGCACCAGCAGCTCCTCGCGCCAGTCGCCCAGCACGTCGGCGACGAGACTCGGGTTGCCCTTCGTGCCGTTGTTCGTGAGGGTGCCGGATGCCGTCAGCACGGTGCCGTCGGTCGCGTCGTCGATCGTGGGCGTGTCGGTCTCGGCCCCGTTGACGATCTGGGTCGTGAGATCGCCGGACCAGCGGATCGACATGTTCGTGCCGGGGTTGGTCGGCGAGAGCACCTCGCCGGTCGCGGAGAGCAGTCCCGAGGCATCCGTGCCGGCGGGCATGCTCGACCACACTTCGACGCCGGCGACGTCGCTGCGGACATCGCCGATCATGCCGCGGCCGGTGTCGCGGCCCGAGTAGGCCCCGAAGAGGACCTCGCCGGTCGCGGCGTCCCTCATCGCGGTGCCGTAGGGCGCCCAGGCGCCGCCCTCGTGGACCGTGAAGATCTCCAGTCCCGGGCGGGCCGGGTCGATGTCGGCGACGTGCATGGCGTCGCCGTGGCCCAGGCGCGCCAGCGCGCCGGGGTCGCCGCTCTCCTCGGGCATGACGTCGAACGACGAGTACAGCAGGCTGCCGTCGTCGTCGATGGTCGCCGAGCCGTAGACGATCTCGTGCCGGCCGTCGCCGTCGACATCCGCGGCGCTGAGGCTGTGGAAGCCCTGCGTCGTGATCGAGCCGAAGACGGGATCGGTGCCGTCGCGGCCGTGCGGCCCGTCGTCGAACGGGTTCGTCATCGGCACGTGGCCGCTGTCGACGAACCAGCGCTGCGTCAGCTTCTTGCCGTCCCAGTCGTACGTCGCGATCGTCGAGCGCGTGTAGTAGCCGCGGGCGAAGACGGCCGAGGGGTGCTCGCCGTCGAGGTAGGCCACGCCGGCGAGAAAGCGGTCCACGCGGTTGCCGGGTTCGATGCGCGACATCGCGTAGTCGCCCCACAGCAGTCCGTCGTCATCGCGCCCCGGCTCGTAGCGGACGGTCTGCAGCTCCTTCCCCGTGGCGCCGTCGAAGACGGTGAGATACTCCGGGCCGTCGACGATGAAGCCCTCGAACGCCCGCAGCACGTTGCGTTCGGAACGCGCCGGCGCGTAGACGTCGATGAAGTGGTCGACGAGCTGCTCCGCGCTCTCGCGCGAGAGCGGGTACTCGTGGGCCACCTCGGTCCCGAAGGCCTCCTCGAGGGTGGCGGGCCACTGACCCGAGACGACCTCCTCGCGCTCGGACCAGCCGAGGAACACCTCGACGAGGTGCGCGCGGTAGTCATCGGCGCTCATCCGGTAGTCGTCGGAGTGGGAGTATCCGGCCCGGCGATCCTCGCGCGGCATCGTGATGTACGACTGCTTCCGGACTGAGCCGTCGGGCCGGTACTGCACGGACTTCGTGCCCGGCGCGGTCTTGAGGATCGTCTCGCTGCGCCCATCGCCGTCGAAGTCGTACACCAGGAACTGGGTGTAGTGCGCGCCCGCACGGATGTTCACCCCCAGCTCGATGCGGTTGAGCAGCGTGCCGTCCAGCTCGTACGTGTCGACGAACACGGGCCCGGTGTAGCCGACCTGCGAGACGTCCTTCGAGTTGGACGGATCCCACTTGACGACGTACTCGTACGCGCCGTCCCCGTCCACATCGCCGACCGAGACGTCATTGGCCGAGTACGTGTACGCCTCGCCCGCGGGCGTCACCCCGTCCGCGGGCTTGGTCAGCGGGATGTCCAGGAACGGCTGGGCCGACGCAGACGCCTTCGCGCTGCGCGCGCCCTCGCGCCCGGCCAGGAGGGGCGCCACTTCGTAGCGCGCCTTCGTCGTGCCCCCGGCATCCAGATAGTTCGTGCTGTCGGTGACCGTCGCGATCCTCTTGCCGTTGCGGTACAGGACGAAGTCGGCACCGGTCAGTCCGGTCGCGGCCGCGCCGTACGCCTCGCCCTTGAGCAGGCGCCACGACAGGAAGACGCCGGAGGCCGTGTCGAGGGCGACGAGCCCCCGATCGAGACTCTCCAGCTGGGGGCCTCCGACGACGACGCCGGGGGCGGGGCCGCGAGCCGGCGACGAGGCCGTCGCCGCGTGCGCCGGGACGACGAGGGCGAGGGCCGCCAGGGCGGCGGCGGTCAGGCGGACGGGGTGCTTCATGTGCGGTTCACCTTCGAACAGCCCCAGAGTGCGGATACGGAGTGTTGCGGATGGAATGCGCTTTCCCCAGTCGCCGTGGACGAGCCTACGCGCAAGACATGAATCGAGTCAACGGGCCGAGCGGCCCGACTTCCCTTAGCAAAACTAATGAGCTATGCTAAATAACCTGATGAGCACTCCCCCGCACGACCCCGACTCCCCCGATCTGTCCCGCGAAGCCGCCGAGTTCCGCATGGCGACCTTCCGGCTCGCGCGCCGCCTGCGCTCCGAGCGGGCGATCGACCGGATGAGCGACGGTCAGTTCGCCGTCCTCGCCGCGATCAGCGTCCACGGCTCACACACCCTCGGCGAGCTCGCCGACCGCGAGCGCGTGTCGGCACCGTCGATGAACCGCACCGTGAACTGCCTCGAGGAGTCCGGGTACGTGACCCGCACTCCCGACGACGCCGACCGCCGCAAGGTGAACATCGACATCACCGAGGCCGGTCGCGGCGTCGTGGACGAGACCGTCCGGCGGCGCGACTCGTGGCTGGAGTCCGTGCTCGTCTCGCTCACCCCCGAGCAGCGCGACGTCCTCGCCCGGGCCGCGGTCGTCATGCAGGAGGTGGCGGCGCAGTGAGCGCGATGTTCCGTTCGTTCGCCGTCTTCAATTACCGGATCTGGTTCATCGGCGCGCTCGTCTCCAACACCGGCACCTGGATGCAGGCGACCGCGCTGAGCTGGGTCGTGCTGACCGAGCTGACGCACAACGACGCCGGCGCGATGGGTGTCACGATGGCCCTGCAGTTCGCGCCGCCGCTGCTGCTGGTCAGCGTCACCGGATGGGTCGCCGACCGCTTCGACCGTCGGCGGCTGCTCATCCTGACGCAGATCCTGCTGATGCTCCTGGGCTGCACCATCGGCGTGCTGCTGCTGATGGGTGTCATGACCCTGCCGCTCATGTATGCGTTCGCCCTGGCCCTCGGCGTGATCGTCGCGTTCGACAACCCCGCCCGCCAGGCCTTCGTCTCCGACCTCGTCTCTCGCGAGCACGCCTCCAACGCGGTCGCACTCAACGCGGCCTCGTTCAACGCTGCGCGCATGATCGGTCCGGCCGTCGCCGGCGTCGTGATCGTCGCGGTCGGCACCGGTTGGGTGTTCCTGGTCAACGCGATCACCTTCACCGCCATGATCGTCGCGCTCGCCCTCATCCGGTCGGGTGAGCTGATCCCCCGCGTTCGCGCGCAGGGCGCCGCGCGGCTGGCGGACGGCTTCCGCTACGTCGCGGGCCGTCCCGATCTCATCGTGACCTTCGTGATCGTCTTCCTCCTGGGCGCGTTCGGCATGAACTTCCCGATCTTCGCCTCCACGATGGCCCTCACGTTCGGGCAGCAGGCCGACGGATACGGGCTGCTCAGCTCGATCCTCGCCGTCGGCTCGCTCGCCGGCGCGCTCATGGCGGCCAGGCGCGACCGCGCCCGCATGCGGCTCGTGATCGTCGGCACCGGCATGTTCGCCGTCGCCGGGGCGGTCTCGGCGTTCATGCCCACGTACTGGCTGTACGCGCTCACCCTGCTGTTCACCGGGTTCGCCGTCGTCACGACGCTGACGACCGCCAACGGCTACGTCCAGACGACGACGGATCCCGCGCTGCGCGGCCGCGTGCTGGCGCTGTACATGGCGATCCTCATGGGCGGAACGCCGCTCGGCGCACCGATCGTGGGCTGGGTCGCCGCGCAGTGGGGTCCGCGCGTCGCCATCCTCCTGGGCGCGACCGCGGCGCTGCTCGCATTCGGGATCGGGTTCGCCTGGATCGCACTGTCCGGGCGGCTGCACCGCCACGAGACGCGGCGCTTCGGGTTCGCGCTCGACGAGACCCGCCCGCTCTCGGTGATTCCGCCGAGCGAACTGGACGAGACGCCGCGCCGCGAACCCGAGGGCACCCCCGAGGAGTTCTCCGACGAGCTCGCGCTGACGACGCCGGTCGCACTGCCGGCGCCGAAGGATCCGGCGCCCCGGCGCTGACGCGTCACCCTCGACCGCGACGGGCGCGGGGCGAGATCACTCGGGAAAGGCCCCGCGGGCTCACCCGGCCCGCACGACGACCACCACGGGGTCGAAGCCCTCGGCGGTCGCCGTGACGACGATCTCACCGGCATCCACCGGTCTGACGATCGCCAGCACACGGCCGTCGTACGTCGTGTACGACGGCCCGGCGAACCCCTCCTCGGTCCGGGCGCGGCCCGAGCCGATGCCTGCGAGCACGCCCGGCCCCTCGACCGTGACGGTGACGGCACGGTCGGCGTCGCACGCGACGGTGCCCGCCGCGTCCTCGATCGTGATCGCGACGAATGCGAGTCCGTCGGCATCGATCGTCGCCGCCTCCGCGCGGGCGACCAGACGCAGATCCGCCGATGCCGACCGCAGCGTCGCCCGCCCGACCTCGTCGCCATCGCGGCGTGCGACGGCGACGAGCTCGCCCGGACGGTACCTGGTCTCGAACCGCGCGAGGAACGCCTTCGGATCCCCGACCGGTCGGGTGCCCAGTGAGCGCCCGTCGAGCAGCAGCTCGACCTCGTCGGCATCCGCGTAGACGTCGACGGTCACCTCCGCCCCGGCCTCGACCGCCCAGCTCCACGACGCGACGGAGTCGTGCCACGACCAGGGGGTCACCGCGGTCGGGCGGCCGTGGTGCCGGGGCCGGTGCACCGCGATGAAGGGCGACGTGCGCAGACCGTAGACGATCTCGCGCCAGTACGAGATCGTGCGCCGGTGGCCCGTGATGTCGATGTCGCCGCACTCGGCGAGAAGATACGGGTAGGGGCCGGCGGTGCCGGTGGCCTCGTAGCCGTCGGAGTCCGTGTAGTCGACGCGGCCGATGCCCGCCTCGCCGAGGTAGTCCCATCCCGTCCAGGTGAAGTCGCCGATGACGTGGGGCAGCTCCTCGACGAGTGGCCACATGACGTCGATGCGCTCGGGGAAGGTCTCGGACCCGACGATGACGCGATGGGGGTAGGCGACGGCATCCTGCCGATAACGCGAGTCGGCGTAGTTGAATCCGACGACGTCGAGCACGGCCGAGGACTCCTCGATCGACGCGCTGACCAGCTCCGAGGCGTTCATGCGCCCCATCTGCTCACCCATGTTCGCCATCATCGTGTTGGGGTCGGCCGCCTCCAACTCGGCCATCGCCTCGGACATCCGCGCGAGGTTCGCGATGACGCCGTTGATGCCGTTGGTCACGAAGCGGGAGTCGTCCAGGGCACGGAACTCCTCGGCGAGACGACGGCTCCATGCCGCGCCGAGCGGCGTGGCGAGTTCGAGGATCTCGTTGCCGATCGAGTACATGACGACACTCGGATGATTGACGTCCTTCGCCACGAGGGCGGCGATGTCGTGCCGCCACCGGTCGGCGAACGTCACCGACGCGTCGAAACCGGTCTTGGCCCGCGTCCAGGTGTCGGTGAGCTCGTCCATCACCAGCACGCCGTGCCGGTCGCACGCGTCGAGCGCGGCACGGCTGATCGGATTGTGGGCGCTGCGGATCGCGTTGAAGCCGGCGGCCTTGAGCAGGCGCACGCGCCGATCCTCCGCGGCGTCGATCGTCGCGGCGCCGAGCGGCCCGCTGTCATGGTGGATGCACGCGCCGCGCAGCTTGACGACGACGCCGTTGATGCGCAGGCCGCGCTGCGGGTCCAACTGCAGACGACGGATGCCGAAACTCACGGCATCCTCGTCGAGCACCTCGCCGCTCGGGCCGCGCAGCTCCGAGCGCACCCGGTAGAGGTCCGGGGTGTCGACGTTCCAGAGGCGGGGCTCGGGCACGGCGAGGCGCGCGCGCGCTGTCGCCGGCTCGCCGGGAAGCACGGAGACCGGCGAGGTGCCGCGCGCCACTTCGGCACCGTCGGGATCCGTGACCGTCCAGTCGAGTCGCGTCACCGCCGTGTGCCGCGACTGGTTGCGCACCGTGGTGGCGACCTCGACGATCGCGCGGTCGCCGTCGATGTCGGGCGTCGCCACGCGCGTCCCGCCGAGGGGGATGTGCACCGGTTCGGCGACGACGAGGTGCACGGGCCGGTAGATACCCGCCCCCGTGTACCAGCGGCTGTCCTTGTGCGCCCGCGCCTCGACGGTGATCCGATTGGAGTCGCCGAAGCGGAGATGCGCGTCGAGCTGTGCGACGAACGCGTTGTACCCGTTCGACTCATGGGTCACGAGGTCGCCGTTGACGAAGACGACGGCGTCGCGGTAGACGCCCTCGAACTCCAGCAGCACCGTCTTGTCGCGCCACCGCTCGGGCACATCGATCACCTTCGCGTACTCGAACACTCCGCCCGGGAAGTAGCCGGCGTGGACGCCCTGAGCGCTCTCGGCCGACCGGGGCAGGTCACGGATCGCGTCATGCGGAAGCAGGACGTCGCGGGCGGCCGCGTCCGCGGCGGGCGATTCGAAGGCGCCCAGTTTCGGGCCGACGGTCCAGCCGTCGAGAAAAGGGATGCGGATCATGCGGAAGGCTCCTGTCGCGCGGCGCTGTTACCGGTAACACCACGCCGAGGATACTCGACGAAGGCCAGCTGGGAGCCATCGGGCGACCAGCTGTTGACATTGATCGTGCCCTGGCCGCCGCACAGTTCGACGAGCACCGTCGACTCCTGCCAGCGGCCATCACGGACGAGCCTGAGCTCGACCTCCAGATCCGCGGGATGCCCCTCGACCCCCTGCGGATAGCTGAGATACACGGCGTCACGTCCGCTCGGCGCGATGTGCGGGAACCAGTTGACGCGCTCGTCGAAGGTCAGCTGCTCGAGCAGGCTCCCGTCGGGCCGGATGCGCGCGAGCTGTGCATGGCCCGGGGTCGCCGAGAACCGCTCGGTGTTGAAGTAGAGCCATGCCCCGTCGGGGGAGAACTCGGGTCCGTCGTCGGGACCCCCGCCCGCGGTGACGCGGCGGTCGTCGGATCCGTCGATGCACACCGTGCGCACATGCGCGCCCGTCCACGCGTCGGTCCCGAACGGGTCGAGCGAGACGTAGGCGAGGGTGTCGCCGTCGGGGCTCACGCCGTGCAGGAAATGCCAGCCGTCGTCGATGCTCCGCGTCACCCGGCGAGCGGCGCCGCCGCCCACCGATGCTTCGTAGAGGTGCCCGTCGTTGCCCGAGAGGAACACGGTGCGGTGGTCGGGCGCCAGCACATGGTCGTTGTTGAGCTCCGGAACTCCGCCGAGCGCGATCACGGCGGGGGCCACGCCGCCCGCGACGGGAAGCCGCCAGAGCTTGCCGTCGCCGTTGACGATCAGCTCGTCCTCGCGCGTCCAGTTCGGCGCCTCGAAGAGCACATCCGCACTCGACCAGACGGTGCGGATCGCTCCCGTCTCGATCTCCACGATCCGGATGCGGCACTCCTGTCCCGGCGCGAGGGCACGCGCCCAGCCCATCAGAGTGCTCCGAGCTGGCGGCGCGCCTCGTCGATCGTCGCGAGGATCGAGACGGTCTCGCCGAGCGTGTGCAACGGAGACTCGGACCGGCCTTCGCCGACGTACCGCGCGAAGGCCGTGGCCTCCCACGCCAGTCCGTCCATGAGCGAGACGCCGGTCTCGTCCCGCCAGACGAGCGGTTCCTCGAACAGATCGTGGCTGCGCACGGTGAATCCGGTCGGGATGTGGAAGGGACCCTCGATCTCGATGCGGGCGTCGGTGCCGGAGATGCACGCGATCGTGGGCGTGCGCGTGAGAAGCGACGTCATGAGCGTCGACTGCTCCGTGCCGTGACCGAGCACGAGGGTCGACACGGCATCGACGCCCGACGCCGTCAGGGAACCGACAGCGGTGACCGAGTCCGGCACCCCGAGGACCATCGAGTCGAGCTGGACGGGATAGATGCCGAGGTCCAGGAGCGCCCCGCCGCCCGTGCCCGGGACGAGGAGGCGGTGATCCGGGTCGGCCGCGATCGGCTGCCCGTGGTCGGCGACCACGGTGCGCGGTTCGCCGATGACGCCGTCCGCGATGAGCCGCCGGATCAGCAGCGCCTGCGGCTGGTACCGGCTCCACATCGCCTCCATCAGCAGGATGCCGGCCGAGCGCGCCGCGTCCACGAGCAGCTGGGCATCGACGGCGTTCGTGGCCAGCGGCTTCTCGATCAGCACGTGCTTGCCCGCGGCGATCGCCTCGAGTCCGAGGGCGAGATGCTCGCTCTGCGGAGCGGCGACGTAGACGACGTCGACAGCCGGGTCGGCGAGCAGCTCGGCGTGCGTGGCGTAGACGGTCTCGATCCCCACCCGAGCGGCCAGCGCCGCGGCGCGCTCGGGCCGTCGGGAGGCCATCGCGGTGATGCGCTGAGCGGTGTGCGCGCGCACGGCGGCCGCGAAGAACTCGGCGATCCAGCCGGCGCCGATCATTCCCCAGCGCAGCGAGGGCTCGCCGCGCTCAGGGTGGAGGAACTCGACCTCGGGCAGGGTATTCGGAAGCATCGGCGCGCCTTCTTCGGGGATGGGCGCGGTAACTTTATCACTGATAGGTTTTTCAGGCGACGACGCCGAGGGAGAAGCACATGACGGATCCGCAACGTGCACGACGGATCGAGGAGCTCCTGCAGGAGGAGCGCGAGCTCGTGCTGCCTCGGTTCGATCACGATGATGCCTGGCGACTCGGCGTGGCACTGCGCGAACGCGCGGCCGCGGCGGGCTCGGCGGTGGCGTTCGACATCCGCCGCCCGTCGGGATCCGTGCTCTTCCACGCCGCGCTGGCGGGGACGACGGCCGATCAAGACGAGTGGATCCGCCGCAAGAGCGCGGTCGTCTTCCGCTTCGAGATCAGCTCCGCCCTCCTGGCTGCGCGCCTCGACGCCGCCGATGTCGACGCCGTCACGATGGGCTGGCTGGCATCCGCCGACTACGCCGTCGCCGGCGGCTCGGTCCCCGTCCGCGTCGAGGGGGCGGGCGTGGTCGCGGCGGTCACGGCATCCGGACTGTCGTCGGACGAAGACCACCAGCTGATCGTGGAGGCGATCGCCGCCCACGGCGGCATCGTTTCGTCACGATTCGATCACTGGTAAGGATTCCTCGAACCAAAATCTAGCGGTCACTCGGATTTGGTGTTACCGTCTCCCGACAGAGGTGAGCCACCGGAGGGTCGCCCAGGAGAAAGAGGACCAAGGATGTTCCGTTGGAAGGCCACAGCAGCGGCTGCCGTTCTCGCGATCAGCGCACTCACGCTGTCCGCGTGCGGAAGCGCAGACTCCGGCGATGCCGATTCGGGCGGGCAGACGCTCACCCTCGGATCGATCCTCGCCCCGACCTCTCTCGACCCGGGCCAGGCGGAGTGGGGCAATCGCACCTGGTTCTACCAGGCCGCGTACGACACCCTGCTCCTCGCGACGCCCGAGGGCGAGATCGCGCCGTTCCTTGCGACCGGCTGGGAGTACGACGAGTCGCAGACCACTCTCACGCTCACGCTCCGCGACGATGTGACCTTCACCGACGGCAGCGCGCTGACGGCGGACGTCGTCGTCGAGAACCTCGTCCGATTCCGCGACGGCACCTCGCCGGACGCGACCTACCTCACGAGCATGGCCGACGCGGTCGCGACCGATGAGCAGACCGTGACCATCACGCTCACCGCACCCGACCCCGCGTTCCTCGACTACCTCACCCGCACGGCGGGCCTGGTCGCCAGCTCGGAGGGCATCGCGGAGGGCAACCTCGCAGAGCAGTCCCACGGATCCGGGCCGTACATCCTCGACACCGGAGCCACCGTCTCGGGTTCGAGCTACGTGTACACGAGGAATCCTGACTACTGGAACCCCGACGTGCAGCACTACGACAAGCTCGTCGTGAACGTCCTCACCGACCCGACCGCCGCGCTCAACGCCATCAAGGCGAACGAGATCCAGGGCATCCGCCTGGCCAACAACGACACGATCGGCGAGGTCGAGTCGACGGGATGGACCGTGTACGGCAACGAGATGGAGTTCCAGGGACTCCTCCTCCTCGACCGCAACGGGACCGTCTCGCCCGAGATCGGCGAACCGCTCGTCCGCCAGGCGATCAACTACGCGTTCGATCGCGAGGCGATGCTCGAGACGCTGCAGAGCGGCTACGGCACGGTGACGACGCAGGTGTTCCCGCCGAGCTCCGATGCGTACGACAGCGGGCTGGACACGTACTACACGTACGACCCCGAGAAGGCGCGGGCGCTGCTGGCCGAGGCCGGCTACGCCGATGGCCTGACCCTGTCGATGCCGACCACGTCGTTCCTGCCCCAGTCGCTGATGGCGCTCGTCCAGCAGCAGCTCGCCGACATCGGGATCACGGTGAACTACACCGACACCGGCTCGGAGAACTTCATCGCCGACCTGCTCGCGCCGAAGTTCCCCGCCTCGTGGATGCAGCTCGAGCAGAACCCCGACTGGCAGCTCATCAACTTCATGGTCTCGCCGCCCGCGCTGTTCAACCCGTACCGTTCGGCGGACCCGCAGATCGATGCGCTTCTGGAGGAGTACCAGTTCGGCGATGACGCCACGCGCGTAGAGGCGGTGAAGGAGCTGAACGCCTACCTCGTCGAGCAGGCCTGGTTCGCACCGTTCTACCGAGTGCAGGCCACGTTCGTCGCGGACCCCGGCACGTCAGTCGACATCCTGCCGACCAACTCGCTGCCGAACCTGTACGACATCACGCCCGCGTCGTGACCGCCGCTTCGGCGCGGACCCGTGGCCGGCCGCCGCGCGTCCGCGCCGAAGTGCGTCGCCTCTAGACTTCATCACGTGGCGCAGCCGGGATCATCAGCGAAGGGCGTCGCCCGGCGCGAAGAGATCCTCGCCGCCGCGTTCCGCGTGATCGCCGAACGCGGCTACCGAGGATCGACGCTCCGAGGCATAGCCCGGGAGCTCGGCCTGGAACCGGCGCATGTCCTCTACTACTTCGACAGCCGGGAAGACCTGCTGCGAGAGGTCATCGAACGGTGGGATGCCGACAGCGCGGACCTCGCCGACACCGACGACGACGCGCTCGGTCTGTACACGGCCGCGATCAGGCGCAATCTGCGCATCCGCGGCATCGTGCACCTGTATCTGGCCTTCGCGACCGAAGCGGTCGACGCGGACCATCCGGCGCACGCGTTCTTCGCCGAACGGTTCACGCGGGTCACCGAGCTGCTCGCGACCGCGCTGCGACGCGGTCAGTCCGCGGGGCAGATACGATCCGACGTCGACCCGGATCGGTCCGCCCGGATGCTCATCGCGCTGGCGGACGGCCTGCAGCTGCAGGCGCTCATGGATCCGACGATCGATGCGCCGGGAGACCTGGAACTCGCGATCGGCGAGCTCGAGGTCTCGCCCCGGATCGCGCAGCGGACACGTCAGGTCGCGGGCGAGTCGACGACCGCCCAGTCGATCTCGACGAACTGACCGAACAGCGTCCGCAGCTCTTCGGCCATGTCGATGCCGCCGTCCTCGAGCAGCCACTGCACCTGCAGGCCGTCCATCATCGCGATGAGCGCGATCGCGGCCCCGCGCGGCGTCATCCCGCCGCGCAGCTTCCCCTCGCCGGCAAGGGCGGCGAAGGCCTCTTCGAGGGTCCTGCGGGTGAGCGCGTATCGCTCGACGAAGTACGCATGCGCCGGATGGTCGACCGAGGTGGCCTCGGCGGAGAGGACGCAGTACAGCTCGACGACCCCGGGGACCGAGGCGTTGTAGTCCGCCAGCCGGACGAGACCGCGGAGGATCGCGGCGCCGTCGGGCGAGTCCAGGGGCACCATGGCGCGCGACCGCTCGTCGCGGTGATCGAGCACGGCCTCGAGAAGCTTGACCTTGCTCGGGAAGTGATGCAGCAGGCCGGCCTCGCTCATGCCCACGCGCGTCGCGACCTCTCGCAGCGAACCGGAACGGTATCCGGACTCGGCGAAGACCTCGAGAGCGCAGTCGAGGATGGCGGTTCGAGTCGCCTTGCTCTTGGCGTACTCCCCCCGGGGCTTCCGCGCCCGGACAGGCTTCGACTCACCGTTCATCGGATCACCGTAACCCTTCGTCGTCGTTCCGGCTCGAACCCCCTCGTCCGAGGACGGGATCGATCGCTTCAACGAAATCCTAGTGGTCGCTCGGATTTAGTGCTAGCCTTCCGGGTCAGAAGCCGATCCCTCGGGACATCGGTCGCTGAGATCCCCATCGACGCGGCCTGACAGCCCACAGTCATGCAGAACCGGATCAGTCCGCCGCGGCGACGCGAGCGGGCCCGGCAACGGAGCCACTATGCCCATGTTCATCGCACGCCGATTGCTGTCCGGCGTCGTGCTCGTGTTCGTCATCTCGTTCGTGGCGTTCTCGCTGCTGTACGCGAGCGGCGGCGACATCGCGCGGCGTCTGCTCGGCCAGACCGCCAGCGAAGAGACCGTCGCGCGCAAGGCGGAGCAGCTCGGACTCGACCGCCCCCTGCTGTCCCAGTACGGGGACTGGCTGAGCTCGGCGCTCGCCGGCGATCTCGGCCGCTCCTGGTTCTCCTCGCTGCCCGTCGCATCGAGCCTGAGCGACCGCCTGGCCGTCACTCTGTCGATCGTCGTCGGCGCGACCCTCATCGCCGCCGTCGTCTCGATCGTGCTCGGGGTGCTCGCGGCTCGGCGCGGCGGCTGGATCGACGGCGCGGTGCAGTTCGTCTCGGTCATCGGCTTCGCGATCCCCGGCTTCCTCATCGCGCTGTTCCTCGTCCTGGTGTTCGCGGTGAATCTGCACTGGTTCAAAGCGACGGGGTTCGTGCCGATCACGCAGTCGTTCGGCGGCTGGGCCGCCTCGGTGACGCTGCCGATCGCGGCGCTCTCCCTCGGCGCCATCGCCACCGTCGCGCAGCAGGTGCGCGGATCGGTCATCGACGCGATGTCGCGGGACTACGTCCGCACGCTGCGCAGTCGCGGCATCGGCATCAACCGCGTCGTCTACGTCCACGTGCTGCGCAATGCCGGCGGGCCGGCGCTGGCGGTGCTCGCCGTCCAGTTCATCGGCCTGCTCGGCGGCGCCGTCATCGTCGAGCAGATCTTCGCGCTGCCCGGGATCGGCCAGCTCACCGTCCAGGCGACGAGCCAGGGCGACATCCCGGTGGTGATGGGCGTCGTGGTCATCACCGCGATCATCGTCGTCGTCGTCAACCTCCTCATCGATCTCGCGCAGGCCGCGCTCAACCCGAAGGTGCGTCTGTCATGACCGCTGTCGACCTCCCCCTCGCCGTTCCGGCCACGACGGCGCGCGTGTCGCTGCTGCGCCGGATGCTGCGCAAGCCGCTCGCGGTGGTCTCGATGCTGTTCCTCGCCGTCGTCGGCGTCATCGCGATCATCGGGCCGTGGATCGCCCCGCTCGACCCGACCGAGGCCTCCCTCCAGCGCATCCTCGCCGATCCGTCGAGCGAACTGATCCTCGGAGGCGACAGCGCCGGCCGCGACGTCCTCTCCCGACTTCTCGCGGCCACCCAGACGAGCATCGCCGCCGCCCTCGTCGCGCTGATCACCGCGCTGGTCATCGGCGTCGTCGCGGGGCTCATCGCCGGCTACTACCGCGGACTCTTCGACTCGGTCGCGTCGTGGGTCACCTCACTCGTCATGGCCCTGCCCGGCATCGTCGTGCTCCTGGCCGCGCGTTCGGTGCTCGGCCCGTCGGTGTGGCTCGCGATGCTCATCTTCGGCGTGCTCCTGGCGCCGGCCTACTACCGACTGGTCTACGCGGCCGTGACCGCCGTGCGCAGCGAGCTGTACGTCGACGCCGCACGCGTGTCCGGGCTGTCCGACCTGCGCATCATCGGCCGCCACGTGCTGTCGGTCGTGCGCGCGCCGATCATCATCCAGTCGGCCATCATCGGCGGCATCGCCATCGCGATCCAGTCCGGTCTGGAGTTCCTGGGCCTCGGCGACATGAACGTGCCGACGTGGGGATCCATGCTCAACGACGCCTTCGGCAGCATGTACCGGCAGCCGCTGCTCATGCTGTGGCCGTCGCTGGCCATCGCCCTCACCTGCATCGCCCTGACGCTTCTCGCCAACGCCATGCGCGACGTCCTCGAGCGGACGGTGGCGGTGCGGCGGCGGCGCCGGCGCGCCGTGACGACCGCGACGGGATCGATCGCCGCCGTCACGACCTCGGTGAGCCTGTCCGGCGGAGACGTCGACGCGATCGACGACTCCGACATCCACATCGCGGGCGACACGATCGTCCATCCGGACGACGAGCGCACCTCGCAGGGCCCGCGCGACAGGATCCTGACGATCCGCGACCTGCGGGTGGGATACGAGCAGGCGTCGGGACCCGACGTCGAGGTCGTCCACGGCGTCTCGCTGGACATCCGGAAGGGCGAGGTCCACGGTCTCATCGGCGAGTCCGGCTCGGGCAAGACCCAGACCGCGTTCGCGGTGCTGGGACTGCTCCCCCGCGGCGGGCGCGTGACGGCCGGGTCCATCGTCTACGAAGGGACAGAGCTGGCCGAGGCCACGGAGAAGGTGTATGCCGGCATCCGCGGCAAGCGCATCGGATACATCCCTCAGGAGCCGATGTCGAACCTCGACCCCTCCTTCAAGATCGGATACCAGCTCGTCGAGCCGCTCCGGCGCAACCTCGGCCTGTCCACGAAGGAGTCGACCGAGCGATCGCTCGCGCTGCTGGACCGCGTCGGCATCCCCCACCCGAAGCGCACCTTCGACGCCTACCCGTTCGAGGTGTCGGGCGGCATGGCGCAGCGCGTGCTGATCGCCGGTGCGGTGTCGACGGATCCCGATCTGATCATCGCCGACGAGCCCACGACGGCCCTCGACGTCACGGTGCAGGCCGAGGTCCTCGATCTGCTGCGTGACCTGCAGCGCGAGCGCGGCATGGCGATGCTCCTCGTGACGCACAACTTCGGCGTCGTGGCCGACCTGTGCGACCGTGTCACGGTCATGCAGCAGGGGCGGTTCGTCGAACAGGGTCCGGTCCGCACGATCCTCGGCACACCCTCCCACCCGTACACCCAGTCGCTGCTGGACGCGATCCTCGACGAGGGTCCTGCGCGAGGCCCGCTGGTCACCGAAGCAACGACGTCCGAAGGAGGACGAGCATGAGCTCCTTGCTCGAAGTGACGGACCTCGAGGTCGAGTACCCCGGCAAGGGACTCCGCGCGAAGCCCTTCCGAGCGCTCAAGGGCGTCTCGCTCGACATCCGCGCGGGTGAGACCGTCGGCCTCGTGGGCGAGTCCGGCTCCGGCAAGACGACTCTCGGACGCGCGGTCCTGGGGCTGGCCCCTGTCACGGGTGGATCGATCCGCTACGGCGGACGCGAGATCGGACGCCTGAGCCGACGCGAACGCCGCGCCCTCAGCTCCGAGATCCAGGTGGTCTTCCAAGACCCGTACTCATCGCTCAATCCGTCGATGACGATCGAGCAGATCCTCGCGGAGCCGCTCACCGCCCGCGGCGTCGCCCGCACGACGGCGAAGAGCCGCGTCGCGGAGCTGCTCGATCGCGTCGGCCTCCCCTCCGACGCGGCGTCCCGGCTGGCTCGCGAGTTCTCGGGCGGGCAGCGCCAGCGCATCGCGATCGCCCGCGCGCTGGCGCTGGACCCCAAGCTCATCGTCTGCGACGAGCCCGTCTCTGCGCTCGACCTGTCGACCCAGGCGCGGGTCCTGGATCTGTTCATCGAGATTCAGGAGCGCACCGGCGTGGCCTACCTGTTCATCTCGCACGATCTCGCCGTCGTCCGGCACATCAGTCACCGCGTGGCGGTGATGTACCACGGCGAACTGGTCGAGACCGGCGACGGCGATCAGGTGACGGCGCGACCCACGCACCCCTACACGCAGCGGCTGTTCCTCGCCGCGCCCGTCCCGAACCCCGACAAGCAGGCCGCGCGACGCGCCAGCCGCCGCGCGCTGCTCGACGCTCAGCCGCCTGCAACGGATGCCGTGGCCTGACGCTGCACGCAACCGCCCGACCGCCCGTTCCCCGCGACTCCGCCGCTCTCCAGAAGGATCTCCCGTGACCGCTCCCGCCCCCACCGTCCCCTCGACGTCCGTCGCTCACCTCGTCCCCCTGCTCGAACGGCTCACACTCGAGCAGAAATCCGCCCTCGTGCAGGGCGCGGACTTCTGGACGACGGTGCCGCTGCCCGAGATCGGGCTGCGCGCGCTGACGCTCTCGGACGGCCCCGCGGGCGTCCGCGGCCCGCGCTGGGACGAACGTGAACCGTCGCTCAACATGCCCTCGGGCTCGGCGCTCGCGGCATCGTGGGATGTCGACCTCGCCTACCGGTACGGCGCCGCCGCCGCCTCCGAGGCGCGCCGCAAGGGCGTCGACGTCGTCCTCGGACCGACGATCAACCTCCACCGCTCCCCGCTCGGCGGACGGCACTTCGAGTGCTTCAGCGAAGACCCCGAGCTCTCGGCCGAGCTCGCCGCCGCGTACGTGCGGGGCCTGCAGGACAACGGCGTCGCCGCGACGCCGAAGCACTACGTCGCCAACGACTCCGAGACCGACCGCTTCACCGTCGACGTGCAGGTCGACGCGCGCGCGCTGCGCGAGCTGTACCTCGCTCCGTTCGAGCGCGCGGTCGAGGCCGGCGCGTGGTCGATCATGAGCGCCTACAACTCCGTCGACGGCGTCACGATGACCGAGAACGAACTTCTCGAGACGCCGCTGAACTCGGAGTGGGGCTTCGACGGCGTCGTGATCAGCGACTGGACCGCCGTGCGCTCGCTCGACGCGGTCGCCGCGGCGCAGGACCTCGCGATGCCGGGGCCGGCGCCGGCCTGGGCGGAGCTGGCCGACGCGGTCCGCGACGGACGCCTCGACGAGGCCGATCTCGACCGCAAGGTGCTGCGCATCCTCCTGCTCGCCGAACGCGTCGGCGCACTCGAGGGGACGCAGGCCGTCGAGCCGGCCCCGCTCGACGCGTCGGCGTTCGCACGTTCGGCCGCGATCGCCGGAACGGTGCTGCTGCGCAACGAGGGCGTGCTGCCGCTCGACGCCGACGCTCTGACGCGTGTCGCGGTCGTCGGCCACAACGCTCGCGAGGCGCGCACGCAGGGCGGAGGCAGCGCCACCGTCCTCCCCGAAGAGGTCGTCTCGCCGCTCGACGCCCTGCGCGCGGCGCTTGCGCACGCGGAGGTCACCTACGACATCGGCGCCGTCGTGCAGGAGGGGGTCGCCGAGATCCCCCTCGCACAGCTCACCAATCCCGCGACGGGCGGGCCCGGCATGCGGGTCACGTTCCGCGACGCCGACGGCGATGAGCTGTTCGTCGAGGATCGCCGCGCGACGGCGCTCGTGTGGTTCGGCGGCGATGCCCCCATCGCGGCGAGCCGCACCGTCGTGCTCGAGACCCACTACACGCCGGAGCAGACCGGCGAGATCCAGCTCGGCTTCGCCGGCGCGAACCCGGGCCGGCTGTTCGTCGAGGACGAGCTCATCCTGGACGCGACCCCGGTCATCGAGGGCACCGACCTCGGTGCCGCGTTCCTCAATCCGCCGTCGGCCACGGTGGGAGTGGCCGTCGAGGCGGGCCGGCGGATCGCCCTGCGCGCGGAGTTCACGCGCGACCGCGCGGGAGCCCTCGACGGCGCGCTGAGCGTCACGCTCGGAATCGCCCCGGAACGGTCCGATCCCGACGAGCTCATCGTGCGCGCCGCGGCGTCGGCCGCCGCCGCCGACATCGCCGTCGTCGTGGTCGGCACGAACTCGAAGGTCGAGTCGGAGGGCTACGACCGCGAGAACCTCGATCTGCCGGGACGCCAGGACGATCTCGTGCGGGCCGTCGCGGCGACGGGCACGCCGACGATCGTCGTCGTGAACGCCGGCTCGCCGGTCGCGCTGCCGTGGGCGGGCGAGGTCGCCGCCGTCGTGCAGGGATACTTCGGCGGACAGGAGTTCGGCCACGCGATCGCGGACGTGCTCACGGGATCGGCGGAGCCGGGCGGACGCCTGCCCACGACATGGCCCGCCGCGCTCGCCGACGTGCCCGTGGTCGACGTGATCCCCACCGACGGCGTGCTCGCCTACCGCGAGGGCATCCACGTCGGCTACCGCGCCTGGCTGCGCGCCGGCACGAAGCCCGCCTTCCCGTTCGGACACGGACTCGGCTACACGACCTGGGCGTGGGGCGTCGCGCAGCGCGACGGCGACACCGTGGAGGTGACGCTGGCCAACACCGGCGCCCGCACGGGCAAGCAGGTCGTTCAGGTCTACGCCGAGCGCGCCGAGTCGGTGATCGAGCGACCCGCGCGGTGGCTCGTAGGATTCGCGACCGTCGAGGCCGCGCCGGGCGAGACGGTGACCGCGCGGGTCGACGTCCCCGCACGTCGCCTCGCGCACTGGACGGGCGAATGGACGGTCGAGCCCGGTGCGTACACGCTCCGTGCCGGCGCGTCCGTCGCCGACCTCCCTCTCTCCGTCGCCTGGGACATCGCGTAGCACCCCCGGCTCCACCAACCGCACTCACGACAGGGACCCCGACATGACCATCCTGCACAACCCGCTTCTGAACGGCTTCCACCCCGATCCGTCGATCGTCCGCGTCGACGGGTCCGACGGTCCGGAGTGGTTCCTCGCGACGTCGACGTTCGAGTACCTCCCCGGCATCCCGATCCATCGCTCGCGCGATTTCCAGGAGTGGGAGCTCGTCGGCCACGTCGCGACGCGGCCGGGACAGCTCGCCGTCGAGCAGGTGCCGACCGCCGGCGGCGCATGGGCGCCGACGATCCGGCATCGCGACGGGGTCTTCCATCTCGTCATCACGGATGCCATGGGGCGCGGCATGCTGCACTTCACGGCGACGGATGCCGCGGGCCCGTGGTCGGACGGCGATCTCATCCTGACGCACGACGGCACCGCCCCCCTCGACGGCATCGACCCCGACATCGCCTGGGACGAGCACGGCACCGTGTACATCACCTACTCGGGGCTGATCCTGGGCGGCGCGGGAGCGGGCACGCACCTGGGAATCCAGCAGGCGAAGGTCGACCTCCAGACGCACCGCGCCGTCGAGGAGCCGCGCTCGCTGTGGTCGGGCACCGGCGGCCAGTTCCCCGAGGCGCCGCACCTGTACGAGGTCGACGGTCGCTGGTATCTGATGATCGCCGAGGGCGGGACGGAACGGGGACACGGCATCTCCATCGCACGCGGCGACTCCCCCGAGGGTCCCTTCGAGACGGCGCCGCAGAACCCGCTCGTCTCGGCGCGATCGACGACCCGCCCCGTGCAGAACACGGGGCACGGCGACCTCGTGATCGGACCGGACGGGGACTGGCTGTGCGTGCTGCTCGGCGTGCGTCCTCGCAGCATGACCCGCGCGTTCTCGGCGCTCGGTCGCGAGACGTTCGTCACCCCCGTCCGCTGGGAGTCGGACGGCTGGCCGGCGATCGACCCGGTGCTGCTGAACCCCCGGGCGGGAACCCGTGTCGAGGTCGCGTTCTCGCCCGACGAACGGCTCGACGGGGAGTGGATCGCGGTGCGCTCGCTGCCCGAGGCGCACGCCGACCTCACGTCCCGGCCGGGACAGCTCCTCCTGCACGGCGACGGCTCGACGCTGAACGACGCGCGGCCGGTCTTCGTGGGACGCCGCCAGGAACACCTCACCCACTCGGCGACGGTGACGGCGGATGCATCGGCCGGCGTCGGCGGCCTGGCGGTGCGCTACGACGAGCACTTCCACGTCGAGGTCGAAGCGGATGCCGCGCGAATCACGGCGCGCGCCGTCGTGTCGGGACTCGTGCAGGAGTGGTCCGCCGACTACTCCGGCGGACCCGTCGAGCTGCACATCGACTCGCGCAAGCCCGCGCCGACGGGCGGATTCCCGCGCAGCAGCGACTACTTCCACCTCGGCTTCACCCCCGCAGACGGAGAGCGCGTGTACCTCGCCGAGGTCGATGGGCGCTTCCTGTCGTCCGAGACGACGGAGTCGTTCACGGGGCGCGTCATCGGCGTCTACGCGGTCACGGGCGACGTCGCGTTCGCGCGCTGGGTCGCCGAGGGCGACGACGACTGACGCCGCCTCCGCATTCCCTCCGCTGTGCGCCGCGGCGCACCGCCAGACCAGACTCGAGGATCACCATGTTCGATCGCGCCAGCACGTTCGGCGAGACGCTGGACAGCCCGGCCGGCCGCGCCGTGTTGGAGAAGCACCTGCCGGGGATCGCCGCCTCTCCGATGGCGCAGCAGTACCGCGAGGTGCGCCTCGGCCAGCTGGTCGCGCTCGTGCCCGAGCTCGAGGACCCGGCCGCGCGCGAGGCCCTCTGGGCGGCGCTGGCCGACGTCGGCGACGGCACGCGTCGGCCGCCGTACCTGCCCGCGATCGACGCGGACCCCCACTACGAGGGCGTCGATGTCGCGCGCGCCTCTGCGCGCCTGCAGCGGCCGGCACCGACACCGCTGTGGGATCCGCTCGAGGTGCGCCTGACCGGTCCGGTCCACGGCAACCCGTTCGTCGACGTCGAACTCGGGGCCGTGTTCGTCCGCGCGGACGGCTCGTCGGTGCGCGTGGGCGGGTTCTACGACGGCGACGGGGTCTATGTCGTTCGGGCGCTGGCCGATGCCGAAGGCACCTGGACCTTCCAGACGCATTCGACGGCGCGATCCCTGGACGGGATCAGCGGGAGCATCGAGGTGATCGCGCCGCGTACCGAGGCGCACGGTCCCGTCCGCGTCGACGGATTCCACTTCCGGCACGCGGACGGCACCCGTCATCGCCCGGTGGGCACGACCGCCTACGCCTGGACCCACCAGAGCGAGCAGCTGCAGCGGCAGACGCTGCGGACCCTCGCCGACTCACCGTTCGCCAAGCTGCGGATGTGCGTGTTCCCCAAGTCCTACCTCTACAACGCGAACGAGCCCGAGGACTTCCCGTTCCCGGGATCGCTCGAGGCGGGCTTCGACCTGACGAGGTTCGATCCGGCGCACTTCCGCCGGCTCGAGCAGCGCGTCGCAGAGCTGAACGACCTCGGCATCCAGGCCGACATCATCCTCTTCCACGCCTACGACCGCTGGGGCTTCGCCGATCTCGGCCCGTCCGTGGACGATCGCTACCTCCGGTACGTCGTGCGGCGGCTCACCGGGTTCGCGAACGTGTGGTGGTCGATGGCCAACGAGTACGACCTCATGTGGTCGAAGGACCTCGAGGACTGGGAGCGTCTGGCGGCGATCGTCACGGCGGAGGACCCCTTCGGTCATCTCAACTCGATCCACAACTGCCGCCCGCTCTACGACTACAGCAGACCGTGGATCACCCACGTGTCCATCCAGCGGATCGACGTGTACCGCACGGCGGAGAACACCGATCAGTGGCGTGAGGCATGGGGCAAGCCCGTCGTGATCGACGAATGCGCCTACGAGGGCGACATCGACCAGGGCTGGGGCAACATCACCGGCGAGGAGATGACGCGCCGCTTCTGGGAGGGCGCGGTTCGTGGCGGATACGTCGGCCACGGCGAGACGTACTACCCGCCCGCCCTAGGTCGGGAGGACGAGGTCCTGTGGTGGGCCAAGGGCGGCACCCTGCACGGCAGCTCCCCCGCGCGCATCGCCTTCCTGGAACGGCTGCAGGCGGAGGCGCCGGAGGGCGTGTGGGATCCCCTGCCCGGCGACTGGGACGTTCCGTGGGGCGGCGTCGACGGTCAGCTGCGGATCGGCTACTTCGGGTTCAACCGCCCGCGGTTCCGCAACGTGATGCTCGGGGACGGACGGTGGCGCGTCGAGGTGATCGACACCTGGAACATGACGGTCGATGAGCTGCCGGGGACGCACACCGGCCAGCTGCGCGTGGACCTGCCCGGTCGGCAGTTCATGGCCGTTCGGCTGACCCGCGCCGGCGACTGAGCCCGGCGCGGCCGCACTGCCGCGAGCTCAGGCCTCGGCCGCGAGCCGGGCCGCCGCGGTGGCCATGTGGACCGCCATCGCCGAGGCAGCGGCATCCTCGTCGCCCGCGCCCACGGCGCGGAACACCGCCGCGTGCTCGGCGATGGCCGCCTCCGCGGCATCGCGATCGTGGACGGCGCGGTCGGCGTACACCTGCAGCAGCGAGCGCACGATGTGCAGCAGATCGATCAGCGTCGGGTTGTCGGCTGCCGCGGCGAGCGCCGCGTGGAAGTCGCTGTCGGCCCGCGCGAAGACCTTGAGGTCGTCGATGCTGACGCGCATGCGCTCGACGGTCGCGCCGAGCGCCTCGATATCGGATGCCGAGGCGCGCCCGGCCGCGAGACGGGCGACGTAGATCTCGAGTCCCGAGCGCAGCTCGATCAGCTGCGCCGTGTTCCGCTCGCCGATGAGCAGGCCCCAGCGCAGCGTCTGCGGCAGCAGTTCGCTCGCCGACCCGCGCAGGTACGTCCCCGAGCCCGGTCTCACGTCGACGATGCCGAGGATCTCGAGCGCCGCGAGCGCCTCGCGCACCGCCGAGCGGCCCACGCCGAGAGTCGCGGCCAGCTGCCGCTCCGGCGGCAGGCGGGTGCCGGCGGCGATCGAGCCGCCCGTGAACAGGTCGAGCAGACGCCGCGCCACCTCCGAGACCGGCGTTCCCGACGGCAGCGCGCCGAGGGCTGCGGAGATCTCGTCGACGCGGTCGGTGGGGAAGGCGGGCATGCGAACAGGCTACCCATTCGCCGCCTTGCTTTTGGTCAACCGGTTTGTAAGACTGGGCTACACGTTCCAAGAAAACGTTTCCTGACACTCGATGATGAGAGGCACTCACGTGTTCACCACGACCAAACGCACCCTGTTCGCCACGATTGCGGCGGCGGCGACGATCACGGCGCTCGCAGGCTGCGCATCGACACCGGGCTCGGACCCGGACGCCCCCGAGGACGTCACGATCGGCTTCTCGTTCTGGGGCAACGACGTGCGCGCCGACATGTACAACCAGGCGATCGCCGAGTTCGAGCGCCAGCACCCGGGAATCGACGTGAGCATCCAGTTCCTCGCGCCCACCGACTACTGGGAGCGCAAGCAGGTCGAGGCCTCCGGCGGCGGGCTGACCGATGTCGTCACCATGGACCTCGCCTACCTGCGCCAGTACTCCGAGAACGGCGTCCTGCTCGACCTGGAGCCCTACCTGGGCACCACGATCCGCACGGACGGCCTCGACCCGCAGGTGCTCGGCGCCGGCACGGTCGACGGCGTCACGACGGCACTGCCCCTGTCGACGAACGCGTGGGGCATGTTCCTGAACACCACGATCCTCGATGAGCTCGGCGTCGCCGCGTTCGAGACGGGCACCTGGTCGGACTACTTCACCTGGATGGGCGAGGTGCGCACGGCCGCCGACGCCGCCGGGGTGGACGTCTGGGGCGGTGTGGACCCCACGACGCGCTTCACGAACTTCGAGCTCTACCTGCGCGCACAGGGATCGCACCTGTTCGCGGACGACGGGACTCCCGGCTTCGACGAAGACGACCTGCGCGAGTTCTGGGGGCTCGCGACGAGCGGACGCGAGACGGGCGCGATCGTCCCGCAGCAGCGGGCGGAGGAGATCGTGCCGCTCACCGCGTTCGACGCCGCGATCTCGGCCAGCGACACGACCTGGGACAACAGCGGATCGGGCTTCCTCGGCAACCTCGGCGAGGGGTACGAGATCGCACTCATCGCCCCGCCGATCGACGTGGCCGGCGGCAAGGACCTGTACCTCAAGGCCTCGCAGATGTACTCGATCGCATCGACGAGCGATCACCCCGAAGAGGCCGCCGCCCTGATCGACTTCCTGATCAACTCGCCGGAGTCGGGTGAGATCTTCGGCAGCAACCGCGGCCTGCCCGCATCGGCCACGGCCCGCGCTGCCGCCGACCTCGACGCGGTGAGCGAGATGATCGCCGCCTACGAGACCTCGCTCGGCGACCGCCTCGGCGAGGCGCCGCCGGTGCCCGTCGTCGGCTACGGCACGCTCCACGAGAAGTTCCGCGTGCTGGGCGAGGAGCTCAACTTCGGCACGCTGACGCTCGACGAGGCCGTCGCGCAGTTCTTCACCGAAATGGACGTCGTCCTCCACGACTGACGGATGCCGGGGCCCGGACGTGCGCGTCCGGACCCCGGCCCTCCCCTGTCCCCACCTCAACACCCCTCAGGAGGTCCCGTGAGCACCACGGCGACGAGCGCCGGTCCGGGCACGCACCGCCCCCGACTCGGAGTGCAGGGACCGGTCGTCGCCTGGTCGGACCCCTGGTCGCCCGAGCTGTCCGAGACGGTCATGCGCACCGGCACGGGACGAGCCATCGCATCGCAGGACCTCCCGGTGGAGCCGCAGGCGTTCATCGAGACCCTCACCGATCTGGGCGCGGACTTCTACGTCCACCACGTCCTCCCGGGCGCCGACGACAGCGCGATGTTCCGCGACCTCGCGGCCGCCGGCGTCGATGTCGTCCTGGGCAACGAGTACGGCAACATCAACGGCCCGCACACGGCCGGCACGAACAGGTTCGACATCCCGGCCGAGACGATCCGCGCGGCCGCGCAGGCGGGCTGCCTCGCCGGCGTCGTGTACGACGAGCCCGAGCACCTGCAGATCAACGCCGCGCAGTACCTCCGCGAGGCCTTTTTGCCGCACTTCGGCGCGACCGACGGCACGACGCCCGACGAGGCCCTCGCGATCATCGTCGGAACCGCACGGCGGATCGTCGACGAGGTCGCGGCCACGACATCCGCGCCCGTGCCCGTCCTGGCCGAACACGTCTTCCCCGTCCTGTTCCACGCGCTCGCCCGTGCGGGCATGACCCCGGCGCCCAAAGTCATGAAGGAGTCGTTCCAGCCCCTGCAGCTCGCGACGGCGCTGGGCGCATCCGTGCAGTACGACCGCCAGCTGTGGATCTGCGCCGACCTCTGGGGACCGGACATCGGTCCCTGGTTCACCCGCGCGCCGGGCTTTCCCGGCCACTCCCCCGCCGAGTTCGCCTCCGCACTGCGCATGGCCTACTTCTTCTCCCCGGACGCGCTGTTCCTGGAGAACATCGACCCGCTCCTGCGTCACCGCGGTGCGGGCGTGTTCGCCCGCACCGAGTTCGGCGACGTGTGGCAGGAGTTCGTCCGGGAGTTCGTGCCGGCCCACCCCCTGGACTGGCATCACCGCGAGGCCGTCGCCGACATCGCCCTCATCCACGCCGACGACAGCGACTTCGGGCGCGCGGAGCGCCCGTTCGGCAACCGCCGCGCCACGGCGCCCGAGACCTCCCGGAGCATCTTCGCGGCCTGGCATCTGATCAGTCACGGATCGATCCCCGCGCACGGCAGCTGCCTGCACGCACCGGGATACGAGTTCCCGCGGCGCCGGCTGGACGATCTCCCCCGCACCGACTTCCCGCTCACCCGCGGCGCTTCGCGCGCGTCCGAGACCCATGGCCTGTTCCACGCCGCGCGGAGCGTGCTCGTCTTCGACGAGACGGTGGACGACGCGCGCCTCGGCGACCCCGAGCTCATCATCGTCGCGGGCAGCCGCCTGCCGACCGCGACGGCGGCGATGGTGCGGGGGCGCGCCGAGGCCGGGGCCGTGGTCGCCATCGCTTCGTGGCTGACGCCCCGGGAGTGGCGCCGCAGCGACCGCGTGGGATCGGGACGCTGGATCGCCTTCGACGACCTCCTCAGCCCGGAGACGGCCGACGAGCTCACGCCGTTCCTCGGCGCACGCGATCTCTGGACCCAGCGTTTCGGCTCCCGCGAGGTGCGCATCCGAGCCGCTGATGCACAGGGGATCGAGCTCGCATTCGAGGTGGCCGATACCCCCGATCGCTGACACCCGCACCCCGCACGCGCCGCACCCGACGATCCCGGCCTTGCAATTGGTCAACCGGTTTGCCACAATAGGTCCGCAGCGCACTCACCGGCGCAGCCCTGTCATCGTCGATTGGAAGTCAGCGTGGACAACACCACCTCCCCCGCAGCCGAAGCGGTGATCGCGAAGTCCGCGATCCGCAAGGTCGCGATCCGTCTGGTGCCCTTCGTGGCCCTGATGTTCTTCATCAACTACCTCGACCGCACCGCGATCGGCTTCGCCGCCCCCAACGGGATGAACGACGACCTCGCCCTCACCGCGGCGCAGTTCGGGTTCGCCTCCGGCGTGTTCTTCGTCGGCTACATCCTGCTGGAGGTGCCGTCGAACCTGGCGCTGCACAGGTTCGGCGCACGCAAGTGGCTCGCCCGCATCATGGTCAGCTGGGGCATCGTCGCGCTCCTGTTCACCTGGGTGCAGAACTTCGAGCAGCTCGTCGTGCTGCGATTCCTCCTCGGTGTCGCCGAGGCCGGCTTCTTCCCCGGCGCCATCCTTTTCCTCAGCCTCTGGGTGCCCGCGCAGTACCGCGGTCGCATCCTCATGCTCTTCTACCTGGCTCAGCCGCTGACCACCGTCATCGGCGCCCCGCTCGCGGGCGCGCTCATCCAGCAGCACGGCGTGTTCTTCGGCCTGGAGGGCTGGCGCTTCATGTTCATGGGCGTCGCGATCCCCGCGATCGTCGTCGGCGTCATCGCCTGGTTCTACCTCAAGGACAAGCCGTCCGACGCCAAGTGGCTGACGACCGAGGAGCAGGAGTGGCTCACCGGCGCCCTGCAGAAGGAGCGCGCGGCGACCGAGGCGCGCGAGAACAAGCACGTTTCGGCCCGCTTCGCCTTCAAGAGCGGCCGCGTGTGGGCGCTGTCCTTCATCTACTTCGGCTTCATCTACGGCCTGTACGCGCTCGCGTTCTTCCTCCCCACGATCATCGAGGGCTTCCAGGAGCAGACGGGCCAGACCTACGACGTCTTCATGAAGGGCCTCATCACGGCCGTTCCGTACCTGCCGGCCGCGATCGTCATGTACTTCTGGTCGCGCGACGCCTCCAAGCGCGGGCTGAAGACCTGGCACATCGCCATCCCCGCCGTCGCCGGCGCGATCTCGATCCCGCTCGCGCTGTTCGCCGGCTCCCCCGTCGCCACGATGGCGGTCATCACGGTCACCGCCTGCGCGATCTTCGCCGCACTGCCCAACTTCTGGACGCTGCCCACGCAGTTCCTCACGGGCGTGGCCGCCGCCGCGGGTGTCGCCCTCATCAACACGATCGGCAACCTCGCGGGGTTCAGCGCTCCGTACATCACGGGCGCCGTGCACGACTGGACCGGCGGGTACGAGCTGCCGATGCTGATCGTCGGCATCGTGATGCTGGCCTCGGCCGTGATCATGGTGCTCCTCGCCCGCAACGGCCGTCAGCAGGCCGCTTCCCTCGCGGACGCCGCGGTGGAGGAGGTGCGCTGATGACCCGGCTGTGGAACGATCCCGCCGACTTCGCGGACGAGATGATCTCGGGGTTCGTCGCGGCCAACGGCCGCTACGTCCGCCGCGTCTCCGGCGGGGTCGTCCGCAGCACGGCGACCCCGGACGGTCAGGTCGCCGTCGTCGTCGGGGGCGGCTCGGGACACTACCCGGCGTTCGGCGGGCTGGTCGGCCAGGGACTCGCGCACGGCGCGGCGATGGGCAACCTGTTCGCCTCGCCGTCGACGCAGCAGATCCTCGCGGTCGCCAAAGCCGCCGAGCGCGGCGGCGGCGTGTTCTTCTCCTACGGCAACTACGCCGGCGACGTGCTCAACTTCGACGCGGCGCAGGACAAGCTGCGCGCTGCGGGCATCGCGTGCGAGACGGTCGCGGTGACCGACGACGTCGCCAGCGCCGCGCCCGACGAGGCGCAGCGGCGTCGCGGCATCGCGGGCGACCTGACGGTGTTCCGCACGGCGGCAGCCGCCGCCGAGGCCGGCTACGACCTGGCCGCGGTCACCCGCGTGGCGCGCCTCGCCAACGAGCGCACCCGTTCCTTCGGGGTGGCCTTCACCGGCTGCACGCTGCCGGGCGCTCCGGAGCCGCTGTTCACGGTGCCGGACGGGCGCATGGCGATCGGGCTGGGAATCCACGGCGAGCCGGGCATCGACGAGACCGACATCCCCACCGCCGACGAACTGGCCGCCCTGCTCGTGGAGCGGCTGCTCACCGAGCGCCCCGAGGGCGCCGACGGTCGCGTCATCCCGATCCTCAACGGCCTGGGCTCGCTGAAGTACGAGGAGCTGTTCGTCGTCTACCGGCGCATCGCGCAGCTGCTCGAGGCGGCGGGCCTGCAGATCGTGGATCCGCACGTCGGCGAGTACTGCACGAGCTTCGACATGGCGGGGACCTCTCTGACCCTCTTCTGGCTCGACGACGAGCTCGCCGACCTGTGGGAGACTCCCGTCGACACCCCCGCGTACCGGCGCGGCGCCGTCGCGCCGGCCGCTCAGCTGGACCCCGCCGTCGCCGAGCACGACGCGGCGGGCGGCGACGCCGTGATCCCGGGTGACGCGGACTCCGTCCTCGTCGCGGCGACCGTCTGCGCCGCCCTGGAGACGATCGCCGCCACCGTCGACGCGCACGTCGACGAACTCGGCCGCATCGACGCGATCGCCGGAGACGGCGACCACGGGATCGGCATGCAGCGCGGCTCGCACGCGGCCCGCGACGCCGGCCGTGCGGCCGCCGAGGCCGGCGCGGGAGCGCAGACGGTCCTCGCCCGTGCCGCGGATGCCTGGTCCGACAAGGCCGGCGGCACCTCCGGGGCGCTGTGGGGCGTGATCCTCACCGCGCTGGCCGAGCGCCTGGGCGACACCGGCATCCCCACCGCTTCCGCGGTCGCCACCGGTGTCGCCGGCGGTGCCCGCGGCGTCATGGACTACGGCAAGGCCGAGGTCGGCGACAAGACCCTCGTGGATGCGCTCGTCCCGTTCAGCGGCGAGCTCGCCCGCGCCATCGACGCCGGTGCGTCACTGACCGACGCGTGGCAGCGCGCGGCGGCCGCCGCCACGACCGCCGCCGCCGCGACCGCCGACCTGCTGCCGCGCATGGGCCGGGCCCGCACGCACGGGCAGAACAGCGTCGGCACCCCCGACCCGGGCGCGCACTCGCTCGCGCTCATCGTGACAGCGATCGGCGGTCTTCTCGCCGACGCGAAGGAGAGGAACTGACATGGCACAGCCCCTGCGCATCGTCGTCGGCAGCGACGACGCCGGCTTCGACTACAAGGAGATCCTCAAGAAGGACCTCGAGAACAGCGACGCCGTCGCCTCGGTCGTCGACGTCGGCGTGGACGCCGACGGGCACACGCCGTACCCGCGCGTTGCGATCGAGGCCGCCGAGCGCGTCGCGCGCGGAGAGGCCGACCGCGCCCTGCTGATCTGCGGTACGGGCCTGGGCGTCGCGATCGCGGCGAACAAGGTCGCCGGCATCCGCGCCGTCACCGCGCACGACTCGTTCTCGGTCGAGCGCAGCGTGCTGTCCAACGACGCGCAGGTGCTCACGATGGGCCAGCGCGTCGTCGGCATCGAGCTGGCCCGCCGGCTCGTGCGCGAATGGCTCGGCTACCGCTTCGACCCCGCCTCCGCGTCCGCCGAGAAGGTCGCCGTCATCGACCGGTACGAGACCACCGGCTCCTGCTGATGAGACGCGTGACGGTGGGGGTGAGCCTGAAGGCGTACTTCGGTCGCCGGCAGGCGGTCGAGTGGTTCGACGCGGTCGCCGCCGTGCTGCGCGACCACGCGGCATCGCACGACCCGCACGTCGACGTGTTCGTCATCCCCTCCTATCTGCAGCTCGCCGACGCGCAGAGCGGACTGTCCGGCATCGACGTCCACGTCGGCGCACAGGACGTGTCGGCCTTCGAGCCCGGGCCCTACACCGGCGAGATCACGGCGGCCGAGCTCGCCGAGTCCGGGATCCGCTACGCCGAGATCGGCCACGCCGAGCGGCGACGCCTGTTCGGCGAGACCGACGCCGACGTGGCCGCGAAGGTCGCCGCGTCGATGCGCCACCGCATCACGCCCGTCCTGTGCATCGGCGAGACCGAACGACAGGATGCCGAGACGGCCGCCGCCGAGACCGTCGCCCAGTTGCACGCCGCCCTGGCCGCGGCACCCGCGTGGCCGGTCGTCGCCGCCTATGAGCCGGTGTGGGCCATCGGCGCCCCCGAACCGGCATCCCCCGACCACATCACGACCGTCACCCGCGCGCTCCGCGACGCCCTCGCCGCCGACCCCGCCCGTGACGGATCCTCCGTCATCTACGGCGGCTCGGCCGGCCCCGGCCTGCTCACCCGCCTCGGCGACGACGTCGACGGGCTCTTCCTCGGCCGCTTCGCGCACGACCCCGCCGCCTTCGGCGCGGTCCTGGACGAAGCCGTCGCCCTCGCCGAACGCAGGCGCGACGCATGATCGGCCTGGGCACCTACGCCTTCTTCTGGCAGCACTCCGACCGCGTGGCCGAGCCGCTCTCGCTCGTCGGCGCGTTCGAAGCGACCCGCGAGCTCGGGGTCGGGCTGTTTCAGATCTGCGACTATGCGCCCCTCGAGCAGATGACCGACGCCGAGCTCCGCGACGCCGCGCGCGCCGCGCGCGACCTGGGGCTCACGATCGAGCTGGGCACGAAGGGGATCGTCCCCGAGCACCTGACCCGCTTCCTGCAGCTCGCCGACGTCTTCGACGCGCAGCTGCTGCGCGGCATGGTCTACGGGCCCGACTCGCGCCCGAGCCTCGCCGAGGCCGAGACCTGGCTGCGCTCGATGATGCGCAGCTTCGAGTCCGCCGGCGTCACCCTCGCGCTGGAGACCTACGAGCAGGTGGCCACGGCCGACCTCGTCGGCCTCGTCGAGCGCGTCGCCAGTCCCCGCCTCGGCATCTGCCTCGACCCCGCCAACGTCGTCGCCCGGCTCGAGAGCCCGCGCGACTGCGTCGAGCTCACCGCCCCGGTCGTCGCGAACGTCCACGTCAAGGACTTCGCGTTCGACCGGCAGCCCGGCTGGGTGGGCTTCACCTACTCCGGCGCCGCCATGGGCACCGGGCTGCACGACTACCCCCATCTGCTCGCGACCGTCCGCCCGCGCCAGCGCGGCATCAACGAGATCGTCGAGCACTGGCTCCCCTGGCAAGGGGATGCCGAGACCACCGTCCGAACGGAGCGGGAATGGACCCGCGCCACCCTGGAACAGCTGAGGAGCACCCCATGAGTCACAAGATCGCCGTCATCGGAGCGGGCGGGAAGATGGGCATGCGCGTGTCCAACAACCTCGTCAAGACCGACCACACCGTCTGGTACGTCGAGAACTCCCCCGCCGGCCAGGAGCGCACGCGCGAGGCGGGCCGCGAGCTGACCGAGGCGTCCGTCGCGGTCACCGACGCCGACATCGTCGTCCTGGCCGTCCCCGACCTCGCCCTGGGCCCGGTCACCGCCGACCTCGTGCCGCAGCTCAAGTCGGGCGCGATCGTCCTGACGCTCGACCCGGCGGCCGCCTACGCCGGCCTGCTCACGACGCGCGAGGACGTCATCCAGGCCGTCGCCCACCCCTGCCACCCCTCGGTGTTCCTGGAGCGCACCACCAAAGAGGAATGGGCCGACACCTTCGGCGGCATCGCCGCCCCGCAGGACGCGATCGCCGCGGTCGAGTCGGACGATCCCGAGAAGAAGCGCATCGTCGAAGAGACCGTCCGCGCCATCTACGCACCGGTCATCGACGTGCACTGGGTCACCGTCAAGCAGCTCGCCCAGCTCGAGCCGACGCTGGTCGAGACGGTCGCTTGCATGATCGGGTCGCTTCTCAACGAGGCGCTCGACGAGGCCATCCACACGATGGGCGTCCCGGAGGCGGCGGCCCGCAGCATCCTCTACGGGCACACGCAGGTCGCCCTCGCGAACGGTCTGCGCGGGGACAACCCCTTCAGCGATGCGTGCCTCATCGCAATGGACTACGGTCGCGAGAGCATCATCAAGGAAGACTGGAAGAAGATCTTCCGCGACGACGAGCTCGACAAGAACCTCGCGCGCATGCTGCACCTCGACCACATCGAGCGATAGGGAGTGCCGTGAGCCGACTGGCAGGAAGGACCGCGCTCGTCACGGGATCGGCGACGGGCATCGGCTTCGCCGTCGCGGAGCGCTTCGTCGCCGAGGGGGCACGCGTCGTCATCGCCGATCGTGACGCCGCGGCTGCGGCCCGGGCCGTCGAGACCCTGGGCGCCTCGGCGCGCCCGGCGGTCCTCGACATCGCCGACGAGGCCTCGGTCGAGTCCGCGTTCGCGGACCTCGCCGCCGACGGCTGGGCGCCCGACGTCGTCGTGGCGAACGCGGGCGTTCAGCTGTTCGGCCAGGACGCGCCCGCCGCGGACCTCGACCTCGACGTCTGGAAGCGCACGATCGAGATCAACCTGACGGGGACCTTCCTCACCGTCAAGCACGCCGTGCGATCGATGCTCGCGTCGGGCGGCGGCTCCATCATCCTCACCGGCAGTCCCACGGGACTGAACGGCGAGGGCCGCGACTTCACGGCCTACAGCGCCTCGAAGGCGGGCATCCACGGCCTCACGCGCACCGTCGCCGCGGCCTACGCCGATCGCGGGATCCGCGTGAACACGGTGGTGCCCGCCTACACCGAGACCTCGCTCGTGACGACCATCACGAGCGACCCGGCGGCCCGCGCGGCGATCGTCGGGCGGATTCCGCTGGGACGCGCCGGCGCACCCGACGACGTCGCGGGGATCATGGTGTTCCTGGCCTCGGACGACGGTGCCTTCGCGACGGGCGCGCTCTTCGCCGTCGATGGCGGGATGACGACGATCTGATGTGGTTCGGCGAGTCTCACGAGTGGCGCAGCGGCCGGTGGTCGCTGCAGCTGCGCGGCGACGAGCTCGCCGATCTCGCGTACGACGGTCGGACGCTGCTGCGCAGCGTCCGCGCCGTCGTGCGTGACCGGGACTGGGACACGGCGCGCCTCGTCGTCGACCGCGTGCGCGAGACGGACGCCACGCTCACCCTGCACGTCCGCTCCGAGGGCGTCGGATCCAGCTACCGCGGCGTCGTCCGCGCCGAGGCGCGCCCCGACCGCCTCGATGTGATCTGCGACCTCGAGTCCGAGCACGCGTTCGACACGAACCGCACGGGTCTGGTCGTTCTGCATCCGCCGCATGTCGCGGGAGCGCTGCTGCGGGTGACGCGTCCGGACGGCACGACCGACGAGACCATGTTCCCCCGCGCGATCAGCCCGCACCAGCCGGTGGACGACATCGCCGCACTCGCGTGGCTCGACGACGGGCACGAAGTCGTCGTCGCCTTCGAGGGCGACGTGTTCGAGATGGAGGATCAGCGAAACTGGACGGACGCGTCGTTCAAGACGTACAGCCGGCCGCTGTCGCTGCCGTTCCCCTATCGCATCGGCGCGGGTGAGCGCGTGCGGCAGACCGTCTCGGTGCGCGCACGACGCACGGCGGCGCAGCCCGGGCCCGCGCCCGCGCACGACCGCATCGTCCTGCGCGCCGGGGGCGCGTTCCCCTCGATCGCGCTCGGCGCGGCGTCCGCGCCCGATCCCGCCCCCGCGTTCGAGCCCCTCGGCGATCACGTGCTCGTGGAGCTCGACCTCGCGACCCCGAACTGGCGCGCGGCGCTCGACCGCGCCTCGGCGTCCGGGCTGCCGCTGGACGTGCGGTTCGTGCTCGACCCCGACGCGCCGGCCGCCCTCGAGGAGGGTGCCGCCGCCCTGCGCGGCCGCGACGTCGTCCGCGCAGGGGCGTTCCATCTGGTGGGCGAGGCCCGCCACGTGTCCGACGGCGCGGCCGTCGATGCGCTGCGGGACGCCCTGCGCGTGGCAGGCCGGGACATCCCGGTGGTCGGCGGGTCGCGATCGCACTTCACCGAGCTGAACCGCGAGCGGCACCGGATCCCCGACGACCTCGACGGCCTGACGGTGACGGTGACCCCGCTCTTCCATGCCGAGGGCACCGAGCAGCTCGTCGAGTCGCTCGCGATGCAGCGCCTCGTCGCCGCCCACACCGTCCGCTACGCCGGCGACGTCCCCGTGCACATCGGGCCGGTGAGCCTGAGACCGCGGTTCAACGACGTCGCGACCGTCCCGCAGCCGAGGCCGCGGCGCACCGACCTCGCCGAGGGGTTCGGCGCCGAGTTCACGGGCGCGGTCGACGAGCGGCAGACGGCCGCCGAGCTGGCGGCGTGGACGATCGCGAGCGCCGCGGCCCTCGCCGTGCCCGGCGTCGCATCGCTCGCGTGGTTCGAGGAGTGGGGGCCGCGCGGCATCCGCTCGTCCGCCGGCGCGCCGTTCCCTGTCGCCGCCGCGCTGGACGAGCTCGCCGCGCGGCGCGGCGGGGAGCTGCTGTGGGGCGACAGCCCGGACGGGCTGCTCTGGGCGATCGGCGCGCAGGAAGGCGGCGAGACCGTCCTCCTCGTCGCCAACCTCGACCGCGTCGCGCGCGACCTCACGGTCGAGGCGCCCGGCGGCATCGCCGAGACGACGCTGCCCCCGGCATCCTTCCGCCGGCTCGTCGCGGTCTGATCCCCGTCGCACGCGGCGTTCGCCGTCCGACCACCCGCGAGACTGCGCATATGTCGGAGAATCCCGGCGAAATCCCGACATTCGCGCAGTCTCGCGACCGTACCGACCGACGGCACCCGCGACGCGGGTCAGCCCGCGGGCTCACCCCACAGGGCGGTGCCCCAGGCGGGCACCTCGACCTGTGCGCCGGCGGGACGCGGGGCATCGGCCAGAACGTCGACGACGGCACGCACCGGGCGGAGCGTGCACGCCTCCGGCGACCAGTTGTGCACGACCCACAGTCGTCCGCGCGGGCCGCTGAGCGAGTGCGCCGTCACCGTCGCCGGGCGCTCGGTCAGCGGGGACGACACGGCCGGCTCGGGGCAGGCCGCCGCCATGATCGCGGCGGCGAGCGCGCGATCGGGCACCGTGCCGATCGCGAACGCGACGCCGTCCCCCACGGCGTGTCGGGTGACGGCCGCGAACCGACCGTAGTGCGGGTGGACGTATCGCGCGAGAACGTCGGCGGCGTCCGCTTCGTAGCCGTCGATCCATCCCGTCGCGCCACCAGACAGTGCAGCACCAGACAGTGCAGCACCGGACAGTGCGCCACCAGACAGTACGCCACCGGACAGCGCATCGCCGACGACCGGCACCGGTCCCGCGAGCGATGCGAACTCGGCATACCGCAGTCCGAGGACCTCGCGGAGCGCCCCGGGCGCGGTCTCGGCCCGCACGCGCGCCTCGTCGTCGCCGAACCCCGTCCGCGGACCGACGACGAGTGTGCCGCCGGCGCGCACGTATTCGGCGAGCAGGGCGAGGGTCTCGTCGGAAGCCGCGATCAGCCCCGCCGCCACCACGACGCGATGGCGACGCAGCAGGTCGTCCGCCGTCGTCAGATGCCTCTCGTTGACGACCGCGAGCTGGCGGCCGGCGTCGACGGCTCCGCGCGCGAACGCCTGCACGATCCGCCAGTACGAGCGCGGGTCGGCCGCGCCCCCGCGATCGCTCAGCGGCGGCTCGGCCGCCATCGTCCATTCGCTGTCGTGGGCGATCAGCAGCGCGACGTCGGCATCGGCTTCGGCGTCAGTCAGCCAGGGTGCGGCGCGGTCGAACTGCGCGCCGAGCTGCGCGATCTCCCGATAGACGCGCCCCGGCTGCAGGTCATGACCGAGGATGCCGCCCCAGTGGACCTCGGCTCCGGAGTGCAGCGAGTGCCAGTGCCAGTACGAGACGAGCCGCGCTCCCCGCGCCGCGAGCAGCCATCCGGCCTGGATCAGCTGCCCGTCGTAGGGCGGACGGGTCTGGTGGGCGGCGCCGATCGAGGCGGCACCGGTCTCGGTGACCAGGAACGGCGCCTGCCGTGTCGCGCGCATCCGGTCGGCCAGGAGCACGAACTGCGCGACGTCGTCCGCGTACCAGGCGTCGTCGGCGGCGGCGTGACGCAGATCGAGCGAGTCCTGGGCGAGGTAGTAGGCGTTTCCGCTCGCGATGTCCAGCGCCTCCCCGACGGCCACGTCGTCCATCGCCGGTCGTCCGTACGCGATGCACGTGGTCAGATCGGTCGTCTCGGCCACGAGAGGGCGGACGATCTCCGCCTGCCACGCGAGGAACCGCGTGGTCTGCTCGGCCTGGAACCGCCGCCAGGCCAGGGCATAGGCGGGCGTCGTGTTCCCGGCCGGAGCCCACAGCTCCGCCCAGGAGGCGATGCGGTGCGACCAGTAGGTCAGCCCCCACGCCTCGTTGAGCGCCTGCGGAGTGCCGTACCGCGCGGCGAGCCACTCGCGGAACCGCGCCACGACGGGCTCGTTGTGGATGAGGTGAAGCCCGGCCTCGTTGTCCAGCTGCACCGCGACGACAGCCGGATGCCGGCCATGGGCGCCGACCACGGCACGGATGACGCGCTCGGCGTAGAACCGGAACGTCTCCGACGTGTAGTCGATCTCCTGCCGGCCGCCCCACGGGACCCGGGATCCGTCCGGCCGCTGCACGGCGAGGTCGGGATGCTTCCGCGCGAGCCACGGCGGGATCGCGTAGGTCGGCGTCCCCAGGATCACCTCGATCCCGTGCGCGGCCGCACCGTCGAGGACGCGCGTGAGCCAGTCGAGCTCGAAGCGTCCGTCCTCCGGCTCCCAGGTCGACCACACGGACTCGCCCACCCGGATGGTGCCGATCCCGGCATCCCGCATGAGGAGCAGGTCCGTCTCGAGTCGGGACGGGTCGGGCAGGTACTCGTTGTAGTAGGCCGCACCGAGCCGGACGCGATCCCTCCAGCCGGTCATGGCTGCACTCGTGTGATCCGCAGCGCGATCGCCTCGCCCTCGGGGAGGTCGATCGGGTCGGCGGCGTGCGCGTAGGCGTCGTTGCGCTGCACCTCATCCAGCGTGAATCGGCGGCCGGTCGCGGTCACGGTCATGTTCCACGTGTCGACGATCTCGACCTCGAAGACGTCGCCGACCTCCAGCCGCTCGCCGACATTGCTCGCCTGCGGCAGCCGGAAGACCCACTGCGCGGGTGCCTGCCGGCCGAAGTAGCGCACGTACTGCCGGCGCGGGGCGCCGGCCACGTGCTCGGGATCGTCCCACTTGTCGATCGGGTCCAGGCCCGCCACCGTGAGATCGTCGAGGAACTCGCGCAGGAAGCCCAGCCGCGCAGGCGAGTCGCCGAGCAGTTCGCCGCCCGCGACGATGTGCAGGCTGCCGTCCTCGCGGACGAAGCTCTCGCCGTGCGAGGCGTAGGTGCCCGACACGGTCGCGATCCAGAACTGGTGCACGAGGTCCTGGGCCGACAGATGCCCCCACCGCTCGGGGATGTCGCCCTCGTACTTGATCTCGTCGAGCACGACGGGCTTGCCGTAGACGTCGCGGTACAGTCCCGCCCGGCCGAACTCCGTCGTGACGTGGCCGTTCTGGATCGACGCGTGGGTCACCCAGGGGCGGTTGTGGTCGAACAGCTCGATCCAGTTGTGGATGGAGCGGAGCCGGTCGTGCGGATCGATGTCGGCCAGGAGCGCGCCGAGCCGATCCCAGCGCTCGCGCGGACGGTCGAGGATGTCGAACTCGTTGCACAGCGACCACCACACGTGCGGGTGCGCCGACAGCCGCGCGACGAGATAGCGCAGGTACGCCGCGTCCTCCTCCTCGCTGAGCCCGTCGAGCCCGAAGCGACCGTTGTCGTACGCGTTGAGGATGAGGATGTCGGCCTGGATGCCGTGGGCGCCGAGTGCTTCGACCGCGCGATCGAGCCTGCGGAAGAAGGGGATGACCGGGCGCGACACGTCCCAGCGGCCGTCGGCGTCCTGCTCGAAGGGCAGGAGGGTCGGGTGGTGCTCGACGTATCCGCCGGCCTGCGGGAAGACCATGAACCGGAGCTTGTTGAAGCCGGCCGCCGCGACCGCCTCGAGCGTGCGGTCGAACACGTCGTCGTCCTGGTGCAGCCAGTTGTAGACCGTCGCCCCGACGGGGCGGAACGCGGTCCCGTCGGCGTGCGCGAAGTGGAAGCGATCGGCCACGCGCACGGGGCCGTGCCCGTCGGCGCCATCCGCGGCCACGTCCAGGGTGCCCGCGTGGCCGTCCAGCTCCGGTGCGGCGCTGGAGGTGTGCCACGTCCAGGTGCCGGGGGTCTCGGGAGTGAAGCGCACCGCATAGCGTCGGTCGCCATCCCAGAAGCCGGGCACGGTCTGGGCGCGGTCGCCGTCGCGGAACACCGCGACCAGCGGCGTCGCGTCTGCCGGGATGGGCTCGGCGGGCCCCTCGAAGACGAGCTCGAACGAACGGTAGAGGGGGTGCATCGCTCTCCTTGTGTCAGCGCCGGCTCTCGGCGCGGGTCGTCGGCGACGGTCGTCGGCGGCCTCGGCGTTCAGCGCCAGTCGTGGGCCGCGGTGAACCCGAGCTCGCGCTGGATCCTGCGGGTCGACATGAGCGACTCGTGCTCACCCAGGTCGTCCGCGACCGGGACGCCGGGGAACCATCGCGCGGCGACGTCACGGGACGGAGCCGCGGTGCCCGACGTCGGCGCAGCGACGTTGTAGACGCGATAGCCCGGCGCGGACCGCCCCAGCGCGAGCGCGACGGCGGTCGCGCCGTCGCGGGCGTCGATCCAGGTGCCCAGCAGGTCCCGCCGGTAGTCCGGCTCGTCGGCCCGCGCGAAGGTCGAGTACTCGTCGGCGGCGACCACGTTGGTGAAGCGCAGCGCGGTGATCGAGCAGCCGTCGCTCCAGCGCACGAGCTGCGCCGCCATCGCCTCCTCGACGACCTTACCGAGCCCGTAGGTGTTGTTGGCGCTCGTGTAGGTCTCGTCGATCGGGAGGAAGGGCGGCGCTTCGTCGAAGGGGAACCCCATGGCCGTGATGCTCGAGGCGATCACGATCGTGCGGATGCCGGCGCGATGGGCGGCGAAGAGCACGTTGAACGATGCGGTGACGTTGTTCTGGAACGTGGCGGCGTCGGGGATGATGCCGTTGACCGGGACGGCGGCGAGGTGGACGAGCGCGTCCAGTCCACCGTGCCGGGCGGTGACGCCGAGGAGCGCATCGAGCGTCTGACCGTAGTCGGCGAGATCCACTCGCGTGAAGCCGGCGCCCGCCGCGCCGTTCAGGTCGAAGCCGATGACGTCGTGGCCGTCCGCGCGCAGCCGGTCCACCGTGGCCCTGCCGAGCTTGCCGCCGCTGCCTGTCACGCCGATTCTCATCAACACCGCTCCTCAACCACGACATAGGGGTCTCGCACCCCCGCGAGGGGCACAAGGTTGCATAATGATTCTATAGTGAAACAACTTGACGCGCGAGGCGTCTGACACGAGGGAGCACTCGATGGCGACTGCCACCGCACCGAGGATCGAGCATCACCGGGAGCCGCTCGGCATCGGCGAACACGCACCCCGGCTCTCCTGGACCATCCTCGACGCCGATCCGTCCTGGCGCCAGGCCGCCTACCGGATCGAGGCGCGCCACGACGACGGCAGCGTCGAGACGGCAGAGGAGGAGTCGGCGGAGCAGATCCTCGTGACGTGGCCGTTCGCACCCCTCGCGTCGCGTCAGCGCGTCCGCGTGCGGGTGAGCGTGCGCGACGGCGGGGGCCAGTGGTCCGCACCGTCCGACGAGACCACGCTCGAGACCGGCCTGCTGCAGCCGGACGACTGGCAGGCCTGGCCGGTCGGCGCGACGTGGAACGAGGACCCCGACGCCGACGACCGCAGGCCCGCGCTGGTCCGGCGCGAGATCGCCGTCCGCGACGGGCTCGTGCGCGCACGCCTGTACGCGACCGCGCACGGCGTGTACGAGGCGGAGATCAACGGCCGGCGCGTGGGCGACGACGCGCTCTCGCCCGGGTGGACCGTCTACGGATCGCGGCTGCGCTACTACACCTACGACGTGACGGACCTGCTCTCCCCCGGCGACAACGCGATCGGCGCGTGGCTCGGCGACGGCTGGTACCGCGGGCGGCTCGGCTGGCGGGCGGCCTTCCGCAATCTGTGGGGGAACGACCTGTCGTTCCTGGCACAGCTCGAGCTCACCTATGCCGACGGCACGCGCGACACGATCGCCACCGACCACACCTGGCGCGTCGCCCCGGGACCGATCCTGCGCAGCGGCATCTACGACGGGGAGGACTACGACGCCCGCCTCGAGCTGCCCGGATGGAGCCGCCCCGGCTTCGACGACGGCGCGTGGGAGGGCGTGCAGCTTCGGCATCGCGATCGCGCGACGCTCGTCGCCCCAACCGCGCCGCCGGTGCGGTGCACGCAGGAGCTGCAGCCGATCGCCGTGACCACCTCCCCCTCCGGCGCGCGCGTCCTCGACTTCGGACAGAACTTCGCCGGCCGCGTCCGCATCCGCGTACGGGGGGATGCCGGTGACACGGTGACCCTGCGCACCGCCGAGGTCCTGCAGGACGGCGAGGTGTACACCCGCCCGCTGCGCGGGGCGCGCTCGACCGACAGCTACACCCTCGCCGGCCGCGCCGAGCCCGAGACGTGGGAGCCCCGGTTCACGTTCCACGGCTTCCGCTACGCCGAGGTCGACGGCTGGCCCGGCGACCTCGACGCCGCGGTCGCCGCCGGCGACATCGTGGGCCGGGTCTACCACACCGACCTCGAGCGCACAGGCTGGTTCGCCTCCTCCGACCCCGCACTGAACCGGCTCCACGAGAACGTCGTGTGGAGCATGCGGAGCAACTTCGTCGACATCCCCACCGACTGCCCGCAGCGCGACGAGCGGGTCGGCTGGACGGGCGACATCCAGGTCTTCGGGCCCACGGCATCCTTTCTGTTCGACGTGTCCGGCATGCTCACGGGCTGGTTGCGCGACGTCGCGATCGAGCAGCTTCCGGACGGCACCGTGCCCTGGTATGTGCCGGTGATCCCGGCCCACCACATGTGGTCGCCCATCCGGCCCGGGGCCGCGTGGGGCGACGTCGCGACGTTCCTGCCGTGGACGCTGTTCGAGCGGTTCAGCGACCTCGGCGTCGTGCGCGATCAGTTCGACAGCGCCCGGCGCTGGGTCGACCTCGTCACGCGCCTGGCCGGGCCGAGTCGCCTGTGGGACACCGGGTTCCAGCTCGGCGACTGGCTGGATCCCGCCGCGCCGCCGCAGGACCCGGCCGACGCGCGCACCGACCGGCACCTCGTCGCGACGGCGTACTTCGCGCGCTCGGCACGCCTGGTGTCGTGGATGGCGGCGCGGCTCGATCTCGGCGCCGACGCCGACCGCTACGGGCGGTTGGCCGACGAGGTGGGCCGTGCGTTCGCCGACGCCTACGTCGGCGAGGACGGCATCATGACCAGCGACGCGCAGACCGCGTACGCCCTGGCCCTCACCTTCGACCTCATCCCGGACGAGCCGCGCCGCAAGATCGCCGCCGCCCGCCTCGCCGCACTGGTCGCCGAGGCGGACAACCGCATCGCGACCGGCTTCGTCGGCACGCCGCTGATCACCTCGGCGCTGAGCGACAACGGCTACGTCGAGCGCGCCTACGACCTGCTGCTCGAACGCGAGTGCCCTTCGTGGCTCTACCAGGTGGACATGGGTGCGACCACGACGTGGGAGAGGTGGGACTCGCTGCTGCCGGACGGCACCGTCAACCCCGGCACCATGACCTCCTTCAACCACTACGCGCTGGGCGCGGTGGCGGACTGGATGCACCGCACGGTGGCCGGCCTGGCCGCCGACCAGCCGGGCTATCGCACGATCCGGTTCGCACCGCGCCCGCACCGCTCGCTGACGTGGGCGAGCGCACGACACACGACGCCGTACGGAGAGGCGGCGATCGTCTGGCGCGCCGACGGCGACACACTGCGTCTGGAACTGACGGTTCCGAGCGGCGCGGATGGCATTCTTGATCTCGAAGGGCACGACCCCGAGCGGCTCGCGCCCGGGGTCCACGAGCGGGTCGTGCCGTACACCGCACACGATCGGAGTCGCGCGTGAGCATGAGCCGCTACCGTCATCACGACGGCCAGGTCCGCCTGATGACGAAGATCGCGCGGATGTACCACGAGCGCGGATCGAGACAGGCCGAGATCGCGGCCGCCCTGAACATCTCGCAGGCGAAGGTGTCCCGGCTGCTCAAGCGCGCCGAGGCGGCGGGCATCGTGCGCACGACGGTGACGGTCGCTCCCGGCGTGTACACCGAACTCGAGGAGCAGCTCGAGGTGCGCTACGGCCTCACCGAGGTCGTCGTGGTCGACGTCGACCCCGAGGCCGACGAGGCCGAGATCCTCGCCGCGATCGGCGCGGGAGCGGCCGCCCACCTCGAGGCCACCCTCTCCGGCTCCGACCGGATCGGCGTCTCGTCGTGGAGCCAGACGATCCTGGCGCTCGTGGACCGGCTGCGGCCCTTCACCCAGCGCGGCGCGACGGAGGTCGTCCAGCTGCTCGGCGGCGTCGGCGCGCCCGAGGCGCAGAGCCACTCGAATCGGATCCTGGGCGAGCTGGCCCGGATGCTCGGCGCCGAGGCCGTCTACGTGCCGGCCCCGGGGATCGTCGCCGGCCCGGCCGTCCGCGACAGTCTGCTCGCCGACGCATCGATGCGACAGGTGATGACGCACTGGCAGGACCTCACGATGGCGATCATGGGCATCGGCAGCATCGAGCCCTCGCGCGTGCTGGCCAACAGCGGCAACGCGTTCACCGAGGAGGAGCGCAAGCCGCTGCTCGAGGCCGGCGCGGTCGGCGACATCTGCCACCGCATCTTCCGCGCCGACGGCACTCTCGTGCGTGGCGAGATCGACGACCGCATCATCGCGATCCCGGTGGACGACCTGCTGCGCATCCCCCGTCGGGTGGGCATCGCCGGCGGCCCGCGCAAGCTCGACGCGATCCGGGGCGCGCTGGCCGGCGAGTGGGTCACGACGCTGATCACCGACCTGCGGACGGCGGAGCAGCTCGCTGCCGAGCAGTCCGGCTAGGACGTCTGCAGGTGCTCGGCCAGGCGCTCGACGCCGAGCCGAGGGCTCGTGAGCACCGGGACGCCCACCGTCACGGCATCCGCCGCGCTGGCCATCGAGGCCTGAGCGAGCACGACGACATCCGCTTCGGCGGCCGCCCGGACGATGGCCTCGCCGACGAGCCGGTCGTGCGTGTCGCGGTCGCCGGAGGCGACCGCCGCGAACGCGCCGTCGACGACTTCGCTCGACAGGTCGGGTGAGGCCTGCGCCCGCGCCGCGCGCTCCTCGATCAGCGCGAGGGTGGGGCGGCAGGTCGTCGGGAGCGTCGCCAGGACACGGATGCGCCGCCCGGCCCGCACAGCCGCGTCCGCCATGGCCTCATCGACGCGAAGGACGGGGATGCCGGCGGCCGCAGCGGCCGGCATCGCCAGCGCCGAGATCGACGAGCAGGCGAACATGACGACGTCGGCGCCGCCCTCGGCCGCCGCCCGCACGAGTCCCTCGACGCGCGCGGGAACGGACTGCGCCCGGGCGTCGTCGCCGAGGTCGGCGACGACGCGATCGTCCAGGTAGTTCGCGATCGTCGTGCCGGGCAGCAGCTCGGCGGCGAGCGCCGCGAACGTGCCGATGGTCACCGCACCGGTGTGCAGGAATGCGACGCGCGTCATCTCAGCCCTTCAGCGAGCCGGCGGCGAGGCCGGCCATGATCTTCTTGTTGAGGAAGACGAACACGATGAGCAGCACGACGATGTTGATGCTGATCGCCGCGAACAGCGGACCGTACTGCGTCGAGCCGTATTCGTCGGACAGGCTCAGCAACCCTACCTGGATCGTCGCCAGATCCGGTCTGGTGGTGAAGGTGAGCGCGATCAGCAGGTCGTTGAAGACGCTGAAGAACTGCACGAGGCCGATCGTGATCATCGCGTTCTTCATGAGCGGCAGGCCGATGACGAAGAACGATCGCAGCGGGCTGGAGCCGTCCATCGTCGCCGCTTCGAAGATCTCGCGCGGCACCGAGCGGAAGTACGCCGCCATGAGGAAGGTCGTCAGCGGCAGGCCCATCGCCGTGTAGGTCAGGATCAGCGGCCACAGCGTGTTGGTCAGCCCGGCGCGGAAGTACACCGTGAACAGCGGCACCAGGATCATCTGACCGGGCACCATGATGCCGGCGAGGATGAACAGGAGCATCTTGCGCTGCCCCTTCCAGATCATCACCTCGAGCACATAGCCGGCGGCGACGCCGAAGATGATGATGAAGAAGACCGACGGGAAGGTCACCAGGATGCTGTTGCGATAGTTGACCGCCACGTTGCCGCGGGTGAGCGCGGCGACGTAGTTCTCCAGCGTCCACGTCTCGGGCAGCGCCCACGTGGAGTTCTGGAAGAACTCCGTCTGCGTCTTGAAGGAGCCGAGGATCATCCACAGCTGCGGGTAGAGCACGACGATCAGCAGCACCGTGACCAGGAGCCACACCGGCAGGCGGCGGACGACTCGGGCGATGCGCCGCCCGAGCGGCTGGACGGGGCGGAGCGGGGCGGGGCGGGTCTTGCGGGAACGGGGGCGTGCGCTGATCAGCGTCTGAGTCGCGGTCATGTCAGTCCTCCACCCGCTTGTTCGATGAGCGGAACACGGTCAGGGTGAACACGAGGCACAGCAGCGTGAGCACGAGGGCGATCGTGCTGCCGTACCCGTACTCGGCGTACTCGAACGCGGTGCGGTACATGTACAGGGTCAGGGGCGACGTGGACGTGCCCGGTCCGCCCTTGTTCAGGGCGAGCAGGCTGTCGAAGACCTTGAGCGTCGAGTTCAGGCTGAAGATGATCGACGACAGCAGGATGGGCGCCGACAGCGGGACGATGATGTTGCGGACCAGTCGCAGGCCCGACGCGCCGTCGATGCGCGCGGACTCGATGATCTCGTCGGGGATGTCCAGCAGCCCGGTGTAGAGCAGGACGGCGTAGAAGCCCATCGAGCTCCACAGCGTCATGACGATGGCGGTGGCCATCGTCCCCGACGTCGAGGCCATGAACTCGACGCTGTCGCCGCCGAAGAAGTTGATGATGTCGTTGACGGGGCCCTGGTTGTCGCCCACCGCGACGAAGCTGCGGAACAGGAGGGCGACGGCGACCGTCGGCAGGACCATCGGGAAGAACACGGCCGTGCGCACGAAGGCCGATCCCTTGCGCAGCACGAACACGTAGAGCAGAGCCAGCAGATAGCCGAAGGTGACCTGGCAGACCGTCATGATGACGGCGAAGCTGATGGTCACCCACATCGACTGGAGCGCCGCGCCGTCGGTGACGAACGTCGTGAAGTTGTCGAAGCCGACGAACTCGAACCCGCGCAGGGTGTTCCCCTGGAAGAACGCCAGTCCCAGCGACCACAGCACGGGGACGACCTTCAGCAGGACGTAGATCGCCAGCGGTGGCAGCAAGAGGATCAGGATCGTCTTGCGGTCTCCGAAGACACGGTTCATCGGCGGAGCCTTCCCGGTAGCAGGGGAGTCCCCGGCCGCCGCAGAGCGGCGGCCGGGGATCGGTATCAGCGGTTGGACTCGAGGCTGGCCTGCAGGTCAGCCATGTACTGCTCCGGGCTCATCTGGCCCGTCGTCAGCAGTGTCGCATTGGTCGAGGCCAGCGAGTTCGACTTCGCGTCGAACAGGGCCTCGAACCACAGGACGGTCTCGTCGTCGATGCCGGCGATCGTCTCCTGGACGAAGGCCGTGGTGTCGGGCAGGCCCGTGACCTCGCCGTTGACCTTGAAGCCCGACAGGATGCCGGCGCTCTGCAGCGCCTGCTGGCCGTAGTTCTCGACGATGCAGTCGAGCCAGGCGGTCACCTTGGGGCCGGCGGTCTTCGGGTTCACCGCGTGAGCGGTGCCGGCGTTGGCCGGCCACTGGCCGATCGAGCCGCCGCCGCCCGTGACTGCCGGGAACGGCATGAAGCCGACGTTCTCGGCTCCGATCTGGTTCTGCGCCTCATCGTTGATGTTGCTCAGGAACCAGGTGCCGTCGTACTTCATCGCGGCCTTGCCGGTCAGGAACGCCGCGTTCGCCGCGTCGGCCTCGAGCGAGTTGAATCCCTCACCGAAGTAGCCCGCCTGTGCGAGGTCCTGCAGCGCGGTGGCGCCGGCGACGTAGCCTTCATCGGTCATCTTGGCGTTGCCGTCGCGGATGTCCACGAGCGCCTTCGGCCCGACGTTGCGGACGATGTACATGCCCATCAGGCGCGTCATCGGCCAGCCCTGCGAACCGGCCACGGCGAACGGCTGGTAGCCGGCCGTCTGCAGTGCGGCGCTCGCGTCGAGCAGCTCGTCGAAGGTCTGCGGCTCGTCCAGGCCGACCTCCGAGAAGATCGCCTTGTTGTACCAGATGCCCTCGAGGTTGTACTGGTACGGGAGCGAGACCATGTGACCGTAGACGTTCTTCACGGTCGACGAGGCGGCCGGGAGGATGTTGTCCCACGTGCCGCTGGCCGTGAGGATCTCCTCGTAGTCGCCGACGAGGCCGGCGACACCGAGGTCGCCGTCGGGGCGGACCATCGCCGTGCCGGCGATGAAGTGGGCCGGCAGCGCGTCCTGGCTGGCCAGCAGGGTGACCTTCTGCACGACGTCGGCCTGAGCGGTCTTCTCGTGCACGAGCGGCAGGGCCTCGTTCTCGGCCTTGCACTGGTTCTCGGCGAGCGCGGTCAGCTGCGCCTCCAGCGCTGCGGCCTCGTTCGCGGTGAGGACCGTGAAGGTCTCGGGGTCGGCGCCCGAAGCGCCGGCGTCACCGGTGCCGCCGGGGGCGGGAGCGGTGTCCCCTGCGCACGAGGCGAGGGGCAGGATCACTGCGAGTGCGAGCCCGGTCAGGGCCAGCCCACGTCGAGTGCTGCGGTTTTTCATTACGTCCTCCTTGACGACGACGATTGCGTGGTGCGGGTACATCAGTGACAGTAGAGAGAATTCTCGACTGTGTCAACAGTCAGGGTTGAAATTCTATTCACTTTGTGGCTGAATCGGTGTCAGGCGGTTGAGCTTGCCGGGTGGTCGTTCCCGGCACGAGACTGAACCGCATCCGGAAGGACCCTCATGACCGTCGAGACCGCGCCGCGTCCCCACGCCCCGCTCCAGCCGCTCCGCGCCGCGCACGCGCGCTGGCGCCGAGGGTTCTGGGGCGCCGTGCACGACCGGACCCGCGACACGACCATCCCCTCGATCTGGGAGTCGCTCAGCGACGCGGAGCTGAGCCCCGGGCTGCGCAACTTCCGGCTGGCGACGGGCGCCGAGCAGGGATCCCACATCGGCCCTCCGTTCATGGACGGCGACTTCTACAAGTGGTTCGAGGCCGCCGTCGCGCGCCTCGAGACCGACCCCGACGCGGCACTGGAAGCGCAGTTGCAGCAGATCGCGGAGCTCGTCGCCTCGGTGCAGCGCGAAGACGGCTACCTGCACACCGCCACCTTCATCGCCGAGCGCAACAGCGAGGACGTCGTCGCCCTCGCCGATCGGTTCAACTTCGAGACCTACAACCTCGGCCACCTCATCACCGCCGGCGTCCGGCACTGGCAGGTCACCGGCAGCGAGACGCTGCTGGACGCCGCGAAGAAGGCCGCATCGTTCCTCGAGCACCTCGCGACCGACAAGCCCCTGGAACTGGCCCGCAGCGCGATCTGCCCGTCGCACTACATGGCCGTCATCGACCTCTACCGCGCGACCGGCCAGGAGCGCTACCTGCGTCTCGCCGAGTCCTTCGTGCGCGTCCGCGACGACTTCGAGGAGGGCGGCGACGACAACCAGGACCGCCTGCCCGTGCGGGAGCAGACCGTGGTCGCCGGGCACGCGGTGCGCGCGAACTACCTCTACGCCGGTCTCGCCGACCTGGTCGCCGAGACCGGCGACCAGGAGCTGCACGGCGTCCTGGAGAAGCTGTGGCAGGAGGTCGTGTCGACGAAGCTGTACCTCACGGGCGGCTGCGGCGCGCTCTACGACGGCGCCTCCCCGGACGGGCATCCCTGGCAGAGCGAGATCAGCCGCGTGCACCAGGCGTACGGGCGCCCCTACCAGCTGCCGAACACGACCGCACACGCCGAGTCCTGCGCCAACATCGGGATGATCTTCTGGAGCGAGCGGATGCTGGCCCTGACCGGCGATGCGGCATACGCCGACGTCATCGAGCAGGTCGCGTACAACAGCCTGATGGCCAGCATCAGCCTGGACGGCTCGGAGTACTTCTACACGAACGCCCTGCGGCAGGTGCGCGATCTCCCCTACGACCTGCGTCGCCCCGGCGACACCGGTCAGCCCGTCGTGCCGCCCCCGCCGCCGTCCGACGAGCGTCTGCGGCAGCGCTACCTGACGTGCTTCTGCTGCCCGCCGAACATCGCACGCACGCTCGCCAGCTTCCATGAGCGGGCGGCGTCACTGGGGGCCGACGGCATCCGCATCCATCAGTACGGCGGCAGCGAGATCGACGTGACCGACTCGGCGGGTCGCCGGCTCGCGCTGCGCGAGGACAGCGACTACCCCTGGGACGGCCGGATCGCCTTCACCGTGGCGGCGGCCGAAGGCGCCCTGCCGGTGCATCTGAGGATCCCCGGCTGGTCGTCGGGCGCGGAGCTCACCGTCAACGGCGACGCCGTGCCGGTGAGCGCTCCCGGCACGTATGCGCGCATCGATCGCGCCTGGGCGGTGGGCGACGTCATCGAGCTCACCCTGCCGATGCCCGTCCGGGTCCTCCGCGGTCACCGTCTCGCCGAGGAGATCACCAATCAGGTGGCGGTCCAGCGCGGACCGGTCGTGTACTGCCTGGAGAGCGCCGATCTTCCCGACGGCGTCGTGCTGGAGCAGTCCGCACTGCGACGCGGCACGACGCTCACCCCCGTCGAGACCACCGTGGCAGGACACCGCGTCATCGCACTGGATGCCGAACTGGCGGTGCTTCCGCTGCCCGCGGAGTCTGCGCTCTACGAGGATCTCGCCGCGGGCGACGTCGGCGTCGCTCCGGCCCGCCTCGTGCCCTACTACGCGTGGGGGAACCGGGGACCCGGCGAGATGTCCGTATGGATTCCGGTCGTCTGGTGAGGCACACGACGAACATGACCTCCTCCGAGCATGTCATCGCGACCTACGTCTTCGAGACCTCGCTGCCGCTGGACAGCGCAGCGGAGATCCTCGCCGGCGAGCAGTCCACCGGGACCTTCGTCCGCGTCGCCCGCGAGTCCGACGATCTGCGCGCCCGCTTCGCGGCGCAGATCGAGAGCCTCGACGAGCTCCCGCTCACCGGTTCCTCCGCGCTGCCCGGGACCGTCGGCGATCCCGCCCAGCGCCGTCGCGCGCTGCTGCGCCTGCGCTTTCCGCTCGACAACTTCGGCCCGTCGCTGCCCAACCTGCTCGCAGCCGTCGCCGGCAACCTGTTCGAGATCAAGGAGCTCGCCGCGATCCGGCTGGTCGATCTCGACCTGCCCCAGCCGTTCGCCGAGCGCTACGCCGGACCGCGATTCGGCGTCGACGGCACCCGGCGGCTCATGAACCGGCCGACCGGTGCGATGATCGGCACGATCATCAAGCCGAGCATCGGGCTGACCCCGGCCGAGCTCGCCGAGGTCGTCGACCAGCTCGCCGGCGCGGGCATCGACTTCATCAAGGACGACGAGCTGCAGGGCAACGGCCCCTCCGCGCCGCTGGAAGCGCGGGTGAAGGCGGTCATGCCGGTGCTCGAGCGGCACGCGGACCGCACGGGCGTCAAGCCGATGTACGCCTTCAACATCACCGACGACATCGGACGCCTCGAAGCGAACCACGACCTCGTCGTCGCCCACGGCGGCACGTGCGTCATGGCGTGCATCAACATGGTCGGCCTCGCCGGGCTCGAGTTCCTCAGCCACCACGCCGAGGTCCCCATCCACGGTCACCGCGCGATGCTCGGCGCCGTCGCGCGCAGCGAACAGATCGGCATCGCCTTCCGCGCGTGGCAGAAGCTGGCCCGCCTCTCGGGCGCCGATCACCTCCACACCAACGGCATCAGCAACAAGTTCTACGAGTCCGACGCCGAGGTGCTCAGCGCGATCGCCGATGTGCGCACGCCGCTGCTGGATCTGACCCCCACCGTGCCGGTGCTCTCTTCCGGCCAGTGGGGCGGCCTGGCGCATGCGACGTACGCAGCAGTATCCACGACCGACCTCCTCGTGCTGTCCGGCGGCGGCATCCACGGTCACCCCGACGGCGTCGCCGCCGGAGTCGCGAGCATGCGCGACGCCTGGGCTTCCGCGCAGCGCGGCGAGACCGTCGAAGAGGCGTTCGCCGCGTCCGCGCCCCTGCGCCGCGCGGCGGAGAGGTTCGGCGCCGTCCGTGTCTGATCTGCGCGCGGCCTTCTACGGCGACGACTTCACCGGGAGCGTCGACGCGCTGCTGCAGTTCGCCCGCCGGGGATGGTCCGGACGCCTCTTCGTCGGCCTGCCCGACGAAGCGACGCTGCGCGAGGCCGCCGCCGCCGTCGACGTCATCGGCGTCGCGGGAATCGCGCGGTCGCTGCCGACGGCGCTCCTCGATGCCGAGCTGCGCCCCGTCCTGACCCGGCTCGCGGCGCTGCGGCCCCGCCTCGTGCAGTACAAGGCCTGCTCGACCGCCGACTCGTCGGCTGAGATCGGCAGTCTCGGCCGCGTGATCGAGCTCGGCCGCGAACTGGTGGCCGAGCGCACCGTCCCCGTGCTGTTCGCGCAACCCGACTTCGGGCGCTATACGGCCTTCGGCACCCACTTCGCCGCCGAGGGCGGCACGGTCCACCGCCTCGATCGCCAGCCGACCATGTCGACGCACCCGACCACGCCGATGACCGAGGCTGACCTCGCCCGGCATCTGGGACGGCAGACGGCGCTTCCCATCGGCTCGCTGCCGTTCACCGCGTACACCTCGACGGATGCCGTCGCGTCGGCGATCGCGGAATCCGCCGCCGCCGCGGTGGTGCTCGATGCGCTCGACGACGATCATCTGACGCTGGTCGGCGGGGCCGTCGCCGCGCTCCCCCGTCCGGTCTTCGCCATCGGATCGGGGGGTCTCAGCCACGGCGTCGCGGCGGCCGCACCGGGGACCGGACCGCGCGCCGTCCCCACCCGCACCAGGACGACCGGCCCCGTGCTCGCCGTCTCCGGGAGCCGCTCCACCCAGACGCGGCGTCAGGCCGACGCGGCGGCGGCGGCCGGGTGGCTCGTGCGCCCGCTCGAGACGCAGGACGGCGCGGACGTGTCGGACGTGCTCGAGGCCCTTGCCGCGGGACGCAGCGTGGTCCTCACGTCCGACGACGCGCGGCTTCCCGTCGAGGGCGTGCCGCTGGAGGCGCTGGCGACCGCCGCGGCCGCCGTCGTCGGCCAGGCGCTGCGGGCCGGCGCGACCCGCCGCATCATCGTGTGCGGCGGCGACACGTCCAGCCGCGTCACCGGCATGCTCGGCATCGACTCGCTCGAGATCGCCGCCAACCCCTGGGCGAACGTCGTCCTCCTGCGGGCGCACGCGAGCGACGCCGCCATCGACGGCGCCGAGCTGCTGCTCAAGGGCGGCCAGGTCGGCGACGCGGATCTGTTCGATCGCATCCGCGCCCTCGGCTGAGCCGTCGACCGCGAGATCGGCCGCGTCCGCGAGACCGCGACCGCCAAGACCACGACCGCCCGGCCGCGGACCCGCGCCCGGCCCCGTCCCCGGCCGCGGCACCGCCCATGGCCGCGAGACTGCGCAAATGTCGGCGTTTCGGCCGAATTCCCGGACATATGCGCAGTCTCGCGAGCGAGGCGGGAGCTCAGCCGCCCCAGCAACCCCGCGTCAACCCCGCGTCACCGCCGCGCCCGCCGCGCCAGCCGCGCCAGCCGCGCCAGCAGCAACCCAGCCGCCAGCAGCAACCCAGCCGCGCCAGCCGCGCAACCGCCGCGTCAGCCCGAGGTCAGGCGTACCGACCACGACGTCCGCTCGCGAGGGATGCGGTACTGCTCCGGGAGCGCCGGCCCCACCGACGCCGACCCGATGCCCTGCTGGACGTGATCGACGTTGAGCCAGACGCGCCCCGCGTCGCGCAGCTCGTGCGGCTTGCGCGCGCGCTGCAGATCGATCGAGGTCCACCGTCGCGCCGTGAAATCGAAGTGCGGGCGCCCCTCGACGTGCAGCGTCGGACGCCCCGCGCCGGCCACCGCGAGCCGTCGCGTCTCGACGTGATTGCCGTTCTCCTGCGGAACGGGGTACGGCGTCTGCAGGTCGTCGACGGAGGCGGTGAACCACCCGAGCCGCGATCCCTCGTACGAGTCGATGTAGGTCTCACCCGGCCCCCGGCCGAACCACGCGGCGCTCTCGTAGTCGCCCGGGAGCGAGAAGAGCAGGCCCAGGCGCGGCACCCAGATGTCCCGGTGCAGGTAGGGCGTGTCGCCCCAGGGACCGGAGAAGTCGACCTCGACGTCGAGGACGAGCCCGGCGCCGTCGGCTCGCCACCGCATCGTCCAGGCCAGGCCGTGCGGGTGCGTCGTCGGCGCGGTCCGGCCCGACACCTGCAGCCCGTTCTCGCTCGCACGCACGTCGTCGACGCGGTGCAGCATGCGGTCCAGGCCCGTCGCCGCCCACACCGACGCGATGTCGTTGAGCGATCCCTGACCGTGGTCGTTCTCCGTGGGCGCGCGGTGCACGTCGAGCCACGGACCGTCCAGGTCGAGGTCGCCGAGGCGTACGAGACGACCGGATGCCGGGTCGAAGACCCCCGGGCCGACCCGCAGTTCGCGCGCCCCCGCCGCGGCTGCGGCCACGGCATCCCGAGGCTCGACCGTGCGCGCGGCGTCCACCCCGCTGTCCCGACTCTCGGCGCGTGCCGGCTCCCGGGCGTCCTGACCCCACGCGACGACGTGCCCCGCGGGAGCCCACAGCGCATCGGCGGCGGTCACGGCCTCGACGGTCACGACGACCGCGTCCGCCGCGGCATCCGCGTCGGCGAGCGCGTGCGCGAGGGCCGCCGGCAGCGGTGCGCGGTGCTCGTCGTCGGCGGCGACGACAGGCACCTCCAGCATCCCCTCGGCGATGCGGATGCCGTCGCGATCGACGTGCCACGAGAACGCCAGGTCCGCGGTCGTCGCCGCGTGGCGGTCGTTGCGGATGACGATCGCGTCGCCGGTCACGTCGATCGCCACCGGCGCGTACGCCTTCGTGAGCTCGACCAGACCGGGAGTGGGCGTGCGGTCGCTGAACACGAGTCCGTGCAGGGTGAACCGGCCGCCGCGGGGCTCGTAGTCGATGTCCTCGCTCTGCAGGATGATCGGCCGCCCGGCGGCGTCCACCGCGTGGAAGCCGTGGTCGATCCACTCCCAGACGAACCCCCCGCAGATGCGGTCGTGCCGCCGCATGATGCGCTGATAGTCCTGCAGAGACCCCGGGCCGTTGCCCATCGCGTGCGCGTACTCGACGAGCAGGAACGGCAGAGCCCGCCGCCGCTCGTCCTCCGCGTCGGTGATGCCCTCGGGAGCCGGTTCCTCGCGGCGCCCGATCCGCTCGAGGTCCTCGAGGGACGGGTACATCAGCGAGTAGAAGTCCGAGTCCCGATAGCGGGGATCGCGTTCATAGAGGACCGGCCGGGACGCGTCGCGGTCGGCGATCCACTCGCGCAGCACCGTGAAGGCGTCGCCCGTCCAGCTCTCGTTGGCGAGCGACCACACCACGACGCTCGGGTGGTTCTTGTCGCGCTCGACCATCCGCTGCACGCGGGTGAGGAGGTTGTCCTGCCATGCGGGGTCGGCGGGCGGGTTGCCCTCCCACCCGGCGTAGATGAAGCCGTGCGTCTCGATGTCGCACTCCTCGACCACCCACAGCCCGAACTCGTCGCAGAGGCGCAGGAACTCGGGATGCGGGGGATAGTGGCTCGTGCGGACGGCGTCGATGTTCGCACGCTTCATCATCACGATGTCCTGGATCATGGTCTCGCGGTCCAGCGTGCGACCGGTGTCCGGGTGGTGCTCGTGGCGGTTGACCCCGCGGAAGGTGAGCGGTCGGCCGTTCACCGTGAAGACGCCGTCGACGATCTCCACGCGGCGGAACCCCACCGCGAGCTCGACGGTCTCCCCCGCGCTGCGCAGCGTCCCCCGGTACAGCCGCGGCGCATCGGCGCTCCACGGCTCGACGGGGACGACCGCCTCCTCGCCGGCCGCCATGCGGATCCCGAGCTCGGGGATGTGCACCTCGGCCGGCACACCGGCATCCACCCTCAGCCGGCCCGTGCCCGTCGCGAGGTCGTAATCGGCGTGCACGAGGTGATCGTCGATGCCGCCGGCGGGCCGCTCGAGCAGCTCGACGTCGCGGAAGATGCCGGGCAGCCACCACATGTCCTGGTCCTCCAGGTACGTTCCGCTCGACCAGCGGTGCACGCGCACCGCGAGGACGTTGCGACCGGCGCGCACCGGCGCGTCGAACTCGAACGGCAGCCGGCTGCCCTGCGACCAGCCCAGTTCCTGTCCGTTGAGCCACACCTTCGCGCACGAGTCGACGCCCTGGAACCGCAGGACCGCCGCGCCCCAGTCCGCCGGAACGTCGAAGGCGAGGCGATAGTCGCCCGTCGGGTTCTCGGCGCTCACGTGCGGCGGGTCGAGGGGGATCGGGTACGCGGTGTTCGTGTACAGCGGTCCCTCCGCCGTGCCGCGCATCGAGCGCGCCGGACCGCCCGCGAGCGGGGTGAACTCCTCGAGCACCCAGTGCGACGGGACGCGCATGTCGTCCCAGTCGGCGTCGTCGAAGTCGTCCGCGACGAAGGCGTCGCCGGTGCCGTCCGCCGTCGGCGAGAGGCGGAAGCGCCACTGCCCGTTGAGGTTGAGTACCCGGGCGTCGCTGCGCGCATCGGAGCGCGGTGGGCGCGTGCCCTCCCCCGCCGCCGTGCTCTCCCAGTAGCGAGCGGGATCGGTGACCGCGGCTGCACTCGCGCGGCCCTGCGTCGTGTGCGGTGTCGTGTGCGGTGTCGTGCCCTGCGTCGTGCCCTGCGACATGGTGCATATCCATTCTATGGCGAATGCTGTCTCACTATAGTGGAGATCACGTCCGCCCGCGCGGCGGTCGTACGACTCGAGGAGGCACGATGGCGACCGGCACGATCACGGCGGGGTCGATCCCCGCGGAGGTGGTGGACGCCCTCGGCTCCGACGGCACGGTCTCGACCCGGGCGCTCGACCGCGTCGCCGCGGCGTCCGACGCCTCGCACTATCTCCTCACGCCGCAGGCGATCGTGACCGCGGACGACGCCGCGGCGGTCGGCCGCGTGCTGCGGGCGGCGAGCGCGACCGGCAGCGCGGTGACCTTCCGGTCGGGCGGCACCAGCCTGTCCGGCCAGTCCGCCACCGACGGCATCCTCATCGACGTGCGTCGCGGCTTCCGCCGCATCGATGTGCTGGACGGCGGCCTGCGCGTGCGGGTGCAGCCGGGCGCGACGGTGCGCCAGGTCAACACGCGCCTGTCCCGCTACGGCCGGCGACTGGGTCCGGACCCCGCCAGCGAGGCCGCCTGCACGATCGGCGGCGTCGTGAGCAACAACTCCAGCGGCATGGCGTGCGGCATCGAGGAGAACACGTACCGCACGCTGGACTCGCTCGTCTTCGTCCTGCCGTCCGGCACGGTGGTCGACACGGCCGCTCCCGACGCGGACGCCGCTCTGCAGCGGGCCGAGCCCGCGCTCGTCGAGGGCCTGGAGAGGCTGCGACGCCGCGTCGTCGGCGACCCCGAGAGCGTGCGGATCGTTCGCCGCGCGTTCGCGATGAAGAACACGATGGGCTACGGCGTCAACGCGTTCCTCGATCACACCTCGCCCACGCAACTGCTCGCGCACCTGATCATCGGCAGCGAGGGCACTCTCGCGTTCGTCGCCGAGGCGACGTTCCGGACCGTGCCGCTGCGCGCCCACGTCGCGACGGCGCTGGCGCTCTTCCCCGATCTCGACAGCGCGACGCGGTCGCTGCCCGACCTCGTGGGCACGGGCGCGGCAACCCTCGAGCTGATGGATGCGACGAGCATCCGGGTCGGTCAGGGCCTCGCCGACGCCCCCGCCGCGATCCGCGGCTTCGAGCCCACGACCCACGCCGCCCTGCTCGTGGAGTACCACGCCGACACCGCCGACGGCCTGGCCGACGCGGTCGGGGCGGGTTCGCGCGTGCTCGGCGACCAGCCGCTCCTGACCCCGACGACGCTGTCCACCGACGCGACCGCCCGGGCGGCGGCATGGAAGCTGCGCAAGGGCCTGTACGCCTCGGTCGCCGGCGCGCGGCCGACCGGTACGACGGCGCTCCTCGAGGACATCGTCGTGCCGGTGCCTGCGCTGGCCGCCACGTGCGCGTCGCTGCAGCAGCTGTTCGCGCGGTATGCGTACCGCGACAGCGTGATCTTCGGCCACGCCAAGGACGGCAACATCCACTTCATGCTCACCGACCGGTTCGAGACCGACGATCAGCTCGGGCGACTCGCCGCCTTCACCGACGCCATGGCCGACCTCGTGCTGGGCGCGGGCGGAAACCTCAAGGCCGAGCACGGGACGGGGCGTGCGATGGCCCCGTACGTGCGGCGCCAGTACGGCGAGGAGCTCTACGACGTCATGGTGCAGCTCAAGCGCCTGTGCGACCCGGCGGGGATCCTGAACCCGGGCGTCATCATCGATGACGATCCGGACGCGCACCTGCGCAGCATCAAGCTCGCCGAGCCGATCGAGGCCGAGGCGGACCGCTGCGTCGAGTGCGGCTACTGCGAGCCGGTCTGCCCGAGCAAGGACCTGACGCTCACTCCGCGCCAGCGGATCGTCACCCGACGCGCGATCGCGCGGGCGGATGCTGCGGGGGACGACGCGCTCGTGCGCGAGCTCGAACGCGACTACGACTACGCGGGCGTGCAGACGTGTGCCGTGGACGGCATGTGCCAGACGGCGTGCCCGGTCCTCATCAACACCGGCGACCTCGTGCGCCGGCTGCGCCGCGAGGACCCGAAGCCGGCGCAGAGCGCGGTCTGGACGGCGGCCGCCCGCGGCTGGGGGCCCGTCACCCGGGGCGCGTCCGTGGCGCTGAGCGTCGCCGACCGGGTTCCCGCCGGGCTCGTCTCGGGTGCCACCGACCTCGCCCGCGCCGCGCTGGGCGCCGACGCGGTGCCGCGCTACGACGCGGAACTGCCGCGCGGCGGGCACGCGCGCCGCGCGTACGGTGCGGAGGTCGGCGCGGGACGCGACGCCCCCGTCGCCGTCTATCTGCCCGCATGCGTCAACACGATGTTCGGGCCCGCCGGCGACGGCATCGGCGTCACCGCGGCGTTCGCACGACTCGCCGAGCGCGCGGGGGTGCGTCTGCTCGTCCCGGACGGCGCGGACAGCCTCTGCTGCAGCACACCGTGGACATCGAAGGGGTTCCCGCGCGGGCGCGACGTCATGGCCGCGCGCGTGCGCGATGCGGTCGGCACCGCGACCCGCGGCGGCGAGCTCACGCTCGTGACCGACGCGTCGAGCTGCACTGAGGGCTTCCTGCACATGTTCGACGATCTCGCGCTCGACGTGCGGGTCGAGGATGCCGTGGCGTTCACCGAACGGGTGCTGCTGCCGCGCCTGACGGTCGGAGCCCCGTCTCTGGTCTCGCTCGCACTGCATCCGACGTGCTCGTCGACGCAGCTCGGCCTCGATCCGGCGCTGCGCACGCTCGCCGCCGCCGTCGCCCGAGAGGTCGTCGTCCCCGAGTCGTGGGGGTGCTGCGCGTTCGCGGGCGACCGCGGCATGCTGCATCCCGAGCTGACCGCGTCGGCCACCGCCGCCGAGGCGGCCGAGGTCCGCGCGCTCGGCGCCGACGCGCACGCGTCGTGCAACCGCACCTGCGAACTCGGAATGACCCGCGCGACCGGCGCGGACTACCGCCACGTCCTCGAACTGCTCGAAGAGGCGACCCGCCCGGCGTGAGCACCGTCGTGCCGTCCCCTCCCGCGAGACTGCGCGAATGTCACAGAAACCCCGCCGAATCCCGACATACGCGCAGTCTCGCGATCCGTAGCGGGCGGCCGCGCCGGCGCTGCGCCCAGACCGCACGGAGTGCGAGCCCGATCAGCCGGCGGTCGACTCCCGCACGACGAGCTCGGGCTGGAAGCGCACCGCGCGCTCGTGGTCGCCGCCGGCGAGGTCCTTCAGCAGCAGGTCGACGGCGGTCGCGCCGATGAGGTGCGCAGGCTGGCGGATCGAGCTGAGCGGAACGACGGTCGCCGCCGCGAAGTCGATGTCGTCGTAGCCGATGAGGGCGATGTCCTCGGGCACGCGCACCTCCGACATGAGCGCGAACGCCTGCAGCAGACCGACGGCGAGCAGGTCGTTGGCGGCGAAGACGGCATCGGGCCGCTGCTCCCGCGGCCGGGCGAGGATATCCTCACCCGCGGCGCGTCCGTGCAGCACCGTCAGCGCGGGCCGCTCGACCACCTCGAGCGCGGCGTCGGGCTGACCGGCGACGGCCGCTCGCGCACCCGCGAGACGGTCGGCGACCTGGCGGATCGACTGCGGGCCGCCCACGAACGCCAGCCGGCGCCGTCCGATCTCGAGCAGATGGGATGCCGCGAGGCGCCCTCCCTCGACATCGTCCACGGCGACCGATCCGAACGTCTCCCCCTCGACTTCGCGGTCGACGAGGATGACGGGGACCCCGCCGTCGCGCAGCGCGCGCAGCAGCGCGATGTCGTCGGTCGTGGGCGTGACGAGCACGCCGTTGACACGCTGTTCGCGGAACAGCTCGAGGTGCGCCCGCTCACGATCCGCGGACTCGTCGCTGTTGCCGAGCAGGACGGTCATGCCCGCCTTGGCGGCGCGCGCCTCGGCGCCGCGGGCGACTTCGGCGAAGAACGGGTTGCCGATGTCGAGGACGACGAGGCCGATCGAACGGCTGCGGCCGGCGCGCAGCTGACGGGCCGCGTCGTTGCGCACGAAGCCGAGCTCGGCGATGACGGCCTGCACGCGCTCGACCGTCTGCGGCGAGACCCGCTCGGGGTGGTTGAGCACGTTCGAGACGGTGCCGACAGAGACCCCCGCCGTCTGCGCGACGTCGCGTACGCTCACCGCCACCGGCATCCTCCTCCTGCGCGCGCCGGCGCGAACCGCGCGGCGCGAGATCGTTTCACTCGCTTCACCCTAGCGATCCGGCATCCGCCCCTTTGACAGCGGGACGCGTGATGTCGTACGATCTGTTTGAAACGATTCATCGACTCGTTCCACCCGATCCATCAGATTCACCGTCGAACACCGGAGGCCAGCGGACGATGACCCGTTCCACGCGTGTCTGCTTCGAGCTGCAGATCCGGCCCGAGCTGCTCGACGAGTACATCGCGCGGCACTCCCCCGTCTGGCCGGAGATGCTCGCCGAGATCGCCGCCGCGGGCCGCCGCAACTACTCCCTCTTCCTCGCCGACGGCGGTCGCCTCGTCGGCTACTACGAGACCGACGACGACGCGGCCGCGCAGGCCTACCTCGCGCAGTCCGCCGTCGCCGCGCGCTGGGAGGCCGAGATGTCCCGCTTCTTCGTCGGCCTCGACGGCCGCCCCGACCAGGCGGCGACGCCCCTCACCGAGATCTTCAACCTGCACGACCAACTCACCGCCGTATCCGGCACCGCCACGAACGAAGGCACCGCATGAGCACCCTGTTCCCCGACCACCTCGCCGCCCTCGCCCAGCAGGGCATCGAGCTGCCCAGCTGGGCGTTCGGCAACTCCGGCACCCGCTTCCGCGTGTTCCCGACCCCGGGCACGCCGCGCGATCCGTTCGAGAAGATCGCCGACGCCGCGCAGGTCAACGCCTACACCGCTCTCGCTCCGAGCGTCGCCCTGCACATCCCGTGGGACCAGGTCGACGACTTCGACGCCCTGCGCCGCCACGCCGAGGACCTCGGTGTCGCGCTCGGGACCATCAACTCGAACACGTTCCAGGACGAGGACTACAAGTTCGGGGCGCTCACGCACCACGACGACCGCATCCGCCAGAAGGCGATCGACCATCACTTCGCGTGCATCGACGTCATGCACGCGACGGGTTCGCGCGACCTGAAGATCTGGCTCGCCGAGGGCTCGAACTACCCCGGTCAGAACGACATGCGCGGCCGCCAGGACCGCCTCCAGGACTCGCTGCAGCAGATCTACGCGCGCCTGACCGGCGAGCAGCGCCTCGTCCTGGAGTACAAGTTCTTCGAGCCGTCGTTCTACCACACCGACGTTCCGGACTGGGGCACCTCGTACGCGCAGGTGGCCGCCCTGGGCGAGCGCGCCCTCGTGTGCCTCGACACCGGACACCACGCGCCGGGGACCAACATCGAGTTCATCGTCATGCAGCTGCTGCGCCTCGGCAAGCTCGGCTCGTTCGACTTCAACTCGCGCTTCTACGCCGACGACGACCTCATCGTGGGCGCCGCCGACCCGTTCCAGCTGTTCCGCATCCTCGTCGAGGTGATCCGCGGCGGCGGCCTGAACAACCCGGACGTCGCCTTCATGCTCGACCAGTGCCACAACATCGAGGACAAGATCCCCGGGCAGATGCGCTCCGTCCTCAACGTGCAGGAGATGACCGCACGCGCCCTGCTCGTCGACCGTGACGCCCTGACCGCCGCGCAGCAGCAGAACGACGTGCTGGCGGCCAACGGCATCCTGATGGATGCGTTCTACACCGACGTGCGCCCGCAGCTGGCGGCGTGGCGTGAGGAGCGCGGCCTGCCCGCCGACCCGATGGCGGCGTACGCGGCCTCGGGTTACCAGGAGAAGATCGCGGCCGAGCGCGTCGGCGGCACCCAGGCTGGCTGGGGCGCGTGAGCGCGACCACCGTCGAGGACCGGACGCTCGACGGCCCGCACGGGCCGCTGCGCGTCCGCCTCTACACCCCCGAGGCGCCCACCGGGCCGGGGCTCGTCTGGGCCCACGGCGGCGGGTTCGCCGCCGGCGACCTCGACATGCCCGAGGCCGACTGGGTGTCCCGGCAGTTCGCCGCGCGCGGCATCCCGGTGGTCTCGATCGACTACGCACTGGCACCGGTGCCGGCGGGCTGGGAGGCACCCGCGCACGCGGTCGACCGTCCGCGCGTGCACTACCCGATCGCCTCTGAAGAGGTCGCGTTCGCGTTCGCCTGGGCGGTGGATGCCGGGATCGCGCCCGGCCCGTGGTCCCTCGGCGGCGCGAGCGCCGGGGCCGGCCTCGCGACGGGGTCGATCCTGCGCCTCCTGCACGGCGACGGTCCCCGGCCCGCACTCGCCGTGCTCGCGTACCCGACGCTGCACGCGGTGCAGGACGAGCACTCGGCCGAGCTGCAGGATCTGCTGCGCGCGCACCCGGAGCACGCCGGGTTCACGCCGGAGGCGATCCGCGGCATGTACGAGAACTACCTGGGCGGCCCGGTCGACGACGCCGAGGTGTACGCGATCCCCGGCACCGCGACCGCCGCGCAGCTGGCCGGCTTCCCGCCGGCCGTCATCGTCAACGACGAGCTCGACGCGCTGCGCACCTCGGGGGAGGCGTTCGCCCGCGTCCTCGCGGACGCCGGCACCGACGTCGACATCTCCACCGCGCCCGGCGAATCGCACGGGCACCTCAACCGCGCCGACTCCGCGGCGATCGCCTCGATCGACCGGTTCGCCGCCCGCATCCTCTCCCTCCACAGCTAAAGGAATCCACACCATGACGAACCAGACCGCCGCCGAGCTGATCGCCCGGAGCAACCGCCTGGGCGCCGACCCGAAGAACACGAACTACGCCGGGGGGAACACGTCGGCGAAGGGCACCGAGACCGACCCCGTGACGGGCGAGCCGGTCGAGCTGCTGTGGGTGAAGGGCTCGGGCGGCGACCTCGGCACCCTCAAGCCCGAGGGCCTGGCCGTGCTGCGGCTGGACCGCATGCGCGCGCTCGTCGACGTGTACCCGGGTCTGGACCGCGAAGACGAGATGGTCGCCGCGTTCGACTACTGCCTCCACGGCAAGGGCGGCGCTGCGCCGTCGATCGACACGGCCATGCACGGTCTCGTCGACGCCGCGCACGTCGACCATCTGCACCCCGACAGCGGCATCGCGATCGCGACGGCGGCCGACGGCGAGCAGCTGACGGCGAAGATCTTCGGCGACAAGGTCGTGTGGGTGCCGTGGCGCCGCCCCGGCTTCCAGCTGGGCCTGGACATCGCCGAGATCAAGAAGGCCAACCCGCAGGCGATCGGCACGATCCTCGGCGGCCACGGCATCACGGCGTGGGGCGAGACGAGCGAGGATGCCGAGGCGAACAGCCTCTGGATCATCCGCACCGCCGAGGCCTACATCGCCGAGCACGGCGCGGCCGATCCGTTCGGCGGCGTGCGCGCCGGGTTCGCGGCCCTTCCCGTGGCCGAACGCCGCACGCGCGCAGCGGCCCTCGCCCCGACGGTCCGCGGCATCGCCTCGACCGACAAGCCGATGGTCGGTCACTTCACCGACAGCGACGTCGTGCTCGACTTCCTCGCCTCGGAGCGCGCCGAAGACCTCGCGGCGCTCGGCACGAGCTGCCCCGACCACTTCCTGCGCACCAAGGTCAAGCCGCTGATCCTCGACCTGCCGGCGACGGCATCCGTCGACGAGCAGATCGCTCGCCTGCACGAGCTGCACGCGCAGTACCGCGCCGATTACCAGGCCTACTACGACGCGCACGCGACAGCCGAATCGCCCGCCATCCGCGGCGCCGACCCGCTCATCGTCCTCGTCCCCGGTGTCGGCATGTTCAGCTACGGCGCGAACAAGCAGACCGCGCGCGTGGCCGGCGAGTTCTACGTCAACGCGATCAACGTCATGCGCGGCGCCGAGGCGCTGTCCACGTACACGCCGATCTCCGACGCGGAGAAGTTCCGCATCGAGTACTGGGCCCTCGAAGAGGCCAAGCTGCAGCGCATGCCCAAGCCCAAGTCGCACCAGGGCCGCATCGCGTTCGTGACCGGCGCCGCCTCGGGCATCGGCAAGGCGATCGCCACGCGCCTGGCGGCCGAGGGCGCGTGCGTCGTGGTCGCCGACCTGGACCTCGAGAAGGCGCAGGCCGCCGCGGCCGAGCTCGGCGGCACCGACGTCGCGATCGGCGTCGCGGCGAACGTGGCCGACGCCGAGGGCGTGCAGGCCGCGATCGACGCCACGCTGCTCGCGTTCGGCGGCATCGACCTCGTCGTCAACAACGCCGGCCTGTCGCTGAGCAAGCCGCTGCTGGAGACGACCGAGAAGGACTGGGACCTGCAGCACGACGTCATGGCCAAGGGATCGTTCCTCGTCTCGAAGGCGGCGGCGAAGGCGCTCATCGAGCAGAAGCTCGGCGGCGACATCATCTACATCTCGTCGAAGAACAGCGTGTTCGCCGGTCCGAACAACATCGCGTACTCCGCCACGAAGGCCGATCAGGCCCACCAGGTGCGCCTTCTCGCGGTCGAGCTCGGCGAGCACGGCGTCCGCGTCAACGGCATCAACCCCGACGGCGTCGTGCGCGGCTCGGGCATCTTCGCCTCGGGCTGGGGCGCCAACCGCGCCGCCACCTACGGCGTCGCCGAGGAGGACCTCGGCCAGTTCTACGCGAACCGGACGATCCTCAAGCGCGAGGTCGTCCCCGAGAACGTCGCCGACGCCGTTTACGTGCTGACCGGACCCGAGCTGAGCCGCACGACCGGCCTGCACATCCCGGTCGACTCGGGCGTCGCCGCCGCATTCCTGCGATGACCGCCGCTTCCTCCCCCGGGGCCTCCTCCTCCCGGGCCGTCGCCCCCCGGGCCGTCGCGGCGGTCGACCTGGGTGCCACGAGCGGCCGGGTCATGATCGGCTACGTCGGCGACGGCGAACTGCGCCTCGAGCAGGTCGCGCGGTTCCCGAACGGACCGGTGTCCGGGCCGGACGGCCTGCACTGGGACTTCAGCGCGCTGTACCGCCACATCGTCGACGGACTGCGTGCGGCGCTCACCCGCGAGCCCGGCATCGCGAGCGTCGGCATCGATTCGTGGGCCGTGGACTACGGACTCGTCAGCGGCGAGGAGCTGCTCGGCGAGCCGTTCCACTACCGCGACGAGCGCTGCGCGGCCGGCGTCGAGAAGGTGCACGCCGTCACGCCGTTCGCCGACCTCTATCGCCGCAACGGTCTGCAGTTCCTGCCCTTCAACACCGTCTACCAGTACGCGGTCGAGTCCGGCCTCGGCGACGCCGAGGCGTCGCTGCTGATCCCCGACCTCGTCGCCTTCCTGCTCACCGGCATCCAGGTCGCCGAACGCACCAACGCGTCCACGACGGGGCTCGTCGACGTCCACACCGGCGAATGGGATGCCGGTCTGATCGCCGAGCTGGGCCTGCCCGCGCACCTGTTCCCCCGACTGGTCGACCCCGGCGCGCCGCTCGGCCCGATCCGCGGTGCCGCCGCCGCGGACGTCGGCGCTGCCCTCGACGTCGTCGCCGTCGGCTCGCACGACACGGCATCCGCCGTCGTGGCCGCGCCGCTGAGCACGCCCGATGCCGCCTACATCTCCTGCGGCACGTGGGGTCTGGTGGGCGTCGAGCTCGACGCGCCGGTGGTTACCGACGAGGCGCGGGAAGCGAACTTCACGAACGAGGGCGGTGTCGACGGGCGCGTCCGCTTCCTCCACAACGTCACCGGGCTCTGGCTACTCAGCGAGTCGGTGCGCGCGTGGGAGACCGCCGACGGCGCACCGATCGACCTGCCCGCACTGCTGGATGCCGCGGCATCCGCCACCGGCGAGATCCCCCTGTTCGACGCGAACGACCCGAGCCTCTCGGCGCCCGGCGACATGCCGGCGCGCATCGCCGACCTGCTGCGCGCCGCCGGCCGCACCGTCCCCCGAGACCGCCCCGCCTTCGCGCGGACGATCGTCGAGAGCATCGCCCAGGCTTTCGCCGACGCCCTCCACACGGCTGCGCGGCTGACCGGACGGACCATCGACGTCGTGCACATCATCGGCGGCGGCGCGCTGAACCGGGTGCTGTGCCAGGCGACCGCCGACCGTTCCGGCCTGCCCGTGCTCGCCGGCCCCGTCGAGGCCACCGCCCTCGGCAACGTCCTCGTGCAGGCGCGCGCCCACGGCTGGCTCGGACCAAACGCGTCGCTCGAGACGTTGCGCGACCTCGTCGCCCGCACGCACGCGCCGCGCCGGTTCGACCCGCGCCGCTGACCCCCGCCGCGTGTTCGGGCCGGGCGTCTCGGCCGCCGGTGGGTGGCCGGGCGGATGCTGCGACACGCACGAGCAGGCATGTCACACAACCTGCGGCCTCGCGGCCCGGCATCCCGCACCTTCCGTGACACGCCCCGCGGGGATGTCACACAACCCGCGGCCTCGCGGCCCGGCATCCCGCGCCTTCCGTGACACGCTCCGCGGGCATGTCACACAACCTGCGGCCTCGCGGCCCGGCACCCCACACCTTGCGGGACACGCATGCGGGCAAGGAGACGGAGACGGAGGCGCAGGCGGTGCCGCCGAGCACGGGCGGCGGGCGCGAGCGGGCAGGGCAGCCCCGGCATCCCGCCTCTTCGGGAACACCCTTCGTCGGCATGTCACAGAACCCGCGGCTTCGCACCCCCGCATCCCGCACCTTCTGTGACACGCCCCGCGGGGATGGCACAGAACCTGCGGCTCCCCAGTCCGGCGTCTCACACCTTCTGTGACACGCTTCGCGAGGACGTCACAGGATCTGCGGCTTCGCGGCACGGCATCCCGCACCTTCTGTGACACGCGTGCGGGCAAGGGGACGGAAGCGCGGGCGGTGCCGCCGGGCACGGGCGGCGGGCACAGGCTACGGGCGGCGCAAGCGGGCGGGGCGGCCCCGACACCCCGCCCCTCCCGGACATCCTTCGTCGGCATGTCACAGAACCTGCGGCTCCGCGGCCCCGCATCCCACACCTTCTGTGACACGCACCGCGGGGATGGCACAGAACCTGCGGCTCCCCAGTCCGGCGTCTCACACCTTCTGTGACACGCTTCGCGAGGACGTCACAGAACTTGCGGCTTCGCGGCACGGCACCCCGCAGCTTCTGTGACACGACGGCGGGCACCGGACCGCGGGCACCGCCCGGCGGGCACCAGACGGCGGGCACCGGCCCGCGGGGCGAGCGGACGGAGACTCCCCAAGGTGGGCGTCCGGGCGTAGCGTGAGGGGATGAGCGATCCGCAGCACGACGACACCTCGCCCGAGCACGACAACACCTCGGCCGAGCACGACAACACCGCGGCCGGCGGGGGCGACGCTCCGCTCGGCGGAGACGAGACGACCGAGCAGCAGCTCGAGGCCGACAACCCGGTCGAAGAGGCCACCCTCGCGGCCCTCGACCCCGACAACGCCCCCGCCTGAGCGGGGCCGCGCGTCAGCGGCGGAGGGCGGTCACGGCGACCCCGAGGTCGAGGTCGCCGATGCGGACCGCCTGACCGGACTCGATCGAGCGGTTGCCCGCGAGGCCGACAGCCATCGAGCGCACGCCGTCGAGCCAGGATGCCGTGTGCCCCAGCGGATCCTCGCGAGCGCCGTCGAACACGTCGCGCAGCAGTAGCGCGTCACCGCCGCCGTGCCCGCCCTCACCGGCATCCCCGCCCGGGATCGCGACCTCGCGGGCGGTCTCGAAGTGCCGCTGCACGACGAGTCGATCACCGACCGGCCGCACCTCGTCCCCCGGGCCGGCGCCGCCGGCCGCCGGGTCGACGATGGCGCGCACGCGGCCGGTCTCGCCCAGTTCCACCGCGCTGCGCTCGACGACCGTGAGCTCGGCGCGGCCGGCGGTGCCGTTGACCGCGACGGTGTATCCCTCCCACGGCGCGTGCGCGTTGAGCGCGTACGACATCGACGATCCGCCGGCGTAATCCACGACGAGGGAGAGGTTGTCCTCGATCGTGATGCCGGCGTCGAAGACGTCGCGATCGCGCAGGTATCCGTCGTGGCCCTCCTGGTCGAAGTACAGGGAGCGCAGGGCGTCGTCGTCGCGCAGGTCCAGGCTGAACGCATCGCGCAGCGGTGAGTCGACTGACCCCCGCTGCGGCCGCGCGCCGACACCGCGCCGCGACGCGGCCTCGGCACCGTAGAAACGCAGGCCGCCGCTGGCGAACACCCGTACGGGGGCGTCAGCCAGCCACCAGTTCACGAGGTCGAAGTGGTGGCTGGACTTGTGCACGAGCAGGCCGCCGGACGAGGCCTTGTCACGGTGCCAGCGCCGGAAGTAGTCCGCGCCGTGCGCCGTGTCGAGGACCCATTCGAAGTGCACCGAGGTGACCTCGCCGATCTCGCCGGATGCGATCACCTGCTTGAGCGCGGTGTTGCGCGGCGAGTAGCGGTAGTTGAATGTCACCGTGACGTCGCGCCCCGTGCGCTCGGCGGCCTCGGCGATCTGCCGCACCCCCTCGGCGCTCGTGGTCAGCGGCTTCTCGACGACGACGTCGGCGCCGCCCTCCAGCGCGGCGACGACGTGATCGGCGTGGGTCCAGTCCGGCGAGGTGACGATAACGCGCTCGATGCCGTGCGTCGCGATCGCCTGCCGCAGCCCGTCGGGACCGAACCGCGCGGGGGCGCAGACCCCTGCCGTGCGCAGCCGCGCTTCGTACAGGTCGAGCCGGCCACCGTTCGTGTCGGTCCACGCGACCAGCTCGGCGACATCGGCGTGGGGTCCCGCGATCGCGTCGAGGTACATCGCCGCGCGGCTTCCGGTGCCGACGAGGGCGTAGCGCGTCATCTGCTGTCCGTTCACTTGATGCCCGTCGTCGCGATGCCCTTGACGAGATAGCGCTGCCCGATGAGGAAGGCGAGGAAGAGAGGGATGAGCGAGACGACCGACATCGCGAACATCGCCCCGTAGTTCGAACTGGACTGCGCGTCGATGAAACCCTTGAGCGCGACCGACACGGGGAAGTTGTCTCGCGTGCGCAGGTAGATCAGCGGCCCGAAGAAGTCGCCCCACGTCCAGATGAACGTGAAGATCGTCGTCGTCGCGAGCGCGGGCACCATGAGCGGCAGGGTCACCTGCGTGAAGATGCGCGTGTGGCCGGCCCCGTCGATGCGCGCGGCCTCGAAGATCTCCTTCGGCAGCCCGCGGATGAACTGCACCATGAGGAAGATGAAGAACGCGTCCATCGCGAGGAACTTCGGCACGATCAGCGGAAGGAACGTCTCGAGCCAGCCCAGCTGGCGGAAGATGATGAACTGCGGGACGAGCACGACGTGGAACGGCAGCATGATCGTGCCGAGCATGATCGCGAAGTAGGTGCCGCGCCCCCAGAACCGCAGCCGCGCGAAGGCATAGGCGGCCATCGAGCACGACACGAGGTTTCCGATGATCGCGCCGACGACGAGGATCGTCGAATTGCCCAGGAACACGCTGAACGGCACCTGCTGCGAGGTCCACCCGTGCGTGTAGTTGTCGATCGTGAGGTTGGTCGTGAAGATGCTGAGGTCGGTGAAGATCTCGCTGTTCGGCTTGAACGACGAGACCACGAGCCAGATGAGCGGATAGACCATCACGATCGACAGGACGATCAGCCCGGCGTGCTTGAACACCGAGCGCACGGAGCTGCGGCGGCGCAGCCGGCGGCGGTCGTCGTCGTGACGGCCCGGGAGGACGACGGCGAGGGTGTCGTCGGCGGTCGTGGTCATGCGGGTCTCCTGCTCGGGCGTGGGGGGCGTGGGTCGCGGCAGCTCAGTCGTCATAGAAGACCCAGAACTTCGAGAGCCAGAAGTTGAACAGCGTGAAGCCGGCGATGATCAGCAGGAGCATCCACGCCATGGCCGAGGCATAACCCATGTTGAGCTCGGTGAACGCCTCCTTGTAGAGGTACAGCGTGAAGAACATCGTCGAGTCGGAGGGGCCGCCCGTGCCGCCCGAGACGATGTAGGCCTGCGTGAACGACTGGAACGCGAAGATGATCTGCAGCACGAGATTGAAGAAGATGATGGGCGTCAGCAGCGGGAAGGTGATCGAGAAGAAGCGGCGCAGCTTGCCGGCACCGTCCATCTGCGCCGCCTCGTAGTACATGTCCGGGATCTGCCGCAGGCCGGCGAGGAAGATCACCATGGGCGATCCGAACGTCCACACGTGCAGGATGATGATCGTCGCCAGCGCGTAGTCGGGGTGGGAGATCCAGCCGGGGCCCTCGATGCCGAACCAGCTGAGGAACGCGTTGACGAGCCCTTCCTTGCCGAACACCTGACGCCACAGGATCGCGATGGCGACCGACCCGCCCAGCAGGCTCGGCAGGTAGAACACCGAACGGTAGAACGCCAGGCCGCGCATGCCGCGGTCCAGCAGCATCGCGACGGCGAGCGCCAGCGCCAGCTGCAGCGGCACCGACACGATGACGTAGACCAGCGTGACGCGCAGCGAGTTCCAGAGCCGCGCATCGCCGAACATCTCGATGATGTTGTCGAAGCCCGACCACCGCGGCGGCTGCAGCAGGTTGTAGTCGGTGAAGGACAGGTACAGCGACGCCAGCATGGGGCCGATCGTGAACACGACCAGGCCGATCAGCCACGGCGCCAGGAAGACGTAGCCCGCCTTGTTGTCCGGATACCGGTTGCGCTCGATCACCTTCGCCGCGCCACGCGGTCGACGTGCGATCTTGCGCAGCTCTCCGATGCTGCTCACCGGGGACCTCCTCGTCCTGGTCACTGCTCTCACCCTGCGGGAGAAACCGCTTTCAGCGATCCGGCCCAGTATTACCCACGGCATCCGCCCTCGTCAATCGCCGTCATTTCGCGCCGCAAACAGATGATGACGCGACAGCGAGAATAACGAGGCGGCAACAACAATTGACACGAGACGGGCATCCTGCTACTTTCCGGTGAAAGCGGTTTCTTCGGATGCCGCGACGGCGACGTCCTGCCGCCGAACCACGACATCGATGTCGACGTCGTGACGACACGAGACGAAATGAGGCGCAATGACGCGTTCAGCCCGATCAACCACAGCGCGCGCCGCCGCGGGGACGCTCCTCGTCGGCGCGCTGGCCCTCACCGCCTGCGCCGGCGGCGCCGATCCCGCGGCCACCGACCCGACCGACGAGGAGATCACCCTCACGATCGCCTGGTGGGGCAACGACGAGCGTGCCGCCATCATGGCCGAGGCGATCGACCTGTTCGAGGTGGAGTATCCGAACATCACGGTCGTCGAACAGCCCGTCGGCGCCCCCGACGACCTGTTCAACCGCCTCGCGACCGACTTCGCCTCGGGCACCGCGCCGGATGTGTTCGCACTCGGCGGCGCCAAGCCGCAGGAGTACGGCGCAGCGGGCGCACTGCTCGACCTGGCGACGGTCCGCGCGCAGCTGCCGACCGACAAGTACGCCGACTTCACATTGACCAACGCGCTCGTCGACGACACCCTCTACGGGCTGCCCACCGGCGGCAACGCGATCGGGCTGCTCCTCAACCCGGCGATCTTCGAGAAGGCCGGCGTCGCCCTGCCCGACGCGTCGTGGACGTGGGACGACTTCGTCGCGATCGCCGACGAGATCTCGGCCAAGGCCGGTGACGGCATCGTGGGGCTGGACCTGCGCGTGCAGGACGTGCTCGGCAGTTACGTCGCCCAGTACACCGAGACGGGCATCTACGACTGGGAGGGCAACCTCTCGGTCGGAGCCGACGTCATCCAGCAGTGGTACGAACTCGAGCAGCGCCTCGTCGACGGCGGCGGGCTTCCCGACCCCTCGGTGATCGTCGAGCACTGGAACGTCACGCCCGACCTCACGCTGTTCGGCACCGGCAAGGCCGCGATGGCGTTCTCGTACAGCAATCAGATCGCCGCCTACCAGGCGGGTTCGGGCTCGGACGAGGTCATCATCACGACGCCGCCGAGCGACACCGGCGTGTCCGGCCTGTCGGTGCTGCCGTCGCAGTTCTGGGCGATCGCGTCCGGGTCGAAGCACCCGGCCGAGGCGGCTCTGCTGGTCGACTGGCTACTCAACCAGCCCGAGCCGGCGAAGATCATCCTCGCCAACCGCGGTCTGCCGTTCAACCCGGACACCCTCGCCGTCGTGGAGCCGCTGCTGGCTCCCGCCGACGCGCAGGCCGCGGAGTTCCTGCAGGCCGTCCTCGAGGTCGGCGTCAAGGCGCCGCCGCAGCCGGCAGGCGGTTCGATCCTCAACGAGCTGTCGCAGCGCATCGAGTCCGACATCCTCTTCGGAAACACCTCCGTCGAGGACGGCGCACAGCAGTGGGTCCGCGAGCTGGAGTCGGCGCTGAACTGACCGTGCGGTGACGACGGGGGCGATCCGGTGCGGGGTCGCCCCCGTCGCTGTCGCCGACCGCGCAGACCCGCCACACTGGGGCACACCCGCCACACTGGCGCAGACCCGCCACACTGGTGCGGAGCAGGCGCACGGACACAGCCCAGAGAACCCGGGAGGGCACCATGGATGCGATCGCCGAGGCCCTCGCGCGGCTGCGCACCGGCGACACCCTCGCCGCCACGGGCATCGATCCGGCCGACCCGGTCGGCACCGAGGTCCGCAGCGCCGGCATCGGCTTTCGCGCGGTGACCGCCGACGGGCGCGTCGCCGGCCTCGAAGAGCGCTGGCACGCCGCGCTGCGCGAGTTGCGGGAATGCGTCCGGCCGATCGGCGACGCCGGGCTGGTGCTCCACGAGGGCGGCGTGTACCACGGTGCGTGGCTCGAGAGCACGGCGACGATCGGGGCCGAGGTGCTCGGCCGGTTCGCTCCCGCCGTGACGCGGGCGACGCATCTCGCGCTGGCGGCGGGGCAGCGCGAGGACGGTCTGCTCCCCTACAAGATCACGGCCGACGGACCCGCCTTCACCCAGATCCAGATGGTGACGCCGCTGGCGCGCTGCGTCTGGGATCACTATCTGCGCACTGGCCGAGACCGGAACTACCTGCGCACGATGGCAGACGCGATGGCGCGCAACGACGCATGGCTCGCCGCCCACCGGGACACCCGCGGCACCGGCGGAGTCGAGGCGTTCTGCACGTTCGACACCGGGCACGACCTCTCCCCGCGCTTCTGGGGAGTCCCCGAGCGCTGCCACCGCGGCGATGCCGCACGGTTCGACCCCGGCATCCCGGGGCTGCCCTTCGTCGCGCCCGATCTCACGGCGAACGTCGTCAGCCAGCGCGAGCACCTGGCGCTGATCGCGGCCGAGCTCGGCGACGATCCCGAGCCGTGGCTGCGGTCCGCCGCACGAGCGCGCGACGCGCTGTTCGCGCACTGCCACGACCCGCAGAGCGGGATGTTCTACGACCGCGCCGCCGACGGGCGGCCCGTGCGCGTCGACTCGGACGTCCTGCTGCGCGTCCTCGCGTGCGACATCGGCGACGACGCGCTGTTCGCCGCCGCGCTCGAGGACCATCTCATGCACACGCGGCGCTTCCTCTCCGCCGCGGGGTTCACCTCGATCGCCCTCGACGATCCGCGCTTCGACGCCGACCACACGCGCAACTCGTGGGCCGGACCCGTCAACGCGCTCACGATGCTGCGCGCGCCGCACGCCTTCGAGGCGCACGGGCGCGTCGCCGAACTCGCCCTCGCGCACGCGGGACTGCTTCAGGCGATGGCCGGCCACGACCGGTTCGCGCAGTGCTTCGACCCCTGGACCGGCGACGCCGGGTACACCGAGGTCTACTCGCCGGCGATCCTCTGGCTGCTCGACACGCTCGAACGCGACGCGGGGATCCTGCCGCGCGCCGACGGCGAGGTCTGGCTGGGCGGACTCATCCCGTCGCGCCTCGGTGCGGGGCAGGCCGTCGCCGCCTCGGCCGCCGCGCGCACGCTCGGCGGCGTGCACTACGAACTCGCCGGTGACGACGAGCGGGTCGACGTGCACCGCGACGGCCGGCTGTGGCTGCGGTTCCCGCGGGGGTGGCGCGTGATCCTGGATGCCGGTGGCGCCCCGGCATCCGTCGTGTGTCTGGCCGCGGGACCCGTGGCGGGCGATCTCGTCGTCGCCGGTGCGGCGCCGCTTGCGCTGTCGCTTGCTCCGAACGCCCGCGCCGATGTGCGCGGCGGGCGACTCGCGGGGATCACCGACCCCGGCTTCACGCCACCGCGGAGCTGACGGCGATGGCTCGGTGGCGCTCACCGGGTGAGAAATCGGTTTCTCCCCACGCTCGATTCGCGTGGGCAGGTGGCGCCGTCATGCGCGTCATTCAGGCTGAAAGCGGTTTCCCAGGTAGGCTGATCACGACGGCGCACACCGGAGTGCGGCCGAGAAAGGAGCACCCGTGACGCCTCGCTCCCGCGCGACCACGATCGCGGAGGTCGCCCGCCACGCCGGCGTGTCCCCGGCCACGGTGTCCCGCGTCATGAACGGGAGGTTCCTCGGCGAGCCCGAGATCGCCGACCGCGTGCGGGCATCCGCCGCAGAGCTCAGCTACTCCCCCAATCACCTCGCGCGCAGCTTCGCGCTCGGACAGACCAACGCGATCGCCTTCCTCGTGCCCGACTTGGCCAACCCGGCGTTCCAGGCCGCGTTGGCGGGCCTGAGCAAGGCCGCCGCGCAGGACGGCTACCGCGTCCTGGTCGCCGACTCGGCCGAGTCCCCCGCGGACGAACCGCTGCTGGCGGCCGAGGTGCGACGCCGGTGCGACGCGCTCGTCCTGTGCGCACCGCGCATGAGTGAAGACGACCTGGTCCGCGCGACCACCGGGCTCGGGCCCGTCGTGCTCATGAACCGCTCGAGCCCGAAGGTCACGACGCCGACGCTGTCGGTCGACTCGCGCGCCGGCATCGAAGCGCTGGCGGATCACCTCGCGACCCTCGGGCATCGCCGCATCGCCTACGTCGAGGGGCCCGACGCGATCGCGAACGAGAAGCGCCGCAAGGGTCTCGCCGACTTCCTCGACCGCGTGGACGGCGTCGAGATCGTGCACGTGCCGGGCGGCGCCGGCAGCGAGCACGGCCTGGCCGCTGCGGCGGCGGTCGCCGAGTCGGGCGTGACGGCGGCGCTCGCGTTCAACGACCTCGTCGCGATCGGCCTCGTGCACGGACTCACCGAACTCGGCCTGCGGGTTCCCGAGGACATCTCCGTCACCGGCTTCGACGACATCCCGTTCGCCCGGTACATGTCTCCCGCTCTGACCACCGCGTCCGTGCCGCACGACGTGCTCGGGGCCCTCGCCTGGAACCGCATGCGCTCCCTCATCGCCGGCGAGACGCCCGAGCACGACGTCATGTTCCAGCCCCGGCTCGAAGTGCGTCGCTCGACCGCGGCACCGGCGCGCGTCCGGGCGCGGGGCTGATTCCCGCCCGTCCCGACCGGACCGGCGCCCTCGCCCACCCCGGGGATGTCACACCACCGGCGACCTCGCCCGCCGGCATCCCGCTGCTCTACGACGGCACTCTCTCCCAGCAGCCAACTGCTCAACTGGCGGCGTGAGGGACAGGCGCGAAGTCGCGAAACTGAAAGTGAGACGGTTCGGCGGTGTTCTGTCATGTCCTATCTGAGGGACGATGACGAGAGGGAGCCCATCATGAACGAACTGCTGCAGTCCGAACTCGCACTCGCGGATCCGGCCGCTGGGGGCGAGGATGCGGAGCTTCATGCCCTGGTGCGCCGGTTGAGCACCGATGCTCGGGAAGCATCCCTCACGGGGTCCGCCACGCGCATGCCCTGGTGGAAGCGTCGTCGCGCAATCGGTCCCATCGGCATCGCTGGGATCGTCGCTCTGACCGGAGCCGCCGTGCTGGTTCCTCTCGGGCTCCGGATCAATGGCACGCAGGTCGACCTCGACGCAGAGATCCCGATCGTCTACACGACCGATACCGGTGTCGACGTGAGTTGCCGTTGGGGCATCGTGTTCGGCGATCCCGTCAACAGAAGCGCGGCCGACGAAAGGCTCGCAGAGTTCGTCGAGAACCGTGACTGGACCGGCATCGGTCAGCGCATCTACGAGGAAGCGATCGCCAATCCTTTCGTCCCCGGCCCCAACGATGACTGGGAAGTCGACAACCAAGAACTCCGCGACTACTCCTCGTTCAACAACGCACTGAATCTCGTCATCTGGGAGGAGATTCCGGCCTCCCTGCTGGCGCAAGAGGGGCAGTCGGCCGGCGCGACTTCGGACTGCACAGGAAAACTGCGCTGATGCCCGCTCATCCCGTCTCACCGGATCTTCACGACTGGATCGCTGTCGTCGTCGAGGACAACACCGACGACCTCCTCCGCTACCTCCAGCGGCGGGTCACCCACCCCGAAGACGCGGCAGATCTCCTCGGACACGTTCTTCTGGCTCTCTGGGTGAACGGCGCGAGGGTTCCTACGACCGACACGGACGCCAGAATGTGGTGCTTCGGCATCGCCCGCAACGTGCTCCGCGAGCACTATCGGCACACCGCGAAGCGCCTCGCTCTCGCAGGACAATTACGAGAGCACCTCCGCGACACGGCACTGCAGGACAACGCGGCGAGCACCGCCGCTGAGGCGAGGATTCGCGCCGAGGGTGTCAGAACGGCGGTCGTGGCGCTGGACAAGCGGTCACGTGAACTCGTGATGCTGGTCCACTGGGACGGCTTCAGCATTGCCGAGGCAGCACGGCTCCTGTCGATGAATGAATCCACAGCACGCACACGGCACAGTCGCGCGCTCAAACGTCTCGAGCAGAAACTGACCGAGCGCCACGCCCATCCCGGTGTTGCTCGATCCACTCCACAGCCCGATCTGACCACCGGCTAGCGAGAAGACGCTCACAACGCCACCAGATGGCTTGACGAAACACCTAGGCGCACCGCCCGCCGCCCTCGCCGCCGCCCCCGAACTGCCACCCCCGAGCCCACGTGGCGGGATCCCTCGGGAGGTTGACCGTCACATCCGGCGCGGGCCGGCCGACGGCGCGCATGCTGGAAGCATGGCGCTCCTCGATCTCGACGTCCCCCTCGTGCTCGGCCCGTTCGGCGGCATGTCCTCGGTCGCCCTCACGGCCGCCGTCAGCAACGCCGGCGGACTGGGTTCGTACGGGCTCTACGGCTACACGCCCGACCGCATCGCCGAGACCGCCGCGCAGCTGCGCGCTGCGACCGACCGGCCGTTCGCGCTCAACGTCTGGATCCCCACCGGCGACGAGGTCGCCCCGGGCGAGGTGGACCTCGTCGCCGCGCAGCGCACGGTCGCGCCCCTGTACGCCGAACTCGGCATCGCGCCGCCGTCCGGACTGCCCGCGCGCTTCGTCGCCGACGTGGACGCGCAGCTCGAGGCGATCCTCGACGCGCGACCGGCGGTGCTGAGCGTCGTGTTCGGGATGCCGCGACCCGACGTCGTCGCCGAGGCGCAGGCTCGCGGCATCCGTGTCGTGGGGGCGGCTACGACGGTCGCCGAGGCGCGGACCGTCGCCGCCGCCGGGGCGGATGCCGTCGTCGCCAACGGCTTCGAGGCCGGCGGCCACCGGGTGAGCTTCCTGAAGGACGCCGCCCGCTCGCTCGTCGGCACGTTCGCGCTCGTCCCGCAGGTGGTCGACGCGGTGGACATCCCGGTCATCGCGGCGGGCGGCATCGCCGACCGGCGGGGCGTCGCCGCGGCGTTCGCGCTCGGCGCCTCCGGCGTACAGGTGGGCACCGCGTTCCTGCGCACGCGACAGTCCGCGGCCAGCGCAGCCCACCGCGCCGCCCTCGCCCAGGCGGCCGCCGACGAGACCGTGCTCACGCGGGCGGCGACGGGTCGGTGGGCCCGCGGCATCCCGAACCGGCTGGTCGAGACGGCCGAGGCCGGCACCATCGCGCCGTTCCCCGCGCAGAGCTGGGTCGTCGGCGCGCTGCGCGTCGAGGCGAACCGGCTCGGCCGCGGCGACCTGCAGTCGCTGTGGGCCGGCCAGGGTGCGCCGCTGGCACGGCTCGACGATGCCGAGGCGGTGTTCGCCGAACTCGCCGCCGGCGTGCCGACCTGACGCCGGCTGAGCACGCAGGCGATGAGTCCCTCGGGGTCGACAACTCGGTTAATGGTCGCTAACCTGAGGGGCGAACCACGGACGAGGGGGTCCCATGAGCTCGGCCTATCGCGCGCTCGTCGACGATCTGCGCGCGCGGCGCGCGCGCGTGGCGCAGGGCGGGCCGGCCGCGTCGCGCGAACGCCACGTCGCGCGCGGCAAGCTGCTGGCGCGAGACCGGATCGACGCACTGCTGGATCGCGGCAGCCCGTTCCTCGAGATCGCCCCGCTGGCCGCCTACGACCTCTACGACGGCGCCGCGCCCGCCGCCGGCGTCATCGCGGGCATCGGCCTCGTCCACGGGCGGCACGTCATGGTCGTCGCGAACGACGCGACCGTCAAGGGCGGCACCTACTACCCGCTGACGGTCAAGAAGCACCTGCGCGCGCAGGAGATCGCCGCCGAGAACCGGCTGCCCTGCGTGTACCTCGTCGATTCCGGTGGAGCGTTCCTGCCCATGCAGGACGAGGTGTTCCCCGACCGCGACCACTTCGGCCGCATCTTCTACAACCAGGCGCGGATGTCGCGCGACGGCATCGCGCAGATCGCCGCCGTCCTGGGCTCGAGCACCGCCGGAGGCGCGTACGTCCCCGCGATGAGCGATGAGACCGTGATCGTCCGCGATCAGGGCACGATCTTCCTCGGCGGCCCGCCCCTCGTGAAGGCCGCCACCGGCGAGGTCGTCAGCGCCGAGGACCTCGGCGGCGGTGTGACCCACTCGCGGATCTCGGGGGTCACCGACCACCTCGCCGACGACGACGCCCACGCGCTGCAGATCGTCCGCGACATTCTGGCGACGGTGCCGGCACCGGCATCCCTCCCCTACGCGCTGTCCGCACCGGCCGCGCCCGCCCACGATCCCGAGACCCTGTACGACGTCGTCCCGGTCGAGCTGACGACTCCCTACGACGCGCACGAGATCATCGACCGGCTCATCGATGCCGGCACCTTCCACGAGTTCAAACGCGAGTACGGCGACACGCTCATCACCGGCTTCGCGCGCCTGCACGGCCACCCGGTCGGGATCCTGGCCAACAACGGCGTCCTGTTCAGCGAGTCCGCGCTGAAGGGCGCGCACTTCATCGAGCTGTGCGATCAGCGCGGCATCCCGCTGCTGTTCCTGCAGAACATCACCGGCTTCATGGTCGGGCGCGAGTACGAGGCGGGCGGCATCGCGAAGCACGGCGCGAAGATGGTGAACGCGGTCGCGTGCGCGCGCGTCCCGAAGCTCACGGTCGTGGTCGGCGGCTCGTTCGGCGCCGGCACGTACTCCATGTGCGGGCGGGCATACTCGCCGCGGTTCCTCTGGCTGTGGCCCGGCGCGCGCGTGTCGGTCATGGGCGGTCCGCAGGCCGCGTCGGTGCTGTCGACCGTGCGGCGCGACCAGCTCGAAGCCGCCGGCCAGGAGTGGTCGGCGGCGGACCAGGCCGCGTTCGAGGCGCCCATCCGCGCGCAGTACGACCAGCAGGGATCCCCCTATTACTCGACCGCGCGCCTGTGGGACGACGGGATCATCGAACCCGCCCAGACCCGCGACGTGCTCGGGCTCGCCCTCGATGTCGTCGCCCGCACCCCGATCTCCGACGTCGGCTACGGCGTCTTCCGGATGTGATCATGCAACCGACCACCCCCCTGCCGCACACCGTCCTGGTCGCCAACCGCGGCGAGATCGCCTGCCGCATCATCACGACGCTCCGCCGTCTCGGCCTGCGCTCGGTCGCCGTGTACAGCGATGTGGATGCCGGCGCCCGCCACGTCCGCCTGGCCGATGAGGCCGTCCGCCTTGGCCCCGCCCCCGCCGTCGACAGCTATCTTGACATCGCGCGTGTGATCGACGCCGCCCGGCGCACGGGCGCGCGGGCGATCCACCCCGGATACGGCTTCCTCGCAGAGAACGCCGCGTTCGCCCGCGCCTGCGCCGCGGCGGGCATCGTGTTCGTCGGTCCGACTCCCGAGGCGATCGAGACGATGGGCGACAAGATCTCCGCCCGCGGGGCCGTCGAGGCGCGCGGAGTCCCGACGGTGCCCGGCATCGCCCGGCCGGGCCTGACCGATGAAGAGCTCGCCGCCGGTGCGGAGACGATCGGCTTTCCCGTGCTCATCAAGCCCTCGGCCGGGGGCGGCGGCAAGGGCATGCACGTGGTGACCGCACCCGATGAGCTGCGCGAGGCGCTGGCGACGGCCCGGCGCGAGGCGGCCGCGTCGTTCGGCGACGACGCGCTGTTCCTCGAGCGGTTCGTCGCGGCGCCGCGGCACATCGAGGTGCAGGTCCTCGCCGACGCGCACGGCGGCGTCGTGCACCTCGGCGAGCGCGAGTGCTCGCTGCAGCGCCGCCACCAGAAGGTCGTGGAAGAGGCCCCCTCGCCTCTGCTCGACGCGGCGACGCGTGCGCGCATCGGCGCAGCCGCGTGCGAGACGGCGCGCAGCGTCGGCTACCGCGGCGCCGGCACGGTCGAGTTCATCGTCTCGGCCGGCCGCCCCGACGAGTTCTTCTTCATGGAGATGAACACGCGCCTGCAGGTGGAGCATCCGGTCACCGAGATGGTCACGGGCCTCGACCTGGTCGAGCTGCAACTGCGGATCGCCGCGGGCCAGCCGCTCCCGTTCGGCCAGGACGAGGTCACGCTGGACGGCCACAGCATCGAGGTGCGCGTGTACGCGGAGGACCCGCGCGCGGGGTTCCTGCCCACCGGCGGGCGCGTGCTCCGGGTCGTGCACCCGGGCGGCGACGGCATCCGCGTCGACAGCGCCCTCGACGGTGGGCTCGGCGGGGGTCTCGACGTGCCGATCGACTACGACCCGATGCTCGCGAAGCTCATCGCCTGGGGGCCCGACCGCGAGACCGCGCGTCGCCGGCTCGTGCGCGCGATCGCCGACACCGCCGTCTTCGGCTTCGAGACCAATCTCGCCTTTCTGGGGCTGCTGCTGGAGCACCCCGCCGTCGTCGCGGGCGAGATGGACACCGGCCTGATCGCCCGCGTCTTCGACGAGCTCGCCTTCCCCGCGGTGAGCGACCGCACGCTCGCCGAGGCCGCGCTCCTGCGCCACGCCACGGAACGGGGAGCCTCCGAAGCGACCGGCGCCGAGCCGCCCGGCACAGCGGCGGCGTCGGGCATCGCCGCGCGAGTTACCGAGTCATCGGTCACCGGCCCATCGGTCACCGGCCCATCGGTCACCGGCCCGTGGGTGCGTCGCGACGGGTGGCGGCTGGGGCTCTCCGCGCCGAGCGTGTACGAGCTCGACGCGGGCGGACGCCGCGCGCGGGTGCGCGTCTGGTCCGACCCGCTGCGCGTCGCCGTGGACGACGGCGCCGCCGCCCCGGCATCCCTTGCGCTGCAGGACGGGACCGCGTTCGCGGCCGTCGACGGCCGCATGCGGCGCTTCCCGTACGCCGTCTCGGGCGACGAGCTGTGGCTGGCCGCTGACGGCGACGCCGTGCGGGTGCGCGACCACGTCGAGCACCGCGAGCGGGAAGGGGACGCCATCGCCTCACCGCAGCTGGTCTCGCCCCTGCCGGGCACCGTCGTGCTGGTGCCGGCTGCGGATGGCGCCGAGGTCGCGCCCGGCGATCCGGTGGTGGTGGTCGAGGCCATGAAGATGGAGCATGTGCTGAGGTCCGCCGTGGCCGGGACGGTGCGGCTGGCCGTCGCCGTCGGCGACCAGGTCACGCGCGGCGGCGTGGTCGCCATGATTGAGACGGGAGAGGACGCATGACCGAGAAGCGGATCGTCCAGCGCGGACTGTTCTTCGAGGAGTTCGAGGAGGGCGCCGTCTACGTGCACAGTCCCGGACGCACGGTCACCGAGGCCGACAACGTGCTGTTCACGACGCTGACGATGAACACCCAGTCCCTCCATCTCGACGCCGCGTGGGCGACGGGCACCGAGTTCGGCGAACGCCTCGTCAACAGCTTGTTCACGCTGTCCACGCTGGTCGGGCTCTCGGTCGCCCAGCTCACGCAGGGCACGATCGTCGCCAACCTCGGGTTCGGCGAGGTCCGCTTCCCCGCGCCGGTGCGCGTCGGCGACACGCTGTACGCCGAGACGCGCGTCACAGGCACGCGGCTCTCGCGCTCCCGCCCCGGTCAGGGCATCGTCGAGTTCGCGCACACGATGCGCAATCAGGACGGCGTCGTCGTGGCCGAGGCAACCCGGTCGGCGCTCATGCAGCGCCTTCCCGGAGCCGTCGCCGGCGACGGCGGTGCATAACTCCTCCAATCCGGTCGCTCCGAGGTGCCGCAGCCGCGGGAAGACGCGGACCGCGCCCTTCGACCGCGCCGAGATGGAGGAGTTACGCCGCCCGGGCCGTGAGCTCAGCCCTCCAGCAGAGCCCGCCGCGCCATCCGCGCCAGGATGTCCGCGGCGGCGCCCCCGCTGGCCGGCGCACTGTGCGGCGTCGAGTTGAGCAGGCCGAACACCCCGAGCAGGCGCGTCTGGCGCTCCGGCGCCGACAGGTCGTCGCGTGCCTCGGCGAGCACGGCGTCCCACTCCTCGACGTACTCGCGCTGCAAGCGTCGCACGCGCTGATTGGGCTCGGGAGGAAGCCCCGCCAGTTCGCGGTCCTGGATGCGGATGACATCGGGCGCGGAGGTGGCGAAGCCGATATGGAAGTCGATCAGCTGGCCCAGGCGCACCGCGGGGTCGGCCTCGCCCGCCGCCTGGATCCGCCGGCATCCGGCCAGCAGTCGTTCGCTCGTGTCCAGGAGCAGTTCGGCGAGAATCGCCTCTTTGTTCGCGAAGTGCTTGTACAGCGCGGGGCCGGTGAGCCCGACGGCCTCGCCGATCTCGGTGGTCGTGACCGCCGCGAAGCCGCGCGCGGCGAACAGGGCGGCCGACTCCTCGAGCAGTTGCGCGCGCCGGTTCGCCTTCTGGGAGGTCCGCCACGTCGCTGTCACGCTGTCATCGTAGCGACCCTTCGATACACCGCCTCCGGAGGCACTCAGGGACCACCCTTCGACACACCACCCCGGCGCCACTCAGGGACCACCCTTCGATACACCGCCCCCGGCGGCACTCAGGGACCACCCTTCGATACACCGCCTGTGATCAGGCCTCGCGCGTGATCGTCACCTCGACGTGCAGCTGGCTGTTGTGCGGGCCCGCGTACACGCCGCGCAGCGGCGGGACGTCGTTGTAGTCCCGGCCGCGGCCGACGAGGACGTGGCGGTCGCCGATCTCGATGCCGTTGGTGGGGTCGAAGGCCTCCCAGCGCCCGGCGAACCACTCCACCCAGGCGTGCGACTCGCCCGTGACAGGCACGCCGACCTCGGGTTCGGCGATGGGGTGCAGGTAGCCCGACACGTACCGCGCCGGGATGCCGACGGCGCGCATCGCTCCAAGGGTGATGTGCGCGATGTCCTGGCAGACGCCCTTGCCCTCGGTCCAGGCCTCGGCCGCCGTCGAGTGGACGCCGGTGATCCCGTGCATGTACTCGACCGCACCGCGGACCGCCTCGGCGATCGCCACAGCGGCGCGCGACGGGTTCTCGTGCGCGCCGGCGATCCCGCGCGCGATCTCGGCTACCTCGCCGTGCGGCTCGGTGCGCGGGGTCTGCCCCATCATCTCGACCGTGGCGACGGCGCGGCCGGCCTCGCGCGCCAGCACGTCCCAGCCCATGGCCGAGTGCGCCAGCGGGCGCGAGCGCACCTCGACGAGGGAGCGCGCCGTGATGCTGAGCGCGGCGTGCGCGGCGAGCACGTCGAACGCGGCCACGCGCGTGCCGAAGTAGTCGACGTACTGGTGCACGTTCGTGGCCGGCTCCACATCCAACTGCGAGCTGAGCACGAACTGGCTGTCGGTGGAACCGGGGAGCATGCGGGCCTCGTTGTACGAGGCGCTGACCTCGCCGGGGTAGGTGAACCCGGTGGCGTGCTCGATGCGCAGTCTCTTCATCGCTGCCTCCGCTCGCGGGGACGAGACCCCGGTCCCTGAGCCTGTCGAAGGGTCACGAAGTCTCTCCGATCCAGCTGGGCTCGGCCTGCGTCGGGAAGAATCGGGCGCGGATGGCCTCTGACGCCTCCCGCGTCACCTTCTGCACCTGGTCCATGTGCGCGGGCAGCTCCCCGAGGATCTCGACGATGGGCCGGTACTCGAGGTCGTTGCGGATGCGACCGAGCGCCCGCAGCACCGTATTGGAGTGCCCCACCCGGTCGATCACCGGGTCGATCTCGCGCATGCATTGCTCGGCGGTCTGGATCGAGTGGATGATCGAGCGCGGGAACAGCCGGTCCAGCAGCAGGAACTCAGCCGCGTTGCGCGCGCTGGGCATGCCGCGGTAGGTGCGCAGGTAGGCCTCGTACGCACCGCACGAGCGCAGGATCGTCGTCCACGACGGACCGGAAGCCTCGGTCAGCGACCGCGTGGCCAGCAGCCGGGCGGTCATATCCGTCCGCTCGATCGACCGGCCGAGGGTGAAGAACTGCCACGCCTCGTCGCGGCTCGTGGAGCTGTCGGTGACGCCGACGGCGAGCGCCGCCCGCTCGCGCACCCACTGGAAGAACTCGTGCACCTTCTCGTCGTTGAGCCGGCGCGGCATGCGCGAGTAGGTCGTGTTGAGGGTCTCCCACAACTCGGTCGAGACGATCTCGCGCGCACGACGGGCGTTCTCACGCGCCGCCTGCAGCGCGTACGCGATGCTCGACGGGTTGGCCCGGTCCACGGCGAGGTGAGTCAGGACGTCGCCGCGCGTGACGCGCTCGAGATCGGCGGCCGGCGGCGCTCCCATGACGCCCATGAGCGAGCGGCACGCGGTGTCCTCCTCGATCCACGGATCCTCCAGCAGCAGCTGCAGATGCACGTCGAGGATGCGCGCGGTGCCGTCGGACCGCTCGATGTACCGACCGATCCAGAACAACGACTCCGCGATGCGGCTCAGCATGAGCCGCTCCCTTCGGTCATCGAGCAGCGCCCGCAGGGCGCGCCCCCTCCGGTTGTTGAGTAGCGCCCGCAGGGCGCGCCCCCTCCGGTTGTTGAGTAGCGCCCGCAGGGCGCGTATCGAAACACCGCAATGCGGCTCAGCATGAGCCGCTCCCTTCGGTCATCGAGCAGCGCCCGTCCCTCTCGTCGGGCACCGTGGTCGGGTGCCCGCCGAAGGCGGGGGCATCGCGAGCCTGCTGCTGCTGCTCGGTCTGGACGATGCCGGCACGCGGCCGGTCCTGCGGCGACTGCGACAGCTCGGCCTGCGCGTCGTAGATGACCGGGATGGCCTGGGTGATCGACGCCTGCGCGGCGACCAGTCCGGCCACGTCGTGACTCTGCGCGGTGCCGTACTCGACGCGACCGGGAGCGGAGCCCCCGACGACCCAGGTGTCCTTCGACCCGCCGCCCTGGCTCGAGTTGACGACGAGCTGTCCCTCGGGGAGCGCGACGCGCGTGAGGCCGCCCGGCAGCACCCACACGTCGTCGCCGCTGTTGACGGCGAACGGACGCAGGTCGGCGTGACGGGGGCGCATGCCGTCCTCGACGAGCGTCGGGATCGTCGAGAGCATGACGACCGGCTGTGCGATCCACCCGCGCGGGTCGGCGCGCAGTCGCTTGCGCAGCCGGTCGAGCTCGGCCGGCGAGGCGTCGGGCCCGACGACGAGCCCCTTGCCGCCTGAGCCGTCGACGGGCTTGACGACGAGCTCGGCGAGACGGTCGAGCACCTCCTCGAGTGCGCCCGGGTCCTCGAGCCGCCACGTGTCGACGTTCTTGAGCAGCGGCTCCTCAGCGAGGTAATAGCGGATGAGGTCGGGCACGTACGTGTACAGCAGCTTGTCGTCCGCGACGCCGTTGCCGACCGCGTTGGCGATCGTGACGTTGCCCAGTCGGGCGGCGAGCATGAGGCCGGGGGCGCCGAGCATCGAATCGGCGCGGAACTGCAGCGGGTCGAGGAAGTCGTCGTCGACGCGACGGTAGATGACGTCCACGCGTCGCGGACCGCGCGTGGTGCGCATGAAGACCTTGCCGCCCATGCAGACGAGGTCCCGTCCCTCGACGAGCTCGACCCCCATGAGTCGCGCGAGCAGCGTGTGCTCGAAGTAGGCGGAGTTGAACACGCCGGGCGTCATGACGACGACATTCGGATCCGCGACACCGGGCGGCGCCGCTGCGCGCAGCGCCTGCAGCAGCTTGTGCGGGTAGTCGCCGACCGGCTGCACGCGCATCGAGACGAACAGCTCGGGCAGGGTCTGTGCCATCACACGCCGGTTGGAGATGACGTAACTGACACCGGACGGGACGCGCACGTTGTCCTCGAGCACGCGCATCTCGCCGTGCTCGTCGCGGATGAGGTCGATGCCCGACACCTGGATCCGCACACCATTGGCCGGACGGATGCCGGCGGCCTGACGATAGAAGTACTGCGAAGACGCGATGAGCGCGGCCGGCAGGATGCCGTCGCGCACGCAGTGCTGGTGCCCGTAGGCGTCGTCGAGGAACGCCTCGAGCGCGCGCACGCGCTGCTGCACGCCCTTCTCGATGTGCGACCACTCCTCGTACGCGATGACGCGCGGCACCGCATCGAGCGGGAAGGGCCGCTCCTCTCCCGCGAAGTCGAAGGTCACGCCTTGCGCGAGATACGAGCTGGCGAGGGCGTCGGCGCGGCCGCGCAACTCCTCCTGGGTCAGCTGGGCGAGCGCCTGGTGGAGTTCGCGGTAGGCCGCGCGGGGCTCGCCGGCTCCCGCCGAATCGCGGAACATCTCGTCGAACGGAGGCACCCCGGACGCGGTCTTCCGCGCCGCCTGGGTGGCACCGTATCCGTCGAAGAGGTCGCCCATGCCCCGAGCCTAGTCGCGCGCTGTTGCGTGGGTGTTTCGCGTTCGCGCGGCAGTCGCCGGGCGGGGCGGCGGCAGGGCAGCGGCAGGCGCACCGCGCGGCGCGGCCGCCGCCGGCGGTCAGCCGGCGAGGACCACCTTGAGCTGCTCGACGGCCCAGTCCAGCTCCGTCGCCCGCACCACCAGCGGCGGCGCGATCCGGATGGTCTGGCCGTGTGTGTCCTTGACGAGCACCCCGCGCCCCAGCAGCCGCTCGGCGATCTCCCGGCCGGTGCCGACGGCGGGATCGATGTCGATGCCGGCCCACAGCCCGGCGACGCGCACGTCGGTGACGCCGTGGCCGACGAGCGCACCGAGCGCGGCGGCGAGGTGTTCGCCGAGCGCCTGTGCGCGGGTCTGGAACTCGCCCGAGGCGAGCATGTCGACCACCTGCAGTCCGACGGCCGCCGCCAGCGGATTCCCGCCGAACGTCGAACCGTGCTCACCGGGGCGGATGACGCCCAGGACGTCCTGGTCCGCGACGACGGCCGACAGCGGCAGGATGCCGCCGCCGAGCGCCTTGCCCAGCAGGTACATGTCGGGCACGACGCCCTCGCGGTCGCACGCGAAGGTCGTCCCCGCGCGGCCGAGACCCGACTGGATCTCGTCGGCGATGAAGAGCACGTTGCGCCGGTCGCAGATCTCGCGCACAGCGCGCAGGTAGCCCTCCGGCGGGATGATGACGCCGGCTTCGCCCTGGATCGGCTCGACCAGCACGGCGGCGGTGTGCTCGTCGATCGCCGCCTCGAGCGCGGCGGCGTCGCCGAACGGCACCGACACGAAGCCGGGGGTGTAGGGACCGAAGTCGTCCCGTGCCTGCGGGTCGTCGCTGAAGCTGACGATCGTGGTCGTGCGGCCGTGGAAGTTGCCGTCGGCGACGACGATGGTCGCGGCGTCCGCCGGCACGCCCTTCACCCGGTAGGCCCACGCGCGCGCGACCTTGACCGCGGTCTCGACCGCCTCGGCGCCGGTGTTCATCGGCAGCACGAGGTCCTTGCCGCACAGGTCGGCGAGCGCGTGCGCGAACGCCCCGAGGCGGTCGTTGTGGAACGCCCGGCTCGTGAGGGTCAGCCGCCCCAGCTGCTCGGTCGCCGCCGCGACGAGGGCGGGATGCCGGTGCCCGAAGTTGAGCGCCGAGTAGGCCGAGAGCAGATCGAGGTAGCGCTTGCCCTCGACGTCGGTGACCCAGGAGCCTTCGCCGCGCGCCACGACGACCGGGAGCGGGTGGTAGTTGTGCGCGACGTGCTCCTCCTCGGAGCCGATGATGCGGATCGTCGCGGTGTCGAGCGTGGGGGTGGTCATCGCTTTCCTCGCAGTTCGAGCGTGCAGCATTTGATTCCGCCCCCGCCGAGCAGCAGCTCGGACAGGTCGATCGGGACGGGGGTGTACCCGCGCTCGGCCAGCTGGGCGGCGAAGCCGGTCGCACGGGGGGAGATGAAGACGTTGCGGCCGTCGCTGGCCGAGTTGAGCCCGAAGACGGCGCCGTCCTGGTCGGACACGCGGATCGCGTCGGGATAGCGCTCGGCGAGGACGGCCTGCGAAGCGCCGTCGAAGGCCGACGGCAGGTAGGCGATGTTGGCGCGATCGACTCCGCCGGAACCCTCGACCGGGTCGAGGACGGCGATCGCGGTGTCCAGATGGTAGAACCGCGGGTCGACGAGGCGCAGCGAGACGACCTCGCGCCCGAAGACGTCGGCGACCTCGCGGTGGCTGTCACCGACGGAGCGGAAGCCGGTGCCGGCGAGGATGACGTCTCCCACGAGGAGGAAGTCGCCCTCGCCCTCCTGCACCTCGAGCGGCTCGATCACGTCGAAGCCGTGGTCGGCGAACCAGTCCATGAAGGGCTGTTCCTCGCCGCGACGCTCGTCGACGCGGAACTTCACGCCGAGCGCCCGCCCGTCGATGACGAAGCCTCCGTTGGCGGTGTAGACCATGTCGGGCAGGCCGGGCACCGGGTCGATGAGCTCGACCTCGTGACCGAGTGCGACGTACGCGTCGTGCAGCGCCTGCCACTGCGCGACGGCGCGCGCCGTGTCGGTGGGCTTGGCCGGCTCCATCCACGGATTGATCCGGTAGCTCACGATGAAGTGCTCGGGGCGGCACATCAGGTACCGGCGGTGCTGCTGGATGCGGCCGGTCAGACTGCCCTGGTGTTCTGTGGTCGGGATGGACATCTCGCTCCTCGTCAGGCGGGGCGGCGGACGCTGTCCAGAGGCCCGGCGGCCCTTCCGAAGCTGATGGCCACGATGGTGGCTCGGAGCGGAAGGGGCGACTCGGGCACGCCGGCATCCATTCTGCCACGCGCCTCGGCCCCACTTCGGGAAGGAAGTGAGAAGATTTCTCCGGAGGAAGTGAGAAACCACCTATGGGACGTCGGACAGGCGAAGAGACTCGTGCTCTGCTGTTGCGCGTCGGAATGCAGATGCTGCTCGAGCGCGGCGTGAGCGCGGGCGTGCAGCACATCCGCCTGCAGGACGTGCTGCGGCGCGCGGGGCTGACGACCGGCGCCGCCTACCGCCTCTGGGCCGACCAGAACGACTACCAGCGCGACCTGGCGGTGGCGATGGTGCGACTGCGGATGAGCGGGCCGGCCGACTACGCCCGCACGGCTGTCGAGGACCTCATCGCACAGGGCGCGTCGGGCGACGACGTCATCCGCGCCGCCGCGTTCGCGCACGTGCGCACCGCCGCCGTCGACATCGACGATGCCGAGGACGCCCTCGACGCACAGTCCTTCCTCATCGCTCTGGCGCTGCGGACGACCGCGCACACCTGGCCGGAGCTGCGGCAGGCCAGCCGTGAGCGGCACCGCGAGTCGATCGCCGCGTTCGCGGAGTTCTACGCGTTCCTGATGGAGTCGTACGGACTGCGTATGAAGGCGGGGCTCACGATCCAGGACTTCACCGAGGCGATGGCGGCGATGGGCGAGGGATTCGCCGTGCGCGCGCTCGAGGGCATCGACCATCCCACCTACACGTTCCCCGAGGACGGCGAGACGCCGTCGGGCGAATGGACGCTGTTCGCGCTGGGGGTGCGGGCGCTCGTCAACGAATTCATGGTGCCCCGCGATTCGGCCGACTGACGCGCGCGGTCCGGCACCAGGTGCCCCGGGGGCGGGATCATGCCCGGCCCCGGAGCAACACTCCCCCCGGCGTGTTTCCTGGTGGGTGCCGCCTTCGGCTCAGCCGAGCTGGAACTGACGGCTCCCTCAGACGCCCCCCAGTGGCGCCATATTCATGGTGACCCTCAGCGGACGCGGACGCCAGATAGATAAGTTGTTTCTCCGAGCATCGCGGGATGTTGCATCCGGTCCAGAAAGCGCCTGGTCAGAGGCCCAGTCTCTCGAGGTACGGATTGACGAACCGGCGACCCGGATCCAGCCGGGCGCGCAGCGACGCGAAGTCGTCCCAGCGCGGGTAGCGCGCCCCCGCGTCGGTGAGGGCGAACACCTTGCCCCAGTGCGGGCGGGCGGTCTCCGGCAGCGCCGCTTCGAGCGCGGGGAGCGCCGCGCTGACGGCGGGAACATCGAGCCGCCACGTGAAGTGCAAGCCGACGGCAGCCGTCTCGTACGCGGGGCTCAGCCACAGCCGGTCGGCGGCGATCGTACGGACCTCGCACACCTGCAGGAGCGGTGCGATGCGCGGGGCGAGCTCGCGCAGCGCGCCGATCGCGGCCGCAGCGTCGCCGCGCGGGACGAGGTACTCGCTCTGCAGTTCCTCCCCGGCCGACGGCGTGAACGCGAGCCGGAAGTGCGGCAGCCGGTCGAACCACGGACCCGGCACGCCGAGCTGGGCGGTGCACGGCTCGGCGTCGATCCCGGGAAGGGGATGCCGGGGGCCGTCCGCCGCGGTCGCGCCGAGGTCCGCGAAATCCGGCGTCGCACCCCGCGTCTTGACCCAGACCTGATCGATCACGTCACGGTCGCGCCACGTGGTGAACAGGCTGACGCTGTCGCCGCGGCTCTGCAGGTCGTCGAAGCCGGTGAGCACGGCGTCCCAGCGCGCGCCCTCGAAGACGGTCTGGGCGATGTCGTAGGTCGGCTCGACGTCGAGTTCGAGTGCCGTGACGACCCCGAGCGCGCCGAGCGAGACCACGGCACCGTCGAAGTCCGCATCGCCACGCCGCAGGTGCACGACGTCGCCGGCAGCCGTCACGACCTCGAGGGCGGCCACCTGGGTCGCGAGCGACCCGATGCGCTCCCCCGACCCGTGCGTGCCGGTCGCGACGGCGCCGGCGACCGAGATGTGCGGGAGCGAGGCGAGGTTGCCGAGCGCCCAGCCGCGCGCGTGCAGCCAGGGGGCGAGCTCGCCGTAGCGCATCCCCCCGGGGACGCGCACCGTGCGCCGGGCGGTGTCGACCTCGGGGGCGCCGGCCAGTGCGTGCAGTGAGATGAGCACGCCGTCGGTGTCGGCGATGTCGTTGAACGAGTGGCGGCTGCCGAGTACTCGCACCCGATCGGCCGCCGCCACGGCGGCCGCGACCTCGTCGAGACTCGTCGGCGCAATGAGGTCGCGCGCGCGGTAGGCGAGATTGCCCGCCCAGTTGCGTCCGACGTCGGTCATGGTGTCCTCTCGGTCCGGTCAGCGGCGCCGGTCAGATGACGGCCGCGCTCCACGGGTCGGGATTGCCGAACCGGTGGGCCGTGATCGTGATCGACTGCTCGTGGAGGAACGGGAGCAGCTCCAGGCGGCCGGCCGTCGTCACGGGGTTGTCGTAGACGGCCACGTCGGGGTCGCCGGCGACGGCGGATGCGAGCACCCGGTGCAGCGCACCGACGCTGTCCGGCGCGCCGACCAGCCGCACCCGTGCCGGACGTCTCTCGGTCGCCGTCTCGGCCTGGTCCGTGTCACCGTCCCTGCCCCCGGCCGGCCGGAAGCGCTCCAGCCACTCCTGGTCGCTCTCGACGAAGACGGGGATCTCGCTCAGCCCCAGCACCCGCCGCACCGCGGCCGGAAGGCCGACGGGGGCGCTCAGGGTGATGCCCGACCCCGTGCGCACGCCGGCGATCACGACGCGCAGCAGCTCATGCCAGCCGGCATCCCGGGTCGCGCGGATCGCCACGTCGACGGGGCGGTAGCGGAAGAGGTTGCGCTCGACGCCCAGACGGGACACGTCCCGGACCTGGCCGTACTCGCGGTCCCAGACGATCGCGTCCGAGAGCGCGCCGCGGCGCAGCCACTCGAACGACTCGTAGTCGAGGGTCGGCTGGGCCGCCTCGATCACGTCGACGATGCGCGAGTCGAGCCCGCGCAGGTGCAGCGTCGACGACGGTGTCGCACCCGTGGACGGGCGCCACCCGCCGAGCCCGAGCAGGTAGTTCGGACCGCCGGCCTTCGCCCCGGGACCGACCGAGGAGCGCTTCCAGCCGCCGAACGGCTGGCGCTGCACGATCGCCCCCGTCGTGCCGCGGTTGACGTAGAGGTTGCCGGCCTCGACGCGGTCCAGCCAGAGCGCGAGATCTGCGGGGTTCTGCGTGTACAGGCCGGCCGTGAGTCCGTACGCGACGGCGTTCTGCAGCTCGATCGCATCGCTGAGGGAGTGCGCGTGCATGACGCCCAGCATCGGGCCGAAGAACTCCTCGAGGTGCGTCCGCGACCCGGGCCGGACGCCGACGCGGATGCCGGGGCTCCACAGCCGCCCGTCGGGCACGGCCTCGTCGTCGAGCAGACGCGGCTCGACCAGCCAGGACTCCCCGTCCTCGAGCGTCGTCAGCGCCCAGGCGAGCTTGCCGCGCGGCTCCTCGATCACGGGCCCGACCTCGCTGCGCGGGTCGGTGGGCGGACCCACGCGGAGCGAGCGGACGGCATCCACGAGCTGCCGCGCGAAGCGGGGCGACCGGCCGACGGGGCCGACGAGGATCGCCAGCGACGCGGCCGAGCACTTCTGGCCCGCGTGCCCGAACGCGCTCTTGACGAGGTCGGCGGCGGCCAGGTCGAGGTCGGCGGAGGGCATGACGATCATGGCGTTCTTGCCGCTGGTCTCGGCCAGCAGGGGCAGCTCGGGGCGCCACGAGCGGAAGAGGGCGGCGGTGTCCCACGCCCCCGTCAGGATGACGCGGTCGACGTCGCGGTGCGACAGGAGCGGGCGACCCAGCGACTCTTCGTCGATGTCGACGAGGCGCACGAGGTCACGACTGAGGCCGGCCGCGTCGAGCGCCTCCCAGAGCGCCTCGGCGACGACGGCCGCGCAGCGGCGCGCCGGCGGCGCGGGCTTGAGGATGACCCCGGATCCGGCGGCGAGCGCGGCCAGGACACCCCCGGCGGGGATCGCGATCGGGAAGTTCCACGGCGGTGCGACGACGGTCAGCCGCACCGGGACGAACACGGCGCCGCTGACGCGGTCGAGCTCGCGCGCCGTGGCGGCGTAGTAGTCGGCGAAGTCCACCGCTTCGCTGACCTCGACGTCGGCCTCGGCGAAGACCTTGCCGGTCTCACTGGCCGACACCTCGATGAGCGCCCCGCGGCGCGCCTCGAGCGCGCGTGCGGCGGACTGCAGCACGATGGCGCGGTCGGCCGCCGGGGTCGCGCCCCAGCTCACGGCGGCCGCGCGGACGGCGGCGATGGCATCGTCGAGCCCGCTCTCGTCGTCGATGCGGGCGGCGGCGATCGACGCGTCCCCCGGCCGATCGCCCGGCGTCTCCGACACGACGCGGTCGAGGATGCCCCGCGCCCACTCCCGGTTGGCGGGCAGCGCCGGGTCGGTGTCGGCGGCGTTGCCGAATCCCGGGGCGCCGGCCGCTCCGGGCGCGGCCGGTCCCGCTTCGCGTTCGGCGTACACGGCGGTCTCGACGAACTCCTCGCCGCCGAACAGCTGCGCCTCGACGCCGGGGGCGATCGGCGCGGTGTCGCCGTCGACGGCGGACGCGCGGGCGATGCCGAGGACGGCCTGGGTGAGGTCGCTGCCGGACGCCGGGGGCGACGCCGGTTCCGCGGGCGCGCGGACGAGGGGCGGGCGGGCGGCGTCTCCGGCGGCCGCCCGCTCCCCGCGGTTCTGCTCCTCGGTGCGGTTCTGTTCGTCCGTGCGGTTCTGCGTGCGCTGGGGGCCGGTCGGCAGTGTCGGATCGCCGGCCCGGGCGAGCGAGGCGAGGAACCGCTCCTTCTCGCGGTCGAACAGCGCGGGGTCCTCGGCGAGCTCGAAGGCGGCGGACAGGAAGTTCTCGCTGGACGCGTTCTCCTCGAGGCGGCGCACGAGGTAGCTGATCGCGACGTCGAACTCGTCGGGACGCACGACCGGCACGTACAGCAGCACCGGCCCCACCTCTCGCGCGACGGCCTGGACCTGGCCCTGCGCCATGCCCAGGAGCATCTCGACCTCCAGGTCGAGCCGGACGTCGCGCTCCCCCGCCAGCAGCCACGCGTAGGCGATGTCGAAGAGGTTGTGGCCCGCGACCCCGATGCGGACGGCCGCGGTGTTCTCGGCCCGCAGCGCCTCGTCGAGGCAGCGCAGGTAATTCGCGTCGGTGTCGAGCTTGGACGCGTAGGTCGCGACGGGCCAGCCGTGCATCACGGCGTCGACGCGCTCCATCGCGAGATTCGCCCCCTTGACGAGCCGGATCTTGATCCGCGCTCCGCCCGCGTCGACGCGTCGTCGCGCCCATGCCGTGAGTTCGCGCAGGGCGGAAAGCGCGTCGGGGAGGTAGGCCTGCAGCACGATGCCGGCCTCGAGCTCGTGCAGGCGCGGCTCCTCGAGCAGGCGCGTGAATACCGCCATGGTGAGGTCGAGGTCGCGGTACTCCTCCATGTCGAGGTTGATGAACGTGCCGTCCTCGGCGGCCGAGACGTACAGCGGCAGCAGCCGCTCGACGACGGCGTCGACGACCTCGTCATACGCCCACATCGAGATGCGGCTGGCGATCGCGGACACCTTGACCGACACGTAGTCGACATCGTCTCGCCGGATGAGATCGTGGATGCCGTCGAGCCGCCGCCGCGCCTCCTTCTCACCGAGCACCGCCTCGCCGAGGAGGTTCAGGTTGAGCTTCGCGCCGGATTCGCGCAGCTGCGCGATCGCCGGACCGAGCTTCTCGGGCCGCGCGTCGACGATGAGGTGCCCGACCATCTCCCGCAGCGCGCGGCGCGCCAGGGGCACGGTCGGCAGCGGCAGCACGGGCGCGACGACTCCTCCGGCGCGCACGGCGCCGCGCAGATACCAGGGCAGGAAGTCCGGGACCAGCGGGGCGATGCGCTGCAGCTGGGATGCCGCGGCCATCAGGCTCTCGGGCCGCATGACGCCGTCGACGAACCCGAGGGTGAACGTCAGACCGTTCGGATCCCTGAGGACGCCGGCCAGGCGCGCGGCGGCAGGATCGACATCGGCGTCGGCGGCTTCGTCGACCCAGCGCCGGGCGAGGTCGATCGCTCGGGCCGCCAGGTCTGCATGGTGCGAGTCTCCGCGGTGCGCTTGTGGCGCGGCGGGAGTGTTGTCCGGCATGCCCCCACTCTATGGCCGGGCCTTCTAGGCTGAGGGCGTGAGCACGCCGGGGGAGGCCGGTCGCGTGGGCACGTCGGAGCAGCCTGCCGCGACCTCCGTCGCCGCGCCGTCCGGCACTGCGCCGTCACCCGCCGGCGGCGGGGCCGCGGCGGAGGCGACGTCGGCGCGCCGCTCGCGCCTGTCGCGCCTGCGAGCGGCCGGCGACCGGGTCCCCACGAAGTGGTTCGCCGGCATCGGCACGGCCGCCTTCCTCGTCGCCACGGCGGCCTTCGGCGGCCTGAACGCCGTCGCGGCGCCGGCGCTGCCCGTGCTGGCGGCCGGCGAGACGCACACCAACGAGCTGTACGCGCTGGCCGTGGAGAAGGGATTCCTCTTCGACGAACTGCCCGGATCGGGTGCCTACCCCGCCGATGACGAGCAGATCGTCGCGCTACGGGTCCGCTTCGAGAACGTGTGGACCGCGCCCGAGTCGACCGGGACGCTGTCGAGCATGCCGAAGATGTTCGCCCTGTCCGTCCCGGACGCGACGTTCGCATCGACCGTGCGCATCGACGACGAGACGCTGAGTCCCTGGCTGCAGCCCGGGGTCCCCGCCGTGCTGGCCCTGGTGTGGACGGTCCCGCGCGGCGCGCTGACGGACGGCGATGAGGTCATCGTGACGATCAGCGACCTCTCACTCCACACGGGGTCGTTCGTCGCGAGCGGCCGGTGGTGGACCGACCCGCAGGAGGCGGCGACCGTGGCGCTGCCGATCGAGTACCTGGCTGGGGCGGAATGAGCCGCCGGATCTCGTGGCTCGCGGGCATCGCCCTCGTGGTCGCGGCATGGTTCGTCGCGTTCGCGACGCCCGCGGAGGACGCGCGCGAGGCCCCGTTCGTCGTGCGCGCCGAGGTCGGGCAGAAGGCCGAGGGCCGAGACATCGCGGCCCGGGTCGACGGCCTCCGCCGCGCCGACGCCGTGACCGCGGCGCGGTGGCGCGCCGAGGGCAACTGGCTGATCGTCGACCTGACCGTCTCGTCCCGGGTGACGACCTCGGGCGCGTTCCTCGGCAACGCGACCCTGCACGCCGACGGCCGCGCGTACTACGCGAGCGAGCGGCCGACCTCGCTCCACCGGCAGCGTCTCTACGCCGACCTGCCCCGCTCCGGCTCGATCGCGTTCGAGCTGCCGCCGGACCTCACGCCCGGCATCGCGACGCTCCGGCTCGGCGGGTCGACCGACGAGCGGCTCGACTCCGTGCTCGAGATCACGCTCGACGTCGGCGGGATCGCCCCGGGCGCCGAAGAAGAGCTGCGCACGACGCAGTGGAGCACCTGGTGAACCGCGGCCGAGGGCGCTGGCCGCACTGGCGCCGCAACGGCGTCGCCCTGGCGGCGCTCGTCGTGCTGGTGCCGACGACGTGGCTCACCATCACGACGAACGAGAGCGAGAGCTTCTCGTCCCCGCTCGGCGACGACCCGGTGACCGCGGAGGTCGGGGACTCTGTCACGATGAACGGCATCGAGGTGGGTCCGGGCACCGCCCGGTTCGTCGAGGAGGACGCGGCGCCGCCCGGCTCCCGCGTGGTCGTCGTCGAGTTGCCGGTCGACCCGAACGGCGACGAGGTGCGCTGCATGTCGCCGCGACTGCGCGAAGCCGATGGTCGGGGCCGGGAATGGGTCGAGTCGTCCTACGAGCTCGGCTACGGACTGTTCGGCGATCGCGTGACCGGCTGCCCGGTCGAGGGGACCGCGCCGTTCACCCTGGTGCTGAGCTACCTGGTCGCCGCTGACGCGACGGGCCCGTTCCACGTCGACATGACCTGGTCGGAGGCGCTCCCCCGGTTCGCCCGCGTGACCGTCGCCCCGTAGCGGTCACGTCGAGACGGCGGCCCGCTGCCGGAGCCGACCGACCGTCGCGTCGTATCCGGCGGCGACGGTGATCATCCGCAGCGGTTCGACGAGGAGCGGGACCACGAGGTACACGAGCGTGGAATACGGCATCCAGAAGCTGCCGACATGCTGCGGCCCGATCAGGCGGGTCACCGCGATGCCGACGAGCGACTCGATCGCCAGGACGACGGTGAACAGCAGGACGTAGCATCCGATGAGCACCGGCCCGGCGCGCCACATGAGCGTCAGGGCGTTCCAGATCGGGCGGAAGCGGCCGGTGAACTGCGCGCCGACATCGCGGAGCCGGCTCCGCATCCAGCCGGGGATCCTCTCGTAGCGGGCCCGGGTGGCGTCGATCAGGCGGTGCTGCATGCGGATCGGCTGCGCGGAGGCGGCATATCCGTACACGACACCGGCGATCGCGAGCCACGCGAGCGGTTGCAGCAGGATGCCGCCGGCTTCGCCGAGGAACCACTCCACACCGTCCCAGATCCAGGCGACCGGCTCGACGCGGGCGTCCACCCACGAGCGCAGCTGTCCGAGCCACGCCATCGCCTGACGAGAGGCCATCCACTGCCCCACCGCGGACAGCAGCTGAGACAGCAGCAGCGCCGACAGCACGATCCACAGCGCCTCGAGGTACACCGCGCCGACCACCCACCCCCGCGGCAGTCGCTCGCGGTAGCGACCGTACGCCCAGCGCAGCGCGAAGGCGGCGACGACGATGCCGATCGTGATCGGCCCGAGGGTCAGGTCGCCCGCCGCCCCGTCGCCCTCCCGCTCCATCCCGAGGAGGATCTCTTGCGCGATCAGCCCCTGGTTCACCTGCAGGACGCGGCTGAAGTACGCCGCGGCATCGTCGCGCAGGTAGCCCCACGCCGCGTAGAACACGACGAACGCGAGCACCGAGCCGAGCAGCGAGTCGGCGAACGCGCGGCGCCGGGCCCGACGGTCGTCGGGGAGCGGAGCGACCAAGCCCAGCTGCACGAGTCCGTCCCTCAGGACGAGGAGCATCGAGACCAGGGGGACGAGCTGCGCGAGCATGATGAGCGGGAACAGCAGCGCGCCGCCGACAGCCGTGTAGGCGCCGACGAATCCGATCCCCTCGATGAGCAGATAGCGTGCCAGGGCGCCCGCGAGATAGATGGCGGCCAGCAGCAGCCCGTGACTGAGCACGAGCCGCCCGATCTGCCGCAACACCTGGAGCACCCTGCCACGCTAGCGCGACGGGATCTCGTCCTCCGGGATGTGCGGGGTGAGCTGACCCTCGCCGATGGACTCCGTCACGACGTCCCGTTCGATCGTCGTCTTGAGCGGGATCTCCTTCACGAAGCACAGCAGCACCAGCGCGATGACCGCGAGCGGGGACATCCACACGAAGAGCGGGGTGAGCGCGTCGTTGTAGCCGTGGACCACGATCGCGTGCAGGTGAGGAGAGAGTTCGAGCACGCCGTGCGGCGTGAGCGAGTCGACGCGGCCGACCTGTCCGACCGCGTCGGCCGGGATCCGCTCGCCGATGATGCTGATCAGGCGCACCGTGAACAGACTGCCGATCACGGCGCTTCCCAGCGAGGCGCCGATCTGGCGGAAGAAGTTGTTCGCCGCCGTGGCCGTGCCCACGATCCGGTTGGGAAAGGAGTTCTGCACGATGAGCACGAGGATCTGCATGTTGGCCCCGAGCCCGATGCCCATGATCGCCACGTAGGAGCAGAAGACCCACAGCGGCGTCTCCGGGGTGAGGGTGCCCAGCAGCACCAGCGCGCACGCGATCGCGGCAGCGCCGACCAGCGGCATCCATTTGTACCGGCCGTACTTGCTCACCAGCCAGCCGGTTCCGAGCGAGGAGACGAGCATCGCCCCCATCATCGGCACCATGAGCAGGCCCGCGACGGTGGCATCCGCGCCGAACGTCATCTGCAGGTGGGTGGGCAGGTAGCCGATCGCGCCGAACATGGTCACCCCGATGAGCAGCCCGGCCCAGGTGGTGAGGTTGAAGTTCCGGTCCCGGAACAGCGCCGGCGGGATGATCGGCTCGGCGGCGCGGGTCTCGGCGAAGGCGAACAGCCCGGCCAGCACGACGGTCGCGGCGATGAGCCCGAGGATGACGGGCGAGTTCCACGCGTAGTCGTTGCCGCCCCAGGACGCGACGAGGATGAGGCTGGCCGTGGCCCCGGCGAGCGTCATCATCCCGAACACGTCGACCTTCGGTCGCGCGGTTCCCTTCGGCAGGTGCAGCAGGGTGACCGCGGCGATGAGGGCGATGACGCCCAGCGGCACGTTCATCCAGAAGGTCCAGCGCCAGTCGACCTGCTCGGTCAGCCACCCGCCCAGAAGCGGGCCGGCCACGGACGAGACCGCGAAGACGGCGCCCATGATGCCCATGTACTTGCCGCGTTCACGGGCGGGGACCACGTCGGCGATGATCGCCTGAGAGAGGATGATCAATCCTCCGCCGCCGAGTCCCTGCACGACGCGGCCCGCGATGAGCACCCCCATGTCGGGCGCGAGGGCGCCGACGGTCGATCCGGCGATGAAGAGAACGATCGCCACGATCAGGGGCAGCTTGCGCCCGATCAGGTCGCTCATCTTCCCGTAGATGGGCATCATGATCGTCGAGGCGAGGATGTACGCCGTCATCACCCAGAGCATCTGGTCGACCCCGCCGAGCTCGCCGACCATCGTGGGCATCGCGGCGCTCAGCACCGTCTGACTGAGCGCGGCGAGCAGCATCGCGAGGATGAGTCCGACGAAGAGCAGGACGATCCCCCGACGGGTCTCGTGGGAGTGGCGACGATGTGCGGTGGCTGTCATGGCAGTGCGCGGAGGACCTCTCGGAGTGTGCGCAGGCTCTCGTCGAGCCTGCTGAGCGCGTCGGCGGGATGGGCGCCGGACTCGATCGCCTTGCGGATGCTCAGGCGCAGCGCGCTGCTGCAGGTGACCACGAGGATCTCGGCCGCCGCGTCGACATCGTCCAGTCCGCCGAAGCCGCCGGTCGCGCGCATCCGTTCGGCCACCGCACCGGCCGTCCGCTGCTCGACGCCGTGCATCCGCGCCCACTGGCGCTGGATCAGGTGCGGGAACTGGACGATCAGCGCCCTGCGCTGCGCCACGAGCTCGTCGTCGTCCGGCGTGAACACCCCGAGCAGCAGCCGCGAGAGGTCGTCGATCAGATCATCGGATGCCGCGGTGCGGAAGTCGTCGAGTTCGGCGTCGCTCGGCAGACCCTCGTGCAGTCCGACGATCGCGTCCTCTTTGGACGGGTAGTAGTTGAAGAAGGTGCGCACGGAGATGCCGACCCGATCGCTGATCGCCGCGACGGTGGCCCCGTCGGGGCCGTGCTCGAGCGCGAGGTCGACCGCGGCGCGGTGGATCGCGTTGCGCGTCTCGCGCTGCTTCCGCGCGCGCAGCCCCTCGGTCTCGCTCATTCCGCAGATTATTGCACAGTGTGCATTTCTGCACACGTGCAGAAGTCGCCGCGTCTCATCGCGGCCCGGCGACCGAGGTCAGTCCCAGCGGCTCGGCGCAGACCGCTTCGTCGAGGGCAGCGCAGCTCCCGCCGCCCAGGCGGAGACCCAGTCCGGCAGCGGCGCCAGGTCGTCGGGGCGGTGCAGCGCCTCGAACAGCTCCTCCGTGGACACGACCCCGCCGCCGCGGCGCAGGAACCGCGCCCGCACGATCATCTCGGCATAGATCTCGCCGTCGACCACGGCACGGTGGATCTGGTAGACGGCTTTGTCGTCGTGTCCGTACAGCCGGGACTCGACCGTGAACCGCTGCCACAGCTGCAACGACTTGCGGAACGTGACGGTCTCGCTCGCGACGACCGCGTACCAGCCCTGCTCGTTCATGGCGTCCCAGATGCCTGTGCGGATGAGCAGGTCGAAGCGCCCCAGGTCGAACAGCGACGCGTAGCGGCCGTTGTTCATGTGCCGCAGGAGGTCGATGTCCGTGGGCAGCGTGCGCAGGCGGATGCGGCCCACGCTCGTCGGCGGGATCGGCCCGCGGCGACGCAGCAGCACCCGCGCGCGCATGATCGTCAGAAGAGTCCGCCACCATACGTTCACGAGGGGCGATGTTAGCGCTGAGGCGGTGCGGATCGCGAAATCCGTTGTGCAGTCTCGACAACCCCGGCAGCGCCCGGCTCGAGCGTGCAGCGGGGTGCGCACCGGCATCCCGTTATCACGGTCCGTTCGATTTCACTATCTGAACGGCCAGACGTAGAGTCAGCCCATGGAAGCCGAACTGCAGACCGACATCGTCGTCCGTCCCGTTCGAGACGTGGACGCCGAGGCCCTGGGGCGGGTGCACGCGACGTGCTGGCACGAGACCTACGACCACCTCATCAGCAAGGCCGCCCTCGAGGCGGTCTCTCCGAAGCGGCTCGCTGAGCTGTGGACCCACTGGGCCGTCCAGGGCCCGGAGTTCAAGATGTCCGCCGCACTCGTCGACGGCGAGATCGTCGGCTTCGTCGGCTCGGGACCGGCGCGCGATCGCGACGCCCCCCGTGGACGCGAGCTGTACTTCATCTACCTCCTGGACGCCTGGCACGGCACCGGCATCGGACAGCGCCTGTTCGACGCCGCCGTCGACGAGGGCGAGGGCCTGTACCTGTGGGTCGCCGAGGACAACCCGCGCGCGCACCGCTTCTACACGCGCAACGGGTTCGCGCTCGACGGGGCCACGCACACCGAGCCGTTCCTGGGCGAGACGCTCACCGAGGTCCGGTTCGTCCGCTGACCCCGGCACGCTGATCCGCCTCGCCGCCACCGGCATCCCGGACTACAGCGGCAGCAGCAGTGGCACGAGCAGCACGCTCACGACCATCACGACGGCGGTGAACGGCGCGCCGACCTTGACGAAATCGCCGAAGCGATAGCGACCCGGTTCGACCACCAGTGTGTTGACGGGCGACGAGACCGGCGTCATGAACGCGGACGATGCCGCGAGCGCGACGATCATCGCGAACGGATACGGGGACACGCCCAGCTGCACGGCGGTGCCGATCGCGATCGGCGCCATGAGCACGGCCGTCGCCGTGTTGGACACGAAGAGTCCGATCACGGCCGTCACGGCGAAGATGCCGCCGAGCAGCACGTGCGGACCGGCGTCGCCCAGCAGGCCGAGCAGTCCATCGACCACGAGGTCGACGCCGCCGGTCTTCTCCAGCGCCGCCGCGAACGGCAGCATCCCGACGATCAGCAGGATCGTGGGCCAGTGGATCGCCCGGTAGGCGCTGGGCATGTCGATGCAGCGGAAGGCGCCGAGCAGCAGGCACGCGATGAGTGCGGCGATGACGTTGGGGACGACGCCGGTGACCATGAGGACGACCATGACGAGGACGGCCCCGATCGCGAACGGCGCCTGGTTGGCGGCCGGGGCGACCTCGTCGACCTCCGCCGGGAGATCCAGCACGATGAAGCCGCGGCGCGAGGCGCGTAGCCTCTCGAACGCATCCCACGCCCCGGACGCCAGCAGCGTGTCACCGACGGCGAGGCGCGTGGTGACGTAGTCGGCCTCGATCGTCCGGCCCGCGTGGCGCACCCCGAGGATCACCACGTCGTAAGTCGCGTGGAACCGCAGCTCGCGCAGGCTCTTGCCGGCGGCGATGGAGTCGGGCCCGATCAGGATCTCGGCGAGACCGAGCTGGCGCGAGTAGGCGTCGAAGAACCCCTCCGCCGGATCCAGTCGCGTCAGGCGCAGGCGTTCGAGATCGCCCGCCGGGATCTCGGCGTCGACGAACAGCACGTCACCGCGGCGCACCTGCGCGTCGTCGGCGGTCGTGCGCACGGTGCGCCGGAGCAGTCGCGTGCGCTCCATCATCAGGACACGGGCGCGCCAGCCGCCCAGGTCGATGTCGGCGAGCGCCGTGCCGGCCAGCGGTGAGCGGCTCTCGATGCGATACCGCTGCGTGCGCGCATCGACGCGGTAGTCGGCGAGGAGCGATTCGAACGTTCGGCGCACCCGGCTCTCGGCACCGCCCTCGCCGAGCATCCGGCGCGCGAAGAGCATGTATCCGATGCCGAGCGCGAGGACCACGAGGCCGATCGGCGTGATGCTGAAGAACCCGAAGCCGCCGTGGCCGCTGCGCGTCAGCTCGGCGTCGACGATCAGGTTGGGGGTCGTCGCGATGAGCGTGAGCATCCCGCTGATGAGGCCGGCGAAGCTGAGCGGCATCATGAGCTGCCGCGGCGACATGCCCGTGCGCGTGGCGATGCTCATCGCGACCGGGATGAAGATCGCCACGACGCCGGTCGAGCTCATGACGGCGCCGAGCAGCGCGACGGACAGCATGAGCAGGATGATGAGGCGCGTCGCGCTCGTGCCCGCCGTGTGGGCGAGCCAGTCGCCCAGTCGGTAGGTCACGCCCGTGCGCGAGAGGCCCTCGCCGACGACGAACAGCGCTGCGATGAGCACGACGTTCGGGTCGGCGAAGCCCGCGAGGGTCTCGGTGATGCTCAGGATGCCGGTGAGCGGCAGCGCGACGATCATCAGCACGGCCACGACATCCATGCGCGGCTTGCCGATCGCGAACATCACCACGGAGGCGACGAGCAGCACGAGCACGATCGCCAGATCCACGTTCACGCATCCGCCTTCCGCCCCGCCTCACGCCCCGCCTCAAGGGTGAGCGTAGCGAGCAGGTGGCCACGGGCGCACGGATCGCACGGAACGCGTGCCCCGCGCCCCGGCTCAGCGCCCGCGCTCAGCGCCCGCTGACCGTGCCGAACAGGCGGGCGATCGGGGCGATCGTGAGCGGTCGAGCCGCGATCCAGGCCGCGGCGATCACGACGAGCGAGGCGAAGAACACCCAGAACCCGGTCCAGTTGTCCGCGTATGCGACGCCGTCCACCGAACCCTGCGCCGCGTACATGTGGTTCAGGTTCCGCAGCGCCCCGGTCGCGAAGACGAGCGCGACGTGGATGAAGATGAACACCACGAAGTACAGCATCACCGGGAAGTGGACCTTGCGCGCCCACTCGATCGGATACGCCTGGTTGAGCTTCGCGTTCTCCTTCGGCCACATTCCGCTCATGCGGTAGCCGGTGATCGCGGCCAGCGGCGCGGCGACGAACACGGTCGTGAAGTACGCCAGCTGCTGCAGCGAGTTGTAGTTCACCCAGCCGTTCTCGGTCGGCCAGTCCAGCGACACGTACTGCAGCGCCGCGCTGAGGGCGTTGGGGAACACCTCCCAGCTGGTGGGGATGATCCGCATCCACTGCCCCGTCACGAACAGCAGCACCACGAACACGACGCCGTTGACCAGCCACAGGACATCCAGGGACTGGTGGAACCAGATCGTCAGGCTCGTTTTGCCCTTCGGATCGTTCCGCGGCGTCCAGAACGCCGACGGCCGCTTCTCGTTCCGGATCCGCAGCCCCGACCGGATGATCAGCACCATCAGGAACACGTTGAAGAAGTGCTGCCACCCCAGCCACGCCGGGAAGCCCACCGGCGCACCGTCCGGCAAGTGGTACTCGCCCGGGAACGCGGCCAGGAAGTCGGCCATGAACGGCAGCGAGAGGAAGAACCGGACGAACGCGACCGCCAAGCCCGCCGCGACCAGGAGGCCGCCACCGCCGACGATCACCGCCCCGGCCCACTGCGCCTTCGTGAACGGACCGACCCGCTCCGGTTCGGGCTTCGGACGCGGCCGGTCGAACGCGGCGCGCCCCGGCCATACCGTGCGCGGAACGGTCAACGGCGCGCGCGGGCCCCCCGCGGGGTCGGTGGCGGCCGCGGTCGCGACGTCGGTGGCGGCTGTGGGGGTCGCCGCGGGAGATGCCGCGGCTGCAGGGACGGCCGCAGAGGGCGCCGCGACTGCGGGGGTCGCCGCGTCGGGTGCGGCGGCTGCAGGGGATGTCGCAGAGGGTGCCGACGCTGCAGCGGTCACCGCCGAGGGTACCGCGACTGCGGGGGTCGCCGCGTCGGGTGCGGCGGCTGCGGGGGTCGCCGCGTCGGCGCCCGTCGACACCTCGGCCGACCCAGGCGCCGTCGTCGAAGCGGTCTCGGCGGACACGCCGGCGTCGGGAGCCGACTTCGACGAGGGCGCGAGCGCGCGCGCACGGATTCCGGCCGGGGGCCAGGGCTCGCCACCCGGGGCGCGCGGCAGTCCGCGGCGCAGCTCGGCACCGATCACGGCCGCCGCCGGCGGCTCGGTCGCCGCCGTCACCGCGGCCGGGGACGTGGGCGCGCTCGCGGGCGCGGGGGTGCCCGCAGGCCGGGAAGCGCTCGGCGCAGTGCCGGCATCCGGCACCGCCGTCGCCGCCGTCTCCGGAGTCGTCGCGGTCGCAGCCGGGGCGACCGCTGCGAGGGCGGATGCCGGGGGCCACGGCTCCCCGCCCGGGACGCGGGGCAGGCCGCGGCGGAGCGCGACCGGCGCGCCAGCCCGTTCAACAGTCGCTCCGGCACCATCCACGGCCGAAACACCATGCACAAGCGACTGCTCAACACCATCCACCGGCGCGCCAGCCCGTTCGGCAGTCGCTCCGGCACCATCCACGACCGAAACACCGTGCACAAGCGACTGCTCAACACCATCCACCGACACGCCAGCCCGTTCAGCAGTCGCTCCGGCACCATCCACGGCCCGAACACCGTGCACAAGCGACTGCTGAACGCCGTCCACCGACACGCCAGCCAGTTCGGCAGTCGCTCCGGCACCATCCACGACCGAAACACCGTGCACAAGCGACTGCTCAACGCCGTCGACACCCGCGGCGGCGACCACCCCGACGCCGTCGGGCGCAGCCCCAGCGGGCGGCCAGGGCTCGCCGCCGGGGCGCCGGGGCAGCCCACGGCGCAGCGTCGTCCCGAACGTCGCCATTGCCTACTTCGCCTTGTTCGCCTCGAGCGCCGCGATCAGCTGCGGCACGACCTGGAACACGTCGCCCACGACGCCGAAGTCCGCGACGTCGAAGATCGGGGCGTCGCCGTCCTTGTTGATCGCGACGATCGTCTTGGCCGTCTGCATGCCCGCCTTGTGCTGGATCGCGCCCGAGATGCCGAGCGCGACATACAGCTGCGGCGACACCGACACTCCGGTCTGGCCGACCTGGTGCGCATACGGGACGTACCCGGCGTCGACGGCCGCGCGCGAGGCTCCGATCGCCGCGCCCAGCGCGTCGGCGAGCTGCTCGACGAGCACGAACTTCTCCGCCGAGCCCAGACCCCGACCGCCCGAGACGACCTTCGCCGCGCCGCGCAGCTCCGGACGCGACGAGGACACCACGGCCTCCTCGAACGACTCGATCGTCGCCGCCGCCTTGCCCGACGCCGGCACCTCCAGGGGCACCACCGCCGGGTTCGCGACCGCCTCGGCGCGCGCATCGACCGCACCCTGTCGCACCGTGATCACCGGCGCCCCGAAGGTCGCCGCGCTGGTCACGTTGTATGCACCGCCGTAGACCGAGTGCTGCGCGAGGACGCCCTCGTCATCGCGGCCGACACCCACGGCATCCACTGCCAGAGCCGCACTCGTGCGCGCCGCGAACCGCCCCGCGACGTCGCGGCCCTCGATCGAGTTCGACACCAGCACCGCATCGGGCGACACGCGCGCCGCCGCCGCCTGCAGGGCGTCGACGACCGGCACCGTGAGCGCCGTGTCCGCGCCGGCCAGGCCGGCGGTGAGCACCGTGCCGGCACCCAGCCGGCCGGCCGCGGCCGACAGCTCCCCGTGCCGGGACTCGTCGGCGACGACCAGAGCGACCGGCGTGCCCGCCTGCGCGGCGGCGCCGATCAGCCCCGCCGACGACTTGGCCAGCTCCCCCGCGGGGGTCACTTCCAGCAGGACCAGAACCGCGTCCGCAGCGAACTCCGTCATGATCTGCTCCCTCACGCCAGTCGGTTCTCGATGAGGAACGCGGCGAGCTTCTCGCCCGCGTCGCCCTCGTCGGTGATCTTCACGCCCGCGCCGCGCGGCGGCTTCTCGCTCACCGTCGTCATGATCGCCTGCGCGGCGAGCGCGGGGTCCACGTCCACACCCAGGTCGGCGAGGGTCACCGTCTCGAACGGCTTCTTCTTCGCCGCCATGATGCCCTTGAAGTTCGGGAAGCGCGCGTCGGGCAGCGCCTCGGTGATCGAGATCACCGCCGGCAGCGGCGCCGACACCGTGGCGGCCCCGGCATCCGACGCCCGCGTTCCGGTCACCGCGGTCTCGGAGATCTCCACCGCCGACAGCGCCGTGGCCTGCGGCACGCCCAGGTGCTCGGCCAGCATCGCCGGCAGCACGCCCGCCGACCCGTCCGTGGACAGGTTGCCGGTGATCACCAGGTCGAATCCGGCCCGCTGCACCGCCGCCGCCAGAACCCGCGCCGTCACGCCCAGATCCGCACCCGCGAGCGCCTCATCGACGACCTGGAGCGCCGAGGCGGCACCCATCGCCAGCCCCTTCCGGATGGTCGCGGCCGCCGCCTCCGACGCCATCGACACGACCACCACCTCGGTGCCCGCGTTCGCGTCCGCGTACTTCAGCGCGACTTCGAGGGCGCGCTCACCGATCTCGTCGAGCACCCGCTCGCTGGCCGCACGATCGGCGAGGCCGGTCTCGAGGTCGAGTCTGCGGTCCCCGTACGTGTCGGGGACCTCCTTCACCAGGACGACGATCTTCATTGACACTCCTCACGCCGGGTGGTCATTCGAGGCTCTCACAATGTACACATTCGAGCGGTCCACGGGACGAGGTGCCGATCTGGTGACCACTGTGTATACAGAGGTCACCGCCTCGAGCGCCGCCCGCTCCCGCACCGCGACTCGATAGCGTGGGGGCATGCGCACGCCCCGCCCGCTCTCCTTCGACCCTATCGCCGAAGCGCGACGGCAATGGTCCGCGCACGGGTGGGACGAATCATCCAGCGGGATGACGGTGGTGACCTCGATCATGCGTGCGCACCAGATCCTGCTGTCGCGCGTGGACGCGACGCTCAAGCCCTTCGGGCTGACCTTCGCCCGGTACGAGCTGCTGACGCTGCTGAGCTTCACGCGCGCGGGACGGATGCCGCTGTCCTCGGCCGCCGGTCGCCTCCAGGTGCATCCGACCAGCGTCACCAACACGGTCGACCGACTCGAAGCGGCCGGCCTCGTGCGGCGCGAGCCGCATCCGACCGACGGCCGCGCCACCCTCGTTGCCCTGACCGACGCGGGCCGGGAGATCGCTGCCGCAGCGACCGCCGCGCTGAACGCGGACGTGTTCGCGGAGCCGGGGCTGGACGCCGAGGACGCCGAGACGCTCATCCAGGTCATCGCGCGTCTGCGCGCCTCGGCGGGCGACCCGGCCTGAGGTAGCCGGGACGACGACGGCGCGCACTCCCGTCGTCGCGTGACGTCCTCCCTCATGGCGCGCTCGGGCGTCGACCGCCCGTCAGACCCGCTCGATGATGGTCGCGTTGGCCATGCCGCCGCCCTCGCACATGGTCTGCAGTCCGTACCGTCCGCCGGTGGCCTCCAGGTGGGCGAGGAGCGTGCCGAGCAGGCGCGTTCCGGACGAGCCGAGCGCATGCCCGAGCGCGATGGCGCCGCCCCAGGGGTTGAGCTTGGCGGGGTCGGCGCCGACCTCGGCCGCCCAGGCCAGCGGCACGGACGCGAAGGCCTCGTTCACCTCGTACGCGTCGATGTCGTCGATCCCCAGCCCCGTCCGCTCCAGCACGCGCCGGGTCGCCGGGATGGGACCGGTCAGCATGAGCAGCGGGTCGTCGCCGACGACGGCGAAGCCGTGGAACCGCGCCCGCGGGACGAGGCCCAGCTGCTCGGCGCGCTCGGCGCTCATGATGAGCGCCGCCGACGCCCCGTCGGTGAGCGGTGACGAGCTGCCGGCCGTGATGCGCCACTCCAGCTCGGGGTGGCGGGCCGCGAGCGCGTCGTCGCGGAAGGCGGGAGCGAGCTGCCCGAGCGCCTCAGCGGTCGTGGCGGCACGGATGGTCTCGTCGCGGGTCACCGCGCCGGTGGCGGTGACGACGGGCAGCAGCTGGCCGTCGAACGAGCCGGTCTCCGCCGCCCGCGCGGCGCGCGCGTGCGACTGCGCGGCGTACCGGTCCAGCGTTTCGCGCGACAGCTCCCACCGCTGCGCGATGAGCTCCGCCGACACCCCCTGGTTGACGAATCCGTCCGGGTAGCGGGCCCGGATCCCGGATGCCGTGGCGGCACCGGCTCCGCTGCTCCCGAGGGGGACGCGACTCATCGACTCGACGCCGCCCGCGATGACGATGTCGTAGGCGCCGGCCATCACCCCCTGCGCAGCGAAGTGCACGGCCTGCTGGCTGGACCCGCACTGGCGGTCGATCGTCGTCGCCGGCACCGACTCGTCGAAGCCGGCCGCGAGGACGACCTGGCGGGCCACGTTCATCGCCTGCTCGCCGACCTGGCTCACGCACCCGAGCAGCACGTCGTCGACCTGCCGCGAGTCCAGCCTGTTGCGCTCGAGGAGACCTCGCAGCACTCCGGCTGCGAGATCGACGGGGTGGATCGACGAGAGCGCGCCGCCGGGCTTTCCCCGGCCCGAGGGCGTCCTGACGACGTCGACGATGACGGCTTCACGCACAGCGGCGGTCATGCGATACCTCTTCCCTTCCGGGACTCTTCTCGGCGATGCGGCGCGCAGTCATCGGTGGGTGAAGGTCGGCTGCCGCTTCTCGCGGAACGCCGCCATCCCCTCCTTCTGGTCCTCGAGCGCGAACAGCGACGTGAAGGTCTGCTTCTCGAAGCGCAGCCCTTCGGCCGCCGTGGTCTCCTGCGAGACGCGCAGCGCCGCCTTGGCGGCGTAGACGACGGGCAACGACTTCGACGCGATCGCCTCGGCGACCTTCGCGGCCTCGTCGAGCAGGTCGGCGGCGGGGACGATCCGCGAGACGAGGCCCGCGCGCTCGGCTTCGCCGGCATCCATCGTCCGGCCGGTGAGGACGAGCTCCGCGGCCTTGTAGTAGCCGATCGCGCGCGGCAGGCGCTGCGTGCCGCCGAGTCCGGGGATGACCGCGAGGTTGATCTCGGGCTGGCCGAACTTCGCCGTGTCCGCGGCGAGGATGATGTCGCACGCCATCGCCAGCTCGCAGCCCCCGCCGAGCGCGAAGCCCGCGACGGCCGCGACGATCGGCGTGCGGACACGGCTGAAGGCCTCGAGACCGACGAACGGATTCGCCATCGCCATGTCGCGAGAGGTCTTGTCGGCCATCTCCTTGATGTCGGCGCCCGCCGCGAACGCCCGCTCGGAGCCGGTCAGCACGATGCAGCCGATGCCCTCGTCGGCATCGAACGCGGTCGCCGCCTCGGCGAGCTCGCGCACGAGCGTGGAGTTGAGCGCGTTGAGCGCCTCGGGGCGGTTCAGCGTGATCCAGCCGACGCGTCCTCGCGTCTCGACCAGAATCGTCTCGTAGGCAGTCATGTCCTCATGCTTCCATGCTCGGTCGCGGCGCACATCCGTCGCCGCGGATACGACCTCGGGTCAGGGGTGGAGGAGGTGGCGGCCGATGATCACGCGCATGATCTCGTTCGTGCCCTCGAGGATCTGGTGCACCCGCAGATCGCGCACGACCTTCTCGATGCCGTACTCGTGCAGGTATCCGTATCCGCCGTGCAACTGCAGCGCCTGGTTGGCGACGGTGAAGCCGGCATCGGTTGCGAACCGCTTCGCCATCGCGCACTGCATCGCCGCGTCGTCCGCGCCCTCGTCCACGGACCGCGCGGCCTCGCGCACGAGGGCCCGCGCCGCGCGCAGCTCGGTCGCCATGTCGGCCAGGGCGAACACGACCGCCTGCTTCTCGGCCAGCGGCTCCCCGAAGGTGAAGCGCTCGTGCACGTACGCGAGCGCGCGGTCCAGCGCCCACTGCGCCCCGCCCAGCGAGCACGCCGCGATGTTGAGCCGCCCGCCGTTGAGACCGCTCATCGCGATCTTGAACCCTCCGCCGAGCTCTCCGAGCACCATGGATGCCGGAACCCGCACCTCGTCGAGCACGACCTGCCGCGTGGGCTGGGCGTTCCATCCCATCTTCTTCTCGTTCGCGCCGAACGCGAGGCCCGCGGCGTCGGCGGGGACGAGGAACGCGGTGATCCCGCGCGCACCGGCCTCACCCGTCCGGGCCATGACGACGTACACGGCCGCCGCGCCGGCGCCCGAGATGAACTGCTTGACGCCCGTGAGCACGTAGTCCCCGCCGTCGCGGACCGCCGAGGTGGTGAGCGCCGCCGCATCGGACCCGGCGCCGGGCTCGGTCAGGCAGTAGGCGCCCAGCTCGGTCATCGACACGAGCCGAGGCAGCCACTCCTGTCGCTGCGGCGCCGAGCCGTACGTGTCGATCATCCACGCGACCATGTTGTGGATCGAGATGTAGGCGGCGATGGTGGGGTCGCCCATCGCGAGCTCCTCGAAGATCGCGACCGCGTCCTGCCGGGCGAGCCCCGCCCCGCCGACGTCCTCGCGGACGTACACGCCACCCAGGCCCACCTCGCCGGCGGCGGCGAGCACGTCGCGCGGGAAGTGCTTGTGCTCGTCCCACTCGAGTGCGTGCGGCGCGAGCTCGCTGCGGGCGAAGGCCCGCACGGCGTCGAGGATCGCGGCGCGCTCGTCACCGACGAGCGGGGAGGAAAGAGTCATGCTCATGAGATCACGTCCTTGTGAGACAGCCTGAGAGGCGGTGGGATGCTGGGTTGGGCACAGTGCTCATTTTACATGGACGTCCTTGCACTTCGCCGCGCGCGCGACGACGTGGCCCGGGCGGTCGGCACCGCCGCGTCGCCTGCCGTTCACATGGCTGTCACCCTGGATCAGTAGGACGGAGGTGCGCACTTCGGCGCACGCTCCGATCCCCGACCAGAGGACCACGATGCCCCTGCCCTCCGTCCGACGTCCGGCGGCCTTCACGGCCGCTGCGGTCGTCGCCTGCTCCCTCGCGCTCGCGACTCCGGTCGCCGCGTCGGCGCAGGTCGTCCCCGAGCCCATCGTCCACTCCGCCACTGACGCGGCGCTCACCCTCACTCCGCTCGGCAGCTTCGACACCGGCGTGTTCGACGAGTCCGCCGCCGAGATCGTCCAGGCCCACGGCGACCGCCTGTTCGTCGTGAACGCGCAGGCCGGCTCGGTCGGCGTGCTCGACTACTCCGACCCGACCGCGATCGAGAAGCTCTTCGAGATCACGTCCGCGGGCGTCGCCAACTCGGTGGCCATCCGACCGGACGGCCTGGGCGTCATCGCCGTCGAGGCGCCGCGCAAGACCGACCCCGGCCACCTCGTCTTCTTCGACGCGACCGCCGACGATGCCGCAGCGGCCGTCCTCGGCACCGTCACGGTCGGCGCGCTGCCCGACATGGTGACGATCTCGACCGACGGCGTGTACGCGGTCGTCGCGAACGAGGGCGAGCCCGCTGACGACTTCTCGATCGACCCCGAGGGCTCGATCAGCGTCGTCACCCTTCCGGACGGGCTGGCCGCACCCGGTCAGGACGCCGTGCGCACGGCCGACTTCCACGCCTTCGAGGCAGAGGGCGCACTCCCCGCGGGCGTGCGCGTGTTCGGCCCGACGCCCCACGGCGACGACCTGCCGATCAGCCGCAACCTCGAGCCGGAGTACATCGCCGTCAGCGGCGGCACCGCCTACGCCACGCTGCAGGAGGCCAATGCGATCGCCGTGGTCGACCTCGCCACCGCGACGGTCACGGCGATCGAACCGCTCGGCACGAAGGACCACGGCCTGACGGAGAACGCACTCGACCCGAGCGACCGCGACGGCGGCCACACGCTGCGCACCTACGAGGGTCTCCGGGGCATCTACATGCCCGACGCGATCGCCGCGTACACGAGCGGCGGGACGACCTATCTCGTCACCGCGAACGAGGGCGATGCCCGCGAGTGGGGCGATTACGTCGAGCCCTCGCGCGTCAAGGACCTCGAGGACGACGGCTACGGCCCGGTCTGCGCCGACAGCCCGCTCGCGGGTGCGCTCGGGGACGCCGACCTCGGCCGCCTCAACGTGACGATCGAGGAGGGCTTCGACGCCGACGCCGAGTGCTACCGCGAGCTGTACGCGTTCGGCGCGCGCTCGTTCTCCATCTGGACCACCGGCGGCGACCTCGTGTTCGACTCCGGCTCGTCGTTCGAGGAGATCACGGCCGCCGCCGCTCCGCAGTTCGTCAACTCGAACCACTCCGAGTCGAATCTCGAGGGCCGCAGCGACGACAAGGGGCCTGAGCCCGAGGCGATCGCGATCGGCGAGCTGAGCGGGCGCACCTACGCGTTCGTCGGCTTCGAGCGCGTCGGCGGCATCGCCGTCTACGACGTCACCGAGCCCACGGCATCCCGGTTCGTCACCTACGTCAACAACCGCGACTTCGCGCAGTCCGTCGAGGACGGCGGCGATCTGGCCCGAGCGGGCGACCTCGGACCGGAGGGCATCGCGTTCGTCGCGGCGGCGGACTCCCCCACCGGCGAGCCCCTGCTCGTGGTCGGCAACGAGGTGTCCGGCACGACGACGGTGTTCGCGATCAGCGACGCGCTCGCGCCGGCGACCACCGACATCCAGGTGCTCACGATCAACGACTTCCACGGTCGCCTCGAGCAGGACCTGTTCAACGGCGAGGCGGGCGCCGCGGTGATCGCGGGCGCCGTCGCCGCGTTCGAGGCCGAGAACCCGAACACGCTGTTCGTCTCGGCGGGCGACAACATCGGGGCGTCGACGTTCACGTCGTTTATCCAGCAGGATGCCCCGACCATCGACGCGCTCGTCGCGGCCGGTCTCGATCTCGGCGCCGTGGGCAACCACGAGTTCGACGCCGGCTTCGCCGACCTCACCGACCGGGTGCTGCCGCGCTTCGGCGACGACGTGTTCGGTCTCGGCGCGAACGTGTACCTGAAGGGCACCGCCACCCCCGCGCTCCCGGAATACGCGATCGAGACCGTGGACGGCGTACGCATCGCGTTCATCGGCACCGTGACCGAGCAGACCGCCGCGATGGTGAGCCCCACGGGCATCGCCGGCATCGAGTTCGGCGATCAGCTCGAGGCCGCCAACCGCGTCGCCGCCGAGGTGACCGCCGGCGATCTCGCCGACGTCGTCATCCTGCTCACCCATGAGGGCTCGGCGGTCGACGACTGCGCGGCGGTCGTCGCCGACACCACGGTCTACGGCGAGCTGATCCGCGGCGCGTCCGACCAGATCGACGCCATCGTCTCGGGGCACACGCACCAGCGGTACGCCTGCGAGATCGACGGACGGCCGGTCGTCCAGGCCCACCAGTACGGCACGACCCTCGGCAAGCTCGACATCTCGGTGGATGCCGGGACCAAGGAGCTCGTGTCGATCTCGGGCTCGGTCGTGCCCCTCGTCGTCGACGGCGCGGCGGCCTACCCGGCCGACGCGGCCGTGGCACAGATCGTGGCCGACGCGGTCGCGGTCGCCGAGGTCGAGGGCGCCGTGGAGGTCGGTGCGATCAGCGCGGACATCGTGCGGGGCGGCACCCCTCCGGGCGACGACCGCGGCGTGGAGTCGTCACTGGGCAACCTCGTGGCCGACATGTACCTGTGGGCGACGTCGAACGAGGACTACGCGGGCACACCCGCACAGATCGGGATCATGAACCCCGGCGGCCTGCGCGCGGACCTGCTGTTCGGCGCGGACGGGGTGATGAGCTACCGCGACGTCGCGAACGTGCAGCCGTTCGCCAACACCCTCGTGACCGTGACCCTCACCGGCGCGCAGCTGAAGGCGGTGCTCGAAGAGCAGTGGCAGCCCGACGGCTCGTCGCGTCCCAAGCTGCACCTGGGCGTCTCGGACGGCTTCTCGTACGAGTACGACCCCGCGGCTGCGCGCGGCGCGCGCATCGTGTCGATGTCGCTGAACGGCATCGCGATCGACGCGGCGGACGCCTTCACGGTCGTGACGAACTCGTTCCTCGCCGCAGGCGGCGACAACTTCGTCACCTTCGCCGAGGGCGCCGACAGCACCGACACCGGTCAGATCGACCTGGCGGCGTCCGTCGCGTACTTCGCGGCGCACGAGATCGTCGACCCTGCTCCGCTCGGACGGGCCGCCGCCGTCGGCGACGGCCCCGGCGAGGAGCCCGGCGACGACGAGCCGTGGGCGACGGTCGACGTCGGCACCGGACGCGTCGAGCAGGGCGGCACGCTGGCGGTCGCGGTGTCGGGCCTGCAGCCGGGGCAGCAGATCGCGGCGACGCTGTTCAGCGACCCGGTCGTGGTCACCGGCATCCCCGCCGCGGGCGCCGACGGCACCGTCGCGTTCACCGTGGCGATCCCGGCGGACTTCGATCTGGGCGCGCACACGCTCGTGCTCACCTCGGACGGCTTCGCGCCCATCGAGGTCGCCATCCAGGTCGTCGCCGCGGGCTCACTGCCGGATACGGGCGGGACGTTCCCGGTCGGATTCGTCTCGGTCCTGGCCGCGCTCGCGCTCGCTGCGGGAACGGCCCTGGTCCTGCGGCGCCGCACGCAGTCCGCCTGAGCGACGGCGGATGACGGGAGGTCCCGGGCGCGCTGCGCCCGGGACCTCCTCGCGTGCGCGCCCGCCCTCAGCCGGCGGCCTCCTCCGGGCGCTCCGCGATCGCGTCGGCACCGGCATCCGGAACATATCCGTCGATGTGGCGCTCGTCCGGTCCGTTGTACTCGGACAGCGGACGGATGAGCGCGTTGGATGCCGTCTGCTCCATGGTGTGCGCCGTCCACCCGGTCACGCGCGCGGCGATGAACAGGGGCGTGAAGGTGAGCGTGTCGAAGCCGATGAGGTTGTACGCGGGTCCCGACGGATAGTCGAGGTTCGGGTAGATCCCCTTGCGGCTCACGAACTCGGACTCGAGGGTGTCGTACAGCGCGGCGACCTCGGGGCGGTCGTAGTGCGCGACGAGCGTGTCGAGGGCCGCCTTCATGGTCGGCACGCGCGAGTCGCCGCGCTTGTAGACACGGTGGCCGAAGCCCATGATCTTCCGCTTCTCGGCCAGCGCGGCGTCCAGCCAGCCCGTGACGTTCGCGGCTGAGCCGATCTCGTCGAAGATGTGCAGGACCGCCTCGTTCGCGCCGCCGTGCAGGGGGCCCTTGAGCGCCCCGATCGCACCGACGACGGCGGAGTACAGGTCCGAGAGCGTCGAGGTGATCACGCGAGCCGTGAACGTCGACGCGTTGAAGGAGTGCTCGGCGTACAGCGTCATCGACCGGTTGAAGGCGTCCACGACGATCTCGTCGGACTCCTCACCGAAGGTCATCCAGAGGAAGTTGGCGGAGTAGTCCAGGTCGTCGCGCGGCGCGATGACCTCCTCGCCCCGCCGGCGGCGCTGACCGTAGGCGACGATGGCGGGGAGCGCGGCCCACAGGCGGACGCTGCGGTCCAGGTTCTCCTCGGGGCTGCCGGCCGCGTCGAGCACCGAGGCCGAGCCCGCGGTGTCGGAGGCGCCGATGACGCTGACGGCCGTGCGCACCTCGTCCATCGGGTGCGCGTCCAGCGGCAGCAGATCGATCGCGGCCTTCACCGTGTCGCTCAGCGGCCGGTGGGCGCGTTCGGTCGCGCGCAGCTGCGCGAGCTGCGCGTCGGTCGGCAGTTCACCGTGCCACAGGAGGTAGGCGACGGCTTCGAACGGCTGCGTCGCCGCCAGTTCCTGCACCGGATAGCCCCGGTACAGGAGCGAGTTGGTCTCGGGGTTGACCTTGCTGACGGCCGTGACGTCGGCGACGACGCCCGCCAGTCCCTTCTTGATGTCCGTCATGCGGAAGCTCCCTTGCTCGGTGGCGGCGTATCGAAGCCCGGTGGTTGAGTAGCCGCCGTAGGCGGCGTATCGAAACCGAAGTTGAACACGTTCGTGTCGAAGTGGTTGTACTGCTCGTAGTCGATCAGGTCGTACAGCTCGGCGCGGTGCTGCATCTCGTCGAGGCGACCCGTCAGGTGCCCCTCCGAGGTCAGCGTATCGAGCGCGCGACCGGCCGCGCCCATCGCGATGCGCAGGAGTGAGACCGGCCAGATCACGATGCGGACACCGGCATCCCGCAGCTGGTCGACGGTGAACAGCTCGCTCTTGCCGAACTCCGTCATGTTCGCGAGGATCGGCACGTCCAGCGCGGCCGCCATCGTCTCGAACTCGCCGAGCGTGCGCATCGCCTCGGGGAACACGGCGTCCGCCCCCGCATCGACGAGAGCCTTCGCCCGGTCGATCGCGGCGTCCATCCCCTCGATGGCGCGGATGTCGGTGCGCGCCATGATGAGGAAGTTCGGGTCGCGGCGCGCGTCGACGGCCGCCCGGATGCGCTTGACCGCCGTGTCGGCGTCGACGACGGCCTTGCCGTCGAGGTGGCCGCACCGCTTGGGGTTGACCTGGTCCTCGATGTGGGTGCCCGCCAGCCCCGCGTCCTCGAGCGTCTGGATCGTGCGGGCCACATTCATCGGCTCGCCGAACCCGGTGTCGGCGTCGATGATCGCCGGCAGCTCGGTCATGCGCGCGATCTGCTGGCCGCGGCCGGCGACCTCGGTGAGCGTCGTCAGGCCGATGTCGGGCAGACCGAGGTCGGCCGACAGCACGGCGCCGGAGATGTAGACGCCCTCGAAGCCCTTGCGCTCGATGAGTCGGGCAGACAGCGGGTTGAACGCGCCGGGGAACCGCAGCAGCTCGCCGCTCGCGAGCCGGGCGCGCAGCAGGCGCCGCTTCTCCGCCGCAGGCGTCTGGCTGTACAGCATCAGAACAGACCCTTGGGCGCGGCCGCCAGATCCAGCACGCCGGGCCCGGCGACGATGTTGAGCTCGCGCACCTCGGCTGGGGTGAGCTCGGGCAGGCGCTGGACGAGTGCCAGGAAGCGCTCGATCTCGGCCTCCTCGAGCACGGGCTCGGCGAGGATCCGGAATTTGCGGATGTAGTCGGCGCGGGCGAAGGGGCGTGCACCCAGCGGGTGGGCGTCGGCGACGGCGATCTCGTCGACGACGGTGGTCCCGTCGGCGAGCGCGATCTCGACGCGACCGCCGAACGCCTTCTCCGCGGGATCCTCGGAGTGGTAGCGGCGGGTCCATTCGGCATCCTCGGCCGTCGTGATCTTCTGCCACAGCTCGACGGTGTCGGCGCGCCCCGCGCGCGCGGGCGCGTACGAGTCGACGTGGTGCCAGCCGCCGTCCTGCAGCGCGACCGCGAAGATGTACGGGATCGAGTGGTCGAGGGTCTCCCGGGATGCCGTGGGGTCGTACTTCTGCGGATCGTTCGCACCCGATCCGATCACATAGTGGGTGTGGTGGCTCGTGTGCAGCACGATGGTCGTGACGTTCTTCGGGTCCCGCAGCGCCGGGTGCTCGCCGTGGAGCTTGCGCGCCAGGTCGATCCAGGCCTGCGCCTGATACTCGGCCGAGTGCTCCTTCGTGTAGGAGTCCAGGATGGCGCGCTTGGCCTCGCCGGCGGCGGGCAGGGGCACCTGGTACCCGGCGCCGGGGCCATCGAGCAGCCAGGCGATGACGCCGTCCTCACCCTCGTAGATGGGCGACGGCGAGGTCTGGCCGCGCATCGCCCGGTCGACGGCCTCGACGGCCATCTTGCCGGCGAAGGCGGGGGCGTGCGCCTTCCAGGTGGAGATCTCGCCCTTGCGGCTCTGGCGGGTGGCGGTCGTTGTGTGCAGACCCTGGCCGACGGCCTGGTAGATCGTCTCGGTGTCGAGCCCGAGCAGCGTGCCGATGCCGGCAGCGGCCGACGGGCCGATGTGGGCGACGTGGTCGATCTTGTGCTTGTGCAGGCAGATCGCCCGCACGAGGTCCATCTGGATCTCGTAGCCGGTCGCGATCCCGCGCACCAGCGCACGGCCGTCGGCGCCGACGTGCTGCGCGACGGCGAGGATCGGCGGGATGTTGTCGCCCGGGTGCGAGTACTCCGCGGCGAGGAACGTGTCGTGGTAGTCCAGCTCGCGCACGGCGACCCCGTTGGTCCAGGCCGCCCACTCGGGGCTCGACCTCTCGGCGGCGAGGCCGAAGATCGCGGCACCCTGGCCACCGGTGGACACCGGGTGCGACAGCGCCTGCGCCCGCGAGGCGACGATCGGGCCGCGCGTCAGGGATGCCGCGGCGACGGAGGCGTTGTCGATGACGCGGTTGATGATCATGTCGACGACGTCGGCCTCGACCTCGACGGGGTCGGTCGCGACCTCGGCGATCTTCCACGCGAGCTGACCTTCGCGGGGCAGGTCCTCTTCGCTGCGGTGCACGCGGACGTGGTGGGTGACGGTCATGGGGTGGCCTCCAGAGAATCGAGGATGCTGGTCAGTGCGTTGTGCAGGTGCACGTGGGTGGCGTGGGCGGCGAGTTCGGCGTCACCGGCGGCGATCGCCGATGCGATGAGCCGGTGCTCGTCGACGGAGACCCTGAGGCGCTGCGGGTTGTCCCGCGCGAGGCGGCGCACCCGCACGAGGTGCGTGCGCACGGTGCGCAGCGCGCTCGTCAGGTAGTCGTTGGCGACCGCGGCGTCGACGGCCTCGTCGAAGCGCGAGATGAGGGCGTAGTAGGCGTCGGCGGCGCCGGTGGGGTCGATGCGCGCGAACTCGTCGGCGAGGGCGCCGAAGGCGGCGGCATCGCCGCGCTCGGCGGACAGCCGAGCCGCCGACTCCTCGAGCGCGCGGCGGACTTCGAACAGCTCACGGATGTCCCCGGCGTCGATGTCGGTCACGACGGTGACGCGCGGCGACTGCTGCGCCACCAGGCCGTCGGCGGCGAGGCGGCCCATCGCCTCGCGCAGGGGCGTGCGACTCACCCCGAGGCGGGTCGACTGCTCGACCTCGGCGAGGACCGTGCCCGGCTGCAGAACGCCGGACTGGATCTCATCGAGAAGCGTGGCGTACGCGCGGTCGCTGGCACGCATGGCCTTCCCCTCCTTCGGGATGTCGTCAGTCATAGTGTATACACAATTGCGCGCAGCATGGCGCTGGCATGCGCTTCTGGCCCTCTCGGTATACACAGAACGCGGAGATGTCGCCGTGTGGTCATGTGAGTTCCGGCTCACGCAGCACCCCGGGGCGGGCGCTCGGGGCGTCGGGAGCGGGTAGCGTCGTAGGGTGACCGATGCGTATGTGGTGGCGACCGACGGCGCCTGCAAGGGCAATCCCGGCCCGACCGGCTGGGCCTGGGTCGGCGAGGACGGCCACTGGGCCGCCGGTTCGCTCGTGCAGGGCACCAACAACATCGGCGAGCTGCTCGGCCTACTGCGCGCGATCGAGGACCACGCCGACGTCGAGCACCTGCTCGTGCAGGCCGACTCGAAGTACGCGATCGACACTTACCAGTCCTGGATGGACGGTCACCGCCGCCGCGGCTGGAAGACGTCGACGGGGGCTGCGACCAAGAACCGCGATCTGCTCGAGCAACTGATCGTCGCGCGCGACGCCCGCCGCGCGGCCGGCCTGCCGGACGTCGTGCTCGAGCACGTGCGCGGCCACCGCGGCCACGTGCTCAACGAGTGGGCCGACGAGCGCGCCGTCCGCGCCGCCGAGCACGCCGCGCAGGGCAAGACGAGCGCCTGGTCGTCGCTGGGCGGCGTGCACCCGATCCTCGACGTGTCGGACGCTCCGAAGAAGAAGCGCTGAGACCGGAAGACGAAGGGCACCTCGATGACGGAGATCCTCACCACCGCTGCGGACCTCGACGCGGCGCTCCGCGCCGGGCACCACCCTGACGGCGGACCGGTCCGCGTGCTCGATGTACGCTGGCGACTCGACCGCCCCGACGGGCGCCCGGCGTACCTCGAGGGTCACATTCCCGGCGCGGTATACGTCGATCTCGATACGCAGCTCGCCCGTCACGGCGAACCCGGCGACGGCCGGCATCCGCTCCCGCCGCAGGAGGAGTTCCAGGCGACAGTGCGGTCGTGGGGCATCGACGACGGCGACACCGTCGTCGTCTACGACGATCTGAAGAACCTCTCCAGTGCGCGCGCCTGGTGGCTGCTGCGGTACGCGGGCATCGCGGACGTGCGGCTGCTCGACGGCTCTTATCGAGCCTGGACGGATGCCGGTCTGCCCGTCGAACAGGGCGATCCCGATGCGCCGCGGCCCGGCACGGCGACGGTGCGCTACGGCGCCCTCCCTGTGCTGGGGCTGGACGAGGTGCTCGCGTTCGCTGCCGCAGAGGTACTGCTGGACGCACGCGCCGGCGAGCGATACCGCGGCGATGCGGAGCCGATCGATCCTCGGGCCGGCCACATCCCGGGCGCGCTGTCGGCGCCGACGACAGAGAACATCGGCCCGGACGGCCGCTTCCTCGCTCCGGACGCCCTGCGGCGGCGTTTCACGGCGGTCGGGGTGTCACCGGATCGAGCAGTCGCCGCCTACTGCGGATCGGGGGTGACCGCCGCACACCAGGCGGTCGCGCTGACGCTCGCCGGATTCGAGCCTGCCCTGTACCCGGGCTCGTGGAGCCAGTGGTCGAACCATCCCGAACTCCCGATCGCGACCGGCGACGAGGCAGCGCCGCGCGCGGCGGGATCCTCTCACTGACCCTCCAGAGCCAGCATGAGGGCGGCCGTGCCGTACGACACCGAGCCGCCGGCGGCGGCGGAGCGCTGGACGCGCAGCACGATCTCGCCGTCGGCCCCGGGCTGGATGCCGGTCCAGCGGGCCACGTACCCCTTCACGGTGTTGTCGCCCGTGGAGAATCGGATCGCGTCCGCGGAGCCGGGCGGGTCGGCAATCGTCCCCGTCGATGAGGCGTTGGCGAACCCGGCCGCGCCTTGGAGACTCCAGGTGGTGAACCGGGTGGGATAGTCCCCTGCCACGCCGCCCCTGTTCGCGGTGGCCGCCAGTGTGTAGGTGCGGGCAGGGTCCAGTCCCGTGAACCTGTGGGTGATCCAGTCGTTGACGTTGTCGAACTGGTAGTTGCCCGCGACGTTGACGATGCCCCCGAAGATCTCCGCCGCGTCCCCTGCGGTGGGGGTGACGCCGTGGTTGCCCGCGGGCGAGGCCAGCACCGAGTTCGAGGCGGTGATCATCTGGACACCCGTGGTGATCGCGGTGTCGCCGTAGTCGGTCAGTGCGACCGTGGAGCCTCCGAGGACCTGCGCCGTCGTCAGCTGCACCACGCTTCCCGTCGATGCGCCACCCGTGCTGTTCGTGTCGACGTAGGCCGTCCATCCCGGAGGTGGTGGTGGTGGTGGCGGTGGTGCGGCGATGGTGGCGGCGGCGGGTGTGGAGGCGGCGCTCGTGTTGCCCGCCGCATCGAACGCCACGACCCGGTAGAACCACGTCCCCACCGGACGGCCCGCATCCGCGTAAGAGGTCCCCGCCACCTCAGCGACCCTGTTGCCCGCCGTCGCCGTGAAC
>Ga0160457_1000068_pt1 | contig 166662 bp, 144 predicted proteins | sample HID1972M_E6MG_FD_108242 | JGI IMG/M metagenome (GOLD analysis project Ga0160457, IMG submission 108242) | Enriched pill bug-associated microbial communities from UW Madison campus, WI, USA - HID1972M_E6 MG | ecosystem: Host-associated > Arthropoda: Insects > Digestive system > Unclassified ...
AACAGACGCCTGCACGGCTCTCTTGGGATGATGACCCCAGTGGAGTTCGAACAAGCCCACTACGCGACCCTCAACCGAGAGCCGCAACCCGCATAGGAGCGGCGGAGAACCTGGGGCGCTTCAGTTCGTCGAGTGGGATCTCGACTATGAGGACGAGGTCTTGGGCTTTGCTGTCGCGGTGGATGACCAGGAGTCGACGGATCCCGGGACGGTCGTCAACGAGCCGGGGCCTTCGACGTGGCTGGAGCTCGAGGATGGCGTGCACTGGTTGCACATTCGTGCGGTGCTGCCAGGGGATGTGGGTGGACCGGTTGCGCACGTGCGTATCGGGGTGGACACGGTGCCGCCGGAGATTGCGGAACTGCGCAGTCTGACCCACCCTGTCGAGGTCGTCTCTACGGATCCGGACGTGACGGTGGAGTGGGACGAACCTGTGGACCTGTCTGGTGTGGTGGGTTACGAGGCGTGGCTGTCACCGGAGGAGTTCTTCGACCCGGACGCCACTGAGGACGTGCCTGAGTCCACGAGCCTGCCCATTGTTGAGTTCACGGTTCCTGAGGACGGGACCTGGTACGTGCATGTCCGTGCGCAGGACGCTGCGGGACTGTGGGGGCCGCACGTGAGCTACCCGCTCGCCGTGGATACCGCTCCGCCGGGTGCGCCTGCTGTGGTGGGAAGCCATGTTGATGCGGTGGCCACGAGCCAGCGGTACGTGGTGATGGACTTCGTCGAGGCGGAGGGTGACAACGTCGATCGGTGGGCGGCGTTGGTGGACGACGAGCCGACCACGGTGCCAGATGTCTCGTTGGCGCGCTCTGAGGCACGCATCGCTGCGACCGTGGAGCCTGGGGATTCCTGGTTGCACGTCCGGGGCCGTGACTCGCTGGGACGGTGGGGGCCGGTAACCCACACCAAGCTCGTCGTCACCGACGACCCGGTGGTGGTCGACGTGGCCTCTGGGCAGTCGTTCTGGTCGGTGCAGGACGTCGACCTCGTCTGCCCAGCGGCACAGGACCTCACTCTCGTTGCAGTCGCGTCTGACTCGTCGACAGCCGTGATCGGAGCGCTGGACGACGTGAGCACAGGACGCTGCGTCGTGGAGTGGGACGTCACCGAGACCGATGACGACGAAAGGGTGTGGCCCGACGGCGACTACGAGTTGTTCGTCGTGGACGACACAGATTTCGAAGTGTCCGAGAGGGTAGCCGTCTCGGTGCAGGTCGACCTGACGGTCAGCGAGCGGCTGCTCGCTGATTACGGTGCCGGCCGGGTGGGATCCGAGGATCTCGCGTCCATGCTGTTGCAGACGATGTCCGACCCTCTGGCTGTGCCAGAACGCTACCGCGCTGGCGCCGAGCCGGACGTGCCCCCAGCGTGGACCTCGTCAAGGCGTTGATGGCCGAAGGGGGCGTCTCTGAGGACATGGCTGAGCGCCTCACGCCAACTGAAGACTCCCCGCAGAGCCGCAGATCCCAGGCCGCGCCCATCAGCTCATGCGATAACGAGGTTAGCTTTGACGGCGCGACCTTCGACTGCAAGGTTCAGACCGACAACTTCGTCGTCCACTTCGACTCCGCTCACGTCGGCACCATGGCGGGAAACGACTCGGAGTTTGTCACCATGATCGTCGAGTCACTTGAACGCGCGCGCGAGGTCTTCGACGAGGACGGGTTCCGCATCCCTGGACGGTTGAGTGTCTTCCTGTCTCCCCGGATGCCGTCGAACACCGGGCTCGCGCTCCCGAGCATGCCGGTGCATTTCGGTTTGTGGCGCACACCACCGGTGATCATCATGAGCTCAGACTACGAAGCAGTGGAGGAGTACCTGCCGCACCACGAGTTGTTCCACCAGGTGCAGTACCGGTACATCTCTGCCGAACGCGTCGCGCTGCCTGTCAACAACCCGTACTGGTGGATGGAAGCCACCGCAGAATGGGCCGCCCACCGAGTTCAGGAAATGCGAGACGACTTCGACCACACAGAGCAGTACGCAAGTTGGTTGCGCGCTTTCCTTGATGGACCGCACCTGCCCTTCAGTCGAGGCGCACTCCTCCCATCGGGGGGTTCTGAGTACGGGGCCTTTGTCATCCCGAAGTTCTTGGAGGAGATCTATGATGGCGCCGATGCGGTGGAGTTCAGTTGGCGCAAGGTCGAGGGTTGGCCCTTTGGAACGTCGCCAGCGGGTGCGGTACGTTCGACCGTCGAATACTACGGGGACTCCTACTCTGACGTGATCCATCTTTTCCGAGAATGGACATATGTTCTCGGACGCGCTCAAGGAAAGACGGTTGGATTTGCCCACGATGACGCGCAGTTGCCGGGATTCTGGCGCGATTGGGTCGCTCAAGATTACCGACCGCCACACCAGTCCGTGGTGCTGAACTCCGATGCACGAACCGCCTCTGGTGTTGCCCAGTTGGCTCCGAGCGGCGCCGCGTACCTCGAGATCTCGGGAGACGCGGAACTCACGGGGGACGTGGAGATCCAGGTCACTGGACCGTCGACGGTGACCAAGTACTCGGTGGTCGAAGGAGTTGACGAGTTTCCTCACCAGTGTCCCGACATGCCCGTACTGTACTCCGAGCCTTCAGATTCGACATTGCTGAGTGATTCTCCGGACGTCCTCACTGTTCCGATCGGCGGACAGCATTGCGGCAAGGCCGTGTTGGTGATCACCAATACACTGCCGCTACCCAAGACGGACTTCGCCTGGACTCCGTACCCGGAGCTAGAGTTTGAGTGGTCTTTGACCTACCGCCCGCACGGAGCGGTGGTAGAGAGCGCGCCGCTCAGCGTCGGCATCCACTCCCACGGGGGCCTTGGCTACAGGGGCGTCGGGATGTATCACGACGACATCACACCCCAGCCGTACCTGTACGAAGGCTGGGGTGTCTCCGACGGCGATGCCCACGGCGGTGTGTTCGGCGCGCTGCACTCCAGCAAGAACGGTGACCTCGAGCCGGTGGAGATCACCTTCACCGATAACGAGGCGGAGGTCGTCACGGCCACCGGTGACCTCCAGGTGACCCATCGGGTCCGCCCATCGGGGCAAGACGATCTGTATGCGATCGATGTCATGGTGGAACGCACAGGAGCGCCGTCCACGAACTCCGTCACCTACCGGCGCACCATGGACTGGAGCTTCGGTGCGTTCACCTATCTGACCTGGGAACTAGCCCCGGGAGGTGACGACAGCCGAGTGGCGCTGCTCACCGACGCGTACTCGAATGGTGATCCGTGGTCTCCGGCGGGGACATACCAGTGGCCGGGGTATGTCGACCGTGTGGGCCCCTGGGTGCTGGGGGCAACGATCGATCTCCACCTCGGTGCCGTGGCGGCCAACTCACCGGTGACGTTCACCCTCTACTACGGCATCAGCGCCGACACGGACGACGCCCGATCCGCCCTGGCCGGGGTGGGTGCTGACGTGATCAGCCTGCATGAGTCCAGCTCTCCGAGCAACGAGACCGTCGGGGTGTTCGGCTACCGAGCCAACCCGGCTCCAGCACCATGAGAAGCACGATGTTCCGCACGCTCATGGTGGGCGCGGCGGCGCTGGTGTTGCTGAGCGGCTGCTTCGTGTTCGACTCGAGGCCTCCCCATGCCAAGGTGATCAACAGCACCGAGGAGCCGGTGGCGGTGCACGTGCTCGGGAGTGGGCGGGTGTTGGCGTTCCCCGGAGTGGACACCTACTGGCTGCGCGACGAGGAGTGCTTGGGGGACTCCGTGGTGGTCGCTGGTGGGGACGGTGAGGTGCTGGCGGGGTTTGACGGGACGGTCTGCCCGAAGACGACGGTGCGGCGGTTCTCTGACGGGCGGGTCAGCGTCTCCGACGACGGCAGTTCGCGTGAGCCGCTGAGTGATCCGCCTGCGGTGTGGCCGCAGGTGATCAACTCGTTCGAGAGGATGCAGGTGCTGTATATCACGGGGTGGGATCTCGTGGGGCGTGGGGGTGAGTGCCGAGGTGATGGTCTTGTTGTCGCTGACGCTTCGGGTTTGGTTAATGGCCTCTTTTCCGGTGCAGTGTGTGCCGGTACGGTGGTGCGGATTCTCGAGGATGGTCAGATCGAGGTCACGGACGACGGCGTGCTGCGCGCGCCGTCGCCGGACCCGCCACGCGCCTGGCCGCCGTCCGGTGATGAATCGTGACGAGATCTTGCGACGCACCGGTGTCCGGTTCGACGGTCCGAGCCGACGCGGCTCAGACGCCATGAGAGGCTCGATCCTCCGTGCAGTCATGGTGGGCACGGCGATGCTGATGTTGCTGAGCGGCTGCTTCGTGTACGACGCGAAGCCCGCACGCACCAAGGTGATCAACGATACCGAGGAGCCGGTGGCGGTGCACTTGCTCGGAAGCGGGCGGGTTCTGGTGTCCGCCGGTCGAGACACGCGCACATTGAGGGATGAGGAGTGCCTGGGGCATTCCGTGGTGGTCAGCGGTGCCGACGGTGAGGTGCTGGCGGGGTTCGAGGGGGCGGTCTGCCCGAACACGACAGTGCGGCTGCTTGCTGATAGGCAGGTCGGCGTCTCCGATGGGGGCCGTCTGCGTGAACCGGTGAGCGATCCGACTCCGGTGTGGCCGCAGGTGATCAGCTCGTTCGACAGGATGCAGGAGTTGTACGTCACGGGATGGAATCTGGTGGGGCAGGGGGAGTGCCGAGGCGATGGTCTGGTCGTTGCTGATGCCTCGGGTCTGGTCAGGGAGTTGTATCCCGGGGCAGTGTGTCCGGGGACGGCGGTGCGGATCCTCGAGGACGGTCAGATCGAGGTCACGGACGACGGTGCCCTGCGCACACCGTCGCCGGACCATCCACGAACCTGGCCGCCGTCGGCCGACGACACGTGAGAAAGGCCTACCACTGAGCGCCCCGCCCTCCCCGAGCGAGGTCAGGCCCCCTTGGGGTGCCAGACCGTCTTGGTCTCGGTGAACGCGAGGATGCGGCGCGGGCCGTCGGGGAGCTGTGCCCAGTCCGGCTCGGCGTCCCCGAGCGGGGGGCGCACGACGCGCTTGACGCTGCCCGCCGCCTCGGCCTCGAGGGCACCCCACTCGACGCCGTCGGCGCCGATAGCGCCCGTGAGGTCGATCGCGTTGACGTCCTGGTGCGTCGCGAGGGGGGGCGCGAGCTCCGCGGTGCGGCCCGTGAGGATGTTGACGACACCGCTGGGCACGTCCGAGGTCGCGAGGACCTCCGAGAGCGTGATGGCGGGCAGGGGGCGCTTCTCGCTCGCCACGACGACGGCAGCGTTGCCCGTGACGAGCACAGGGGCGAGGAGGCTCGCGAGCCCGAGCAGCGAGGACGACTGCGGGGCGAGGACGACGACGACGCCCGTGGGCTCGGGCACCGAGAGGTTGAAGTACGGGCCTGCCACGGGGTTGGCGCTGCCGGCGACCTGGGCCACCTTGTCGGTCCAGCCCGCGTACCAGACCCAGCGGTCGATCGCGGCGTCGACGGCGGCCTCGGCGGCCTTGGACTTGAGCCCCTCGCCCGCGGTGACCTCTTCGACGAACTGCGAGCGCCGGCTCTCGAGCAGCTCCGCCACGCGGTAGAGGACCTGGCCACGGTTGTAGGCGGTCGCACCCGCCCAGCCCGGCTGCGCCCTGCGTGCGGCGCGCACCGCGTCGCGGGCGTCCTTGCGGGAGGCCAGGGCGGCATTGGCCGCGAACGACCCGCCGTCGGCCACCACCTCGTACGTGCGGCCCGACTCGCTGCGGGGGAACGCCCCGCCGATGAAGAGCTTGTACGTCTTGCGGACGTCGAGGCGGGCGCTCACGGGGCGCTCCCTTCCTGCAGGTAGGAGGCGAGGCCGTGGCGGCCACCCTCGCGGCCGTAGCCGGACTCCTTGTACCCGCCGAACGGGCTGGCCGGGTCGAAGCGGTTGAAAGTGTTGGCCCAGACGACGCCGGCGCGGAGCTGGTCCGCCAGCCACAGGATGCGCGAGCCCTTCTCCGTCCAGATGCCGGCCGAGAGGCCGTAGGGGGTGTTGTTCGCCTTCGAGACCGCTTCCGCGGGGGTGCGGAAGGTCAGGACCGAGAGCACGGGACCGAAGATCTCCTCGCGCGCGATGCGGTGGGAGGGGGAGACGTCGGTGAAGACGGTCGGGGCGAACCAGTAACCGCGTTCGGGGAGCTCGCACGGGGCCGTCCAGCGGGTCGCACCCTCGTCCTCGCCCGACTGGGAGAGGGTCGTGATGCGCTCGAGCTGCTGGGCCGAGTTGATGGCGCCGACGTCCGTGTTCTTGTCGAGCGGATCACCGACGCGCAGCGTGCCGAGGCGGCGCTTGAGGCGGTCGACGAGGTCCTCCGCGATCGACTCCTGGACCAGGAGGCGCGAGCCCGCGCAGCACACCTGGCCCTGGTTGAAGAAGATGCCGTTGACGATGCCCTCGACGGCCTGGTCGAGGGGTGCGTCGTCGAACACGATGTTGGCGGCCTTGCCGCCGAGCTCGAGGGTCAGGGCCTTGCGCGAGCCGGCGACCTCCTGGGCGATGCGCTTGCCGACGGGCGTGGAGCCCGTGAACGCGATCTTGTCGATGCCCGGGTGGTTGACGAGGAGCGAACCCGTCTCGCGCCCGCCCGTGAGGATGTTGACGACGCCAGGGGGCAGCTCGGCCTGGCGGAGCAGGTCCGCGAAGAGCAGCGCCGTGAGCGGGGTCGTGTCGGCGGGCTTGAGGACCACCGTGTTGCCCGTGGCGAGCGCCGGGGCGATCTTCCACGCGAGCATGAGCAGCGGGAAGTTCCACGGGATGACCTGGGCGGCGACGCCGTGTGGCCGCGGGTTGGCGCCGAAGCCGGCGTGGTCGAGCTTGTCCGCCCAGCCCGCGTAGTAGAAGAAGTGCGCGGCGGCCGTGGGGACGTCGACGTCGCGCGACTCGCGGATCGGCTTGCCGTTGTCGAGGGTCTCGAGGACGGCGAACTCCCGCGCGCGCTCGGCGAGCAAGCGGGCGATCCGGTAGAGGTACTTGGCGCGCTCGGCGCCCGGCATCGGGCCCCAGACCTTCTCCTGGGCGCGGCGGGCGGCCGCGACGGCGCGGTCGACGTCCTTCTCGCCCGCCTCCGCGATGTCCGCGAGGACCTCTTCGGTGGCGGGGTTGACGGTCTTGAACGTGGCGCCGTCGGCGGGCTCGGTGAACTTGCCGTCGATGAACAGCCCGTAGGAGGAGGCGATGTCGACGACGGCGCGGGACTCGGGGGCCGGGGCGTACTCGAAGTTGCTCATGGGTCCTGTCTTAGCTGACTGTGACGTAGTCGGGGCCCGAGTAGTGGCCGGTGCGCAGCTTCTGGCGCTGCATGAGCACGTCGTTGAGGAGTGAGGAGGCGCCGAAGCGGAACCAGTCGGGGTCGAGCCAGTCCTCGCCGAGGGTCTCGTTGACGGCGACGAGGTACTTGATCGCGTCCTTCGAGGTCGCGATGCCGCCGGCGGGCTTGACGCCGATCTGGGTGCCCGTCTGGTCGCGGAAGTCGCGGACCGCCTCGAGCATGATGATCGTGACGGGCAGTGTTGCGGCGGGCTGGACCTTGCCCGTGCTCGTCTTGATGAAGTCCGCGCCCGCGAGCATCGCGAGCCAGCTCGCACGGCGCACGTTGTCATAGGTGGCGAGCTCGCCCGTCTCGAGGATGACCTTGAGGTGGGCCGCGTGGCCGTCGGCGTGGCACGCCTCGCGCACGGCGAGGATGTCCTCGAAGACCTTCGAGTACTGGCCGGAGAGGAACGCGCCGCGGTCGATCACCATGTCGATCTCGTCCGCACCCTGGGCGACGGCGTCGGCGGTGTCCGCGAGGCGCACTGCTCTCGACGCTCTGCCGGAGGGGAACGCCGTCGCCACTGCGGCCACGTTCACCTTGGTGCCCTTGAGGGCTTCCTTCGCGATGTGCACGAGGTCGCCGTAGACGCACACCGCCGCGGGGCGGGGGCAGGTCGGGTCCTGCGGGTCGGGGGTGCGCGCCTTCGCGGCGAGCGTCTGCACCTTGCCGGGGGTGTCGGCGCCTTCGAGGGTGGTCAGGTCGATCATCGACACGATCGTGTCGAGCGCCCATTCCTTCGCCGTCGTCTTGATGGAGCGTGTCCCCAGCATCGCGGCGCGTCCGTCCGCGCCGACCTTGTCGATGCCCGGCTGGCCGTGCAGGTAGCGGGCCAGGTTCGCGTCGGTGAGATCCGTGGTGCCGACGACGTCGTGGGCTCTCGTCAGGATCTGCGCGGTGCCCGCCGCGGGGGTCGTGCCGTCCGAGCCGGGGGAGGAGGCACTTGTGGTGCGCGTCCCCGGCGATGCGCTCGCAGTCATCTAGCCATCGTAGTCCGGTGACGCGGCACGCGTCCGGGGAGGCGAGAGGGCCGCCCGGTCAGCTCAGCGGGTCCTCCACGAGCCGCGTGCGCGCCGTGTGGACCGTGAGCGCTGGGCCGGTGGTCGTGGTGGAGACGGTGCCGTCGATCTCGAGCCACTCCTCCAGTGCGCTGCGCCTGTAGTACCCACTCCACTCCGTGGTGAGCACTGGCGTGGCGGGGCCTGCGGCCGTGTACCGGTGCGCGACGGTGTGGTCCGGCCACGGTTGGCCAGGGTCGTCGGTGATGATCGGCGCGGAGCCGTCGCCGAAGTCCCACGAGAAGCTCGTGGGAAGAACCCCGACCTGGAACGGGATCCCGAGGAGCTCGATCGCGAACCCTTGGTCCGACGCGTCTGAGTAGGCGATGGTGTCGAGGCCCGCGAGGACCCACCCGTTGGGCGGCTGCAGCTCCAGCGAGGCAGGTGCCACGGGAAGGCGTCGGATGTCGACGACCGAGATCGGGAAGTCAGCGTCTCCCGGACAGGTGTATCCCGCCTCGAGGATCCACGGTCCCGGGTCATCGGTCGCCGGATCGCCGTCGACATCACGGATGCGCGACCATCGCGGTTCGACCCACACGTCTGCGGTGCACTGCGGGTTCGGGTTCTGGACCACGCCGCCGACGCAGTCGATCAGAACCCGGGTCTCGTCCGCCAGGTAGCAGTCGGCGGTGTACCAGTACTCGCGCGGGTTGTGGCCGAACGAGTAAGAGATGAACTCGACCCTCTCGAGGCGAGCGATGAAGTCGGTGCCGTGGCCCGACCAGTCGTCATCTTCAGCGGACGCAGGCAATGGCGGAGTACCGGTGCCTGCGAAGAGTAGAAGGGCCACGGCCGACGACGATACGAACCCCATTGCCGTTCCTCAGTCATTCCCCGTGCTTGTCGGCACGAATGCCGAGAACGGTCCAGATGTTCTCGTGCCAGAGAACTGCGAAGAGCAAGGTGAACTCGCCGCCACTCACATGGCCTATCTCATCGCCTGCCGAGTCGTACCTGATGCCCGGCTTCTGCCTCGCTTTGAGCTGCAGCTCGTGGACTGATGAGCCCGGGCGAATCGAGTGGGTCGGTTCGCCTAGCCACTCAGGGTCTGCGCCAACGCGGTACTCACCCCTCGCATGGATTGCGCTGGCTTCATCGATGACGGAACGGCAGAACGTGCACGAGTCGTCTGACATCTCTTCCGCAGGTGAGGTGTTGCCTGTCTCGTACGCGAAGGTCACGAGATCCATGAAGTAGTGCGCCGCCGCGATCGCGCCGTCCCTGTCGCCCTCCTTCATCGCCTCAGGCTGCTCCGGGATCTGATCCGGCGGGCGGATGACGTCGCCCGTGTCTGAAGGTGACGGCGACGGCTCCGGCGTGGGACTCGGCGACGGGCTCGGGCTGGGCGACGGCGTGGGGCTCTGCGTGGTGGGGCTCGGCGTCGGCGTCGGGGTGGGCTCCGGGCGCGAGCAGCCGACGAGGGCGACCGCGGCGATGACGGCGCAGGCGGCGGCTCGGAGTGCGGCGTGAGGCAGACGACTGCCTGAGCCGGCGTGACGGAGGTGCCCCTGCTGTGCGTCGAGCATGCAGGGCAACTTACCGAGTCAGTGTCCGTTTCGCACCGGGGTGTCCGAATCTGTGGACAACTCGGCGCGGGTCAGCGCAGCGGCAGCACGAGTCGGGTGCGGTTGAGGGCAGGGTCGCCGTCGGGCGTCGGCTCGGTGACGTACTCCTCGAGGTAGTCACCTCGGACGGCGAGGTCGCGTCCGGCGCGGTACTCCTCGACCTCTGCCCACGCCTTGGGCAGCCCGTCGTAGCCGCCCTGGTACTCCGCGGTGATGGCGGGACCAGCGGGGATCTCGACCACCTCGACCCCGCCGTCGAGCGGGCCGGGTGCCGCGCCCGTGACGGGGAAGCCCGCCGCGATGTCGATCGTGTCGGTGGGCATGCCGTGATACCAGCCGAAGGCTGGTCCCGCCGGTGTGGCTCCCGCGGCGCCGAGCGCGGCGAAGATCTGGGTGAAGGCCGTGTCGTAGAACTCGGTCAGCTCGGCCATCGGCACGGTGCGACGCAAGACGGCGACAAGACGCGCAGTTTCGTCGCTGATGGCGATGTTCACGGGTACTCCGATCGTCGTGGTGTCCGGGCGAGCGCTCCCCATCATCCTTGCAGCGCAGGGTGAGCGCGCACGTCGAAGTCGCGGCTCGGCAAGAAGGTTCAGCGCTCAGAAGGGAGGTGGTCCGGGGTCGTGGTCGCACTCAGGTGGTTCGGTGGGCGGGTCGGGCGCGTACTGCTCGAGGAGCTGTTGTCGCATGACGTGGATGTGATCGGTGTTCCCGGCGCTGCGGAGGGGCGGGCCGGCCTGGTGGTCGTAGACGTGCCCGGTGGGGGTGGTCCAGCGGAACCGGCCCGGTGTCAGCTGCTTGAGCTTGAAGTTGGCGTGGGTCTTGAGCTGGTGGCAGCCCTTGGACAGCGGGCCGAGGTTGCCCGCGGAGGTCGAGCCACCGGGGGCGGAGTTCGTGTGGAAGGCGATGGTGTGGTCGAGCTCGCTCTTCCACGCCGAGGCGTTGCAGCCGGGACGCACGCACGTGCGGTCCCGGTGTCGCACGTGCTCGGCGAGGTCGGCCGGCGGCGTGTAGCGGGTGCGGCCCACGTCGAGGACCGTGCCGGAGGCGGGGTCGGTGACCAGGCGACGCCAGGTGCCGCCCTTGGCCAGGGCGCGGGCGGTCTCGGGGTCGATGACGCCGTACTCATCGAGGTACCCAGGCTCGTCGTCGGTGCCGATGAGCGTGGACAGGGGGACGAGCACGCGCAGGTCCACGCGAACCGCGGTACGGCACACCGAGCCCGGGCCGCGCGGGAGGTTCGTGTTGGGGTCGGTGCAGCGTGAGTCGTGCAGGACGCGCTGGGCGAGCAGGTCGGCGCGGAGCTGATCCAGGGTGCGCGAGTCACCGGCGCGCCGGGCGGCGCGTGCCGCGGAGTCGATCGCCTCGTACGTCGCCTGGACGTCCACGGCGCGGGCGCGATACCAGAGGCCGGCCATGCCGTCGGGCAGGGCCCTGGGCGTGGAGACGCACCGCTTGGCCCGGGCGCGCTCGCTGCGGGCCGCCGCCTCCGCGGGGTCGAGCTCCACGATCGCCGACCGCACGTCGTTCCCGAGCTGGGTGGCGGTGCGGCGGGGAGCGCGGGGCAGCACGAGGTCTTGGGCGCCCACGGCGAGCATGGGCGGCACCTCCTCCAGGGCGCCCGCGATGGCGCGCGCCTTGCCCGGGTCGATGCGCCCCTCGCGGAGCGCCTCGCCCGTGGCGGCGAGCGCGCCGTCGTACTCGCACCCTTCACGGACCAGCTTCTGGCCCGCCTGCGAGGTCCAGCCCAGCCGAAGCGCGATCTCGTCCCCGGCGACCCGCTCCGGGGTCAGCGACGTCGACATCGCCTCGGCGACGCTCGGCTGCATCGACTCGCGCCGAGCGAGCTCCCCGGCACTGGAGGCAGCCAGGAAGTGCGCCCACGAGGCCATGCGCTGCGCGGCAGCGGTGAACTCCACGAGATCGAAGTCGTTCAGCTCCGCCAACCCGTCACCGTCGCTGCCAGCAGCCATCGCGGCAAGCTTCGCGGCGAGCTCCGCGCCCGGAGCGGCACCCTGCCACGACTGGACCGCGCGTCCAGCGCCAGGCAGCGCAGCGCCGTCGGAGGTGCGTCGCTCCGCACCGCCGTCGTCGTCGGAAACCGCCTCGAACTGGGACATACCGACACCGTAGACCGACCTTCTGACACTCCCGCGCCATCGACCTCGGGCGCGGGGTGAGCACATCACTTCGACTCTTCGATCTCGTCGAGACTCAGCTCGAGAATGGTCCAGTCGCCATCGCGCCACTGCAGGAGCACCTCGACGTCGTACGCGTTGGGTTTGTGGTGTGCTCGATCTCCCGCAGCGTCTGAAGGGTCTTCTGCATCTAGAGCCCGTCGAGTTGAAGGCCGCTCGCCTCGGCCAGAAGGTCCGCGCGGCCGCCACAGGTACTCGTATGCGGCGGCGGCCCCCGACTCGTCGCCAACTGACAGGCTCGCCGGCCGTTGGGGCGTCTGCATCCTCAGGGTGATCGGCACCTGCAGTTCGGGGCTCTCGTGAGCGGAGGGCGCGGGATCGGGGGAAGCCAGGGGAGGGGTGTGGCTCTGCGTTGCCTCCGCGGACGTGTCGTGGGCCCTGCTCGACACCGGCACCGGTGCCCCAGCGGGCGGCGCACACCCGCCTAGCAGCGCGCATGAGTCGAGGGCGAGCGCCGCGCCCGGGAGGGCCCACCCGGCGGCCCTGGGCAGGGAACGGTGGCCACGATCGCGGCCCGCGAGATTCGAGGTCGTCATGCTGGCGACCGTAGTGCCCTCGAACGCGCACCGCCTCGACCCGCCAGAACCTGTGGAAAAGCCTGTGGGCAACGCGTAGCGGGCCCCGCGCTACAGCCCCAGCGCCTCCCGCAGCTCGTCCTTGAGCACCTCGAGCCGCCGGCGTGCCTCGACCCGCGCCGTGGCGACGTCCTCGTCGGGCGCGTCCGGATCCACGGGCTGGATCACCTCGAGGTAGCACTTGACCTTGGGCTCGGTCCCGGACGGCCGGATGATCACGCGTGTGCCGTCCGCCGCGACGAGCCGCAGCCCCTCGGTGGGCGGCAGGCCGAACCGCTCCTCGTCCGTCCCGAGCACGAGGTCGACGGCCTCCACGACGGGCGAACCCACGAGCGACGACGGCGGCGCCTCCAGCACGCGAGTCACGGTCGCCCCGATGAGCGACAGGTCCGCGAACCGCGCCGAGAGCTGGTCCGTGAGGTACAGCCCGTGGCGCCGCGCGAGGTCGTCGAGCGCCCCCACGAGCGTCCCACCCGACGCCTTGACGCGGTTCGCGAGCTGCGCCGCGACGACGGCGGCGCTGATCCCGTCCTTGTCCCGCACGAACTCGGGTGCCACGCAGTACCCGATCGCCTCTTCGTACCCGAACACGATCCCGGGCACGCGCGCGATCCACTTGAAGCCCGTGAGCGTCTGCGCGTGCACGAGGCCCGCGGAGGCCGCGATCCGCCCGAGCAGCCGGGAGGACACGATCGACGAGGCAAGGACGGCCGACGACGGCGCACCACCCGCCGTCGTGCGCCCCGCGACCTCTGCCCCCAGCAGCGCGCCGACCTCGTCGCCGTGCAGCATGCGCCAGTCGCCGAGTCGCGGGTCGAGCACGGCGAGCGCGCACCGGTCGGCATCGGGGTCGTTCGCGATCACGAGATCGGCCCCGACCTCCCGGGCGAGCGTGAGCGCGAGGTCGATCGCCCCGGGCTCCTCCGGGTTCGGGAACGACACGGTGGGGAAGTCGGGGTCCGGCTCGGCCTGCTCCGGCACGACGTGCAGGTCGGCGAACCCGGCCCGCCGCAGCGCCTCGGCGACGACGGCGCCGCCGACCCCGTGCAACGGCGTCAGGACGATGCGCAGCTCCCGCGTCCCGCCGTCGGACAGCCCTGCCACACCCGTGAGGTACTCCTCGAGGATCTCCTCACCGAGCACGGTCCAGCCCGACTCGGCCCGCGGCACGTCCGCGACGGCCCGCACGGCGGCGATGGCCCGCGCGATCTCGACGTCGTACGGCGGCACGATCTGCACCCCGCGCCCCGCGTCCTCGACGACACCGCCGCCCAGGTACACCTTGTACCCGTTGTCCCGCGGCGGGTTGTGCGAGGCCGTGACCATGACGCCGGCGTCGGCCTCGAGGTGACGCACCGCGAACGCGAGCACGGGTGTGGGCAGGGGAGCGGGCAGCAGGAGCGCCTCGACGCCCGCCGCGGTCGCGACGGCCGCGGTGTCCCGCGCGAAGACCTCGGAGTTGTGCCGGGCGTCGAACCCGATCACGAGCCGCGGCACCCGGCCCGACGGCACGGCGTCGAGCAGGTAGTCGACGAGGCCCTTCGCGGCGCGGACGACGACGGCCCGGTTCATGCGGTTGGGCCCCCCGCCGAGCGCGCCGCGCAGCCCCGCGGTGCCGAACTGCAGCATCCCCGTGAAGCGGTCCTCGAGCGCGGACCAGTCCGCCGCGTCGAGCAGGCCGCGCAGCTCGGCGGCGGTCGCCTCGTCGGGATCGTCGTCGATCCACTCGCGCGCGACGTCGGCGAGCTCGCGGATCTCGTCCTCGGTCAGCACATCAGATCCGATGCACGATCTCGGCGAGCAGCGAGCTGATCCGCGGCCCCGCCGCCTGTCCGGCCTCGAGCACCTCCTCGTGGGAGAGCGCCGTCGCGCTGATCCCCGCCGCGAGGTTCGTCACGAGCGAGAGCCCGAGGATCCCGAGGCCCGCCTGGCGCGCCGCGATCGCCTCGAGCGTCGTCGACATGCCCACGAGGTCACCGCCGAGGATCCCGGCCATCCGCACCTCGGCCGGTGTCTCGTACTGCGGCCCCCGGAACTGCACGTAGACGCCCTCGTCGAGCGAGCCGTCGACCTCGCGCGCAAGCGAACGCAGGCGCGCGGAGTACAGGTCGGTGAGGTCCACGAACGTCGCGCCCTCGAGCGGCGAGGTCGCCGTGAGGTTGATGTGGTCGCTGATGAGCACGGGGGTGCCCGGCGCCCAGGGCCGCAGTCCCCCGCAACCGTTCGTGAGGACGACGACGGACACCCCGGCGGCCGCGGCCGTGCGCACCCCGTGCACCACGCGCCGCACCCCGCGCCCCTCGTAGAGGTGCGTGCGCGAGCCGAGGACGAGGGCGTGGCGCCCGTCGGGCAGGCGCAGGGACCGGGTCGTCGCGGAGTGGCCCGCGACGGCCGGGGCCGCGAAACCGGGGATCTCGTGCGACGGGATCTCGGCGACGGTCTCGCCCACGAGGTCCGCCGCGCCGCCCCAGCCGGAGCCGAGCACGAGGAGCACGTCGTGGCGTGCCACTCCCGTCGCGTCCGCGAGATAGTCCGCGGCGGCGCGGGCCACGCCGAAGGGGTCGACCGAGGGATCGTCGAGGTCAGGGGTGGCGACCGGAGTGCTCATGTGCCGAGGCTAGTACGCCGGACCGCCGGGGGCATGCCGGTGCGGATCCGGGCACAATGGGTGGGTGAGCCAGCCCAGCGAACGTGCCCCGAGCCGCATCGTCATCGTGGGCGGCGGCCCCGGTGGCTACGAGGCAGCGCTCGTGGCACGCCGGCGCGGGGCGGACGTCGTCGTCGTCGAACGCACGGGCCTGGGCGGCTCCGCCGTGCTGACCGACGTCGTGCCCTCCAAGACCCTCATCGCGACGGCGGAGTGGATGCGGATCGCCGACCGCGGTCCCGAGCTCGGCGTCCGGACCGCGGGGGACTCCGGCCCCGAGCCCGTGCGCACGAGCCTCGCCGTCGACCTCGGCGCGGTCAACGCCCGCGTACTCGCCCTCGCCGGCGCGCAGTCCGCGGACATCCGCACCCGGCTCGAGCGTGAGGGCGTGCGAGTCCTCGAGGGCGAGGCTCGCCTCGACGGGCCCTTGCGCGTGGTCGTCACGCCGGCCGACGGCGAGGGACGGGCCGACGGCGAGGAGACGCTCGATGCCGACGTCGTCCTCCTGTCCGTCGGTGCGCGACCCCGCCAGCTCGACACCGCCGTGCCCGACGGCGAACGCATCCTGCGCTGGGACCAGCTCTACGCGCTCACCGAGCTCCCCTCGCGGCTCATCGTCGTGGGCTCCGGTGTCACGGGCGCCGAGTTCGCGGGGGCGTACCACGCGCTCGGCTGCGACGTCGTCCTCGTCTCCTCGCGCGATCAGGTGCTGCCCGGCGAGGACCCCGACGCCGCCAAGGTCGTCCAGGACGTCTTCACGACGCAAGGCATGACGGTGCTCTCGCGCTCGCGGGCCGCCGCGGCCCGGCGCACGGCGGACGGCGTCGAGGTCGAGCTCGCGGACGGGCGCGTCGTCGAGGGTTCGCACGTGCTCATGGCGGTGGGCTCAGTGCCGGCGACGGCGGGCCTCGGGCTCGAGGAGGCCGGCGTCCGCCTCTCGGAGTCCGGGCACATCGAGGTGGACCGCGTCTCGCGCACGAGCGCACGCGGGGTCTACGCGGCCGGGGACTGCACGGGGGTGCTCCCGCTCGCCTCGGTCGCGGCGACGCAGGGTCGCATCGCGATGGCGCACGCGCTCGGGGACGCCGTCGTCCCCCTCAAGCTCGAGACGATCGCCTCGACGGTGTTCACGCAGCCCGAGATCTCGACCGTGGGCCGGTCGCAGGCGTGGCTCGAGACCAACGGCGTGCGCTACGTCGCAGCGACCCTCGAGCTCGGCCGCAACCCCCGCGCCAAGATGCTCGGCATCCGTGACGGCTTCGTCAAGCTCTTCGCCCACGCGACGACGGGGGAGGTGCTCGGCGGCGTCGTCGTCGCCCCGCGGGCGAGCGAGCTCATCCACCCCGTCGCGCTCGCGATCACGCAGCGGCTCACCGTGGACGACCTCGCCGACGCCGCGACGATCTACCCCTCGTTGACGGGCTCGCTCGCCGAGGTTGCGCGCATGCTGCACTCCGACGGCGAGTCCTAGCCGGAGCTGTGCCCGGGCGGTGTAGCGCATCTCAGCGCGCACCCAGCAAGTACCGAGCATCCCGTCAGAGCCGTAGGGCCCAATGGTGCGCGAGACACACCTCGCCACTGCCCAGGGAGCCACCTATGGATGCCGTCCTGCTCGTCGTCGCCGACCTCGTCGCGATCTCCGTCCTCGCCTTCGGCGTCTACTTCCGGCGCTACCGGCGCCGTGACCTCGCCGTCGCCTACCTCGGGGTCAACGTCGGCGTGCTCGCCGTCGCGCTCGTCCTCGCGGCGAGCACGGTGGGCGCGGGCCTCGGGCTCGGCCTGTTCGGCGTCCTGTCGATCATCCGGCTGCGCTCGCGGGAGATCGACCAGCACGAGGTCGCGTACTACTTCGCGGCGCTCGCGCTCGGGCTCATCGCGGGGCTCGGTGCGGTCGACCCGCCTCTCGCCGCCGGGCTCATGGCGCTCGTCGTCGCCGTCCTCGCGATCGGGGACAGCCCGCGGCTGCTGCGCCGCTACAGGCAGCAGGTGCTCGTGCTCGACCGGGCGATCGCCGACGAGGCGGAGCTCGCCGCCCACGTCGCCGCCGTGCTCCGTGCCCGCGTCCACACCGTGAAGATCGAACGTCTCGACCTTGTCAACGACACGACCATCGTCGACGTGAGGTTCGAGATCCCCCGGCCGGGGATCGCGGCTCCGGCGATCGAGCGCATCGAGGCCGAGCGGGTCCCCGCGTGAGCGGCGTCCCGGAGGCGCTCGCCGCGCGCGGGGGAGTCGCCCTCGCGGAGCTCGTCGAACGTGCCGCGCTGCTGACCCGCGTGGACCGCAAGTACGTGGTGCCGACGGACCGCGCCGCCCGGCTCGTCGCCGACCTCCCGCCCGAGGTGCGTGTGCTCGAAATCGGTGGTGTGCGGCTCGCGCGCTACGAGTCCGTGTACTTCGACACCCCCGAGCTCGTGAGCTATCTCACGACGGCGCACCGCCGTCGGCGACGGTTCAAGATCCGCACCCGGACGTACCTCGACACCGGCGACACCTATCTCGAGGTCAAGACCCGGGGCGTGCGCGGACTCACCGTCAAGGAGCGACGGCCGTGCCCGGCTTCGGCGCGCTCCCGGCTTGCGGCCGCCGACGGCGAGTACGCGGCCCGGGTCCTCGTCGACGCTGCCGTGCCGCCCGTCGACACCGCCCGGCTCGCTCCGACCCTCGAGGTGACGTACCGCCGCGCGACGCTCCTGCTGCCGGGACCGGGAGGCGCCTCGGCCCGCGCCACGATCGACCTGGACCTGCGATGGGCAGTCCCTGGCTCGGCGTCGGACGGCATCGACGTTCCCGACCTCGCCGTCGTCGAGACGAAGTCCGCCGGGCACCCCGGTGAGCTCGACCGCCTGCTGTGGGCGCGCGGGTATCGGCCGGTGAGCGTCTCCAAGTACGGCACGGGACTCGCCGCGCTGCACCCCGGACTGCCCGCCAACCGTTGGCACCGCACGATCACCCGCGATGTCGGCCCCCGCCACCTCACCACCCACCACGCGCTCGACCGCGACCCTTGCCCGACCTTCTAGGAGCCCGACGTGACAACCCCCTGGTACCGCATCGCCGTCCCCGCCGCCCTCGCGCTCGCCCTCGCCGGCTGCTCGGCGGCGGACCCAGTCGCAGCCCCGGTCGTACCGAGCACGGCGACGTCCGCCGCGACATCGGGCTCCGCCATCACGGACACGACCAAGGGCGCGCACTCCGTCGACCTGTCCTGGGACGAGGCGAGCGTCGTCGACGTCGACCTCGACACGGGGACGACGACGGACGCCGGAGCCGTCGACATCACGGGGGAACTCGTGACCATCTCCGCTCCCGGCACCTACCGGTTGCGCGGTGAGCTCGCGGGCACGGTGCGTGTGTCGAGCGCGGCGGACGGCACCGTGCGACTCGTGCTCGACGGCGTCGACATCACGGGGACCTCGGGACCGGCCATCGACATCGACGAGGCCGACGAGGCCGCCGTCGTGCTCGCCGACGGCTCGGCCAACACGCTCGCCGACGCCGCGGGCGACGCCGCCGACACGGAGGCGAACGCCGCGCTCTACAGCCGCACGGACCTCACCATCGGCGGGACGGGCGCGCTCGAGGTCGACGGCCGCAGCAACGACGGCATCGGGAGCGTGGACGGCCTCGTGATCGAGGGCGGCACCATCACCGTCGACGCCGTCGACGACGGCATCCGTGGCAAGGACTACCTCGTGGTGCGCGGCGGCGAGATCACCGTGACCGCGGGGGACGACGGGCTCAAGGCGGACAACGAGGAGGCCACCGAGCTCGGGTCGATCGCGCTCGCGGGCGGCTCGACGACGATCACCGCGGGCGATGACGCCGTGCACGCCGAGGGGACCCTCACGGTGTCCGGCGGGACGCTCGACGTGATCGCGAGCGTCGAGGGGATCGAGGCCGCCGTCATCGACATCTCCGGTGGCGACCTGTCGATCGTCTCGAGCGACGACGCGGTGAACGTCTCGGACGGTTCCGACGGCGCTGGCGGCGGCATGCCCGGCGTGGGCGGATCGTCGGGGCTCCACCTGTCGATCTCCGGCGGCAGCCTCGTGGTCGACGCCGAGGGGGACGGCATCGACGTCAACGGCTCGGCGACGATGAGCGGGGGAACCGTCGTCGTGCACGGCCCGACGGGCAGCGGGAACGGGGCGCTCGACGTCGACGGCACCTTCACGATCTCCGGCGGGACGCTGCTCGCCGCGGGGAGCGCCGGGATGGCCGTCGCGCCGGACGCCGACTCGCCGCAGGGCTGGGTCGCCTTCGCGGTTGACGGCGCCGCGGGATCACAGGTCGAGGTCACCGACGCCGACGGCACCGTGCTCGGCGAGCTCACGTCGCGCAAGGCGTTCGCCTCGCTCGTGTTCTCCGCACCGGGCGTGACGACGGGGAGCGAGTACTCCCTCGACGGGGGCGGCGCGAGCGCCACGGCGACCGCGGGAGAGCTCGTGGGCGGCGGGTTCGGCGGTGGCCCGGGCAGCGGTGACGGCCCGGGCGGTGGCGGTGGCCGCGGCGATCGTGGCGGTGCGGGCGGGCCCGGCGGGCCCGGTGCCACCGACGGCACCGATGGCGAGCCGCCAGCGCGGCCCTAGCCGGGGTTCACAGCGCAGGGACGGCGCGGACCACGATCCCGAAGTGGTCCGAGCTCGTGTCCGCCATGACCTCGGCGCGATCGAACACTACGTGCTGGCCGAACACCCAGTCGATGCGCTCGACGGGGTCCCACGTCGAGAACGTGAGCGCCGTCGGGTCGCCGACGGTGTCGATCGCGGAGATCCACCCGGCACCCTCCATCGCGGCGATCTCGGGCCAGCCCGGGCGCGCGTTGAGGTCGCCGGCGAGGATCGACGGGCCCGTGGGCACGATGTCCGCGATCGCGGCGTCGAGCTGGGCGAGCCGCGTGGGCGTGTTCTCCTCCTTGTGCTGCAGGTGCATCGAGGAGACGCGCACGGGAGTGCCGTCGGCGAGGGTCACGGTGGCCGTGATGGCCGAGCGGCGCATGGGTCCGTCGCCGTATGGGAGCTGGGTCACGGCGACGTCTGTCAGCTCGTACCTCGACAGCAGCGCGTTGCCGAACTGCCGGTCCGCGGCGTGCCCGTACACGACGCCCATCTGCAGCCGGTGGGACAGCCACGTCGCGATGTCCGTGCCGGCGCCGAGCAGCCACCCGCGGGAGATCTCCTGCAGGGCGACGACGTCGGGGTCCTCGGCCTCGATCGCGCGCGCGAAGGCCTCGAGGTCCACGGCGACCTCGGGCGTGACGCCGTAGTGGACGTTCCAGTTGACCACCGTCAGCTCGGTGCCCGGGGTGCGCTCCTCGGTGAAGAGGAAGGGCATGGCCTGCCAGATGCCGAAGGCGGACACCACGACGACGGCCGTCGCAGGCATCGCGGCACCGGCGAGGCGCTGTTCGGGCGGCTCGCGGCCGGGCACGGCGGCGGCGAACGACGGTTGCCACACCCGGGAACCGAGCACGATCAGCAGCGTCGCCGCGACGATGACGAGGGCGTTGGGGAAGCCGAGCGGGATGTCGTAGTCGATCTGGTAGACGAGCAGCGGCACGATCGCGCCGAGGCCCACCCCGACGCCGAGGCCGGCGAGCGTGAATCGGCCCGTGGGCCTGGTCTTACGCCCGAGCACGGCCACGAGGAGCAGCGCCACGGCGGGGATGGTCGCGAGCAGGACGATGATGACGGGGACCGGGGACCAGCCGATGTGCTCGGGCAAGACGTAGGTGAGCCCGACGAGCACGGGCAGCACGGCGCCGAGCCGCAGCATCCGGGCCGAGAGCCCCGCGCGGCGGTTCAGCAAGCGCGTCGTTGCCCATGCGGTCAGCGCGATCAGCGCCGGGAGGGCGCCGGAGCTCGGGTGCAGCTCGGGCGTGACCTGCGACTGCGAGCCGAGGAACGCGGGGCTCGCGAGGGCGAAGACGCCGACGCCGAGCACGGGGCCGAGCACCCACAGCCCGCGCGGGCGCTCGAGGGCCTCGTCGTCGCGCAACCGCCACGCGGCCCGCACGGCCACGCCGACGAGGCCGACGGCGACCACCCAGCCGAGCGCGTCGGGGCGCCACACCGCGTTCCACGTGCCCGTCAGCCCGGAGACCGCGGCGAAGAGCCCCATGCCGAGCACGAGCCCGCTCGCCGTGTCGCGCGTCGCCGTGACCCGGTCACCCTCGTCCCTCGCGCGGTCGCCCCCGCCCGCCGCGGTGAGCACGACGGCGAGCAGGAGCACCGCGATCGCGACGGCGACCGTCGCGAGGCCGAGCACGTAGCGCGGCATCTCGGTGAGCGCCTGCAGCACGAGCCGGGCGACGGCGAGGGTGATGACGCCCGCGAGCACGGTGCGCCCGAGGGGACGCCTCGACGTGCCGGGCCGGGTCCCCAGCACGAGTGCCGCGACGACGACGCCCGGGAGCACGTAGGTCACGAGGGCCGCGATCGCCGCGGGGATGGCCCCCTCGCGGAGCTGCAGGTCGAGCAGCGCCCCGCTCGTCAGAAGCGCCTCTCCGGCGATGGCGAACAGGACGGCGAGGAGTGCGACGCGCGCGGTGCGCGGGCCAGGCGACGTCGTTGTCATACCTCCAGAACTTAGCGGGTCCAGAGGTACGTGTTGCCGTACGGGTTCGCGTTCGCCGGTGCGGGCACGAGATTGACGGCGTAGGAGCCGAATGAGACGAAGCGGCCGTCGTCGGACACCTGAGCCATGAGCGAGTTGCCGACCGCGACGGAGCCGCCCGTGTGGGTGCGCGAGACCATCGTGTTCCGCTTGGTCGCGCGCGACCAGACGAAGACGTCGGTCCCGTTCATCCCGTCGTTCGTGTCGGCCTGTGCGAGGTTCGTCGCGTTCGACTCGAAGGCGACGAACGAACCGTCCGCGCTGACGTAGGGGTAGAAGGACGCGGCATTGCCACCCGTGCCGTTCGCGGCCGCAGAGACGAGGGTCCGCCCGCCACCCTGCAGGTCGTGCAGGTAGATCTGACGGCTCGGGCCGTCCGACTCGCTGATGAAGGCCGAGTACACGACGTAGCGGCCGTTCGCGGAGATGGCCGGCGTGTGGCCGCCGAACTCGAAGCCCTTCGTGAGCCAGGTGTTCTTCTTCGAGGTGCGGTCCCACACGTACGCGTCGAAGTAGTTGTTGGTGTCGCTCGCGTCGATGCCCTTGGCGCCCGCGTGATAGGCGACGTAGCGCCCGTCGGCGGAGATGGAGGGCTGGTTCGACGAACCCTCGGGAATGCCGCCCCCGGCCGCCGCGGAGACGAGGCTCACGGTTCCGCCGCGGGCCCAGTGGTAGACGTTTTGCGAGAAGCTCACGCCGTCCTTCGAGGCGTAGTCGGTGAACGCGACGGCCCGGCCGCCGTTCGCGACCGCGGGGATCCCGCCCGAACCGTTCGTGTACTCGGCGACGAGCTCCGTCTTTCCGGTCGCGCGGCTCCACAGGTACACCCCGAACGCGGGTGAGGTGCCCGTGGTGAGGTTCGAGGCCGAGGAGCGGAAGGCCACCCAGCTGCCGTCGGGGGAGATGGCCGGCCAGTTGGACGAGCCGTTGGCGGACTTGCCGTTCGTGCCCTTCGAGACGAGCGAGACCGAGTCCGTCACGGCGTCGAAGAGAAAGACGTCCCACGTGGCGTTGGTGTCGCCGGTCACGAGGTTCGAGGCCTCGGAGGTGAAGACCGTGTAGCGGCCGTCCCCGGAGAGCGACGGGCCCTGGCGCGTGCTCCACAGGAAGGAGCGGTTGTTCCCCGGCAGGCCCGCGGGGGTCTTGGAGACGAGCGTCATGCCGCCGCCGCTCGCCTTGGCCGACGCCGTCACCTTCCGCGACTTCGAGGTCGCCGCGGCGAGCACTTTCTTCTTCACCGTGGTGCGGGCCACCGTGGCGCGGAACTCCGTCACACCCACCGTGGTGACCGCGACCTTGGACGCATAGGTGCCCTTCGCGTTGCTCGTCGTGACCGTCGCGACCTTCGTCCACGTGGTGCCGGCCTTGCGCTCGATCGTGACCTTGGTGCCCTTCGGTGACTTCGAGGCCTTGCCCTGGAGCGTGACGACGTCCCCGACGACGACGGCCGCCTTGCTCGCGGTGAGGCTGACGGAGCGCTTCGTGGGCTTGGGCTTGACCGTCACGGTGCGGGCCTTGGAGGTCGCGGCCCGCAGGGTCTTGCCCTTCGACTTCCCCTTGGCGACCTTCGCGCGGTACGTCGCCTTGCCGGCCTTCGTGAGCTTCACCTTGACGGCGTAGGTGCCCTTGGCGTTCTTGGTCTTCGTCGTCTTGACCTTGACCCACTTCTTGCCCGACTTGCGCTCGATCGTGACCTTGGTGCCCTTGGGCGACTTCGAGACCTTGCCCTGGAACGTGACCTTGCCGCCCGCCACGACGGACTTGGCGACCGCGAGGGTGACGGTCCGCTTCGTGGCGGCGCTCGCCGGTGCCGCGGCGGTCGCCGTCGCCGTCAGGGCCAAGAGGGCGCTCACGACGATCCCGATCATCCGGTGGACACGGGCGGGGCGTGCGCGAGCAGCGGACGAGGCGGGCATGACGGACTCCAGACGTCGGCGGGGCGGCGTCCTGGACTGTAGGGGTAGGCGCTAACAGATCACTGTCAGGCGTGGGTCGTCCGGGTGAGGCTGGTGCTCAGTCCACGATCTGGCAGATGGCACCGCCCGCGCTGACGGAGGCACCCACGCCCGTCACGAGCGAGCGCACGACGCCGGCCCGGTGGGCGACGAGCGGCTGCTCCATCTTCATCGCCTCGAGCACGACGACGAGGTCGCCCTCGGCCACCGTCGCGCCCTCGGTCACGGCGACCTTGACGATCGTGCCCTGCATCGGGGAGGCGAGGGTCGTGCCGTTCGCGGACGCGGCGCTCCCGCGCTGGGTGCGACGGGTCGCGGCACGGCGCGGCGCGGCTCCAGGGCGGCGGCCGCCGACGGCGAGCCCTGCCGGGATGACGACCTCGAGCCGCTTGCCGCCCACCTCGACCGTGACGCGCTCGACCTGCTGCTCGGCTTCCTGGCCCGCGGCCGGGGTCGGGTCCCCGAGCCCGGCGAGCCGGTCCGCGAACTCGGTCTCGATCCAGCGGGTGTGGACGGCGAAGGGCTGCGCGGCGTCGGCCGGGGCGAAGTCCGGCTCGCGGACCACGGCGCGGTGGAACGGGATGACGGTCGCGATGCCCTGGATCTCGAGCTCCGCGAGGGCCCGCCGGGCACGCTCGAGGGCCTGGCGACGGTCCGCACCCGTGACGATGAGCTTGGCGACCATCGAGTCGAACGCGCCCGAAACGGTGTCACCCTCGACCACGCCGGAGTCGACGCGTACGCCCGGCCCGCCCGGCAGCCGCAGCCGCGAGATGCGCCCCGGGGTGGGCAGGAAGTTCGCGGCCGGGTCCTCGCCGTTGATGCGGAACTCGATCGAGTGCCCGCGCACGGGGACCTCGGTGTAGCCGAGGGGCTCGCCCGCGGCGATGCGCAGCTGCTCGCGAACGAGGTCGATGCCCGTGACCTCCTCGGTCACTGGGTGCTCGACCTGCAGGCGCGTGTTGACCTCGAGGAACGAGACCGTGCCGTCCTTGCCGACGAGGAACTCGCACGTGCCCGCTCCGACGTAGCCCGCCTCGCGCAGGATCGCGACCGAGGAGACGCGCAGCAGGTCCTCCTGCTCGGCGGTGAGGAACGGCGCGGGGGCCTCCTCGACGAGCTTCTGGTGGCGGCGCTGCAGGGAGCAGTCGCGCGTCGAGACGACGACGACGTTCCCGTGCACGTCCGCGAGGCACTGCGTCTCGACGTGCCGCGGGGTGTCGAGGTAGCGCTCGACGAAGCACTCGCCGCGACCGAAGGCCGCCGTCGCCTCGCGCACCGCTGACTCGAACAGCTCGTCGATCTCCTCGGCGGCCCGGGCGACCTTGAGGCCGCGCCCGCCACCGCCGTAGGCGGCCTTGATCGCGACGGGCAGGCCGTGCTCGGCCGCGAAGGTGTGCACCTCGCTCGCGTCCGCGACGGGGTCGGGGGTGCCCGCGACGAGCGGTGCACCGGCGCGCTGGGCGATGTGCCGGGCGCTCACCTTGTCGCCGAGCGACTCGATGGCCGACGGCGGAGGCCCGATCCACACGAGCCCCGCGTCGATGACGGCGTGCGCGAACGCGGCGTTCTCGGCGAGGAACCCGTAGCCGGGGTGGACGGCGTCGGCCCCGGCACGGCGCGCGACGTCGAGGAGCTTTCCGATGTCGAGGTACGTCTCGGAGGCGCGGGCGCCGCCGAGGGCGAAGGCCTCGTCGGCGAGCCGGACGTGGAGGGCCTCGCGGTCAGGGTCGGCGTAGACGGCGACGCTCGCGATGCCGGCGTCGCTGCAGGCCCTCGCGATGCGGACGGCGATCTCACCGCGGTTGGCGATGAGCACCTTGGAGATCTGGGGCACGGCTCACCGTAACCCGTCCTGCCCCGCGACTTCACCCTGGGACAGTCGCGGCGGACAAGATTGGCGCAGACACCTACGGCGCCGTCGCGCTTTTGTGGAGTTCCTACGAGGCGCGGGGTGTCTCACGGGCCCTAGGGCGGTGAGGCTTGTCCGGCGGGCACAAGCCCTAGCGGTGCCACAGGGACGTGATGGCGACGTCGAGCCCTGCGAGCAGCTGCCGCAGCAGGGGAAGGCTCAGCCCGACGACGTTGTGGTAGTCGCCCTCGACCCCCGTGACGAAGGGACCGCCGATCCCGTCGACCGTGAAGGCGCCGGCCACCGCGAGCGGCTCGCCCGTCGCGACGTAGGCGTCGATCTCCTCGTCGGTCAGGTCGGCGAAGTGGACCGTGGTCGACGCGGTCGCTCCCGCCGTGCCACGCGGCCCCACGAGCCAGTGCCCCGTGTGCAGCACGCCACGCCGGCCCCGCATCGCGAGCCAGCGTCGCGTCGCGTCGTCGGCGTCGCGTGGCTTGCCGAGCACGGCGCCGTCGAGCTCGAGCATCGAGTCGCACCCGAGGACGAGCGCGCCGTCGATGTCGGGCGTCGCCGCGACGTGCTCCGCCTTGGCGCGGGCGAGGGCGAGCACGGCGTCGGCGGGGGGCAGCGGACCGGCCGCGGCGAGCACCGCGTCCTCGTCGAGCCCGGCGACCTGGACGTGCGGCTCGATGCCCGCCGCGCGGAGCGTCGCGAGACGCGCGGGCGACGCGGAGGCGAGGATGAGGCGCGGGGTGGCTACGTCGGGCACACGGTGAGGGTACGCGAGGACGTTCGTCCCGCGGTCGTCGGTCGTCGTCTGCCGATGATGTGGTGTTGGGCGTCGGAACTATCGGAGGGATTCCGCATGCACCGAGCACGAGAGGTTCTCGCGCGGGCACGCGCGGGACGGCACAGCGACGCGTGGATCTTCGGCACGATGGGGTTCTCCGCGGCCCTGAGCCTGCTCGCGGCGTTCGTGCTCGCGATCGACGCCTGGCAGCTCGCGGCGAACCCGGACCAGCAGCTCGCGTGCGACATCAGCTCAGTGATCTCGTGCGGCAAGGTCGCGCTGAGCTGGCAGGCGCAGGTGATCGGCTTCCCGAACGCGTTCATCGGTCTCGCCGCCGAGCCCGTCGTCGTCACGATCGCCGTCGCGAGCCTCGGTGGCGTGCGCTTCCCGCGGTGGTTCATGGCCGCGGCACAGTTCGTCTATCTCGTGGGTGTGCTCTTCGCCTACTGGCTCTTCTCGCAGTCTCTGCTCGTGATCGGCGCGATGTGCCCATGGTGCCTCCTCATCACCGTCTCGACGACGTTCGTGTTCATGACCTTGCTGCACGCCAACGCCCTGCAGGAGAACCTCTACCTGCCGCCGCGTGCGGCGGCGCGGCTCAAGGAGTTCTTCCACCAGGACCTCGACCTCTTCGTGGTCGCGACGGCGCTCGTGCTGCTCGCGGCGGCGATCGTCCTCGTGCACGGCGGCTCGCTCTTCGGCTGAGCCGCCGCGAGCCGGCTACGTCAGCGCGCCGCGCAGCGCGTCGAGGCCCACCGAGCCGAGGTCGAGGGCGCGCGCGTGGAACGCCCGCAGGTCGAACTCCTCGCCCTTGGCCTGCGCCGCGGCGCGGGACTCGTCCCGGACCGTCTCCCACAACCGTTGGCCGATCTTGTACGAGGGTGCCTGGCCCGGCCAGCCGAGGTAGCGGTTGAGCTCGAAGCGGATGAAGGACTCGGGCATGTTGACGTTCGCCTTGAGGAACTCCCAGCCCTTGTCCGCGTCCCACGTGCCGCCGCCCCAGCGCGCGGGGGCCTCGAGACCGAGGTGCACGCCGAGGTCGAGCACGACGCGCGCGGCGCGCATGCGCTGGCCGTCGAGCATCCCGAGCCGGTCGCCCGGGTCGTCGAGGAAGCCGAGGTCGGCCATGAGCCGCTCGGCGTAGAGCGCCCAGCCCTCGCCGTGCCCCGAGACCCAGCACGCGAGCCGGCGCCACGAGTTGAGGGTGTCGCGCACGTAGACGGCCTGCGCGACCTGCAGGTGGTGACCCGGCACACCCTCGTGGTAGACCGTCGTCTTCTCGCGCCACGTGTTGAACTCGGTGACGTCGGCGGGCACGGACCACCACATGCGGCCCGGGCGGGAGAAGTCGTCGCTCGGCCCCGTGTAGTAGATGCCGCCCGACTGCGTCGGGGCGATCCTGCACTCGAGCTCGCGCAGCGGCTCGGCGATGTCGAAGTGGACGCCGGCCAGGGCGGCGATCGCCTCGTCGGACGTCGTCGTCATCCACTCCTGCAGGGCCTTCGTGCCGTGCAGCACGCGAGACGGGTCGGCGTCGAGGGCCGCGACGGCGTCCGCGACGCTCGCGCCGGCGCCGGCGATCTGGGCGGCGACGGCTTCCTGCTCCGCGATGACGCGGTCGAGCTCCTCGAGCCCCCACTGGTACGTCTCGTCGAGGTCCACGGCCGAGCCGAGGAAGTAGCGCGACCACAGGGCGTAGCGCTCGCGCCCCGCCGCGTCCTCGGCGGGTGCCTGCGGTGCGATCTCGGTGGCGAGGACGTCGGCGAGCTCGCCGTAGGCGGCGACGGCGGCCTGCGCCCCGCGCTCGAGGTCCGCGCGCAGCGCCTCGGCTCCCGGCTGACCGTCGAGCGCCGCGGCGACGGTGTCACCCGTAACGAAGGACGTGAAGAACGACGACGACGGGTCCGCGAGCTCACGGGCCTGCTCGACGCAGAGCTGCACCTGGCGGGCCGCGGCGACGCGCCCGCGTCCGGCGGCGAGCCGCAGCGACTCGGCGAACCCCGCCGTGGCGCCGGGGAGCAGCGCGAGCCGGGACGCGATGTTCGACCAGTCCTCGACCGTGGCCGTGGGCATGATGTCGAAGATGTCGCGCAGGTACTGCACGGGCGAGGCGATGTTGTTGAGCTCGCCGTGCAGCTCGCCCGCGTCGAAGAGCTCGACCTCGAGACCGATCCGCTCGCGCATCGCGGCGAGGGTCACGCCGTCGACGTCGTCCCGCGGTGCCTCCGCGTCGAGGCGACGCAGGACGTCACGGCCCGCCTCGGCGCGCGAGGCCAGACCCGCGGGGGACAGGTCCGTCATGAGGTGGTCGTAGCCCGCGACGCCCATCTCGGTCGCGAGCAGCGGGTCGAGCTCGCTCATCGTCGCGACGTGCGCGTCGGCGACGGCGTCGATCGGGCTCGGGGTGCGGGAGGTGGTGGTGTCGGCCATGGGGACAAGCCTAGTTCGCCGGGACCACCACGTTCCGGGTCGCGGTCCCCCTACGGCCGAGCGAGTCGCTGACCTCTGCGACGAGCCGGTAGGTGCCGCTCTCCACAGGCGACATCCACTCCTCGATCTCGAGCTTCAGGGTGAGCGCCTTGCCGGACTTGATCGCCTTGGCGTACGCATCCACGTAGCCGCACGTGACGTAGCTACCGTCGGTGTCCTCGAGGCACACGTCGACCCCGTGAAGCACCGCCGAGGATCCCTTCGGGAGCCTGGGGGTGACCTTGACCGTGGCCGGGAGCCTCAGGGTGGCTCCGGCGGCCGGTGCGTCGATCGAGACGCTCGGTGCGAGGTCGAGGGGCTTCTTCGAGACGGACCTGGACCACGCCGAGGTGCCCTTGTGGTTCGTGGCGCGCACGGTGACCGAGTGCTTCAGGGTGGGGTCGAGCCACGTGATCTGCACCGGGCCTCCCTCGCCGTCGTAGACGTTGTAGGTCCGGTCCTCGACCGTGCCGTCGGAGGAGCGGATCCGAAGCTCGTACGTCTGTACCGGGGTGCCGCGGTCCTTGGGGTACTTCCAGGACACCGTGAGAGCTCGGTCCTTGGCCACCACCTTGGGCTTGGGCGCCACCGGCTTCTTCGCCTTGGCGGACTTGCGCGTCACGGTGACCTTGGCCGTCTTGCCCGCGGCGCCGGCGGAGAAGCGGATCCCTTCGGGGGACGTCCAGGACGCGCCCTGACGCAGTGCGACGGTCTGGTAGTCGATCCAGTCGGCGTAGGGGGAGGGGAGCATGTCGAGCACCGCGGAGTCGCCCGAGCGGGAGCTCGGGTTGCCGAGCCTGATCTGCACCCCCTCGAGTCCCGGCGCGATCTTCTTGTCGAGTCCGGTCCTCTTGCGGTACTCGACCCAGTAGTGGCGACCCTGCGCGCCCTTGACGCGCACGACCTTGAGCTTCGTGCTCGACGAGGCGAGCGGGCGCAGCGTGTAGGTCTTCTTCTTCGTCGAGGTGTTCTTCGCGATGTTCTTGCCCGCGAGCCAGCCCAGCCGCGCGAGCTTGGGCCCGCCGAGCCAGCCGGCGTCGGGGTTGTTGCCCATGACGTCCGTCGCATCGCCGTACTCGACGTCGCCGCACTGCGAGCTCGAGCCGAGGATGATGCGCGCGCCCTTCTTGTCCTTGCACGTGCGGTACCGGGAGTGATCGAGCCCGAGGTTGTGACCCAGCTCGTGGATGACGATGTTCGGGGCGAGCGTTCCCTCGAGCCACACGTACTTGCCCGGCATCGAACCGAGACCCGCGACGCCCCAGTTGTCCTTGCCGCACGCCCGCTGGGTCACGTAGAAGATGACCCGGTCGTACTTGGCGGGGTTCTTGCCCGCCGACTTCGCCCTCGCCGAACCCTTGGACGCGATGTGGTTCATCTGGCTCATGATCCCGCAGGAGACCGAGGGCCGGGAGATCTTCTGCCAGCCGAGCACCGTCGTGGTGTGGCCGATCTTGCCGCGGGAGACGGTGCGGAAGTACGTGTCCGCCTTCGTCATCGCCGACTTGACCTTCTTCTTGATCTTGGCGTTCGACGAGTCCTTGCTCGCCCCGGACCAGTACACGGGCACGACGAGGGTCTTGAGCTTCTTCTTCGCCTTCGGCGCCGCCGCGGCCTCGATCGCGGCGGCCCGCGTGAAGCCGGTCGTGAGGAGGGCGTCCGACGCGCCGTCGTCGTGCAGGTCGTCGTCGACGACGACGCGATTGCCGTCCGGGTCGACGAGCATCCCGGACGCCGACGGCGCGGCCGTGGGGATCGTGGCACCCGTCGCAGCGGGGGCGCCCGCGGCCGTCGGTGGTGCCACGAGAGACGTGAGTGCGAGGACGACCGCGGCGAGAGCTACGGTGCGCGGGCGAGCGGTGCTGCCGGTCATGTCGGACCCCCGGGGCGGGTGACGGGTGTGAGCCGATGGTCCCATGGTTAGCCCGACCGGGGGAGTACCCATAAGGGTGTCTTCGCAGCAGATCCCAGCCGGTACCCTCGGGGCGGTGAGCACCCGTGACCCCTGGCTCGACAACACCCGCCTCGTCGCTGCCGTCCTCATCGTCGTGATGCACGTGAGCGTCTCGGCGATGTCGCGGTCGGGCCAGCTCTACGAGCTGTGGTTCGCCTCCTGGCCGCTGCGGGTCCCGCTCTTCGTGGTCGTCGCCGGGTACTTCTCGAGCGGCGAACCCTTGCGAGGCCGACGCGCCGTCTTCCTCCTGCGCAACGTGCTGGGTGTCTACCTCGCGGCGGACCTGCTGTCGACGCTCGCCTCCGCGGTCGCGGGGGACGCCTGGCGCTACAACCCCGCCACACCGCCCTTCGCCCTGTGGTTCCTGCTGTCGCTGTTCTGGTGGCGCGCGATGCTGCCGTTGGTGGCGCACCTCAGGTACCTCGGTGTGATCGCGGTCGTCGCGAGCCTCGGTGCCGGGTTCCTGCCGCAGGTGGGCAACGTGTTCTCGGTAGGTCGCACGCTCTCGCTCTTCCCGCTGTTCGTCCTGGGGTGGTACCTGCGGCGGATCGATCTGCGCGCGGTCGTCGACCGGCCCTGGGTGCGGCCCGCGGCATGGGCCACCCTGCTGGGCACGTTGGCGTTCACCGCACTCTTCGGCTCGGAGGTGAGCCGTCGCGCCTACGCCATGCGCGACCACTACCTGGGCGACGGGTTCCTCGACCAGGCGCCGCAAGCGGGGATCCGAGGGCTGCTCCTCGTCCTCGGCGCCGTCGGCGCGTTGGCGATGATCGCCGTCGTACCCCGGCGCAGGATCCCGTTCCTCACCTACCTCGGCACCGGCTCGATGTACATCTACGTCCTCCATGCCTTGATCCTCGACATCTCTGGCCTGCGGAGCATGCCTTGGTACCTCGAGATCGACTCGACGGCCGAGGTGGCGGTGCTGATCGCAGTCTCCGCCGGTGGCGCACTGCTCCTCGCGTCCCCGCCTGTGCGCTGGGCGACGCGGTGGTTCGTGCAGCCGCGCTACACGTGGCTCTTCCGGGACTCCGTGCCGCCCACACCGCCGCTCGGGGCGCCGCGCCCCTCGCGGTAGGCCACGCCCCTACCGGTAGGCCGCGGCCTGCAGCCCGTAGAGCTCGGCGTAGAGGCCGCCCGCAGCCATGAGCTCGGCGTGGCTGCCCGACTCGCTGATCCGCCCGTCGGACACGACGAGGATGATGTCCGCCATGCGCACGGTGGAGAAGCGGTGCGAGACGAGCACCGTCACGGCGCCCGTGCGTTGCGCGACGCGCTTGGCGGAGGCGGCGTACTGCTCGAACAGGTTGTGCTCGGCCTGGGCGTCGAGGGCCGACGTCGGTTCGTCGAGCACCAGCAGGAGCGGCTCGGCGCGCATCATGGCCCGGCCCAGCGCGAGCTTCTGCCACTGGCCGCCGGACAGCTCGGTGCCGTCCGCGTTCTGCTTGCCGAGCTGGGTGTCGAGGCCGTCCGCGAGCCGGTCGAGCAGCTCGTCTCCACGGGCTCGGTGCAGCGCCTCGCGCACGGCGTCGTCCTCGGCGATGCGCGGCAGGTCGCCGACCCCGACGGTCTCGCGCGCGAGGAACTCGAAGCGCGTGAAGTCCTGGAAGCCTGCGGCGATCCGCTCGCGCCACGCCTCGAGCGGGAAGCGGCGCAGGTCGACGCCGTCGATCTCGATCACACCGCTCGAGACCTCGTAGAAGCGGCACAGCAGCTTGACGAGGGTCGACTTGCCGGCGCCGTTCTCGCCCACGATCGCGATCGTGTGCCCGGCGGGCAGGTGCAGGTCGACGTCGCCGAGCACGATGCGCTCGGTTCCCGGGTAGGCGAAGTCAACCCCGCGCAGCGTGATGCCCTCGCGGATCGTGGCGGGCAGCTCGAGGTCGGGAGCCGGCTGCTCGGCGAGCACGAGCTCGCGCACCCACTGCAGGTTGCTCAGGGTCCTGGCGATGCGCTGCAGGCTGACGAGGAGCATCACGGCGGACGTCGCCTGCTGGTTGACCTGGGCGGCGAGCGAGATGACGAGCACGACGTCGCCCACCGTGCCGCGGCCCGAGACGACGTTGCGCACGACGAGCAGGGTGGCGGCGATGTAGGCGACCGCGAACAGGATCTGCCCGCCGACCTGCAGCAGTGCCGAGCGCTGCTCGCCCGAGACGATGATCCGCGAGGCGCGCGACCACTGCTCCTCCTGCCGGGTGCGGAGCTCGTCCGACAAGCCGCACGCTCGCACCTCCTTGGCCGGACCGGCGTCGGTCGCGAGGCGGAAGAGGTGACGCAGCTGGCGCGTGTACGGTGCGGCCTGCTCGCGCGCGTCGCCCATGAGCGCCTCGGCCTTCCGCCCGAGGATCAGCGAGGGGATCGCGAACAGCGGGAGCAGCAGGAGGACGGGGGAGAGCGTGGCGAGCAGGAACGCCGTGACGGTCACACCCACCGCGAGGCCGATCGTCTGGAACAGCGAGCCGATCGACTGCCACCCTGCCCAGTCCGTCTCCTGGCGCAGCACGCGCAGCTTGTCGGCGTAGTCGGGCCGTTCGTGGTGCTCGAGTCCCGCCGAGCCGTTGGCCAGGTCGATCAGCTCGCGCTCGATCGCGAGCTGGACGCGCTCGCCGAGCTCGAAGTAGAAGACGTGCCCGAAGTGCCCCGCGGTCAGACCCGTCACCGCGAGCACCGCGACGGCGATCGCGAAGCGCACGACGTTCCCGCCGTCACCGGCGATCGCGGCGTCCGTCAGCCCCGCGAGCATCGGAGCGGCGAGCGGCAGCGCGGCGGCCTGCACGACGAGCAGCGCGAGGCCCACGAAGCAGCGCCACCTGCTCGCCCGCCAGGCGATGGTCATCAGGGTCAGGGCACCACGGAGCGTCCTGATCATCGCGCGGCCTCCTCGAGGTCGATGACGGCATCGGGGTCGTCGAAGTCGACGATCGTGTCGCCCTCGGCATCGAGGCCGCGGGCGAACCGTTCGGCCTGGAGCGTGAACAAGCGGGCGTAGTGGCCGCCGGCCGCCATGAGCTCGGCGTGCGAGCCCTGCTCGGCGACGCGCCCCGACTCGACGACCACGATGTGGTCGGCCCGACGCACCGAGGAGAACCGGTGCGAGATGAGCAGGCTCGTCACGCCGCGGGTCAGCTCGACGAACCGGTCGAAGAACGCCACCTCGGCGCGGACGTCGAGGGCCGCCGTCGGCTCGTCGAGGACGAGGACCTTCGCGCCGTGCTCGACGGCGTACAGCGATCGCGCGATCGCAATGCGCTGCCACTGCCCGCCGGACAGGTCGATCCCGTCGGCGTAGGCGCGCGCGAGCGGGGTGTCGAAGCCGAGGGGCAGGTCCGCGAACACGTCGGCGATGCCGGCGCGCTCGGCCGCCCGCAGCACGGCCTGGTCGTCGCGAGGCACGTGGACGGCGCCCATCGCGATGTTGTCCGCTGCGGAGAACTCGAAGCGCACGAAGTCCTGGAAGATCACGCTGACCTGGCGTCGCCACGCCACCGGGTCGAGCTCGCCGATGTCGACGCCGTCCGCCAGGATCGCGCCCGCGGTCGGCTCGTAGAGCCGCGTCAAGAGCTTGACGAGCGTCGTCTTCCCGGCCCCGTTGACCCCGACCACCGCGGTCGAGCGGCCCGCGGGGATCTCGAGGTCGAGCCCGTCGAGCACGACGAGGTCCGTCCCGGGATAGGAGAAGCCGAGACCGGCGAACCGCAGCGAGTCGCTCGGGAGTGCCTCGACCGCGACGTCCTCCCGGACCGGGCGCGCGGCGGCCTGCTCAGCGCGACGGAAGCGCTCGACGTGCTCGCGCAGTTCGTGGATCGCGCGCAGCGCGCGCATGCCGAACTGGGTGGGGACGTCGGCCTCCTCGTAGTGCGAGCCGAGGGCGACGGCCCCCGTCGTGGACTGCAGCGCGAGCGCGAGGGCCGTGAGCGAGATCGCGCCGGCCGCGGCGGCGAGCCCGGTCTGGACCACGACGACGGTGAGCAGCGCGACGCCGACGACGACGTATCCCAGGTAGGGGTAGAAGTAGATGCGCCGTCGCGTTGCGGCGACCGGCCCGAACATCGCCCAGTGCCGGTCGGAGTAGCGCTCCGCGATCCAGTCGTTGAGCCCGAAGACCCGGGTCTCCTTGGCGGCGGCGTCGCCCATCGCGAGGTCGCGCAGGTAGTCGTAGCTGCGGGAGACCGGCATCACCTCGCGCCAGACGCGGGAGAACTTGCGCAGGCCACCGCGATTTCCGTACCGGAACAGCAGCACGGTCACGAGCACGAGCGGCCCGGCCCACCACAGCGCCGTCACCGAGACCAGCGTGCAGAACGCGAGGAGCGTCGTGTAGCGACCGACGAGCGCGAGCAGCCCGCCCACGGCCTGCCCCGGCGTGTGCCAGTCGCTGTCGAACTGGCGCGCGGCCTCGGCGAGCTCGTCGAGCGTCTCCGGGTCCTCGAGCGGGGCGATCGAGGTGGTCGCTGACGTCAGGTCGATGATCTGGCGGCGCAGGTGGCCGTCGACGCGCCGGCGGACCGCTGCGTTGAGGGCCGTCATCACGGGTGCGAGCGCCTGCAGCGTGAGGAAGGCCACGGCACCGAGGACGAAGGCCGTCACGAGCACGTCCCACGCGGGGGAGCCGACACCGCCCTCGACGGCCGCGGGGACCCGGCCGATCACGACCGACGTCGCCACGACGAAGGCGACTGGTAGCGCTCCCACCGCCAGGTTCATCGCCACGAGGGTCACGACGAGCCCGAGACCCGCGACGGGAACGAGCCGGGCGATCGCGATCCGTGGGCGAACGGCGGACTCGACCCACCCCGACCACGCCTGCCGCATCCGTGTCATGGCCCCGAGCATAGGTGTGGCCACCGACACGGATCGAGCCGATTACCCGCGCAGGCTCCAGCGCCACGCGTCGGGGCCGGGCCGCCACGCGTCGGTCCCGCGCACGAGCCGGGCGGGGCCGGCCCAGCGGTGGGCTCCGGCCGCGACCTCGTCCTCGTCGTGGGTCCGGGTGGCCGCGAGACCCGCGACGAGCGCCGCGAGCTCGACGTCGTCCGGTGTGCCGCGGACGATCCGGACGGAGGCGCCCTCGACGTCGCTCACAGCGGGATGTTCCCGTGCTTCCTGGGGGGCAGGCTCGCGCGCTTCGTCCGCAGCACCCGCAACGCCCGCACGATCTGCACGCGGGTCTGGGCCGGTTCGATGACGGCGTCGACGTAGCCGCGCTCCGCGGCGAGCCACGGGCCGACGATCTCGTCCTCGTACTCGGCCACGAGTCGCGCTCGCTCGCCCTCGACGTCCCCACCCGCGGCCTCGACGGCGGCGAGCGCGCGGCGCTGCAGGATGTTGACGGCGCCCCCGGAGCCCATGACGGCGACCTGCGCCGTGGGCCACGCGAGGTTGACGTCCGCGCCGAGCTGCTTGGAGCCCATGACGATGTACGCACCGCCGTAGGCCTTGCGCGTGATGACGGTGACGAGCGGGACCGTCGCCTCGGCGTACGCGTAGATGAGCTTCGCGCCGCGGCGGATGATGCCGTTCCACTCCTGGTCCGTGCCCGGCAGGAAGCCGGGGACGTCGACGAACGTCAGGACGGGGATGTTGAAGGCGTCGCACGTGCGCACGAAGCGAGCGGCCTTCTCGGCCGCGTTGATGTCGAGCGTGCCGGCCATCTGGAGGGGCTGGTTCGCGACGATCCCCACGGGGTGCCCCTCGACGTGCCCGAACCCGATGAGCACGTTGGGTGCGAAGAGCGACTGCACCTCGAGCAGCTCGCCGTCGTCGAGCACGTGCTCGACGACGGTGCGCATGTCGTAGGGCTGGTTGTCCGAGTCGGGCGCGATCGTGTCGAGCTCGAGGTCGAGCTCCGTGACGTCGAGCTCGGCCTCGTCGTGCGGGAACGTCGGGGCCTCGGAGAGGTTGTTGCTCGGCAGGTAGCCGAGGAGCGCCTTGACCCAGTCGATCGCGTCGTCCTCGTCGGTCGCGAGGTAGTGCGCGACGCCCGAGCGGGTGTTGTGCGTCGTCGCGCCACCGAGCTCCTCGAAGCCGACGTCCTCGCCCGTCACGGCGCGGATGACGTCCGGGCCCGTGATGAACATGTTCGACGTCTGGTCCGCCATGACCACGAAGTCGGTCAGCGCGGGGGAGTAGACGGCGCCGCCGGCGCTCGGCCCGAGGATGAGCGAGATCTGCGGGATGACACCCGAGGCCGCGACGTTGCGGCGGAAGATCTCCGCGAACTGGGTCAGCGCCGCGACACCTTCCTGGATCCGCGCACCGCCGCCGTCGAGGATGCCGACGAGCGGCATGCCCGTGCGCAGCGCGAGATCCATGACCTTCGTGATCTTGCCGCCGTGGGCCTCGCCGAGCGAGCCGCCGAACACGGTGAAGTCCTGCGAGTAGACCGCGACCGGGCGGCCGTCGATCGTGCCGTGCCCGACGACGACGCCGTCCCCGGCCGGCTTGCGCGCCGCCATGCCGAACGCGGTCGCCCGGTGCGCGACGAACGCGTCGAGCTCCGTGAAGGAGCCCGGGTCGAGCAGCTGCTCGATGCGCTCGCGTGCCGACTTCTTCTTCCGGGCGTGCTGGCGCTCGCGGGCCGCGTCGTCGGCATCCTGCGTCGCCGCCGTCAGCCGGGCGCGCAGGTCGTCGAGCTTGGCCGCGGAGCTCGGGGTCGCGGGCGTGGGGGAGTCGGTGCTGCTCACCCTCGTGAGCCTAGACGCCACGACCGTGCGCGGCGTTGTTCACTGTGCACGATGTTCGTGGTCCTGCGCTGTGCCCGCGAGGGCACGGTGACGGCGAGGGCGCCGTGGGCCAGGATGGGTGCATGACCACCGAGCGGACGCCCCTCGACGCCGACGCGCTGCGTGCCCGACTCGGGGCCGACGTCGTGCCCAGGCTCGAGCTCGTGGCGCAGGCAGGCTCGACCAACACCGAGCTCGCCGCCGCCGCGAGCGCCGCACCGCAGGCGTGGCCGGACTTCTCCGTCTACGTCGCCGACCACCAGGCCGCGGGGCGGGGCCGGGCCGGTCGCGACTGGTCCACACCGCCCGGGACCGCGCTGACCGTGAGCTTCCTGCTGCGTCCCGGGGTGCCGTCGTCGTCGTTCGGCTGGGTGGGTCTCCTCGGAGGGCTCGCCGTCGTCCGCGCCCTCGGCGCCTTCGGGCTCGTGGCACGGACCAAGTGGCCCAACGACGTCGTCGTCGATGCCCCGGTTGGGACGGACGAGGTCGACGGGTGGGGCCGTGGCCGCAAGGTGGCGGGCATCCTCGGTGAGGTCGCGGGTGACGCCGTCGTGCTCGGCATCGGCATCAACGTCCTCCAGGAGCCGGACGAGCTCCCCGTCCCGTGGTCGGCCTCGCTCGCCTCGCTCGGGGCCGTGATCGGGGAACGGGCACGCGAGGACCTCCTCGTCGTGCTCGCCCATCAGCTGTGGCACCTCGACGAGCGGTGGCGTGCCGCGGGGGGCGACGCGGCCGCGGCGGGGCTCGTCGAGGAGTACGCGGCGGCGTCGGCGACCCTCGGGAGGGCCGTCGCCGTGGAGCGGCCCGGTGGCGAGGTCGTGACGGGCACGGCGGAGGGGATCGCCGACGACGGCGGGCTCCTCGTGCGACGTGTCGACGGGGAGCGTGAGCTCGTGCGGAGCGGGGACGTCTACCACCTGCGGCTGCGGGTCTAGCCTGGGCGTGTGCCCACCGAAGAGCCCGTCGCGATGTCGACCATGGCCGAGCTGGACGAGGCCCTGCTCGGGGGACCACGCACGCACTCGGAGCGCGAGCTCGCGGACCGCAGCGGGGTGCCGCTCGAGCACGTCCACGACTTCTGGCGGACCCTCGGCCTGCCCGTCGCCGACCCCGACGCGCGCCAGTACACGGACGCCGACGTCGAGGCGCTCCACCGGCTCGCCGACCTCACCGGCATCGACGGGCTCGCGTGGCGCACCGCCGCCTCCCTGACGCGGGCCACGGGCCACAGCGCGGACCGGCTCGCCCTGTGGCACGTCGAGGCGCTCGTGGAGGACTTCGCGGACCGCTTCGACCTCGACGACGTCTCGGCCCGGCTCGTGGTGCTCGACCAGCTCGCGGAGCTCGCCCCCGTGCTCGAGGCCCAGCTCGTCCACGCGTGGCGGCGTCAGCTCGCCGCCGTCGCGGGTCGCATCGGCGCGGAGTTCGCCGAGGCGCATGCGCCGGATCAGATGGACCGGTACGCGCTCCCGCTCGCGCGCGCCGTGGGCTTCGCCGACATGGTGGCGTTCACGCGCCTGACCGCGGGCATGGACTACACCGAGCTCGCCGGGTTCGTGCAGCGCTTCGAGAACGCGGCGCGCGACGTCGTCACGGCCGAGGGCGGGCGCGTCGTCAAGACGATCGGCGACGCCGTGCTGTTCGTGGCCGACGACGCACTCGCGGGGGCCAGGATCGCGACGGGGCTCGCGCAGGGTGGCGCTCTCGGCGACTCCGCGCCGGTCGAGGTGCGCGTGAGCGTCGTGTGGGGGCGCGTGCTGTCCCGGTTCGGCGACGTCTTCGGCCCGCCCGTCAACCTCGCGGCCCGGCTCTCCGCGGCCGCCGAGCCGGGGACGGTGCTGACCGACCCGGCCACGGCCGAGCTCCTCACTGCCGCGCCAGGGATGGGTCTCGTCGCGCAGGAGGCGGTCGAGCTCGTCGGCTTCGGCAGCGTCGCGCCGTACCTCGTGGCCCGGGTCTAGACGACCTCGACCGGGGCGATGAGTCCGGGGTGGTTCTCCGAGACGCGCCCGACCGCGGCGTCCACGGCAGTCGCTTCCAGCTCCGGCGGTTCGACCTGAAGGATCGACTGCGCTTCACCTGCGGCGGTGTCAGGGGTGAGCCACGCGTCCCACGTCTCGGGCGGCAGGATGACGGGCTGGCGGTCGTGGATCTCGGTGAGCGCGCCCACCGAGGCACGAGTGAGGATCGTCGCCGTCACGAGCCAGCGTGCCGGGTCGTCCTCGGGCACGGTCGGGTCCTTCCAGAACTCGTACAGCGCGGCGAGGGCGAGGACGCCGTCGTCGGGCGCGTGGATGAAGAAGGGCCGCTTGCCGCCGCCCGTGCGCGACTGCCACTCGTAGTAGCCCTCGACGGGCACGATGCCGCGCCGGGTGGCGAGCGCGCGCTTGAAGGCGGGCTTCTCCGCGACGGTCTCGGCGCGCGCGTTGAACATCTTCGAGCCGATCGAAGGGTCCTTCGCCCACGAGGGCACGAGACCCCAGCGGGCGAGCCGGAGCTGCCGCGCGACAGCGCCCTTGCCGCCGCCCTCGAGCCGCTCGGGGCGTTCGACGACGAGGCGCAGCACGTCGGTCGGGGCCACGTTCCACGACGCGGGCAGCTCGGCGGCGTCGTCGTCCACGAAGGCGAGCGCGAAGGCGTCCGCGAGGTCTTGTGCCTGCCGGAAGGAGGCGAACCGTCCACACATGGCCCAAGCCTCCCACCAGCCACCCACAGGCCGTCGACACCGCGAAGTCAAGGTTAGGCCATGGGATCGAATCGATTCGCTCGCGTGCCGCCGAGCGTGACACCATCGACCCGTGACCACGCCGCAGGCACCCGTGAAGGTGCGCCCCCAGTTCGTCGCCCTCATCGGACTTCTCGCGGCGGTCCCGGCCATCACCACGGACATGTTCCTGCCGCAGCTGCCCGAGATCGCCCGCGAGTTCGACACCACGACGTGGGCCGTGCAGCTCACCGTGACGATGATGCTCGTCGGTGGCGCCGTGGGTCAGCTCGTCAACGGACCGCTCTCGGACACCCTCGGTCGCCGCCGTCCCGCGCTGTGGGGTCTCGCGACTCACATCGTGCTCTCGATCGCGTGCGCTGCGGCGCCCTCGATCGGCGCCCTCATCGCGTTGCGCACTGCCCAGGGCTTCTTCAACGCCGCGGCCTCGGTCGTCGCGCTCGCGGTGATCCGTGACCGCTTCTCCGGCTCGACCGCCTCGCGGCTGCTCTCGCGGCTCATGCTCGTCATCGGTGTCGCGCCGCTCTTCGCGCCCACGATCGGGACATGGGTGGGCGGCGTCGGTGGGTGGCGCGCGGTCTTCGTCGCGCTCGCCGTGTTCGGGGCGGCCGTGTGGTTCGGCGTGTTCCGGTTCCTGCGCGAGTCGTTGCCCGTGGAGCGCCGTCGGCCCGCGGGCATCCGCACCGCGCTGACGGGCTACTGGACGCTCCTTCGCGACCGGCACTTCGTCGCTTACGCGCTGGTGCCCGGGCTGAGCTTCGGCGTCACGATGAGCTACGTCGTGGGCTCGCCGTTCGTGCTCCAGGAGGAGTACGGCATGTCGGCGGGGCAGTTCGCCGCGACGTTCGCCCTCGTCGGCCTCGGGCTCGTCATCGCCTCCCAGACCAACGCCGCCCTCGTGAAGTACTACTCGCCGCAGGCGATGCTCCGCGCGGCCGCCTCGGCGCTCATGCTCGCGACGGCCGTGCTGCTCCTCGTCGTCATCACCGGGTGGGGCGGGCTCCCGGCGTTCCTCGTCGCGCTGTGGTTCGCGACGTCGATCGTGTTCTTCCTCTACCCGAACGCCACCGCGCTCGCGCTCGAGCCCTACGGTCAGATGGCGGGCACCGCGGCGGCCTTCCTCGGGGCGTCCTCGGCGATGCTCGCCGGCCTCATCAGCCCGCTCGTGGGCCTCCTCGGCGGGGACCGCTTCGCGATGGCCTACGTCATGGCGGGCTCGGCCTTCGCCGCGTTCCTGGTGCTGGCCGTCGCGACGCCCGTGTTCCGGCGCGGCGGTGCCGGGCGGATCGTCGTCGAGCACCTCGACTGAGCCCTGCGCGGCGCCTCGCTACGGCCGGGCCGTCATGCCTCCGAGCAGTCGCAGCCGCTCGATCGCCTCGCGCAGCACCTCCTCGCGCTTGACGAACGTGAACCGCACGTGGCCGCGCAACGCCTCGTCGGTGGCGCTGCCGGGCCGGGTGAACGCACCCACCGGGACGGCGACGACGCCGGTCAGCTCGGGCAGCGCACGGCACAGGGCCGCGCCGTCGGGCAGGGCGAGCCTCTCGAGGTGGGCCCCGGCGTCGGCCACGACGAAGTACGTGCCCTGCGGGCGCACGACGCCGAACCCGGCCGCCTCGAGCCCCGCGCACAGCAGGTCACGGCGGGCGGCGAGGGAGTCAGCGAGCTCGCCGACCCAGCGCCGGACGCCGTCGTCGGCCAACGCGAAGGCGACGGCGGGCTGGAACGGGGCGCCGGAGGTGTAGGAGAGGAACTGCTTGACCGTGCGGATCGCGTCGACGAGCGGCGCCGGGCCGTGCAGCCAGCCGATCTTCCAGCCCGTGAGCGAGAACGTCTTGCCGCCCGAGGAGATCGTCACGGTGCGCTCGGCCATGCCGGGCAAGGTCGCGATCGGCACGTGCCGGGCGCCGTCGAACGTGAGGTGCTCGTAGACCTCGTCCGTGACGACGACGGCGTCGTGCTCGCGGGCCAGCGCCGCGACGAGCTCGAGCTCTGCCCGCGTGAGGACCGCACCCGTGGGGTTGTGCGGGGTGTTGACGAGCACGATCCGGGTGCGCGGGGAGAACGCGGCGCGCAGCGCGGGCTCGTCGAGCCGGAAGCCGTCTGGCGTCGCGCGCAGGCCGGCCGTGGTGTGGGTCGCGCCGGCGAGCGCGATGACGGCCGCGTAGGAGTCGTAGAAGGGCTCGAGCGTGAGCACCTCGTCGCCCGGGCCTGCGAGGGCGAGCACCGTCGCCGCGATCGCCTCGGTGGCACCGGTCGAGACGAGCACCTCGGTGTCCGGGTCGACGTCGAGGCCGTAGCGGTGGCGCTGGTGCTGGGCGACCGCTGCGCGCAGGGCCGGGATGCCGTTGCCCGGTGGGTACTGGTTGGCACCGGACCGGATGGCGTCGACGGCGGCCTCGCGCACGGACTCCGGCCCGTCGACGTCGGGGAAGCCCTGGCCGAGGTTCACGGCACCCGTGCGGGTGGCGAGCGCGGTCATCTCCGCGAAGATCGTCGGGCGGAGCTCACCGGTCGCCCGGTCGAGCAGCCCGGCCGCCGCCGCGACGTCGCTCCAGCGCCCGGCCGCCGCGACATCGCTCCAGCGCCCACCCCCTGGCTGCGCCGCAGCGACTCTAGTCACGCCCCCACGGTACCGACCGGCGCCAAGCCGCTTCGCACATCGAGAAGACTTTGCGCCCTGTGAGGGATCAAAGTCTTCACGCTCATGGTCTCGCGGGCGCGGGGCGGGGGCCGGTGGGTGGGGCGGGTGGGGTGTTCGGCTAGGCGCCGAGGGCGCCGATCAGGCCGCCGACGGCGAGCACGACGAGCGAGACCCACGCCCCGACGACCCACCACGAGGGGCCGTGGGGGCCGGAGTCCTGCTCCATGCTGCGGTGCGCCATACCGAAGAGATCGGCCAACGACCGGCGAATGATGAGAGGGAGCGGGTGAAATCACCCCGTGAGGCGCTCGGCCTCCGCGATCCTCTCGCGCAGCGTCGTGATCTGGCCGCTGAGCGACTCGATGCTCGACCTCACCGGGCCCGGTGCGGAGGACGCCGCGCGGTCGAGGGCCGACGCCGCCTCGGCGAGCTTCTTGTCGGCGGTCTCGAGCTTGTCGCGGGCATCCTCGGCCGCACCCTCGCCGGTCCTCTGGGTGGCCGCGATGGCCTCCTGGGCGGCGGTGATCGCCTCCTGGGCCTTCGCCGTGGCGTCTGCCGCCGCGGCGGCCCCTTCGGAGACCTGGGAGCAGCCCGCCAGGGCGACCGCACTGAGCACGAGCAGGATCATGAGTCTGCGCATGACGACTCAAGATACCGGGGCGAGCCGAGCCCGGGATCAGTAGTCCGGGTTGGCGTAGAAGACGACGCGAGCCTTCGGACGTTCCCGGATGTACACCCCGCGCTTGTTGCCGAACGAACCGGAGCGGGACGTGTTGCCCTCGAGGGTGACGAGCGAGTTCTTCTTCACCCGGAGGATGAGGCCCACGTGCGAGGGGTCCTTGCCGCTGCCGCCGTAGCGGTAGTCGTAGAAGGCCAGGGTGCCGAGCTTGGGCTTGCGGTTCGCGCCCGGCTTGAAGATGACGACGTCCTTGTCCTTCTTGATGTCGCGCACCAGCTGCCAGAGCCTCGCGCGCTTGGGGAGGAGTCCAGGGCGGCCGGACGCCGCGACAACCCACGACTGGAACGCGGAGCACCACGGGCTGCCGGTGGACTTCGTCCACGCGTTGTACTTCGACTTGCGGAAGCTGGGCTCCGCGTAGCCGACCTGGGAGCGAGCGGCGGCGACGACCTCGGTGGCGCGGGTGCGGCCGGTCTGGCCGTAGGCCTTGGACTTCGAGTCGTTCTGGTACAGCGCCCCGTTGGAGAATCGCTGGATGCAGCCACCCTCCATCAGCCCGCAACGCGCATCGCCGAGCGGGACACCGTACTTGCCGCGCGGGCCCTTGGCGGCGTCGTAGGCCTTGCGGATCTTCCCCGTCACGAGCCAGGTGCGCACCTTGGGTCCGCTCGTCACCTCGACCAGGAGTCCCTTGGCGTGAGAGCGGTAGCGGACCGTGTCGATGGACGCGATGCCGAGACCCTTGCGGGCGCTGTTCGTCAGTGACTTGGCGCTGCTGCGCGCGGCGCCGATGCGCGACCCGAGCGTGCGTTCGCGGTCGGCGAGGGTGCGCTCGCCCACGGAGCGGTTCACGCGGACCTTGTCGCTGCGTGCCGCGCCCACTCGGGCGGTGTACACGGTGTCGTTGCTCGGCCTCATCCACAGCGCGAACTTCCCCCGAGCGCTTGTCTTGACCGTGGTTACCCGGCCGGAGTTGCCCGTCTTGAGGTCGTGCCGGTAGATGCCGACGGTGGTGCCGGCGCCGACGGTGCGACCGTCGCTGCGCACGCTTCCCGTGAGTCGCACGGCCTCCATGTGCCGGAACTCGTGCCAGTCCGCCGCCAGCCGTACCTGCGTGCCGGAGGCTGCCGCCAGCCGTACCTGCGTGCCGGGGGCTGCCGCCAGCCGTACCTGCGTGCCGGGGGCTGCCGTGGCCGACGTCGTCGGTGTGACCACCATGCTCAGCATGGCGATGATCAGTGCTGCGAGTCGAGTGGTATGTCGTTTCATGTCAGTACTCCGGATACCAGTAGTACATCGGGAACGATGCCGAGCGGTGCTTCGTGTAGACGCCGCGCCCGCTTCCTGTGGCGGGGTTGCTCGTGTTGCCCTCGATCGCCACGATCCGCGACGAGTTGACCTCGAGGACGATCCCGATGTGGGTCGGCTTGGTGATGCCGTCGTTCGTGAGGTCGTAGAAGGCGAGGGCGCCGACGCGAGGTTTCGTGCCGAACCTCGACGAGTGGTTCTTCTGCAGGTCCGCGACGAGCTGTCGCAGCCTCTTGTGCTTCGGGATGAGTGTGCCGTTGCCTGACGCCGCGGAGAGCCACGACATGAACGCCGAGCACCACGGTTGGCCCTTGGAGTTGATCCACGAGTTGAACTTGGAGTGGTTGAAGGTCTTCTGCGCGTAGCCGACCTGCGAACGGGCCGCCGCGAGCACTTCGGTCCTTCGACCCTTGCCGTAGACGACGGTGCCCTTCGTGTTGGTGTTGTCGTAGATCGCCCCGCCCACGAAGCGCTGGACGCAACCGGCCTCGAGCAGCCCGCACTTGGGATCCGTCAACGGGTGTCCCAGCTTGCCAGCGGGGCCACCGGCGCGGCGGTAGGCCGTGCGGATGTCGCCCGTGACGAACCAGGTTCGTGTGGTCCGAGGCTTCGTGACCTCGACGAGCATCATGTTGGCGTACTCCCGGTAGCGCACCGTGGTCGAGCCAGGCGCGGCGGCCTTGCGCACCTTGCCGTTCGCCTTGCCGAGCCGTGCACCGATCGACTTCGCGCGGTTCGCGAGCGAGCGGTTCGCCGTGACGTGCCGCACCGGCTGCTGCGTGCTCGCAGCCGCGCGCAGCGTGCCTGTCGCGGCGATCCGGGCGCGGTAGCTGTACGTCGTCGTCGATCGTTGCCGGTAGGTGAAGGTCCCGTCGCGGCCCGTCTTGACCGTGGTCATGCGCTTCCACGTTGCGCCCGCGCGCGTGCGGCGTTCGAGGAAGACCTTGGCACCGGCGACCGCCTTGCCGCGCGAGGTGACTTTCCCCTTGAACCACACCATCTCGCCCTTGCGCACCGACGTGTGGCTCACGCTGAGCGTGACCTTCGTCGCGGTGGCAGCGTGAGCCGGCACGGGCACGATGGCGAGCGCCAGAGCGACCAGTGCGATGAGCACCGGACGGAGAGTCGAGCGGAAAGTGGTCACACTCCAGACTCCGTCGGATGGCCCGCCCCCGCAACTTGCGGCCTCGTGACCAGGCATGATACCGATCAGCGCGCCAGCACCAGACCGCTGATCTTCACGGTCTTGCCTTGGTCGATCGCGGTGATCTTGACGGTGCCGCTCATCGCCTTCGGGAGGTTGACCCGCACCCTGCGAGTGGGCACGAAGCTGGACCGGGCGAGGCTCACGTTCTTGATCTTGGCGGCGCCCACGTGGATGGCGACGCGACCGTAGCTGGGACCCGAGGGTGCGATGATCCAGATGGACCGGATCCCGTTCGCCTTGGAGACCTTGATCCGCGAGCCCTTGGTGCTGGTCGTGTAGGCGAAGTTGCGGTAGAAGCTCTTGTTGGACTCCCGCTTCCACTTGGCCTTCGCGCTCGCGCCAGGAGCCTTCGCCCTGACGAGCCGTTTCGTCGGCAGTGGACGTGTCGTCGTGGGGAAGAGCGCGACCGCGCCGGGTGTCCCCTCGGAGTTGATGGCGCGCACGCCGACCGTCCATGTCGAGCCCTCGCCCATCGTGAGCGTGTACCGCAGGTCCGTCGTCGTCTTCTTGACCTTCCACGCGTTGCCCGTGGGTGCCATCGCCTTGCCGTGCGGCGCGCGGCGCGCCACGACCTGGTACTTCACCGCACCGGCCACGGCCTTCCACTTGTACGTGGACGTCGCGGAGACACGGATGGGGGCTTGGTTCGCGGCCAGCGTGACGACCGCGGGCGCGGGCAGCACGGTCGGCGGTGTGCCGAAGACAGAGCGCGCCTCGTCGACCGCCGCGGTGACGCGCGTGCGGATGTCCGGCAGGAGTGCCTGCAGGTTGTCGCCGGGGCACGCTGTGATGTTGGTGTCTCGGTGGCCTCGGATCACGGGCAGCGGATCGGTCAGCTCGCCCGGCTTCCACCGCGTCCCGCTGCCGGTCGAGCCGCCGGTCATGAGGCGGACCGTCCCGGTCGGGTCGAGGTTCCACTTGTGTGCCTGCCACGCGAGGACGTCCACGACCGCCGCGACCATCGGGTCGGGTGCTTCCTTGAGCTTCTTGGTGTTGGCCGAGTCCCCGGAGGCGGGATGGAAGTGCCCGATCGCGGAGACGCCGATCGTGTTGGTGTTGTAGCCCCCGGCCTGCGCGCCGACGACGAGCTCCGCGATCGATCCGCGCCGCCCCTCGTACACCGTGCCGAACCGGTCGACGAGGAACTGGTAGCCGATGTCCGGCCAGCCCAGACCGAGGTGGTAGCTGAGGATCGAGCGCAGCATGGCCGGCACCTGCGCCTGCGTGTAGGTGTTCGAGCCCGCGGTGTGGTGCACGTACATCGCCTGGAGGGATTGCGAGCGCGACGAGTCACGGACCTTGGACTCGTTCGCCCCCCACTGGGCCCGGGTGACGATCGCCGGACGCACCTCGTCACCGGTGGCGGCCGGAGAGGCGGTCGCTGCCGCCCCCATGGTGGTCGCGGCCGCACCGGGCTCGACGAGGTCGATGCGCAGGTCCGCGGGGACGCGCCCCGTCGTGGTCTCGACCCTCGCCTGCACGCCGTCGGCGTCGGGCGCGAGCACCGGTTCGCTGCCGACGCGCGCCGAGGTGTCGCCGTTGTCGACGACGCCCAGCTCGAACCACTCCGACCAGTCGCCCGACTCGTGAACCCGCACTGCGACCGAGGTCACCGTGGTGTCCGCGTCGGGGGCCCAGCTCACCGCCGCGAGCGTGAACTCGTCCGTGGTGATCTCGTCGCTCAGCGCCGCGAGCTCCCCGGACACCTCGGCGTGCTGGTGCGCGCCGTGGGCGCCGTCGTGCGGCAGCTCGGGCGCGGTCCTGAGCGCCGCGCGCTCGACGCCCCCGAGCGGGATGGACCACGTGCGTCCGGGGTCGGTGCTCGGGGTGTCCACGGCGGTGGGTGCCGCGAGCGGCGCCCCCGTCGTGAGAGCGAGTGCGAAGGCGATCGAGACTGCGGTGGGGGAGCCCATGACTCACGACGGTAGCAAGTGAACATGAGCCGCCCCGTGACCCGGACGGGGTGTGGCGCCTTCGGGGCACCCGGCCCGCACACCAGCGCGCCCCGTCCCAGGGTGTGCGGGACGGGGCGCGCCTTTCGCGGGCAGCGGGCGAGCGGTCAGCGTGCGACCACCTGCTCCAGGGGCTTCGACGGCACAGCGTCGGAGGGAAGCGCCGTTCGAGAGGCGCTCTGCCCGCGGCGGCCCCGCACGTCAGCGATGGACGTGCCGTAGAAGGCCGCAGCCATGATGTCCTTCATGTCGTCGCGCATCGGCATGCGCGGGTTGGCGGGGGCGCACTGGTCCTCGTACGCGCCCATCGCCAGCTCGTCGAGACGGCTCATGAAGTCCGCCTCCTTCACACCCTGCGCGGAGAACGACGGCGGGATGCCGACGGCGTCGCGCAGCTCCTCGACCGCCGCGGCGAAGGACTCGACGCCCTGCTGCGGGGTGGCGGCCGGGAGGCCCAGCACCTGGGCGATCTTCTGGAACCGCTCCGGTGCCACGTAGTGCTCGTACTTGGGCCAGCTCGTGAGCTTCGTGGGGACCTGGCCGTTGTAGCGGATCACGTGGGGGAGCAGGGTCGCGTTGGTGCGGCCGTGCACGAGCCCGAAGGTCGAGCCGACGACGTGCGCCATCGCGTGCACGATCCCGAGGAACGCGTTGCCGAACGCCATGCCGGCGATCGTGCCGGCGTTGTGCATGGTCTCCCGGGCCTCGACGGTCGCGGGGTCGGCGGGGTCGCCGTTCACGGACGTCGCGAGGTTGTCGAAGATGAGCGAGATCGCGTGGAGAGCGAGCCCGTCGGTGAAGTCGTTCGCGTACACCGACACGAACGCCTCGGTCGCGTGCGTCAGGGCGTCGAAGCCCGAGTCCGCCGCGAGCGACGCGGGCATCTGGCCCGTCAGCACGGGGTCGATGATCGCGACCGTCGGGGTGAGCGCGTAGTCGGCGAGGGGGTACTTCTTGCCGGACTCGGTGTCCGTGATGACGGCGAACGGTGTCACCTCGGCCCCGGTGCCCGACGTCGTCGGGATGCACACGAGCTGGGCGAGCTCACCGAGCACGGGGAACGTGAAGGCGCGCTTGCGGACGTCGAAGAACTTCTGCTTCAGGTCCGAGAACACGACCTCGGGGTGCTCGTAGAGCAGCCACATGACCTTGGCCGCGTCCATCGGCGAACCGCCGCCGAGCGCGATGATCGTGTCGGGGCGGAACGCCCGCATGAGCTCGGCGCCGCGCGTCACGGTGCGCACGGAGGGCTCGGGCTCGACGTCGTCGATGATCTGCAGGGCGACCTTCGTCCCGCGCCGCCCGAGCACGTCGAGGACGCGGTCGACGAAGCCGAGGCGGGTCATCGTGGCGTCGGTGACGATCGTGACCCGGGAGACCCCCGCCATGTCGGCGAGGTAGCGGATCGCGTTGGGCTCGAAGTATGTCTTGGCTGGAACCTTGAACCACTGCAAGTTGTTGTTCCTCCGCCCGATCCGCTTGATGTTGACGAGGTTGATGGCAGAGACGTTGTTCGACACCGAGTTGGCGCCGTACGAGCCGCAGCCGAGCGTCAGTGACGGGACGAACGCGTTGTAGATGTCGCCGATGCCGCCGAGGGAGGACGGGGCGTTCTCGATGATGCGCACGGCCTTGACCCGGGCACCGAAGCGCTCGACGAGCGAGCGGTCCTGCGTGTGGATCGCGGCGGAGTGCCCGAGCCCGTCGAACTCGACCATCTGCTCGGAGAGCGTGATGCCCTCCTCCGTCGTGCCCGCGCGGAGCACGGCGAGGACGGGGCACAGCTTCTCGCGGGTGAGGGGCTCGGCGGGGCCGACGGCGGACACCTCGGCGAGGATGATCGACGTCTCGGGCGGGACGGTGAACCCCGCCTGCTCCGCGATCCACACGGGGCTCTTGCCGACGACGGCCGCGTTCAGCTTGGCCTGCGCGCAGGACTCGCCGTCGGCCCGGGCGCCGAAGATGAACTCCTCGAGCATCGCCTTCTGCTCCGGGGTGGCCCGGTGCGCGTGCAGCACGTCGAACTCGGCCATCGCCTCGTCGTAGATCGCCTCGTCGAGGATGACGGCCTGCTCCGAGGCGCAGACCATGCCGTTGTCGAAGGCCTTGGAGAGCACGATGTCGTTGATGGCGCGCTTGAGCTTGGCCGACTTCTCGACGTAGGCGGGCACGTTGCCGGCGCCGACGCCGAGGGCCGGCTTGCCGCACGAGTACGCGGCCCGGACCATCGCGTTGCCGCCCGTGGCGAGGATGAGCGCGACGCCGGGGTGGTTCATGAGCGTGTTGGTCGCCGCGATGGAGGGGTGGGTGACCCACTGCACGCAGTGCTCGGGGGCCCCGGCCTCGACCGCCGCGTCCCGCACGACGCGCGCCGCCTCGACGGACGAGCTCTGCGCTCCGGGGTGGAAGGCGAAGACGATCGGGTTGCGGGTCTTGAGGGCGATGAGCGCCTTGAAGATCGTGGTCGACGTCGGGTTCGTCACGGGGGTGACGCCACACACGACGCCGACGGGCTCGGCGATCTCCGTGATGCCCGTCAGCTCGTCGTGCGCGACGACGCCGACGGAGCGCAGCTTGGCGATCGAGTGCGTGATGTGCTCGCACGCGAAGATGTTCTTGACGGCCTTGTCCTCGAAGACACCGCGGCCCGTCTCGGCGACGGCGCGCTCGGCGAGGTCGCCGTGGCGGTCGAGGGCGGCGACGGCCGCCTTGCGCACGATGTGGTCGATCTGCTCCTGGTCGAAGTCGGCATACGCGCGCAGGGCCTTGGTCGCCTGCTCGACGAGGGTGTTGATCTCACCGTCGACGTCGACCTCGACGACGGCAGGGGGCAGCGACTGTGACGACTTGCGGGACATGGTGACCTCCGATGTGCGGTCCGGCTGTTTCGGACCTCCTTGTCCTCACGGGCAACGCTAGGTGCGCGCTCGCCGGGTCTCGCGTGACATAGGTCCCGCTACGAGCACGGTGGGCCCCGGACCTGGTGAGACGGCCTCCCGTGCCACTAGCGTGGTGGCAGCACATGTGCCGCGACCCGACGACGGATCGCGACCTCGCCCCGAAGGAGACGGCAGTGTCTGACTACGCGATCATCACGGGTGCGGCTCGGTCGGCCCGACGGCTGTGGGGCGTCTCACTGCTGCGAGGGGCCGTCGCCGTCGTCGTCGGTCTGTTCCTGCTCATCGACGCGAGCGCGACGTTCACCATCCTCATCTGGCTGCTCGGTGCGCTGCTCGTCATCGACGGGCTCGTCATCGCGGTCGGGGCGCTGCGCTCGAAGCGCGAGGAGGCGGGTGCGGCCCGCACGTGGTGGATCGTCCTCGGCGTGCTGTCCATCGCGGCCGGCGCCGTGATCATGGTCTGGCCGAACCTCACGATCGGGCTGTTCGTCTGGGTCGTGGCGATCTGGGCGCTCGTCGCAGGCCTGTTCGGCACGATCGGTGCCCTGCGTTCGCGCTCGCGGCAGGATCCGGGCTGGGACTGGCGTCTCGCGATCTCGCTCATCACTCTCGTGCTCGGCATCATCGTCATCACGCGCACGGACGCGCTCGCCGAGACGCTCGCGCTCATCGTGGCGATCTACCTGCTCGCCAGCGGCATCGTGCAGTTCGTCGCCGCGCTCTCGGTGCGTGACCGCGCGAAGGCTCTCGAGGCCCAGGCGCCTGCGGCCTGACGCGAAGGACTCGACCGTGACGGTGCTGCCGATCGGGTCGCGGAAGCGTCGAGCAGGAGCGCCGCTGTTGCCGAGCCGGACCGGTGCACCTGGCGGGCGCGGCACCAAGGTGCGTCCGCCGACGGGCCTGTCAAGGAGTGGAGTCTGGGTGCCCGCGAAAGGATTCGAACCTTCGAAGGGTGAGATGAACACAGGTGAAGAGAGAGGAAACAGTGGGCTATTGACCTGGGGTTTCACTAACCTTCCGAGTGCGCTACGATGAAGTCACATGAACCCGGTGTCACAGTGTAGTGACGCAGATGTGACGCAGCGGAGGAGGGGCGAGGTGGCCAAGAACACCAAGGCGCGCCGCTCCTTCGGGCAAGTGCTCAAGCAGCGCAACGGCACCTACCGAGCGCGCTACACCGTCCCCGGTGCCGTCCAGAAGTTCGTCAACGCCCCCACGACGTTCGACACCGTCGAAGCCGCGGACATGTGGCTGACCCGCCAACGGGTCCTCATCGCGGATCGCAAGACCAATCCCACAGCCTCGATCACGACCTTCGGCGAGTACGTCGATGCCTGGTTGGCCGGACGGGATCTCAAGGAGTCCACCAGGGTCCTCTACAAGCGTCAGATCGACCGCGACTTGCGCCCGATCTGGGGCGACCAACCACTCGCCCAGATCACCCCTGCGGCTGTGCGGGCATGGCACGCCGGACTTCTTCCCGGCCGACCAACCCAGCGCGCCCACGTCTACTCGCTGTTGCGCACGATCCTCAACACGGCGGTCGCTGACGACCTCCTCCCGGCGAACCCGTGCCGGGTGCAGGGAGCCGGGTCCGTGCGACGGCAGCGCACCATTCGCCCCGCGACGCTCATCGAACTCGAGCGTCTTGTGGAGGCCGCCCCCGAGCGCTACCGGGTGATGGTGCTCCTCGGCGCCTGGTGTGCACTGCGCTTCGGTGAGGTCACCGAGCTTCGCCGCAAAGACGTCGACCCGGATGGTGGTGTGATCAGGGTCCGCCGTGGGGTCACTTGGTTGACGGGGAAACCCGTCGTCGACACCCCGAAGACGGCCGCGGGGTCACGGGACGTCGCCATCCCCCCGCACCTCTTCATCGCGTTGAAGAACCACTTGGACGCGCACGTCACTCCCGGTCCGGAGGCGTTGCTCTTCCCCCTCGACGCCGGCGGGGACGTCCAGATCTCCCCGCACAAGTTCCGTCCGATCTTCAGCCGTGCCCGCCGCGCCGCTGGTCGACCGGACCTCACCTTCCACCAACTCCGCCACACCGGGGCCGTCCTCGCGGCCGCTTCCGGAGCGACCATCGCCGAGCTGATGGCCCGGCTCGGGCACACCACTCCCGCGATGGCCATGCGATACCAACACGCCTCCGCCGACCGCGATCGGGTGATCGCCGAGGCACTGTCCGAACTCGTCACGAGGGGAGGTTCACGGCAGTAGCGAAAGCGCCCCGACAGGTGCGGTAACACCTGCCAGGGCATGACTCACTCAGCAAGGGAGCAAGTCATCATGAAGGCTACCGTTCAGCAGGAACAGCAGTGGAGCAGGGAGTACGGGCCGCAGCACGCCGAGTGGTGCGTCCGTCACGAGTACAAGGCACCCGACAAGGACGACTTCCAGGACGTCGAGCAGCACTTCGGTCCCGCAGTGACGCGGGGCTTCAGGTTCAACGACGCGACGTTCTACGTCCACGCCTGGCACGACGCGACGCTCACCCAGACCGGGGCCAGGGTCGAGCTCGTCCACACCGAGTGCGAGGAGAAGTACATCCTCGAGCTTCGGCCGGATGAGATCCGCGAGTTCGCCGCGAGGCTTCTCGACCTCGCCGAGATCCTCGACCCGGTGGAGGTGGCCCAGTGAGCGCCCAGCACCCGGTGTGGTGCGAGCGGTGTGACATCTGGGAGGACGCGCCCGATATTCACTGGTCCGAGGACTCCGAGATGACCGTGCGGGCGCACGGACTGGGCGAGGACGCCAAGGTGTCGCTCGCGACCCTCCAGTACGAGGCGAAGGACGGCTCGTTCGGCCCGGTCATCGCGTTCCTGGACGTGCAGTTCCAGGACGAGATCACGGTCGAGGCTCTCGAGGAGTTCGGAGCGTTCCTCAGCGGCAAGGCAGCCGCGATGCGGTCATTCTCTGCGCCTCACGACGTCGTCACCGTTCGCCGCGGCAAGACCGACGAGGGCCGTCCCGGCTACGCTGCCCGCTGCGAGATTCCCGGCTGCGGGGCGGTCACGTTCGCGGGCTTCGCTACACGCACGGCAGCTCGCGACGCCCTCCACGGGCACGAGGAGGACGACGGTCAGTGAGAAACCGGTTCATGACGGTGCCCGAGGTCGCCGAACTACTTCGCGTGTCAGAGAAGCATGTGCGTGCGATGTGGCGAAGCGGTGCACTCCCGGGGTTCAAGGCCGGGTCGGGTCGCACGTCACGGATCCGGTTCGAAGCAGACGAGGTCGAGAAGGTCATCGAGCAGTGGAAGCGCAACGCTCGCTGACGTGGTGACAGTCGTTGGCCCGGGAGGAGTGACCTCCCGGGCCAACGGTCTGTTCGGGCCAACTACGGTCATACGGTGCAAGCGCAGCGAATTTCACCCGCTTGAGTTTCTGCCGCAGGTCAGGGGCTATTTCCGAGGCGCTCACTGCGGATATGGACCAGCCGAACCCCCGGCGCACGTGGTTCCGCGTGACACCCCCCTCCTCACGATGCAGGCACACCTACGAATCGGGAGGAACCCCATGGACACCACGTCCGAGTACTTGACCGTCGCCGAGGTCGCCGAGCATCTGCGGATCACCGAGCGGCACGTCCGAAGCCTCATCGCGAGCGGCGAGCTGCCGGCTTTCCGTGTCGGCGCGAAGTCGATCCGCATCCGCCGTGAAGACGTCGCCAAGCTCGTCCGTCCCGTGAAGGTGGCGGCGTGAGCTGCCCCGGCATTGCGCTCACCTGTGCCACGGCGCGCGGGGACACCTTCACCCTTCGGTGCTTCCACCGTGGCTCCGACGACGGGGTTGCGGTAGCACTCGTCGTCGAGGGCCACGAGGTCGTTCTCGAGTCGGGTGAAGCTCGCAGGTTCGCGCAGTTGCTAGCTGCGGCTGCGGATGACCTCGACCCGCACGCAGCCGCAGTGAGGCGACGCGTGCCGTGGCGCCGGTTCGGAGGGATCACCCGATGACGACGTACGCACCGCAACCCGACCTGTGGACCGACTCGATCCTCGATCGGATCATCGACATGCTTGCCGCCGAGGGGCGGGTCTTCTCCGCAGACGACGTGTGGCAGGACCGGTTCGGCCTCCACCCCGACAACACCAAGCACGGCGAACTCGGAGCCGCGTTCCGGCGCGCGGCCGCGGAAGGGCGCATCGTCATGGCCGGGGTCACGACGAGCCGCCGACCGTCCCGGCACGGTGCTCTCGTGCGCACGTGGAGGGGCTGCTAGAGTCGAAGGCGCTGGGGATGACCAGCCGGACACCGCACCGTAAAGGCGGACGCCGAACAGCAGGCCGTACAAAGAGCTGACGCCCACCGCGGGCTGTAAGCGCGGACGTTGCTCCAACGGGTCTAGGGGACCCGGGAGAGTTCATCCACTCCCCGGGACACACCCACACACTCACGCTTGGACTCCCGCTATGGAACCCACCGGCTTCGCCGTGATACCCACCTGGCTGCTGCGCAGCCCGGACTTCACGCTCCACGAGAAGGCCGTCTACGCCGCCCTGAAGTCCTACGCCTCGAAGACACGCACGGCCTTCCCCTCGCACCTCACCCTCGCCACTGACCTCGGGATCTCCGTCTCCGCAGTGCAGCGAGCGATGCGAGGCCTCCGAGACGGTGGCCTGGTCACGTGGGACGCTCACCGACGCGAGGACGGGGGCCAGACCTCGAACCGGTACACGATCTATGACGCCCCGGTCACTCTGACTACCCCCCCGGTCACAGGGACCGACCCCCCTCGGTCAGAGAGACCGACCCCCCCGGTCACAGGGACCGACCCCCCTCGGTCAGAGAGACCGACCCCCCCGGTCACAGGGACCGACGAACTAGATCCAGATGAACTAGATCCAGTTGGAGCAACTACTTCGTCCGCCAAGGCGGACACGTCAGCGCTCATCAAGGAAGCGTTCGCGGCACTTTGGGAGAGGTACCCGCGTAAGCAAGCTCGCCCGAGAGCTGAGAAGGCTTTCAAGCAGGCTGTGGACCGTGCCCGTGAGGGCGGGTCGGTCGAAGACGGTGCCAAGGCGATCGTCAACGGTGCGCAACGCTACAGAGACGACCCCAACAGGGACCAGGCGTTCACCGCCATGCCGGCCACGTGGCTGAACGACGACCGCTGGAATGACCCCCCTCTTCCCGCGCGGGAGTCACCTCGTCATGGCTCGAGCGTCTCGGACGAGCCGTCCGGCCCGGTCGACGTCCACCAGTGGATGCGTCGATGAGCGACACGTCACCGAGCCGGGAGGCTGCCGAGGTGGCGATCCGAGCCGGGTCGATGCATCACTCGCGCATCGCCGCCAGCCGGGCGGTCACGGCAGAGCTTGAGTACCAGATCGCGGAGATCCGGAAGCAGGCAGCCGCGGTCAACGACACGTCCTGCGGCTACCCCGGGCAGTCGGGGTCTCCACAGTACGGAGACCCTCGGGGAGGTACGTCTGGCGTACCTCCTTGGCCCTGTGTTCCCCGCCAGGGGTAGGCACGAGACGCCTACCCTTCTCGTCGACCTGTGCGACGTCCTGACTACGCGCAACGTGGCCGACGTCGCTGCCCGGCTCGACGAGGACATGAAGGGTGTCGGGGAAATCGACACCCCTGGCGGCGCACAGCGGATGACCACCGTGACCGAGCCCGGTACGTACAAGGCGATCGGCGGCTCCCGTGACACCCGTCGTCCAACACTGAGACATGGTCCGCCACGCGAAGGGATGCCGCGTCAACGGTGGCCCAGGTGTGACCACCTGCGAGGGGTGCAGAGCCTCTACGTCCACACAGGACGAGACGTGGCTCCTCGAGATCGACGCCCTCGCCGGGGAGCACTGGCGATGAGCGAGCACGACTGGCGTGAACTCGTCGACGACCCCGAGGTCACCAAGATCGTAGAAGCGGTCGCCCACGGCACACCCCCATCCGGCGACCCGTACCTAGACGATGACCGCCTCAGCTACCTCTTCGAGCGAGCGATCCACACCGCTCGCGGCTTCGACACCGCCACAGGGGTGCGCTGGTACGCCTACCTGTACTCGGCGCTCCGACGAGACGTCTGGCAGCAACGAGCGGACATCTATGGCCGCACAGACGGCCCGCCAGGCGAGCGGGCGCGCCGCGAAGCAGAGTCAGACCGCGTCAGCCTCGAGGGACTCATGTGGCCAGACGGATCCGACTCACCAGCACCCTACGAGGGGTGGCTGCCCGAACCACCTCGCCCCGACGACTGGACCGGCCCCGAAGGACGCATCCACAACCCGGACTCACCCGGCCGACACCCATGGGACCCGAACGACCCCGAGACGGTCCTCATCCACAGCGGAACGATCCGCACAGCACTGACCGTCGCACGCGGCATAGCCGGTAGCGCCGGCCTCGCAGCGACCGTCACCACGGGAGTGTGCTCGTCCCCAGGATGCTCGCGCCCAGTGCCGAAGACCGCGCACACCCGGCAGGGACTGTGCTCCCGCTGCTACGAAGACTTCCGCTCCCGGTGGGGCACCAACGACAAGGCCTGCAAGATCGGCGACTGCACTCGCCCCGTCAAGGGCCGCGACCTCTGCGGCACCCACTACGCCGCATGGCGCCGACAGAATCCCGACGCCCCGGAGTGCACCGTCGAGGGCTGCGACAAGCCAGGGAGCACCGCAGGCATGTGCGCCAACCACTACAACCAGTCCTGGCGAGACGAACGGCGTAAGGCCGCACCATGGTGAAGTGGTCCGGCGCAGAGAGTCGCAAAGCCCGCGCCCGATGGCGACCCCAGCTGCCGCTTCCATGCTGCCGGTGCAACCAGCCGATCATCCCCGACCCCGCACTTCCGCACGAAGGCTGGGACGTTGACCACTGGCCCGTGCCCCGAGAACAGGGCGGCACCCAAACCTGGCCTGCGCACTCCCGATGCAACACATCAGCCGGCGGCAAACGCGGAGCCGAGATCGTCAACGCCCGCCGCGCTGACAGACCCACACCAACAATGCCCCCCGAACGTGACCGCGGCATCCGCCCACGCTGGTGACCAGCACAAACCCCCGGGAAGGGGTTCTTTGAGAGACCTGACAACCCCCGCTAGTCGGCCCCTCCTGGGCTCGCGTATGCCCCGAATCGGGGTCCCGACGTGGCTGTGACGCGTTCTGCGGTTCCGGCGTTCGCGTCACGCATTCCGCGGGGGACTGACATCACGGCGGCGCGGGTTGGCGCGGCGATGCTGGGGTTGCCGCTCAAGGCGCAGGGGGAGCGGGTCGCGAAGCTCCTTGAGTCGCGGGTGCGTGGGGAGGCGTTGTACTCGACGGTGGTGGTGCAGATGCCGCGGCGTGCGACGAAGACAACCAGCATCTGGGCGACGATCATCGGTAGGGCGGCGACGCGCCCTGGCTACAGGTGTGTGACGACCGCTCAGACAGGGTGGATGGCCTCGCGGATCCTGCTTGAGCACGCGAACGCGATGGTGGCCCGTGGTCTTGAGGACGACGGGACGATGCGCCTGTACCGGAACAACGGGCGCGAGCGGATCGAGTTTCCGAATGGCTCCCGGATCTGGTGCGTGCCTCCGATGGTGGGGTCGGTCCGTTCGGCGGCGGCGGACGACATCTTGGTGGACGAGGCCGGGGAGTTCGAGGGGCCGTCGGGGTCGCAGTTCCTCGCAGCGGTGCGCCCGCTGATGGATACTCGTGGTCCGTTGGCTCAGTTGATCGTCTCCGGTACCCCGGCGAAGGAACGCCTTGGGATGTTCTGGGAGCTGCTGTCGCAGGCGCGGTCCGAGGAAGCCGACGAGCTCGGGCTCGGATTGTTGGACTACTCGGCGCGGGAGGACGAGGACCCCGACGACGAGAAGGTCTGGTTGCGGGTGCACCCTGGGCCGTCTTCGGGGCTGACACCGTTGAAGGTGTTGCGTCGGCGCCGCAAGGAGCTCGACATCGTCTCCTGGTCCCGCGAGTATCTGTGCGTGTGGCCCACGGACGCGTCGGTCGGCGCTCTCGATGTTGGGGCGTGGAAGGCCGCAGCCGAGCCCTTCCCCGAGGACCGGCCGACGCGGAGTGTGATCGTCGTCGATGCGCCGAAGGAGCAGACCTCGTGTTCTGTGGTTGAGGTGTGGCGCGACGAGGACGGACACGCCTGTATCGAGATCCTCGCCCACCGTCCCGGGGTGTCGTGGGCTGCGAGGTTCGCCCACGAGGCCGGTCGACGGTTGAAGGTCCCGGTCGTGTTCGACGAGGTCGGCGGCAACGTGACGATCGCCGCGGAGATCCGCCGCATGCACCCCTCCGTCAACGTGGTGCCCCTCACCTGGAAGCACGTCGGCGCCGCTGCACAGCTCCTCGCCACGGAGGTCCGCGAAGGTCGGGTGCGCCACTTCGACCAACCTGACCTGAACAACGCCGTCGACTCCGTGATGTGGCGAGACGCAGGACGCAACGGTCGAGCGTTCGGTCGACGCCCCGGCATGGCGGAGATCTCCCCGATCGTCGCGGCGTCCCTCGGGCTCTGGCACTTCGACGCGATGCCCGAACCTCAGCCTCTCCAGATCCGGGTCGCGAGTTGATGTGACACCCCCCTCCCCACGATCGAGGGGTGGGTGTGTGGAACGCGTTCAGGTTCGCCGCCGAGGTCTCCCGGTCCCTCGGCGGCGAACCTGGCACGCCTACGGGCGCGGTGTCGCCGTGGCAGACCGGTCAGCTGTCGCAGATCGTCCTCGCGGACATCTTCGGCGAGGACGTCCTCACCCCGACTCGTGCGGATGCCATGCGTGTCCCGGCGGTTGCGAAGGGGCGGGCACTGATCTGCGGAACCCTCAGCCGTCAGCCGTTGGCGAAGTTCCGCGGCGAGGCGAAGGTCACCTCCGATGCGTGGATGTACCGCACGAACACCCAGGTGGCACCGCAGGTCCGCATGGCGTGGACCATCGATGACCTCATCTTCAACGGTGTGTCGCTGTGGGCTGTTGAGCGCGGCAACCGCGGGCAGATCACTGACGCGGTGCGGGTGCCACCGGAGTGGTGGCGCATCGACGGTGAACTGCGGATCCTCGTCAACGACAAGCCCGTCAACGAGGACGAGGTCATCCTGTTCGAGGGACCCCAGGACGGGCTCCTCGAGATCGGACGGGACTCGATCATCGCCGCGCGCGCCATGACCCGGTCGTGGTCGCAACGCGTCGAGACCCCCGCACCACTGGTTGAGCTCCACCTGACCGACCAGAACATGTCCCTGACCGACCCCGAGGCGGATCAGCTCCTCGCCTCGTGGGAGGGCGCCCGCAAGCGCGGAGGCACGGCGCTGACGCCGTCGAACGTGGACGTCAAGGTCCACGGCAGCACCGCCACGGACCTGTTCGTCAACGGCCGCAACGCCGAACGCCTCGACTTCGCGAACTACCTCGCCCTGCCGGGGTCGCTCCTCGACGGCACGACCGCGACCGCGTCCCTGACCTACTCCACCCAGGAGGGGCGCCGCAACGAACTCGTCGACCTTTCCCTGGCCTTCTGGGCAACCCCCGTGGAGGCCCGGCTCTCGATGGACGACGTGTGTCCCCGCGGGCAACGCATCGCCTTCGACCTCGAGTACCTGTCCACCCCGACCCAGCCGGCGCAAGGCCCGGCACACGAGGACTAACACATGAGCAACATCACCTTCGAGGCGGGGACCCTGACAGCGAACCGTGAGGAACGCGTCGTGTCGGGTCTGCTCCTGCCCTACGGCGAGATCGGCCGCACGAACCTCGGGAAGTTCTCCGTCGACCGCGGCGTCTTCCAGATCCCCTCCGACCCGCTCGTCCTGACGGCGAACCTCGACCACAAGCGCGAGGACCCCGTCGGCCGGGCACTGACTCTCAACGACACGGACGCGGGCCTGTTCGCGTCCTACAAGATCGCCGAGACCCCCGAAGGGGACCAGCTCCTCGAAGACATCGAGGACGGGAAGCGCAAGTCCCTGTCCGTCGAAGCAGCGGACGTCGTCATCCGTGACGGCAAGGCCACTGCGGGCCGCGTCTTCGGGACCGCGTTCGTCGAGACCGGGGCCTTCCCCTCGGCGACCCTCCTCGCCGAGGACGTCGGCGAAGAGCCCACCAATCAGAACCCCGACGCCACCGCGGCGCCGACCAACACCGAACCGGAGGCCACCGTGCCCGAACCCCTCACCGCGACCGCCGCCCCCGGTGGTGTCGCCGCGCGCGCCCAGACGAAGTCCGCCGTAGAACCCGAGACACTCTTCGCTTCGATCGCGAACGGCTACCGGACCGGCGACTTCGGCCCGGTCAAGGAGATCCTCGACCAGGGGAACCCCGAACTGCTCTTTGCGGCCCTGAACGACGTGAAGTTCTCCGGCGTCAACACCGTGGGCTCCGCGCTGACCAACCCCACGTGGTTGGGGAAGTTCTGGGACGGTGAGCCCCACCAGCGTGTCGTTGCCCCACTCCTCACGCAGGCGCCCCTCACGTCCCTGGTGGTGCAGGGGTGGGACTGGACGACCGCCCCGAAGGTCGCCCGCTGGGCAGGCAACAAGACCAACGTGCCCTCCAACACCCCCGCGGCGACCCGCCGCGACTTCGCAGCGCAGCGCATCGCCGGCGCCCACGACATCGCCCGCGAGTTCGTCGACTTCCCGAACCCGGAGTTCTGGCAGAAGTACTTCGAAGCCATGCGCGAGTCCTACGCCGTCGAGTCGGACGCGTACGCACTCGAGCGGCTCGTCGCCACCGCGACCCCGGTGTCCCACCTGTGGGACGACCCGGACGTTCCCGAGGTGCTCGTCAAGCTCATTGACGGTGCCCTCGCCGTGAACAAGAAGGGCGTGCCGACGTTCGCGGTCCTGTCCGAGCGTGACTTCCGGCAGTTCGCCCTCGCCCCCAAGGACCACGTCCTCGAGCTGCTGTCCGCGTCGCTCAAGAACCTGTCCGAGGGCAACCTTGCCGGGTTCACGGTCGTGCCGACCCCGTACGACCAGGACGGCGTGCCGGTCCTCGACGACGGGCAGGTTCTCGTCGGCACGAAGGCCGCGGCGACGTTCCGTGAGCTGCCCGGTTCGCCCATCCGCGTCGAGGGACTCGACATGGTCAAGGGCGGCGTCGACCCGGGCCTGTTCGGCTACGCCCTGGTGCAGGTCGACGCCCCTGCTGGCCTGGCGCTCGTCAACGACGAGTCCGTCGAGTCCTGAGAGGGAGGCGGCGAGTGACTGACTGGCTGACCTCCAACGAGGTCACCTACGCCCCCTACTGGCCCGGGTGCCCTGTTCAACCCGGGCCGGGTCTAGACCAGTTGCTCGCTGCTGCCCGGACTCAGTGCGAAGCGTTCGCGCCCGCGCTCGAGGAAGGTGAGGACGTGCCGGAGAACTACCGGCTCGCCCAAGCCCTCCAAGCACGGGCCTTGTACCGGTCTGGGATCGCAGGCTCCGGTGACCAGATCGGCCCCGACGGGCTCACTGTCACCGTGTTCCCGATGGACTGGACGGTGAAGCGGCTGCTTCGCCCCGAGACGGTTCCCGTGATCCGATGAGCGCCCGGACGAACCTGATCCGCGACCTCGACCGAGCCCTGTCGGGCTTCAACGTCAGGGGTTCCAACGCCGCTTCCGAACCGGTCAGCGGCCCCACGGTCCTGGTCTGGCAAGACGGACTCCGACGTGACGACCAGTTCGGCCTCAACAGCGTCGTCGTGGAGTTGAAGGTGTGGGTCTTGTCGGCCTTCGACTCCCCGGAACGGGCCGATGAGGACCTCGACAACGCACTTGAGGAAGTCCTCGGTGCGCTCCAGGAGATCACGTGGGTCTCGTGGACCGAGGCGAAGCGCGCTGTGCTCGCCGACGCCAATGCCCCCGGCTACATGCTGACCGTCACCGCGGTGGCGAGAGTAGGAGTTTGATATGGCTTTCATCCCCCTGACCAAGCGGTTCACCCTCAAGGCCGCGACCTTCTCCATCGCGGAGGACGAGTACAGCGACGCGGTGTCCCGCGTCGAGTTCACGCCCACGACCCGCTCGTCCACGTGGAGCTCGATCAACTCGAACTCGATCTCCGACCAGTCGCCCGCCACGTGGACCTGCACCCTCGGCTTCGCGCAGGACCTCGCTCCCGAGGGACTCATGCGGTACCTGCTCGACCACGAGGGTGAGGACAAGATCTGCACCTTCGTGCCGGTCGATGACGGCCCGCAGATCCTGGCGACGCTGTCGATCTCGCCGGCCCGCTTCGGTGGACAGTCGGACGGCAACATCGTCACAGGTGAGGTCACGATGGGTGTTGTCGGCCGGCCGGAGTTCGTCGACCCCTCTGAAAGCTGACGTGGGTCGGGACGGCGCCCCTCCTTCCCGCCGTCCCGACCCCGCCAGTCGAAAGGGGATGGAGTCTCATGGCTAGCGGACGCGCCGCGCTCGTCGAGTCACCACTCGGTGACCTCGTCATCTCCCAAGGAGCTGACAACCGGTTCGCCTTCATCTACGGGACCTCCGAGTCCGACCTCAACCCAGAGTTGGAGCACCCCGACCTCACGAGCGGCTGGGATGCGCGGGCACAACTTCGGGCCGGACGCACGGGACCTGGTAGCGAGCTGTGGCTGTCGCTGACCACGACCGTTGTCGACGGAACCGGGATCGTCCTCGGGGACGCTGGTCAGATCTGGGTCCTCATCGACCACAGGGAGACTGAGAAGCCCGAGTGGAACTCGGAGTCCAGGGCGCGCGGCGAGTGGGACCTCGAACTGGTGAAGCCCAGCGGTGAGGTCGTGCGCCTGGTGATGGGTCGCGTGAGGCTGTCGTTCGACGTGACGCGCCATGGCTGATATCGGCGTGAGCACGATCATGCTCCGAGACGCGATCCTCCAGGTCGGTTCGGACACGTTCCAGCGCGCCGTCGAACGGGTGGAGTTCGTCCCTGAACCGGAGTTTGAGTGGTTGCCGGCGAACATGTCGAACGGTGCCCGCCCGCCGCTGTTTCGTGGCGTGCGGTGGACGTGTCAGGTCGGGTTCGCCCAAGACCTTGCCGTGGGGTCACTGACGAACTACCTGATCGCCAACGCCGGTCAACGCCGCACCGTGGTGTTCACGCCCGTCGCAGGAGGGCGCCGCGTCTCCGCGGCGGTCATCCTCACCCCGGGCCGTGTCGGCGGATACGAGGGCACGATCCTCACCTCTCAAGCCACGTTCGTCGTCGATGGCGAACCGGCCATCCTTCCGGCCGCGTAGGAGGCCCCCGTGATCTCTGTTCACCGCCATGAGGCAGTTGGGGCCGCAGTCCGTGCACTGGAAGTTGCGGACCAGAACCTCAAGAACGACCTGTACCTCGCCACGGTCCAGACGATGGGTCCCGTGTGGAAGGACGTCCTCGCGGACCGTGCGATTCGCTTCCACCGTGACGTGCGCCTGTACCTACCCGGCGGCATCATCGCGGGCAACAACCCGAAGGCCACAGCGGCGACCGAGACACGCACACTGTCCGGAGGCCTGGTCCCGGCCAAGGACTGGCCGAAGATCGAGTTCGGGTCCAACCGGGAGAAGCAGACCACGTACGACCGGCGCTCCCCGAAGGGGAAGGTCCACAAGGTCACCCGCCGGACCCAGCGGCAGCTCCCACCGAGGTACCGCAAGGGCCGGGTCGCCTATCCCGCGTTCGCGGAGGTCGCACCCCGCGTCGTTTCCCTGTGGGTGCAGATGATCATCCGGCGCTACAACGAAGCACTCGAGAAGGCAGTCTGATGGCAGGCATCAAGCTCGACTTCCTCGCCGACGTCGGCGACCTCCTCCGAGGAACCCGGGACGCCCGGGAGTCCATCGACGAGATCTCGAAGTCCCTCGACGACGTCGCCGAGGGTGGAGGTGAGGCCGCTCAGAAACTCGAACGCGAACTCACGGGGTCCCTCGACAAGGTCGAGAAGGAAGCCAAGCAGACCGGCGACGCGATCGGCTCCTCCACCCAGGGTGGGCTCGACCAGGCTACGGAACACGTCGAGGAGTTCTCCGACAACGCCAAGTCCTCCCTGGGCGACGTCGCCACGACGTTCTCCGGGGACATGGAGGACGCTGCCAGCACGGTGCAGAACGCTCTCGGTGGACTCGCTTCGGGTATGGGTGGCCCGATCGGCATCGCGCTCGGCGCGGCCGCGATCGGTGTCGGCCTGATCTACAAGGGACTCCAGGACTCCGCCGAGGAAGCGAACACCCTCAAGGAGCGCGTCACCGAGCTCGCCGCCGAGATCTACGAGGCGGGCGGCAACCTCGAGGGTGTCGACCTGGTCGGGAAGATGCGCGACTGGGGCCTGGCGATCAACGACTCGAAGGAGTGGTGGGAGCTCTGGCAACAGGACGCCGTCACGAACCTCGAACGCGTCTCGGAGAAGGCCGAGAAGTTCGGGCTCGACCTCGAGACCACGTTCCGTGGCATGTCCGGTGCGGACACGGCGGCTGCCACCGAGTCGTGGCAGGCGATCACCGACAAGATCAACGAGTCGCTTGAGGCACTGGAGGCCTATCGCAAGTCCGGGTCTGCGACGGCGGCGGGCGTCACTGACATGTCCAGCGACATCATCGAGTTGCAGAACCTCCGTACCGAGCTTGAGCGGACATCGGGGGTCACCGAGGACGCGGTGCGGTTGCACGGTCTCCTCGAGCAGGCCATCGGCGTCACCAGCGCTGAGGCGGAACGGGCCAAGCGCGCCCACGAGGGGTACAACGACGCGATCGAGAAGTCCGCGAACCCGATCACCGCCTACAAGGAGATCCTCAAGGAGAAGGAAGCCGCGGAGAAGCTCGCTGCGCAGGCTCAGGCCGATGCCACCGAAGACATGAAGGACACGTGGCAGGACTACGTGAAGGGTGTCGATGTCTCGATCGATGACCTCATCGAACGGCTCAGGGACCAGTCCGCGGCGCGCGAGGAGTTCGACAAGAACCTCACCGAGATCGCGGCCGCCGGCGGGCAGGCCCTCGCCGACGAACTCCGCGCCAAGGGGCCCGAGGTCGCGGCCGCGACCGCTGACGTCCTCGCGGAGGCCGACCCTGCGAAGTTGCGCACCTACATCACTGAGCACGCCCGCGCCACAGGGGAGAGCCTGAGCGCGGAGATTGCCCAGGGGGTCACGGACTCCAAGGAGCAGGTCACCACCGCGCTCAGGGACCTCTTCGCGGACCAGCAGGTCGAGATCCCCATGGGCATCAAGGCCCCCGAAGCACCGGTCGCACCCCAGGGCGCGCCAGCAGCGCAGGGGCTGGCACGACCGGAGGCAGGTCCAGTAGTGGTGCACCTGTCAGCTGAGGACCGGGAGCTCCTACGCAATCTCGCTGAGACCCCGGTCGCCGTAACCGCGGTCCTCGAGATGGACGGCCGACACATCACGTCCGTTGTCAACCAAGCCCGACGCCGGGCAAACACCGCAGGGAGGTGGAGTCTGTGAGCGCGCAACTCACCATCGCCCACACGCCGACCAACGTCGTGGTCGGGGCCGCGCCAATCGAACTGGTGGGCATCGGCGAGTCCGGACGAACCTGGCGTCGGCACACTGCTGAAGGACGCTACGTCCACGGGCGGACCCTCATCGGCGCCGTCATGGAGACGCCGACACTCAACGTGGTCCTACGCATCACAGGCGACACGTGGACGGCCGTCGCGAACCGACGCAACAGCGTCCTTGCGGCCGTGTCGCAGCTCTCCTACACAGCGACGCTCACAATCGCCGGAGTGACGACCACGTACGCCTGTGAACCGGCCGACGTGTTCGAGTCGAAGTTCGATCACTGGAAGGTCGAAGCCAAGGTTCGAGAGATGAGCCTGACGATCCCGGTTGCGCCCTAAGTACGCATCACTGGCAGCGGCGACCGATACGGTTGGCAGATGACTCACCGCAACGACGTAGTCGCAGAACCTCTGCACGTGACCGGCACCCTTCGATTCGCTGGCGTCGCGAAGGCAGGCGCGACAGTCGGTCCGCAAGGCGACTTGAGGGTCTCGGGAGTGATCGAGGGCACCGTGCGTCTCGAACCCGGCGCGTGGTTCACATTGGCAGGCGTCGGTGGCTGCGACCTCGTGGTTGCCGCAGGAGCGAGGGCGGTCATCCGCGGCATCCACAGCGGTCGGATACAGAACCGCGGGGGAGAGGTGCTCGTGGCCGAGGGAGCTCTCATCAAGGTTGGAGGTCAGATGCACTGGGTGCGGCCCGGGGGAGTTCTAGAGGCGGCGAGTGGGGAGCAGGGGAGCATGACGGTCGAGGAATCGAGCCCGCTCTACCGCTGGGAGGAAGACGGGTCTTTCACCCCGTCGTTGTGACGCTGTTGTGACTCTTGCTAGCGTTTTTGCTGGTCAGAGGGTGCCCGCGAAAGGATTCGAACCTTCGACCTTCTGCTCCGGAGGCAGACGCTCTATCCACTGAGCTACGCGGGCCTTGCTCCGCAGTGGGAGCGGTGCACGAGACTACCAGCCGCCAGACCCGCGGTGCCGCGGGAGGGAGCTCACTCCCCGCAGCCGGACGTGGGCAGGTTGTCGCTGGAGAGCTCGAACCCGATGTCTTCGCGAGCGGACGCGTCGACGATGCGCTTGATGCCGACGGTCGCGACGGCAAGCCGGACGTAGCTGACGCTCATCGAGGTCCCGGCCGCGATGGGGCTGCACCCAGGTCCCCATGAGAAGCTCACGGCGAACTGTTCGCCGGGGACGACCTGAACCGTCTCCGCGGGGTCGTGGACGACGTTGGACATCGGGTCGTACGAGTGGAGGCTTGCTCGCCAGTGCAGGTCCGACGGCTTGCCGGACTCGGCGAGCTGGACGGTCACGGGAAGCATCCCCTCGTTCGCGAAGGTCCAGAGGCCGTCGTACGTCCCGTCGCTCGGGTCGACGACGATCCGCCCAGGCTCTTCGTCGGACCAGGTGGACTCCACCTCGACCGACTCGAGGTCGAAGTGCGTGACCGGGCCGAGCCCGATGCTCGGCGTCAGTCCGACGAACAGCCACGCACCGACCAGGACCACGGCCACGCCCCCCGCCCCGATCCACCCCCTGCGCCTGATCATCAGTCCTCCTCAGGCTCCTCGCGCAACAGCGCTGCGAGGTAGTGCACGACCTCGCTGCCGGCCCGCTTGGGGTCGGAGTCGATGATCGCCTGGACGAGCCCGTCGTGCGCGTGGTCGTCGCGGCCGGGGTGCTCGACGTTGGTGCGGATGTTCTCGACGATCGCGTCGAGCAGGTTCTCGTACATCGACACGAGCACGGGGTTGCGGGAGACGCGGGCGATCTCTCGGTGCAGGGCGAAGTCGGCGGTCACCATCGACTCGACGTCGCCGGCGGCCCAGGCGTGGGCCCGCGTGACGAGGAGGTCGCGCAGGATCTCGTCGTCGTCGGGAGTGTGTCGTGTGGCGGCGAGCCGCGCCGCCTCGACCTCGAGCGCCCGGCGTACCTGCAGCACGTCACGGCGGCTCGCCCCGGCGATGTGACGACCGATCGAGACGGCGAGCTCGTCGTCGGCGAGGACGTACGTTCCGGAGCCCTGGCGCCGCACGAGCAACCCGGAGTGCACGAGCGACTGCACCGCCTCGCGCACGGTGTTGCGCCCGACGCCGAGCATCTGGGTGAGCGCGGGCTCTGGTGGGATGCGCGTGCCGACGGCCCATTCGCCGCTCGTGATGCGCGCGCGCAGCGCGGCGACGGCGCCTTCGATGAGGCTCGTCCTCGCGGTGGTCATCCCAGGTCTGCTCCCTCTGGCGGTGTGGGCTGAGTCAACACCGAGTGACCACCGCGTGTCACGTGAACCGCCATAGAGTGGCTGCGCAATGACTCCCGACTCATCCCGGGCGCACGAGGGGAGCAGACGCGGCCGGCTCGTCGCGCTCGCGGGCATCCTCCTCGTCGCGCTCCACCTGCGCGCCGCGGTGACGGCGGTCTCTCCGGTGCTCGACGTCGTGCGCGGCGACGTGGACTTCTCCGCCGCGCAAGCCGGGCTTCTCGGCGCCGTCCCGATGGTCTCCTTCGCGCTGTTCGGCGCGCTGAGCCCCGCTCTCGCCCGCAAGATCGGCCTCGAGCCCGCCGTCGTGCTCGCGATGCTCGCCTCGATGGCGGGGGAGGTGCTCAGGGCGACGACGACGACGGCCCCCGGGTTCCTCGTGTGGTCGATGCTGGCCCTCGCCGGTCTCGGCACGGGCAACGTCCTGCTCCCGCCGCTCGTGAAGCGCTACTTCCCGGACCGCATCGGCGCGGTCACCGCCGCCTACAACGTCGCGATGGTGGTCAGCCTCTCGGTGCCGCCGCTCGTGGCCGTGCCGATCGCGGCGCGCTACGGCTGGCGTGCCTCGGTCGCGGCGTGGGCGGTGCTCGGGCTGCTCGCCGTCGTCCCCTGGATCGGCGTCATGGCGCGCTCGACCGTCGCGCGCAGCGCACTCGTCGCGGTGCTGCGGCGCGACCCGGCCGACCCCCCGAGGCTCGCGGCGGGGGACCGGTCGCGGGGGCGGGTGTGGCGCAGCCCGCTCGCGTGGGGCATGGCAGTGACCTTCGCGATGAACACCACCAACGGCTACGTGCTCTACGCGTGGTTGCCGCAGCTGCTCGTCGACGCCGGGCTCGACGAGGCGACCGCGGGCTCGTGGCTCGGCTACTACGCCTTCCTCGGGCTCCTGCCGGCCTTCCTCGTTCCGCTCGCCGCGGTGCGGATGCGCCAGCCGTGGTTCCTCGTCGTGTTCTTCTTCGGCTGCCTCGTCGTGGGGTACGTCGGGCTCATCGTCTCGCCGTCGGGCCCGTTGTGGCTGTGGCTCCTTGTCGCCGGGCTCGGGACGGGCAACTTCCCGCTCCTGCTCACCCTCATCAACCTGCGCACGCGCACCCCCTCCGGTGCGGCGTCGCTCTCGGGCTTCACCCAGGGGCTCGGCTACGCGCTCGCGGGCGGCGGGCCGATCGCCGCAGGGCTGCTGCACGAGGCGACGGGCGGGTGGACGGCCGTGCTCGTCTTCCTCGTCGGCACCGCCGTCGTGCTCGTCGTCGCGGGATGGTTCGCGTGCCGGCCCGTCATGCTCGAGGACACGTGGGGCGGGTGAGAGCCGCTGTGACGAGCCGGGACGTGCGCATGCTCGCTCCTCAGAAGCCGATGGCCTGGCGGATGAGGACGAGGTGGATGCGGCCCGGCATCTCGCCGTAGATCTCGAACGTCTTGTTGAGGCGGCTGCTCTGCCCGTACGCCTCCTGGGCGCGCACGTTCTCCAGCGGCAGGCTGTGCTCGCGCACGCGGCGACGCGCGGTCTCCAGGTCGGGCACGACCTTCTGCAGGCCGGCGACCAGCACCACGTGCTGCGCACCCCAGGCGACGGTCGCGAACTGACTGCCGGATGCCGACCCGATCAGCAGCTCGCCGTCCTGGGTGATGGCGTGCACGCTGCCCAGTGCGTAGTCCGGGGCTGCCGCGATCTCCTTCATCTGACGACTGGCGTAGTTCTGCGCCGTCATCTGCAGGCGCACCGACTCGTACGGCCCGTCGGGTGCGTCGACCTCGGACGAGATGCCGGTCTCGTCCAGCGTGATCGACGTGTTCTTCCACACCCTGGAGCCGTGCGGGATGCGAGACAGCACCGCCTTGCGAGCGGCCGTCAGGTCGTCCACCACTTCTACGCCGAACCCGTTGCCCTCCAGCGCGGCGACGGTCGCGGTGACGGTCCGCTCATCGGGCAGTGCATCGAACTGTGTCATGGGATTCTCGCTCCTCGTTGCTCGTAAGCGGACTTCACCCCGCTTTCTAACTGGAACCGTACCCCGCTTATACTGGGATGGCAAGATCGAAGCGGGCCGAACCAGGGGAGAGGCGAGAGCGCGTGAACACCGAGCGAGCCGATGCCGCCCGCAACCGGGCCGTGCTGATCGAGACCGCGCGTGACATGGTCGCGGAGCTGGGCGTCGACAAGGTCACCATGGACGCGCTGGCCGAGCGATCCGGGCTCGGGAAGGGCACGGTGTTCCGACGGTTCGGCACGCGGGCCGGCATCTTCATGGCACTGCTGGACGCGGGTGAACGAGGGTTCCAGGCCCGAGTGCTCTCCGGCCCCCCGCCGGTCGGTCCCGGGGCAGAACCCTTGGACCGGCTGCTCGCGTTCGGGCCCGCCCGGCTCCGGTTCCTGCAGGAGAACCGTGAGATCGCCCGGGCCGCCCTCGGAGGGCGCGCGACGGTGCCCTCCGGGCCACCGACGGCGGTGACCTGGCGGCACATCCGGATGCTGCTGGCACAGCTCCACGTGGAGGCGACCGACCTGGACACGCTTGCGATGCAGCTCACTGCTGCGTTGGAGGTGCCGCTCCTGCTGTACGCGGCCCCGCACGACGAGATCCGACCGGACGAACCGTTCGAGGACCGGCTGAGCCGCGGCTGGGAGGATCTCGTGCGCCGACTCGCCGGCTGACCCCCGGTCTAGCGGGGCCGACGGCGGCACGTGAGATCTGCGTGACGGTGCTCGGTAGGCTTGGCCGGTGACTCCAGCCGAACTCTCCGCCGCACTGCGCGCTGCCCTCGAGGCAGCCGTCGCTGCGGGCACCGTGTCCCTCGACCCCGCCGAGCTTCCCGAGTCGGTCCACGTCGAGCGACCCCGCCAGCGCGAGCACGGTGACTGGTCGACCAACGTCGCGCTCCAGCTGGCCAAGCTGGCCGGTATGGCTCCGCGCGCGGTCGCCGAGGCGCTCGTCGCCCAGCTCGACGGTGTCGCGGGCGTCGCCAAGGTCGACATCGCAGGACCGGGCTTCCTCAACATCACGCTCGAAGCCGCCGCCGCGGGTGAGCTCGCGCGCGCCGTCGTCGAGTCGGGAGCGAGCTATGGCAGCGGGGACCCGCTCGCGGGGGAGAGGATCAACCTCGAGTTCGTCTCGGCCAACCCGACCGGCCCGCTCCACATCGGCGGCGTGCGCTGGGCCGCCGTCGGCGACGCGCTCGCGCGGCTCTTCACGGCCAACGGTGCGCTCGTCACGCGCGAGTACTACTTCAACGACCACGGCAGCCAGATCGACAGGTTCGCCACCTCCCTCGTCGCGCGCGCGCACGAGCTCCCCGTCCCCGAGGACGGCTACGGCGGCCAGTACATCGACGACATCGCCGCCGAGGTCATCAGCGGCGAGCTCGCCGCCGGCCGCCCCGACCCTCGTGAGCTCGCGCCGGCCGAGGAGCGCGAGGTCTTCCGCTCCCGCGGCGTCGAGCTCATGTTCGGCGAGATCAAGACGAGGCTGCACGACTTCCGCGTCGACTTCGACGTGTACTTCCACGAGGACTCGGTCCACGAGTCGGGCGCCGTCGAGCGCGCCGTGACGAAGCTGCGTGAGCTGGGCCGGGTCTACGAGGAGGGCGGCGCGGTCTGGCTGCGCACGACGGACTTCGGTGACGACAAGGACCGCGTCATCTTCAAGTCCGACGGCGCTGCGGCCTACTTCGCGGGCGACCTCGCCTACTACCTCGACAAGCGCGAGCGCGGCTTCGACCGGGCGATCATCATGCTCGGTGCGGACCACCACGGCTACGTCGGCCGGATGATGGCGATGTGCGCGGCCTTCGGGGACACCCCGTGGGTCAACCTCGAGCTGCTCATCGGTCAGATGGTCAACCTCGTCAAGGACGGCGAGCCCGTCCGGATGAGCAAGCGCGCCGGCACGATCGTCACGATGGACGACCTCGTCGACGCCGTGGGCGTGGACGCTGCGCGGTACGCCCTCACGCGTTCCTCGGTGGACCAGTCGATCGACCTCGACCTCGAGCTGCTCACGCGCCGGACGAACGACAATCCCGTGTTCTACGTGCAGTACGCCCACGCGCGCACGGCCGGCGTGGCGCGCAACGCCGCGGAGCACGGCGTGCGCCGGGAGGACGGCTTCGACCCGGGGCTGCTCGACCACGAGACCGAGGCCGTGCTGCTCGGGCAGATCGGGGAGTTCCCCCGCGTCGTCGCGCAAGCGGCCGCACTGCGCGAGCCGCACCGCGTCGCGCGCTACCTCGAGGAGCTCGCCGGGGCCTTCCACAAGTGGTACGACCAGCGGCGCGTCACGCCCTTCGGCGACGAAGAGGTCTCGGACACGCACCGCACGCGGCTGTGGCTCAACGACGCGACCCGGCAGGTGCTCGCGAACGGCCTTGAGCTGCTCGGGGTCTCCGCACCGGAGCGCATGTGAGCGCCTCGCGGCCGACGACGGCGAACCTCGGATCGCCGTGGCCCGTGGGAGCGGTACGCCACGACGACGGCGAGGTGTCCTTCGCCGGGGTGCGCGTCGCCGATCTCGCGGCCGAGCACGGCACCCCCGTGTACGTGCTGGACGAGGCGGACTTGCGCGGCCGGGCGCGACGGTACCGGGAAGCCTTCGAGGCGGCGTTCGGCGCGATCGGCGCGGGCGTCGACGTGTACTACGCGGGCAAGGCCTTCCTCTCGGTGGCCGTCGCGCGCTGGGTCGTCGAGGAGGGGCTGCGCGTCGACACCGCGACGGGCGGCGAGCTCGCGACGGGGCTGCGGGCCGGCGTGCCGGGTGCCCTGATCGGGCTGCACGGCAACAACAAGTCCGACGCCGAGATCCGCATCGCCCTCGAGCACGGCGTCGGGCGGATCATCATCGACTCGCGCGTCGAGATCGACCGTGTCGCGAACCTCGCGCGCGAGCTCGGTGTCGTCGCACCGGTCATGGTCCGGGTCACGACGGGCGTGCACGCGGGTGGGCACGAGTACATCTCGACGGCGCACGAGGACCAGAAGTTCGGTCTCTCGCTCGCGGCCCCCGACGGCGCGGCGAGCCCGGCGCTCGAAGCGCTCCGGGCCGCCCACGCGCGCCCGGAGCTCGAGCTGCTCGGCATCCACTCCCACATCGGGTCGCAGATCCTCGACCCCTCGGCTTTCCCCGTCGCCGCGCGACGCGTCCTCGAGCTGCGCGCAACCTTCGCAGCGGAGTCCGGGCTCCTCGTGGGCGAGGTCGACCTCGGTGGTGGCTTCGGCATCGCGTACCTGCCCGCTGACCTGGCGCTCGACCCGGACCGGGTCGCGAAGGACATCGCGGCGGGCGTGGTCGAGGCGGCGGGCGAGCTCGGCGGGGAGCTGCCGCGGTTCTCGATCGAGCCGGGGCGCGCCGTCGTCGGGCCGTCGACGGCGACCCTCTACACCGTCGGCACCGTCAAGCCGGTCCGGCTCGAGGACGGGCGCGTGCGCACGTACGTCTCGGTCGACGGCGGGATGAGCGACAACCTGCGCCCCGCGCTGTACCGGGCGGCGTACCACGCGGAGATCGTCTCCCGGCGCTCGGCCGCGGAGCCGGTACTGGCGCGCGTGGTGGGCAAGCACTGCGAGAGCGGCGACATCGTGGTCCACGAGGTGCAGCTTCCCGGGGACGTCGCGGCCGGGGACCTGCTCGCCGTCGCGGCGACCGGGGCCTACGGGCGCTCGATGGCCTCCAACTACAACCTCGTGCCCCGTCCGCCCGTCGTGGCGGTGCGCGACGGGGGCGTCCGGGTGCTCGTCCGTAGGGAGACGATCGACGATCTGCTCGGCCTCGACCTGGGATAGCCACGCCCCTGAGACGTCGATCACAACGGCTCAGGACCATTGTCCCTGGCCGGTTCGTGTGACTATGGTGAGCACGGCCTTACTTCGGTAAGCCTTACCTCAATCGCTTCACCCGGTGATGACTCGACAGCGCTCCGTTCGCGGGGCGCTGTCCGCGTCTCACGGGTGTGCTGACACAGCGTCAGAAAGGCACCTCCATGGCATTGCACACGCGCACGCGAGGACGTATCGGCGCCCTCGCCGTGGCGGCCCTCGTCTTCGGCGGCATCGTTGCCGCCGCCCCGGCCTCGGCCGACGAGACGGCGGCACCCACCGACGGCATCCTGAAGTGGGGTTTCCGGCAGAACTTCCGCAACTATGTCGGTCGCCAGATTGCCGGCTCCCCGCCGCTCCCCGAGGGCGAACGAATCTCCCTCGTCGCGCCCGCGCAGTTCGACCTGGACGGCACCCCTGCGTACCCGGGCAGCTCGTCCGACCCGAACGAGACCCTGCCGTACCTGCTGCCGGTGTACAGCTTCGACTACACGGACGCCGACGACTTCGAGGTGGAGACGACCGGCGGCGCGGTGTACCACTTCCCGTCGCACGCCTTCGAGGTGACGGTCGAGAACGTCGGCATCGTCGTCGTCGGCGGCGACGCGTCGGTCGTCGGTGATCTCGCCGTCGAGATCCCGGAGAACACGCTCGGCTTCGTGCCGGGTACGTACGGTGGCGACAACGTCGTTCTCGGCGAGGTGGCCGAGACCGACGTCGTCGTGGACGGCGACCTTGTCACGGTCAGCGGCAGCGGTGTGACTCTGACCGAGACCGGCGCTACCGCGCTGCAGAACTTCCTCAGCGAAGGTGCCGAGCTCGACGACTTCTCCGTCTCGTTCCTCACGACGCCGTCGGTGACGCTCGCGACGGACAAGTTCGGTCTCGATCTGACGTCCTCGGTGGCGGTCGAGGGTCGCGGCTTCTACCACGGTCGCGCGATCGGCGCGCGTCCCCCGCTCGCGGGCAAGGCAGCCGGGGCGTACATCGTCGTCGGCTACTTCCCCGCCAACTGGCGCCCCTCCACGGGTTCTCCCTCGTCGGCGCGCCCGGCGGTCTCGGTCCCGAACGGCGGCCAGAAGTGGGCCGTCCCGGCCGAGAGCATCCCATCGCCGATCGCGCCCAGCGCGGGCGGCATCGAACTCTCGGTCGACGGTGGCTTCTCGACCGAGCTCGTCGTGGACAAGGCCGTCATCGACGCCGCGGCGAGCGCCATCGCTGAGGGCAGCTACGGCATCTACACCTATCCCGGCAGCGGTGCGGTCGCGCCGTCGTTCGAGGTCTTCGCGCCGATCGAGTTCCGTCCCGGGCCCGTCGTCGTGACGGCGCCGCAGGCGGCCGCTGTTCTCGATGGTGCGACGGCGACCTTCACCGTCGAGGTGGACGCTGACGACGCATCCTTCCAGTGGGAGTCGCAGGCTCCCGGTGCTGCGTGGACCGATGTGGTCGGCGCGACGAGCAGCGTGCTCGAGTTCCCCGCATCGCTCGACCAGGACGGGACGAAGTTCCGTGTCACGGTCTCGAACGCCTTCGGCGCCGCCACCAGCGAAGCCGCAACGCTGACTGTGACACTGGCTGCCCCGGCCGTGGCCACGCAGCCGTCGAGCGCTTCGGTCACGGTGGGATCCGCCGCGACGTTCACGGTCGCTGCCTCAGGCAAGTCCGTGGGCTACCAGTGGCAGTCGCGCACCGGTTCGGGCGCATGGGCGAACGTCGCGGGTGCGACGGCGTCGACGCTCAAGGTCTCCACAACCTCGGTGTCTCAGTCCGGCACGCAGTACCGGGTAGTCGCAAGCAACGCGGGAGGCTCCACGGAGTCGGCCGCCGCGACGCTCACGGTCACCAAGGCCAAGCCGACCGTCAAGGTCTCGGCGAAGAAGAGCTTCCGCTTCGCCTCCAAGTCCAAGGCGACCGTGACGGTCGGCGCTCCCGCCGGCGTCAAGGCTGCTTCGGGCAAGGTGACCGTCAGGGTCGGCAAGACGGTGGTCGGCAAGGGCACCGTCAAGAACGGCAAAGCCGTCGTCACGCTGAACAAGAAGGCGCTCCCCGGTTCGCGCAAGCTCGTCGCCGAGTTCGCGGGCAGCGCCGACCTCACGGCTGCGAAGTCCGCCGCCGCGACGGTCAAGGTCACGAAGGTTGCCGCGAAGGTCACCTCGAAGCTGAGCAAGGCGACGGTCAAGGCCAAGCAGCGCGCACTTCTGAGGCTCAAGATCACGGGAGCCAACGTCAAGCCCGCGGGCAAGGTGAAGGTCACCATCACCCAGGGCAAGAAGAGGGTCCGCACGCTGACCGTCAAGGTCAAGGCGGGCAAGCTCGCCAAGGTGCGCCTGCCCAAGCTCGCCAAGGGCAAGTACACGGTCTCGGCCAAGTACCAGGGCTCGAAGACCGTGGCAGCGAAGACCGCGAAGAAGGTCACCCTCCGGGTGCGCTGAGCGCGGTTCACCGGGGGCGCCGTGCAGGGGCGGCGCCTCCCACCGGGCGGGGGCTCGGACCGTCACAGGTCCGGGCACCCGCCCCTCACCACGTCCGTTACGATCGATGGCGCTGAGGTAAGGCTTACCTCGTGCCCACACCCCCGGGAGTACCCCACACATGTCACGCCGTCCGGTGCTGCTCGTCCTCGCTGCGCTCGCCCTCGCGGGTTGCGCGGGGGGTCCCGCGAGCACCGACGTCGCCGCGCAGGCCGACGGCGGGGTCCGGCTCGCGGACGTCGTTCCTGCGGCCGACCCGCGCAGCATCGAGGGGCCGACGACGGCCGTCCTCGCGAACAGCGCGATCGACCCGATCATCGACTCCCCGGAGCAGCAGCTTCCCGCGACGGTGACCGACATGCAGGGCACCGAGGTGACGGTGTCCGACACGAGCCGCATCCTCGCGCTCGACGTCTACGGCTCCCTGTCGCGCATCGTCTTCGAGCTCGGCCTCGGCGACCAGGTCGTGGGCCGTGACGTGTCGTCCTCGTTCGCGGAGATCGCCGACCGGCCGCTCGTCACCTCGGGCGGGCACGACCTGAGCGGCGAGGCGATCCTCGAGCTCGCGCCGACCGTCATCCTCACCGACACGTCGCTCGGTCCGTGGGACGTCGTCCTGCAGATGCGTGACGCGGGGATCCCCGTCGTCGTGATGGACCCCCACCGCGACCTCACCGCCATCCCCGACCTCATCCGCGCGACCGCCGGCGCGCTCGGCGTCCCCGCAGCCGGTGAAGCGCTCGCCGAGCGCACCGACGCGAGCGTGCAGGCCAAGCTCTCCGAGATCGCGGCGGTCGCACCCGAGGCGCCGGGCGACAAGCTCCGCATGGCCTTCCTCTACGTCCGCGGGCAGTCAGGCGTGTACTACATGTTCGGGGGCGGCTCGGGTGCCGACGCCCTCGTGACGGCGCTCGGCGGGGTCGACGTCGCCGCCGAGATCGGCTTCGACGGCATGCGTCCCCTCAACGACGAGGGACTCGTCAAGGCGGCCCCCGACGTCATCCTCATGATGACCAAGGGCCTCGAGTCCGTCGGTGGCATCGACGGGCTCCTCGAGCAGCTGCCCGCCGTGGCCAACACCCCTGCCGGCCAGTCGCGCAGGATCATCGACATGTCCGACACGGAGATCCTCTCGTTCGGTCCCAACACCGCCGACGTGCTCGATGCGCTCGCCGTCGCGATCTACGCCCCGCCACGGGTGGCACAGTGACAGCCGTGATGAACAAGACACCGACCGCCCCGACGACGACGGCCCCCGTGGTGCCGCGCCGTTCGCGCACCGGGGTCACGGTCCTGTTCGTCGTGCTCGCCGTCGGCCTCCTCGCGTGCGCGGTGCTCGCGGCCGGCGTCGGCCAGCTCTCGATCCCCGCGGGCGAGGTCGTCTCCTCGGTGCTGCACCGCCTCGGCCTCGGCGGTTCCCCGGTGGCCAGCCACGCGAACGGCGAGGCGGCGCTCTGGACCATCCGCTTCCCGCGCGTCGTCATGGCGATGCTCGTCGGCGCCGCGCTCGCGACCGCGGGTGCCCTCATGCAGGGCGTGTTCGGCAACCCGCTCGCCGAGCCGGGGATCGCGGGCGTCTCGGCCGGCGCCGCGTTCGCAGCGTGCGCCGTGATCGTCTTCGGCTGGACCTTCCTCGGCCCGTGGACGACGGCGGCCTTCGCCTTCGTCGGCGGGCTCGCCGCGACGCTCGTCGTGTACTTCCTCTCGCGCTCGGGCGGTCGCACCGAGGTCGTGACGCTCATCCTCACCGGTGTCGCCGTGAACGCGGTCGCCGGCGCGGGCATCGCCTTCCTGACGTTCCTCGGCGACACCCAGGCGCGCGAGCAGATCGTGTTCTGGCAGCTCGGCAGCCTCAACGGCACGCGCTGGCCCTACGTCGCGATCGTCGCCCCGCTCGTGGTCGTCGGCATCCTCGTCGCGACGACGTTCGCCCGCCGCCTCGACCTGCTCGCCCTCGGTGAGCGGCCGGCGCGCCACCTCGGTGTCGACGTCGAGCGGCTGCGCATCACGACGATCGTCGTGGTCGCCCTCCTCACGGCGGCTGCGGTGTCCTTCGCCGGCATCATCGCGTTCGTCGGCCTCGTCGTGCCGCACATCATCCGCATGGCCGTCGGTCCGGGGCACCGTGTGCTGGTCCCGGCCTCGGCGCTCGGTGGCGCGGTGCTCCTACTCGGTGCGGACCTCGTCGCCCGCACGGCCGTCGACTACGCAGACCTGCCGATCGGCATGCTCACCGCGCTCGTCGGCGGGCCGTTCTTCCTGTACCTCATCCGGCGCACTCGCCGCTCCTCGGGGGGCTGGGCATGAGCGCCGCGATGATCACGGCCCGAGGCGTGGGGCTGCGGATCGGGGAGGCGCAGATCCTCTCCGACGTCGACCTCGACGTGCGCGGGGGAGAGGTGCTGGCCCTCGTCGGCCCCAACGGTGCGGGCAAGACCTCGCTCCTCTCGCTGCTCGCGGGCGACGCGATCCCCACGGCGGGCGAGGTGCTCCTCGAGGGCACGCCCGTCGCGGCGCACCGACCCGGCGCCCTCGCCCGGCGCCGTGGCGTCCTGCTGCAGGAGAACCGACTCTCCTTCCCGTTCGAGGTGGTCGACGTCGTCCAGATGGGGCGGGCGCCGTGGCGTGGGCGCCCCGAGGAGGAGGACGACGACGCCGCCGTGGGGCGGGCGATGCACGCCGCCGAGGTGCTCCACCTCGCCCGGCGGAGCTTCCCGACCCTCTCGGGCGGGGAGAAGTCGCGCACCTCGTTCGCCCGCGTGCTCGCCCAGGACCCGCGGCTCATCTTCCTCGACGAGCCCACGGCGGCTCTCGACATCCGCCACCAGGAGCGCACCCTCGCACTCGCTCGGCGTCGGGCCGCGGCGGGCGACGCCGTCGTCGTCGTCCTGCACGACCTGAGCCTCGCCGCGGCCTACTCCGACCGCATGATCCTGCTCTCGGGCGGACGCGTCGTCGCGGCGGGACCGCCGCGCGAGGTGCTCGACCCGGAGCGACTCTCGACCGTCTACGAGCACCCCGTCGAAGTCGTCGCACGCCCCGACGGCTCGCTCCTCGTGCTCCCCATCCGCACCGTGGAGGTGTCCCTGTGACCCGCCGGACGTCCCCTTCTGCCGCACTCACCGCCCTCGCGGCGCTGCTTCTCGCGATGCTCTGGACGGCCGTGGGGTCCGCGAGCGACGCGCACGCCGCCGCACGGGTGACGATCGCGAACGAGTTCGGCGAGGCCAGGGCCGACACGACCTACTCCACCGAGATCACGGTCTCCGGCTCCGGGTTCCAGTCCGTCCAGGGCGCCTTCGGTGGCGTCTACGTCTTCTTCGGCACCGTGGGCTCCGGCTGGCAGCCGAGCAAGGGTGGCAAGAGCGGTGTCAACTTCCGCTACGTACCCGACTCCGAGTCGCAGAACAACGCCGGGTTCCAGCGGTTCGTCGCCTACCCCGGATCCTCGACGGCGGACGAGGCGCACGCCACGATGTCCGACTCGGGTGGCTGGACCGTCACGATGACGGTCCCGGGCCCGACGTTCCAGACGGTGGGGCGGTCCGGCGGCACCGAGACGGTCGACTGCCTCAAGGTGACGTGCGGCGTGATCACGGTGGGTGCGCACGGCGTCACGAACGCGCAGAACGAGACGTTCACGCCCGTCAGCTTCGCCGACATCTACTCGAGCACGCCCGCGCCGACGGACCCGCCCTCCACGGCGCCCGACACCGAGTCCGACGACGGCACGCAGGTGCCGGGGGACGAAGAGGCCGGGGCCGACGACGACGCGGTCCTACCCGATGTCGTCGTGCCCACCGAGCCGACGCTCGACGTGGACCGTGCGACCGCCGTCGTGGGTCGCGTCATGACCTTCACGGCGCTGGGCTTCACCCCGGGCGAGCAGGTGGTGGGTTCGCTCGGCGCGGGGCTCGCCGCGGTGGGACCGCTCGTCGCGGGTGCCCAGGGGGAGGTCGCCGGCGTGCTGCAGCTCCCGGCCGACCTGCGCGCCGGGACGCAACGGCTCGCGCTGACGGGAGCCGCGAGCGGGTCGCGAGCCGAGCTCGAGTTCCAGGTCGCCGCGGCACCGGCGATGCCCGTCCCACCGACGGACGAGGCCGACGAGGGCGCGACGGGGCTCGCCTGGGAGTGGATCGCGCTCGGGGTGGCGGCGCTCGTGCTCGTCGTCGTCATCGCCGTCGGGGTCCTCACGGCGACACGTGAGCGGCGTGCCCGACGTCGGACAGCGTCCCCCGTCCCCGACCCCACCCCTGACACTGCGCCCACCCCGACACCGGTCCCGGCCGGGGCCGTGACCCCGAAGGAGGCGGTGTGAGGACCCCGAGGCACGCCGTGCTCGCGCTGGCCCTGGCCGCCCTGCTCGCGGCGACAGGTGCCGTCGCGGCGCACGCTGACGAGATCGAGCTGGACGTCGAGATCCCCGCGGTGGTCGACGAGCCCTTCACCGTCTCCAACGCGCAGCTGCGCTGGGGACTCAACGCGGAGGCGGGCGGTGGGGCCTTCGCGGGGGGCTGCAACTTCCTGACCGCGGGCGAGGTCGGCGACACGGGGGGCTCGAAGGTCTGGACCGCGCAGGACGGGTACTTCCGGACGACGGCGGGCGCGGTCACGATCGAGAAGCCCGTGACGACGTCGAGCGGGACCGTCTACCGGCCCGTGACGTTCGCCGATCGGTGCCTCGACGCCGGCGGGAAGCCGGTCACGACGTCGAGCCTCAAGGGCACGGGGATCCAGGCCGTGATCGACAAGGGCACCGGCCGGGTGGATCCGCGCTCGGGCGACGCCACGATCTCCTGGGAGGGCTCGTTCACCGTCGCCTTCTACGGTGGCATGACCTACTGGTGGGTGACCGACCCCGAGCTCAAGGTCAGGGACGGCGTCGGTACCCTCACCGCCACCCTCGGCGGCTACGGCACGTCGATGGACGACCTGGACAAGTGGACGAAGATCACTCCGACGAAGGTCGTGCTCGCCCGGCTGCCCGAGGTCTCGCTCGACGGTGACAAGGGGTTCGCCGCGCAGCCGGCCTACCGCGGGGTGAAGGTGAAGCTGCCGAGCTCGGCGGTCGACCAGGTCACGACCGGCGAGCACTGGGGCGCGTTCCCGCAGGCCTTCGTCGACTTCCACGCGGCCACGGGCCAGCAGGCGTACTGGTACTCCTCGGGCGGTGCGCGAGACGCCGCGAAGCCCGCGACGCCGCTCCAGGTCAGCTACGACGCCGACGTGCCCCAGGATCCCGACGAGCCCGCCCCGGGCGACCCGGAGGACGACAAGGGCGGCGACGAGGACGGCAAGCCGGAGAACCGGGTGAAGCCACCGCCCGCCGTGAAGCCCGCTCCGCCGGGAGTCAATCTCCCGCCCGCGGGCGGCATCGTCGCCCAGGGCGCCGGTGGGCTCGGCTCCGGCCTGCCGGGCGCGGTGCCCTCGGTCACCGTCCTTCCTGCCTTCGACGCCGGTGCCTCGGCGGCGCCGGTCGCCCTCGCGACGACCGGGTCGACGCCGCCAGGTCTCGTTCCCGCGGGCGCGGCCGTCCTGCTCGGCATCGCGCTCACGATCCTGGGGTACCGCCTCGAGTGGCTCGTGTGGCCGGGAAGCAAGGGGACGTCATGACCACGCGACGCAGCAACGTGCGCCGCCGGACGCCTGCGTTCCTCGCCGCGCTCGCCCTCGTCCTCGGCGTGACCGCCACCACGACGGCACCGGCGCAGGCACAGGACCGCGAGATCGAGAGCGGCGCGCTCGCGTGGGGGTTCAAGTCGAGCTTCCGCAACTACGTCGGGCGCCAGACGGCGGCCCTCCCGCCCATCGGACCCGCACCCGAGGGACAGCGCATCGTCGTGAGCGACGGCGCGAGCTTCGACCCCGCCGGCACGCCGACCTTCCCCCAGAGCACGTCGAACCCCAACGAGACGTTGCCGTACCTCTTCCCCGCCACCGGCGGCTCGGTCACGGACGCCGCGAACCTCGTCATCGAGACCCGGGGCACGGTCACCTACAACTTCCCCTCGCACTACTTCGTCGTGAAGCTGTCGAACCTGTCCGTCGTCGTCGAGGACGGCGCGGTGCGGCTCGTCGGGGACGTCTACCAGAACGCGACCGAGGAGTTCGGTGACTTCCCGGCGGGCGAGTACCGCGCGAACGACGTGACTATCGGTGCCCTCGCGAACCCCAAGGTCACCCTCGGCGCGGACACCGTGACGGTGAGCGGCACAGGGCTGACCGTCCATCCCGACGCGGCGGTAGCCCTGCCGCAGAACGCGGGCGAGGAGCTCGACAGCTTCTCGGTGACCGCGACGCTCGGCGGCCAGGTGTGGCGGCCCAGGGTCGTGGTGTCGAAGACGTCCGGTCTGGATCCCGCCTCGACGACCACGGTGCGCGTGACGGGGACCGGTTTCGACCCTGACGCAAATGACGGGGCCGGGCTGCAGGTCGTCTTCGGGCGGTTCCGCGACCCCTGGCGACCCTCGGCGGGTGCCCCGGCGAGCGCTCGGCACGTCATCTACGGCGAGCATGTCGTCCCGGCGGCGGACGGCACGTTCAACGTCGCGCTCGACGTGCGCACCGACGACTCGGTCCCCGGGAGCTACGGCGTCTACGTCTATCCGGAGGGTGTCGTGGATGCCAGCCACGAGCGGTTCGTCGCGATGTCCTTCGAGAGCGGGGGTGGCGGTGAGCCGGAGCCCGGCGAGTTCGGCTGGAGCATCGACGGCGGTGTCGCGGCCGTGAGCCTCGGCACCGCGAGCGTGGCGGACGACGCCTTCGTCGCGACCGGCACGCTCGCACCGATCGTCGTGACGGACACCCGTGAGGGTGGTCCCGCGTGGCGGATCTCCGCCCAGGTCTCCCGCTTCGAGTCCGACGACGACCGCTTCTCCGGCAAGTACCTCGGGTGGGCGCCGACGCTCCTCGAGGCGGGTGGCGGCGCCACGGCGGGAGGCGTCGTGCCACCAGGCCTGCCGAGCGGCAAGGGACTGTCGACCGCGCGCACGCTCGGTTCCGCGCCGCGAGGCCACGCCCCGGGGTCGGCGAGCCTCGGCGGCACGCTCGAGCTGCGGGTCCCGCTCGGCACGCCGCAGGGCAACTACCGCGCGATCCTGACCCTGACGGCGGTGAGTTGACGCACCCGGGTCTGGGCGAACGTCCCAGGGTGCTGCGCCGTCGGGCCGAGGTCCTGCGCCGTCGGGCCGGAGCCCTCGCGCTCCTGCTCGCTTGCCTCGTGGCGGGCGGTCCCGCTCTCGCCGCAGGTTCCGACGCCGCGTGGGGCATCCGACCCGCCGACGGCGAGCACGGCTCCCAGCGGGACAACTTCCGCTACGACGCCGCGCCCGATGCCGTGCTGCACGACGCTCTCGTCGTGACGAACCGGGGTGAGGAGCCGCTCACGCTGCAGGTCTACGGCGCCGACGGGACGCTCTCGGCCGCCGGGTACGTCGACCTGCCACCGGCGGGGGAGCCGGCGGTGGGCGTCGGGGCGTGGCTCGCGGTCGCTTCCTCCGATCTCGTCCTCGCACCGGGGGAGTCCGTCGAGGTCGCATTCTCGCTGTCGGTGCCGGCGGACGCCGCGGCCGGGGACCACGCGGGCGCCGTCGTGACGTCCTCGCTCGTCGCGGACGCCGATCCCTCGGTCGCGGTCGACAGGCGGCTCGCGTCGAGCGTCGTCGTGCACGTCGCTCCCGAGGCGAGCGACGGGTGGCGCTCGCCTGCCTTGTTCGGCGTGCTCGGCGTGCTCGGGCTGCTCGTGGTGGCGGTCGTGACGTGGATGGTCGTGCTCCGCGGGCGGGCCACCGGCTGAACGGTACGGTCGTGCACGGGCCAGGACCCCTATCCTGTGCTCAGTCGAACCCGCCCCGTCGAGAGGTCCGCCACCGTGTCCGCCCCTACTGCCGGTTCCCCCCTGCGCGTCGCCCTCCTGGGCTGCGGGGTCGTCGGCACCGAGGTCGCCAAGCTCCTCGTCTCCCAGGCCACCGAGCTCGCCTCGCGCGTCGGCGCCCCCCTCGAGATCGTCGGCATCGCCGTGCGCGACGCCTCCCGGCCGCGCGAGGGTCTCACCGGCACGGGACTCGATGCCCTGCTGACCGAGGACGGCGACGCGCTCGTGCGTCGCGCGGACATCGTCATCGAGGTCATGGGTGGCATCGAGCCCGCCCGCAGCCTCCTGCTCGCAGCGATCGAGTCCGGCGCGAGCGTCGTCACCGCGAACAAGGCGCTCCTCGCCCAGCACGGACCCACGCTCTACGCCGCGGCGGACGCCGCCGGGGTCGACGTCTACTTCGAGGCCGCCGTCGCTGGGGCCATCCCCATCGTGCGGCCCGTGCGCGAGTCGCTCGCCGGCGACCACGTCGAGCGCGTGCTCGGCATCGTCAACGGCACCACGAACTACGTCCTCGACCGCATGGCGAGCGAGGGGCTCGAGCTCGACCTCGTCGTCAAGGAGGCCCAGCGGCTCGGCTACGCGGAGGCGGACCCGAGCGCCGACGTCGACGGGCACGACGCCGCGGCCAAGGCGGCCATCCTCGCCTCGCTCGCTTTCCACACGCGTGTGAGCCTCGACGACGTCGCGGTCGAGGGGATCATGGGTGTCACGGCGCAGGACATCGCGTGGGCCACGAGCACGGGGTACGTCGTCAAGCTCCTCGCGATCGCCGAGCGCACGGATGGCGGCGTCGTCGTCCGTGTCCATCCGGCCCTCGTTCCCGCGGCGCACCCGCTCGCCGGCGTGCGCGGAGCGTTCAACGCCGTGTTCGTCGAGGCGCGCTCGGCGGGCGAGCTCATGTTCTACGGTCGCGGCGCAGGCGGGGAGCCGACGGCGTCCGCCGTGCTGGGTGACGTCGTCTCCGCAGCCCGTCACCGCGTGCTCGGCGGCAAGGGGCCCATCGAGTCCTCCTACGCCCAGCTCGAGGTGCTCCCCGCCGCTCGAGCACTCACGCGCGTGCAGATACGGCTCGACGTGCAGGACCGCCCCGGGGTGCTCGCGAAGGTCGCGGCCGTCGTGGCCGAGCACGGCGTCTCGATCGAGGCCGTGCGCCAGGCACCGGGGGACGGGGTCGCGCACCTCGTCGTGACGACGCACGCGGCGCCGCAGGAGGCGCTCGACGCGACGGTCGAGGCGATCCGGGGGATCGATGTCGTGGACACGGTCGTGTCCGTGCTGAGGGTGGAGGGCGTCTAGGTGGCACAGCAGTGGCGGGGCGTGATCGCGGAGTACGCGGACCGCCTCCCGGATCACGTCCAGGTCGTCCCCGTGACGCTCGGCGAGGGCGGCACGCCGCTCGTGCCCGCGCCCGTGCTCTCGTCCCTCGTGGGCGCCGAGGTGCACCTCAAGGTCGAGGGTATGAATCCGACGGGCTCCTTCAAGGACCGGGGGATGACGACGGCGGTCTCCGCGGCGGCCGGTCGCGGTGCGAAGGCCGTCGCGTGCGCCTCGACGGGGAACACGTCGGCCTCGGCGGCGGCGTACGCGACCCGTGCGGGGATGAGCTGCATCGTGCTCGTGCCGGACGGCAAGATCGCGATGGGCAAGCTGAGCCAGGCGATCGCGCACGGGGCGCGGCTGCTGCAGGTCGACGGCAACTTCGACGACTGCCTCATCGTGACGCGCAAGCTCTCCGAGGCATACCCGGTCGAGCTCGTGAACTCCGTCAACCCCGACCGCATCGAGGGGCAGAAGACGGCGGCGTTCGAGATCGTCGACGCGCTCGGCGACGCCCCCGACATCCACGTCCTGCCCGTCGGCAACGCGGGCAACATCACGGCCTACTGGAAGGGCTTCGTCGAGTACGCGAGCGACGGCCCCGCGACGCGCACCCCGGCGATGTGGGGCTTCCAGGCGGCGGGCGCCGCGCCGATCGTGCTCGGCCACCCCGTCGACCACCCCGAGACCGTCGCGACCGCGATCCGCATCGGCAACCCGGCGTCGTGGCGGCAGGCCGAGGAGGCGCGTGACGACTCCGGCGGCCACATCGGTGCCGTGACCGACGCCCAGATCCTCGCCGCGCACCGGCTGCTGTCCTCGCGCGAGGGCGTGTTCGTCGAGCCCGGTTCCGCCGCGAGCGTCGCGGGGCTCCTCGCGCGGGCGGAAGCGGGGGAGGTGCCCGCGGGTGCCCGGATCACGGTCACGGTCACGGGCCACGGGCTCAAGGACCCCCAGTGGGCGTTGCGTGACGCGGACGGCGCCGAGGTGCAGCCCGAGCGCGTCTCCGCCGACGTCGTGACGATCGCCTCGCTGCTCGGGCTCGAGTGATGCGCTTCGCGACCGACGCCGTCGCCGTGCGCGTCCCGGCCACGAGCGCGAACCTCGGGCCGGGCTTCGACGCGCTCGGGATCGCCCTCGCGCTGTACGACGAGATCGAGGTGCTGGCCCTCGGTGCCGCCGCCACGACCGTCGAGGTGATCGGCGAGGGGGCCGGGCGGGTGCCCGAGGACGAGACGCACCTCGTGGTCCGTGCGCTGCGCCACGCGCTCGACGTCGCCGGGGCACCGCAGGTGGGTGTCGCGATGCGGTGCACCAACCGGATCCCGCACTGCCGGGGGCTCGGATCCTCGGCGGCCGCCGTCGTCGCCGGTATCGTCGCGGCCCGGGGGCTCGTCGCGGAGCCCGAGGCGCTCGACGACGCGGTCGCGCTGCGCATCGCGACCGAGTTCGAGGGACACCCCGACAACGCGGCGCCCGCGATCCTCGGCGGCGCGACGGTCGCATGGACGCAGGACGACGGTCCGCGGGCGACGCGCATCGACGTGGATCCCGCCGTCGTCCCCATCGCGATCGTGCCGCCCGTGCAGCTCTCGACGAAGACGGCGCGCGGCGTCCTGCCCGCCCAGGTCCCGCACGCCGACGCCGCGTTCTCCGCCGGTCGCGCCGCCCTGCTCGTCGAGGCCCTCGGCCGGCGCCCGGAGCTGCTGCTCGCGGCCACGGAGGACCGGCTGCACCAGTCCTACCGCGGCTCCGTCATGCCCGACTCGCTCGCGCTCGTGACGGCACTGCGCTCGCGGGGGGTCGCCGCCGTCGTCTCCGGCGCCGGTCCCACCGTGCTCGCTCTCGCCCGTTCCGTGCCCGGCGGGACGGACGCGGACGCGGTCATCGCCGAGGTTTTCGGTCCGACGATGGGCGGGTGGCGCGTCCGTACGCTCGGCGTCGCGGGACACGGTGCGTCGGTCGAGCGAACCGGGGCGACACCCGCCTGAGGGGTGGGTTCGTGCACCTTTGCGGAGTGCTAGACTCCTCCCGTCCCCCGGAACACATCCTCAGGTCGTCGCGCACGCCCGCCGCAGCGGGTAGCCAAGACCGTCACGAGGAACCGGTGGCCAAATCAGCCCCGTCGTGCCGCGTCGCCGCGCACCTTGTGCAGGCGTGACGCCCACGTCAATGACTGATGACGATCCCCGGCATCGATCGCCGGAACGAATGCGGCTCCTGGCGCGCAGCGCCCGCCGCCGACGAGGGGAAGGACCTTCGTGACAGACACCATCGACACCGCCGTGACCGGAGAGACCGGTCGCAACGGCGGGTCCACCCGTGGCCAGGCCATCTCCGCGATGCGCCTGCCCGAGCTGCAGGCCCTCGCGGCCTCGCTCGGTGTGACGGGCACGTCCAAGATGCGCAAGAGCGACCTCGTGGACGCCATCAAGACCTCCCGTGCCCAGGGCGGCGGCGCGCCGTCGCGCCGCGAGGAGCCCGCCAGGGCCCGGAAGAACGAGACCCGGAACGACGACGCAGCGCCCGCGGCCGCCCCCGAGGGCGAAGGGCGCCAGCGCGGCCGCCGGGGCGAGACCGACGACGAGCGCGCGGCCCGCGCCGCCGAGGCCGTCGGATCCGTGACGGGCGAGCGCACCTCGCGCCGGTCCGGTCGCGCGGCCGGTGCCCCCGAGGGTGCCGAGAGCGGTGGCGAGGACCGCCAGCGTGGCGAGGGCCGTCAGCAGCGCGGCGAGGACCGCCAGCGTGGCCAGCAGCAGGCTGGCCAGGGGAACGAGCAGGGCGCCGGTCAGCAGGGGGCCGGTCAGCAGCGGCGCGACGACGACGACGAGCGCGGTGGTCGGCGTCGCAACCGCAGCCGTGACCGCTACCGCGACCGCAAGCGCGGGCGGGGCACCGGCACCGGCCGCGGCGAGCTGGGCGGCTACGACGAGATCGAGCTCAGCGAGGACGACGTCCTGCTGCCCGTCGGAGGCATCCTCGACATCAAGGACAACTACGCCTTCGTGCGCACGAGCGGCTACCTGCCCGGGGACAACGACGTCTACGTCGCGATGAACCAGGTCAAGAAGGCCGGCCTGCGCAAGGGCGACGCGATCACCGGCGCGGTGCGTCAACCGCGCGAGGGAGAGAACCCCGGCCAGGGGCGCCACGCGAAGTTCAACGCGCTCGTGCGTCTCGACACGGTGAACGGCATGACGATCGACGAGGCGCGCCAGCGCCCCGAGTTCGGCAAGCTCACGCCGCTGTACCCGCAGGAACGACTGCGTCTCGAGACCGAGCCGAACATCATGACGACCCGGGTCATCGACCTCGTCGCCCCGATCGGCAAGGGGCAGCGCGGCCTCATCGTGTCGCCGCCCAAGGCCGGCAAGACGCTCGTGCTGCAGGCGATCGCCAACGCGATCACCACGAACAACCCCGAGGTCCACCTCATGGTCGTGCTCGTCGACGAGCGTCCCGAGGAGGTCACGGACATGCAGCGCACGGTCAAGGGTGAGGTCATCGCCTCCACCTTCGACCGCCCCGCGGACGACCACACCACCGTCGCCGAGCTCGCGATCGAGCGCGCCAAGCGGCTCGTGGAGCTGGGCCAGGACGTCGTCGTGCTGCTCGACTCGATCACGCGGCTCGGCCGCGCGTACAACATCTCGGCGCCCGCCTCCGGTCGCATCCTGTCCGGTGGTGTCGACTCGAGCGCCCTCTACCCGCCCAAGCGCTTCTTCGGCGCCGCGCGCAACATCGAGCACGGCGGCTCGCTGACGATCCTTGCGACGGCCCTCGTGGAGACGGGCTCCAAGGCCGACGAGGTCATCTTCGAGGAGTTCAAGGGCACGGGGAACATGGAGCTCAAGCTCTCCCGCACGCTCGCGGACAAGCGGATCTTCCCCGCCGTGGACGTCGACGCGTCCGGTACGCGGCGCGAGGAGATCCTCATCCCGGCCGACGAGCTCAAGATCAACTGGAAGCTGCGGCGCGTCATGAGCGCGCTCGACCAGCAGCAGGCGATCGAGCTCCTGCTCGGCAAGCTCCGCGACACCCAGTCCAACGTCGAGTTCCTGCTCCAGGTCCAGAAGACGACCCCGAGCGTCCCCGGCCAGGACGAGGACTAGAGACTCGGTCCGGCGTTCTCGCCCGGCTCGCCCTGCTCGGCGAGCCGGGCGAAGCCGGCTGCGGCCGCAGCGCGCAGGGTGCCCGCGGGCCAGCCGGTCGCCGCGCGGAGCCGGGGCACCACCTCGCGCTGCGACAGCCCCGTGCCGTGCGCCTCGCGCAGCGTGTCCGCGACCTGGCGCAGCTCTGCCGACTGGCGGGCCACGAACTCCCGGTCGACCGGTGCGCCGTGCCCGGGGACCACGACGTCGCGCGGGCCCAGGCGGGTGACGAGCTGCTCGAGGGCCAGCGCCCAGCCCCACAGATCGCTGTCCGTCTCGATGTTGGGTGGTCCGGACTCCTCGACGACGTCGCCGACGATCCACACCCCGGCGTCGGGCACGTGGACGAGCAGGTCGCACGTGGTGTGCGCGGGCGCGAGGGGCCACAGCTCGATCGTGCGGCCGCCGAGCACGAGCGAGGTGCGGGTCGCGACCTCGACGTCGGGCACCGGGAGCACGACGTCGTCCCAGAGCCCCTCGACGGCGAGCGCGAGGTCACCGCGCCGTCCCGCCGCGAGCTCCGGTTCCTCGAAGGCGCGCACGTGCGCACCGAGGCCCGCGTGCGCCACGACGGCGACCCCCAGCGCGCCGGCGCTTGCCTCGGCGAGCACGCCACCGAGGCCGAAGGTGTGGTCGTAGTGCGCGTGCGTGAGGACGACGGCCGCGAGGGGCTGCCCGGACAGCTCGGTGCGGTCCGAGGCGAGGGCAGCACCCGCGAGGGGGTCCGCGAGGCAGTCCACGACGACGACGCCGCCCGGGCCGACGATCGCCGTGACCGCGACGTCGAGCGCTCCCTCGCGCCGGGTGAAGATCCCGGCACCCACCTCGGACCACCCGGGGTCGTGGCGCACCATGGCCCGGGACGCTACCAGCGGGCCCGGAAGATTTCGGGTGCGCGCAGTGTTCTGGCAGACTGTCCCCTTGGTTCCGGTTCACGTGCGCAAGCCTGCCCACGACCCGGCGGCCACCTGATGAGGAGAACCCCGTGAAGAAGGACATCCACCCCGAGTACGTGGTGACGAAGGTCGAGTGCACCTGTGGCAACACCTTCACCACCCGCTCCACGGCCACGTCCGGCCTGATCCACGCCGACGTGTGCTCGAACTGCCACCCGTTCTACACGGGCAAGCAGAAGATCCTCGACACCGGTGGCCGCGTGGCCCGGTTCGAGGCCCGCTACGGCAAGAAGGCCGAGAACTAGCGAATCCGGTTCGGCAGTCACCACCGTGCCGACCATGAACACCTCCCAGCGATGAGCGAGACCTTCGACGCGGTCCGCCCCATGCTGGCCGAGCACGCCGAGATCGAGGCGCTGCTCGCGGACCCCGCGATCCATGCGGACCAGGGCCGCGCGCGCGCCCTCGGGCGTCGCTACGCCGAGCTGGGGCGGGTCGTCGCCGCCTACCGCGCCTGGCGGGCCGCGGCCGACGACGCCGAGGCCGCTGCGGAGCTCGCTGCGGACGACGAGTCCTTCGCCGCCGAGCTGCCCGCCCTGCGCGCGGTGGAGGAGGCGGCGAACGAGCACCTGCGCCACGTCCTCATCCCGACCGACCCCGACGACGCGCGCGACGTGATCCTCGAGGTCAAGGCGGGGGAGGGCGGCGCGGAGTCGGCGCTCTTCGCGGGGGACCTGCTGCGCATGTACCTGCGGTTCGCGGAGCGGCGAGGCTGGTCGACCGAGGTCATCGAGTCGACCGAGTCCGAGCTCGGCGGGATCAAGGACGTCCAGGTCGCCGTCAAGACGCGCGGCATCCCGTCCGACCCCTCCGAGGGTGTCTGGGCGTGGCTCAAGTACGAGGGCGGGGTGCACCGCGTGCAGCGCGTGCCCGTCACGGAGTCGCAGGGGCGCATCCACACCTCCGCCGCCGGCGTCCTCGTCATGCCCGAGGCGGACGACCCGGGCGAGGTCGAGATCGACCCGAACGACCTGCGGATCGACGTGTACCGCTCCTCGGGCCCCGGCGGTCAGTCCGTCAACACGACGGACTCGGCCGTGCGCATCACGCACGTACCCACGGGCATCGTCGTGTCGATGCAGAACGAGAAGTCCCAGCTGCAGAACCGCGAGCAGGCGATGCGCGTGCTCCGGGCGCGGCTCCTCGCGGCCCGCGCCGAGCAGGCTGCGGCCGAGGCCTCCGCGACGCGCCGCTCCCAGGTGCGCACGGTCGACCGTTCCGAGCGGATCCGCACCTACAACTTCCCCGAGAACCGCATCGCGGACCACCGCACCGGTTACAAGGCCTACAACCTCGACGCCGTGCTCGACGGCGACCTCGAGCCCGTCATCCGCTCGGCCATCGAGGCCGACGAGACCGCCCAGCTCGCGGCGGCCGGCGAGGCCTGAGGTGCCGGGCGGCCCCGACGCGGGGCTGACGAGCGCGATGTTGCGCGAGCTCGTCCGCGGGGCGGAGTCGATCCTCGCGGCCGCGGGCGTCCCGTCCGCCCGCCACGACGCCGAGGCCCTCGCCGCGTGGTGTCTCGGCGTGCCGCGCCTCGAGTGGTTCCGCCTGCCGAGCGGCACCGAACCGGTCGCAGCGGCCTTCCCACCCGGTGCCACCGACGGCTTCCTCGCCGAGTTCGCCGAGGTCGTCGAGCGCCGTCGCTCGCGCGAACCCCTCCAGCGCATCCTCGGGCACACGGTCTTCCGTCACGTCACGGTCGAGGTGGTCGACGACGTCTTCGTGCCCCGGCCCGAGACGGAGGTGGTCGCGCAGGTCGCGATCGACGAGGCCGAGCGCGTGCAGGCGGCGGGTGGCTCGCCGCTCGTCGTCGACCTGTGCTGCGGAGCCGGAGCCATCGGCATCAGCGTCGACGTCGAGGTGCCGGGATCGCGCGTCGTCGCCGTCGACGCCTCGCCCGAGGCCGTGCGGGCGACGACGGCGAACGCCGCGCGGGTGGGTTCGTTCACGCAGCGCACGCTCCTCGGGGACGTCCGGGACACCAGCCTGCTCGCCGAGCTCGACGGGGAGGTCGACGTCGTCGTCGCCAACCCGCCGTACATCCCGCCCGACGCCGAGCCGCACGACCCCGAGGTGCGCGACCACGACCCCGATCTCGCCCTCTACGGCGGCGGCGCCGACGGCCTCGAGGTGCCGCGCGCCGTCATGGCCGCCGCGGCCCGGCTGCTGCGACCGGGCGGCCTGTTCGTCATGGAGCACGCCGAGGTGCAGGCCGCCGCCGTGCGGGACCAGCTCGCGGCCACGGGGGCGTTCGACGAGATCGCGACCCGGGTCGACCTCACGGGGCGCGACCGCATGGTCGTCGCGCGCCGGACGGCGGACGTGGAACACTCGCCGTCGTGAGCACGATCCTCGACGCGACCGACCCGCACCGCTGGGGGCCAGCCCTCGACGAGGCCGTCAACGCGGTCCAGCGGGGCGCGCTCGTCGTCCTGCCCACGGACACCGTGTACGGCATCGGGGCGGACGCGTTCGACCCCGAGGCGGTGGCCGCGCTGCTCGCCGCCAAGGGGCGTGGCCGCCAGATGCCGCCGCCCGTGCTCGTGGGTGACGTGCGCACCCTCGACGGGCTCGCGCGTGACGTGCCCGACGGCGTGCGCGCCCTCGTCGAACGCTTCTGGCCCGGCGGTCTGACCGTCATCTGCCACACCCAGCCCTCCCTCGCGTGGGACCTCGGCGAGACGCACGGCACCGTCGCGCTGCGCCAGCCGGACCATCCCGTGGCGCTCGCCCTGCTCGCCCGCACGGGTCCGCTCGCCGTCTCGAGCGCCAACCTCACGGGCCAGGCGGCGGCGACGACGGCCGACGGCGCACACGACCAGCTCGGTGACTCCGTGGCCGTCTACCTCGACGGCGGGACGGCCCCCGGCGGCGTGGCCTCCGCGATCGTCGACGCGACGGGACCGGGACTGCGGCTCGTGCGCGCCGGTGCGGTGACGCTCGAGGAGCTGCGCGAGGTCGCCGACGTCGCCGACATCGCACGACCTGCCGAGGGGAGCGCGTCGGCGTGAGGGTCTACGTGCTCATCGTGCTCATCGCCGCCGCGGTGACGTTCCTCGTCACCCCCGTCGTGCGCCGGCTCGCGCTGCGCACCGGTGCGATCACGGCGGTGCGCAGCCGCGACGTGCACACGGCGCCCACCCCGCGCCTCGGAGGGCTGGCGATGCTCGCTGGGTTCGCGGTCGCGACCATCGTCGCGAGCCGGCTCGACTTCCTCAGCGGCGTCTTCTCGTCGTCGGCGTCCCCCCTCGGCCTCGCCGTGCCCTGGGCGGTCCTCATCAGCGCGGGACTCGTGTGCCTGCTCGGCATGGCGGACGACATCTGGGACCTGGACTGGATGACGAAGCTCGTGGCGCAGGTGCTCGCCGCCGGCTTCATGGCGTGGAACGGCGTGCAGCTCTACTCGTTGCCGATCGGCGGCATCACGATCGCGTCATCGCGCACGTGGCTCTTCCTGACGATCCTGCTCGTGGTCGTCGCGATGAACGCCGTGAACTTCGTCGACGGCCTCGACGGGCTCGCCGCGGGGGTCATCGCGATCGGGGGCGGGGCCTTCTTCGTCTACACCTACCTGCTCACGCTCAGCGCGAGCAGCGAGGACTACTCGAACGTCGCGAGCCTCATCATCGCGTGCCTCGTGGGGGCGTGCCTCGGGTTCTTGCCGCACAACCTGCACCCGTCCCGGATCTTCATGGGTGACTCCGGCTCGATGGTGATCGGCCTCGTGATCGCGGCGGCCGCCATCATCGTCACGGGCCAGATCAACCCCGCGATCGTCTCCGAGCGGCAGGCGATCCCCGCGTTCCTGCCGATCATCCTGCCCATCGCCGTGCTCGTGCTCCCGCTGCTCGACATGGGGCTCGCCGTCGTGCGCCGTCTGCTCGCGGGCAAGTCACCGTTCCACGCCGACCGCATGCACCTGCACCACCGCATGCTCCAGCTCGGACACTCCCACCGGCGTGCCGTGTTCGTGCTGTACATGTGGACGGCGCTCATCGCGTTCCCCGCGGCGCTGCTCGTCGTGTGGTCCCTGCCCGCCGTGCTCACGGTGCTCGCGGTCGGGACCGTCGTCGTCGTCGTGCTGACCCTGGGCCCGCTGCACGGTACGCGGCGGGCCCGCAAGATCTCGGCGGCAGAGGCCGTCGTCGACGTGAAGGAAGAGGCCGCACCATGACCGAGTCCACCGAGCTGCCCGCGGGCGGTACACCACCCGGGAGCGCGGCCGAGGGTGCCTTCCGCTCGGCGCTGCGCGACCTGCTCGTCTTCCTCCCGGTGCTCGCCGTCGTCGGCTCCGTCGTCGGCTATCTCGTGGCGGGGCTGCCCGGGGTCTGGTCGGCGCTCATGGGCGCCGGTGTCGTGCTCATCTTCTCGGGCACGACCGTCGTGTCCATGCTGCGCACGGCCCGCAGCGACGCCGCGGCCTTCGCGGGCGTGGTCCTCGGTCTCTGGCTCGCCAAGTTCGCCGTGGTGATCGTCATCATCATCGCGCTGCGTCCCCTGGACTTCTACGACAGGCCCGTCTTCGCCATCGTCGTGATCGTCGGCGCCCTCGGCGCGATCGGTCTCGACATGCGGGCGGTACAGCGTGCCCGGGTGCCCTATCTTGAGCCGAAAGACCCTGGCGCGGGTCCGGACAACCCTCCTGCGTAGGTTAGGCTTCATCCCGTCCCACGAAGGCCTGGTGCCGAGGGCGATGCCGCATTTCTCACCGAGAACTGACGTGCGCGCTGGCGCCTAGACCCCAGGAGCACACCCTGTTCAGGTTCGCGACGCCAGTGCTGCTTGCCGCCGACGCCGGCGAAGGCGGCGGGTTCCACCCGCCCACGATCGCCGACTTCTTCCCGGCGCCGTTCTTGCTCGAGGGGACTCTGTTCGAGTTCAACCGGATGCAGCTCGTCCGGCTCATCGCGGCGATCGCGCTCGTGCTGTTCTTCGTGCTCGCGGCCCGTCGCGCGAAGGTGGTCCCCGGCAAGCTGCAGAGCCTCGCGGAGCTGATCGTCACCTTCGTCAAGGTGAACATCGCCGAGGACATCATCGGCAAGGAGAAGGGTGGCAAGTACGCCGCGTTCCTGACGACGGTCTTCGCGGCGATCCTCTTCTTCAACCTCACCGGCATCGTGCCGTTCCTCAACATCGCCGGCACGTCGCTCATCGGGCTGCCCGTGATCCTCGCGTTCTGGGTCTACTTCATGTACCTCGGAGCGGGGGTGCGCCAGCACGGCGTCGGGGGCTTCCTGAAGGTGAGTCTCTTCCCGCCCGGCGTGCCGCCGTTCCTCTACGTGCTCCTGACGCCCGTGGAGTTCCTCACGGTCTTCATCCTGCGGCCGGCCACGCTCGCCCTGCGACTCATGGCCAACATGGTCGCCGGTCACCTCATGCTCGTGCTGTGCTTCGGCGCGACCCACTACTTCCTCCTCGAGGCCGTCCCGGCCATGAAGGGGTTCGGTGCCCTGACGCTCGTCGGCGGCATCGCCATCACGCTGTTCGAAGTCTTCGTCGCCACGCTCCAGGCCTACATCTTCGTCGTCCTGGCGGCGGTGTACCTGAGCCTCTCGGTCGCCGAGGAACACTGATCCACTGAACCGGGTCCCGCACGGGGGCCCACACCACGATGACTCTCGGCCACCCGGTCGAGGGCCTACAGGAAGGAACAACCGTGGCACTTGCGGACACCACCACGATCCTTGCGGCCGCCGACGCGGTCTCGGGCAACATCGCGACGGTCGGCTACGGCCTTGCGGTGCTCGGCCCGGGTATCGGTCTCGGCATCCTGATCGGCAAGACCCTCGAGGGCATCGCCCGCCAGCCCGAGGCCGCCGGCCAGCTGCGCACCACGATGTTCATCGGTATCGGCTTCGTCGAGGTCCTCGGCCTGCTCGGTCTGATCACCGGCTTCCTGTTCACGTGAGCACCGCCGCCCTCAACGCGGCGGTACTCGCAGCAGCGGAGACCGAGCTCCAGGGCATCCAGCTGCTGCTGCCCGCCGCGTACGACATCATCTGGTCGATCGTCGTCCTGGTGATCATCGCGGTGCCCTTCTACCGGTACGCCCTGCCGAAGCTCAACGCCGTGCTCGAGGAGCGCGCAGAGCTCATCGAGGGCGGTATCGCGAAGGCTGCGGCCGCCCAGGAAGAGGCGGACGCCGCGCGCGAGGAGTACAAGGCTCAGCTCGCCGAGGCACGTACCGAGGCTGCACGCATCCGCGAGGAGGCACGCGCCGAGGGTGGGGCGATCGTCGACGAGCTGCGGGCGAAGGCCCAGGCCGACGCGGCGCGCATCGTCGAGAACGCCCAGCGGCAGATCGAGGCCGAGCGCCAGCAGGCGGTCGTCTCGCTGCGCGCGGAGGTCGGCGACCTCGCGACCGAGCTTGCTTCGCGCATCGTGGGTGAGTCGCTCGCCGACTCGGCACGGCAGTCGCGCGTGATCGACCGGTTCCTCGACGAGCTGGAGACCTCGGCCGTCGAGGTCGCCGCCGGAGCGGAGCAGGTGGACTGATGCGCAGGACGAGCCAGGCCTCGCTCGACGCCGTTGCCGCGGGTTACGAGCCCGTGCTGCGGACCGCCGGCGCGGAGGCGGCGACCCTCGGCGAGCAGCTGTTCGCCGTCGTCGACGCCCTGGACGGCTCGGGCACACTGCGCCGCGCGCTGAGCGACCCGGCGCGCGACAGCGACTCGAAGGCCGCTCTCGCCGCCCAGCTCCTCGCGGGCGGGGCCGACGACCGTGTCGTCGAGGTGCTCAGCGCCCTCGCACGTGCCCGGTGGTCGGGCGAGAACGACATCGCGGACGCCGTGGAGCAGCTCGCCGAGGACTCGGTGCTCGCGTCGGCGCAGAACGCCGGCGAGCTCGAGCGCGTCGAGGAGGAGCTGTTCCGCATCGTGCGGCTCCTCGCCGGCCAGCGCGACCTGCGTCGCGGCCTCGGTGACCGCCAGGCGAGCCCGCAGGCGCGGGCCGAGCTTGCGCAGCGCGTCTTCGGTGGATCGACCCACCCGGCGACGCTGCAGCTCGTGACGCGCGCGGCCGAGGCACCCCGGGGGCGCGGCATCGTCGCCTCCCTCACGGAGCTCGAGCGGCTCATCGCCGCGCGGCGCCGCAAGCTCGTGGCCGCCGTCACGTCGGCCCAGCCCCTCACCAAGGCGCAGTCGGCCCGGCTGGCTACGCTGCTGGAGACCGCCTACGGGCGGTCGGTCCAGCTCAACATCTCTGTAGACCCCGGCGTCGTCGGCGGCCTGCGGATCGAGGTCGGTTCCGATGTGGTCAACGCCACGGTCCTGGCCCGACTTGACGACGTCCGTCGCCGGCTGGCCGGCTGACGAGCAAGACCCGAGAGCACAGGAGAAGAGCATTGTCTGAGCTGACGATCAAGCCCGAGGACATCCGGGCTGCGCTGGACAGCTTCGTCGCGTCGTACGAGCCCTCGGCGGACGCGAGCGAAGAGGTCGGCCGGGTCACCCTCGCGGCCGACGGCATCGCGCAGGTCGAGGGCCTGCCCGGAGTCATGGCGAACGAGCTGGTGAAGTTCGAGGACGGCACGCTCGGCCTCGCGCTGAACCTCGACGTCCGTGAGATCGGCGTCGTCGTCCTCGGTGAGTTCACCGGGATCGAGGAGGGCCAGGAGGTCCGCCGCACGGGAGAGGTGCTCTCGGTACCTGTCGGTGACGGCTACCTCGGCCGCGTCGTCGACCCGCTGGGCACCCCGATCGACGGGCTCGGCGAGATCGAGACGACCGGCCGCCGCGCTCTCGAGCTGCAGGCCCCCGGCGTCATGGCCCGCAAGTCGGTGCACGAGCCGCTGCAGACCGGCATCAAGGCGATCGACTCGATGATCCCGATCGGCCGCGGTCAGCGACAGCTCATCATCGGCGACCGTCAGACCGGCAAGACGGCGATCGCGGTCGACACGATCATCAACCAGAAGGCCTACTGGGACTCGGGCGACCCGACGAAGCAGGTGCGTTGCATCTACGTCGCGATCGGTCAGAAGGGTTCGACGATCGCGGCCGTGCGTGGCGCGCTCGAAGAGGCCGGGGCGATGGAGTACACGACGATCGTCGCCGCTCCCGCCTCCGACCCCGCGGGCTTCAAGTACCTCGCCCCGTACACCGGCTCGGCCATCGGCCAGCACTGGATGTACGACGGCAAGCACGTCCTGATCATCTTCGACGACCTGTCGAAGCAGGCCGAGGCCTACCGCGCCGTGTCCCTCCTGCTGCGGCGCCCGCCGGGCCGTGAGGCGTACCCGGGCGACGTCTTCTACCTGCACTCCCGCCTCCTCGAGCGTTGCGCCAAGCTGTCCGACGAGCTCGGCGCCGGGTCCATGACGGGCCTGCCCGTCATCGAGACGAAGGCGAACGACGTGTCGGCGTACATCCCGACCAACGTCATCTCGATCACCGACGGGCAGATCTTCCTGCAGTCCGACCTGTTCAACGCCGACCAGCGCCCCGCCGTCGACGTCGGTATCTCCGTGTCGCGTGTCGGTGGCTCCGCGCAGGTCAAGGCCATGAAGAAGGTCTCCGGCACGCTCAAGCTCGACCTCGCGCAGTTCCGCTCGCTCGAGGCGTTCGCGATGTTCGCCTCCGACCTCGACGCCGCGTCGCGTGCTCAGCTCAACCGTGGTGCGCGCCTGCTCGAGCTGCTCAAGCAGCCCCAGTACTCGCCGTACCCGGTCGAGAACCAGGTCGCGTCCATCTGGGCGGGCACGAAGGGCAAGCTCGACGACGTCCCGGTCGAGGACGTGCGCCGGTTCGAGTCCGAGCTGCTGGACCACCTGCGTCGCAACACCGAGGTCCTGACGACGATCGCCTCGACGGGCAACCTCGACGACGAGACCGAGGGCAACCTCTCCACCGCCGTCGACGCCTTCCGTGACGGCTTCCTGCTCTCCGACGGCACGCCGCTCGTGGGGCGCGAGGTCGTCGAGGACGAGGTCGAGGTCGACCAGGAGCAGATCGTCAAGCAGAAGAAGGGCTGAGCGTGGCGGGTTCGCAGCGCGTCTACCGGGCCCGGATCCGGTCGACGCAGTCGCTGAAGAAGATCTTCCGGGCGATGGAGCTCATCGCCGCTTCACGGATCGGGCGCGCCCGGGACAAGGTGACGGCGGCGACCCCGTACGCCCGGGCGATCACGCAGGCGGTCTCGGCCGTCGCGACGCACTCGGACGTGCCGCACCCGCTCACGAGCGAGCGGACGGACACCAACCGTGTCGCGGTGCTCGTCGTGACGGCGGACCGCGGCATGGCCGGTGCCTACTCGGCGACCGCGCTGCGCGAGGCCGAGAAGCTCATCGATCGGCTGAACGTGGAAGGTCGCGAGATCGACCTCTACGTGATGGGCCGCCGTGCGGTGTCCTTCTACCAGTTCCGAGGTCGCGAGCTGAAGGGCTCGTGGACGGGCAACTCCGACGCACCGAGCGCCGAGACGGCTCAGGAGGTCGCGGACACGCTCCTCGCGTCGTTCATGGCCTCCGCGGAGGACGGCGGCGTCAAGGAGCTGCACGTCGTGTTCACGCAGTTCCGCAACATGGTGAGCCAGACCCCGCGCGTCATCCGGATGCTGCCCATCGAGGTCGTCGAGGCAGAGGTGCCCACTTCCGAGGAGGAGCTGGCGCCGCTGTACGACTTCGAGCCGAACCCGGAGCAGGTGCTCGACGCACTGCTGCCGCGGTACGTCTCGAGCCGCATCTACTCCTTCCTTCTCCAGTCGGCCGCCTCGGAGCTGGCCGCTCGCCAGCGTGCGATGCACACGGCGACGGAGAATGCTGAAGACCTCATCCGTCTGTACACCCGGCTTGCCAACCAGGCGCGCCAGGCCGAGATCACCCAAGAGATCAGCGAGATCGTGTCGGGCGCCGACGCACTCGCCTCCGCATGAGACGAAGCGAGAGAGACATGACTGCCACCGCTACGGAAACCACCGCCGCGACCCCCGGCGCCGGCGTCGGCCGCGTCGCCCGGGTGATCGGGCCCGTCGTCGACATCGAGTTCCCCTCGGACGCGATCCCAGAGATCTACAACGCGCTGACGGTCGAGATCGACCTGTCGGCGCAGGGCGAGGGTGAGGGCGAGGGACCCCAGACGCTGACCCTCGAGGTCGCTCAGCACCTCGGCGACTCGACGGTGCGCGCGATCGCCCTCAAGCCGACCGACGGCCTCGTGCGTGGCGCCGTCGTGACCGACACCGGCGGGCCGATCTCCGTGCCCGTGGGTGACGTCACCAAGGGTCACGTCTTCAACGTCACCGGCGAGGTGCTCAACGCCGAGCCCGGCGAGAAGATCGAGATCACCGAGCGCTGGCCCATCCACCGCAAGCCGCCGCCCTTCGACCAGCTCGAGTCGAAGACGTCGATGTTCGAGACGGGCATCAAGGTCATCGACCTGCTCACCCCGTACGTGTTGGGTGGAAAGATCGGCCTCTTCGGTGGTGCGGGCGTCGGCAAGACGGTCCTCATCCAGGAGATGATCTACCGCGTCGCCAACAACCACGACGGCGTCTCCGTGTTCGCCGGTGTCGGCGAGCGCACGCGTGAGGGCAACGACCTCATCGAGGAGATGACCGACTCGGGCGTCATCAAGCAGACGGCGCTCGTCTTCGGCCAGATGGACGAGCCGCCGGGCACGCGTCTGCGCGTAGCCCTGTCCGCCCTGACGATGGCGGAGTACTTCCGCGACGTGCAGAAGCAGGACGTGCTGCTCTTCATCGACAACATCTTCCGCTTCACGCAGGCGGGTTCCGAGGTCTCCACGCTGCTGGGCCGCATGCCCTCGGCCGTGGGCTACCAGCCGAACCTCGCCGACGAGATGGGCCTCCTGCAGGAGCGCATCACCTCGACGCGCGGTCACTCGATCACCTCGCTCCAGGCGATCTACGTCCCGGCGGACGACTACACGGACCCGGCCCCGGCCACGACGTTCGCGCACCTCGACGCGACGACGGAGCTCAGCCGCGAGATCGCCTCGCGCGGTCTGTACCCGGCCGTCGACCCGCTCGCCTCGACCTCGCGCATCCTCGACCCGCGCTACGTCGGCAAGGACCACTACGACACCGCGACGCGCGTCAAGCAGATCCTGCAGCGTAACAAGGAGCTGCAGGACATCATCGCGATCCTCGGCGTCGACGAGCTCGGCGAGGAGGACAAGCTGGTCGTCTCGCGCGCGCGCCGGATCCAGCAGTTCCTGTCGCAGAACACCTACATGGCGGAGCAGTTCACGAACGTCCCCGGTTCCACGGTCCCCGTGTCGGAGACGATCGAGGCCTTCTCGAAGATCGCCGACGGCGAGTTCGACCACATCTCGGAGCAGGCGTTCTTCAACATCGGTGGCCTCGAGGACCTCGAGCGCAACTGGGCCCGCATCCAGAAGGAGTACGGCGTCTGACGGACGCCCGCTCACCACGAAGGAAGGCAGGAACCAGGTGGCACCACTCGACGTCGACCTCGTCGCACCCGACCGCACGGTCTGGAAGGGCGAGGCGCGCATGGTGACGGCGCCCGCGGCCGAGGGGCAGCTGGGCATCCTCCAGGGGCACTCGCCGGTGCTCGCGATCCTGCGTCCGGGCAGCGTCACGATCCGACCCACCGTGGGAGAGGCGTTCGAGGCCCAGGTCACGGGCGGGTTCCTCTCGGTCGACTCCGACGTCGTGCGGATCGTGGCCGACTCGGTCGAGGTGGGCAGCCGCCCGACCGACACGGCTCACTGACGTCGCGTGGGGAATGGTGGCGTGCCGGGACTGCTGACGTGGTTGGTGATCCTCGGCGCGCTGCTGCTCGTCGCCGCGGCCCTCGCGGTCTTCTACCGCCGCCGGCTCGCCATGCTCACCAGTCGTGTCGGTAGCTTCGTGTGCGCGCTGCGCCCCGAGCAGGGTCACGGCGAGCCCGTGGCGGGCATCGCGCAGTACGGCGTGGGGCGGCTCACCTGGTGGCGCACCGCGAGCCTCTCGCCCCGACCGGCACGCACGTGGGAGCGCGTGAGACTCGTCGTGACGCGCCGGGTGGAGGATCCGCACCGGCCGGGCAAGGTGCTCGTGCGATGTCAGCACGACGGCGAAGAGTTCGAGCTCTCGCTGAGCCGCGCGGCGTGCGCCGGGCTCGTGTCGTGGCTCGAGGCCGCGCCCGTCGACACGAACCGCGTCTGGTAGCGGCCCCGTGAGACTCGTGGTCGCGGCGTGTGCCGCACGCTACTCCGGGCGCCTCGACGCGACGCTGCCGCTCGCGACCCGCGTGCTCCTCGTCAAGGCCGACGGCTCGGTGCTCCTGCACTCCGACGGCGGCTCGTACAAGCCGCTCAACTGGATGAGCCCGCCGTGCTCGCTCACGGTGCACGAGCCCGACACGGACGCGGCGGAGCGGGGTGTCACGTCGGTGTGGCACGTCCAGCACGCCAAGACCGACGACCGCCTCGAGATCGAGCTCTTCGAGGTGTTCCACGACTCATCCCACGAGCTCGGCGTGGACCCCGGGCTCGTCAAGGACGGTGTCGAGGCGCACCTGCAGGCGCTGCTCGCCGAGCAGATCGAGCTCCTGGGCCCGGGGCACACCCTCGTGCGGCGTGAGTTCCCCACGGCGATCGGCCCTGTCGACATCCTCGCGCGCGACGCCGACGGGGCGACGGTGGCCGTCGAGATCAAGCGGCGCGGTGACATCGACGGCGTCGAGCAGCTCACGCGGTACCTCGAGCTGCTGGGTCGTGACCCCCTGCTGACGCCCGTCCGCGGTGTGTTCGCAGCCCAGGAGATCAAGCCCCAGGCCCGCGTGCTTGCCCGGGACCGCGGCATCGAGTGCCTCGTGCTCGACTACACCGCGATGCGCGGCCTCGACGACCCGAGCACCCGGCTCTTCTGACCGTCCCTCTCGCTGCGCGGGGCACTCGTACGTGCTAGGTTTTGAACACGTTCGAAAATGCGTGCTCGAGCACCGGAGGTGGCCATGGGCAAGTCGGTCGAGACGAGGGCCCGCGTGCTCGAGGTCGCGCTGCGCTCCTTCCGGGAACGCGGTTACCAGAAGACGACGATGAGACTGATCGCGAGCGAGGCCGACGTCGCGCTCGGGAACGCGTACTACTACTTTCCGTCCAAGGGCCATCTCGTGCAGGAGCTCTACGCCGCCGTCATCGCCGAGCAGTCGAGCGCGGCGCGCGCAGCCCTCGGCGAGCACCGCAGGCTCGGCCCCCGCATCGCGGCGGCGTGGCACGCCGCCGTCGACGCCTCGGAGCCGTACCACTCCTTCGGCGCGGAGTTCATCTCGGAGGCGATCCGACCGACCTCGCCGTCGAGCCCGTTCTCCACGGCCTCGACGCAGGCGCGCCAGGCGAGCCAGGAGGTGTACCAGGACGTCGTGGCCGGAGCCCAGCCCGCGGTCCCCGCGCCGTTGCGGGCCGACCTGCCGCTCCTGCTGTGGCTCGCCCAGCTCGGCATCGAGATCTTCTGGGTGTACGACACCTCGCCCGACCGGCGGCGCACGCGGGCGCTCGTCGACGGCGTGGCCCCGATCGTCGCGACGCTCGTGGGCCTCGCACGCCTCCCGGTGGTGCGCGGCGCGGTCGACGATGCCCTCGCCGTCCTGCACCGGGTACGGCCATGAGCGGCGCGTGCGAGGAGAAGGCGGCGCCGGAGCTCCCGGCCGACCGGCGGGTCACCCCAGAGTCGCTCGCCGCCTACGCGGAGCCGCGGTCCCGGTCGGGCTTCCCGTTCGGTTCTGTCGTGCTCGGCACGCTGGTGGCCTGGGCGGCCCTACCGGTATGGAGCGGCGTGCTGCTTGTGCTGTTCAGCGTGCCCCACCTCCTGGACGGCGTCGGCGCGGGCTTCCTCGTGCTCGAGTCACTCCAGATGTGGGGTGTCTTCGTCGTCGCCGTGCTCGTCTACGGCGCGGTCCCCGCCGCGCTCCTCAGCATACCGCTGGGCGCGGCTCTCGTGCGAGTGCTGCGCCCGGTGCGCCACCCGGCCTGGCATGGTGTGGCCTTCCTCGCCCTCGGCGCTGGCGTCGGGTCCGTCGCGACGATCGCCGTGCCATTCGGCGGCGAACTCAGCCTTCTCGTCCCCGCGACCGCCCTCGCGAGCGGTACGGGATGGCTCGCAGTCAGGCGCGGCCTCGTAGCCCGCGACGCGCCCCGCGTGGTCGCGCCAGCACCCGCGCCGACGGGCCATCCATGACCGCCCCCGTCGTGCCCCGCCCGGGCTGCGCGTGCTGCGCCGCACCGTCCGCCGCCGACGCCTTCTATCGTGTGCGTCCCCGTCTCGGTCTTGCGTTCGCGGACCTCGTGCTCGGCGCGACCGTCGCCGCCCTCGTGCTGCCCGTGCTCTTCGCGCTCCAGTCGTGGCTTGACGAGGACGTGGGGGCGATCTCTCCAGCAACCCAGGCGCTCCTCGTCCTCTGGTTCGGATTCATCCCAGCCGTCGTCGTCGGCCTCGTGGTCGGGGCAGTCCTCGCATGGCGCTTGCGCTCCGTCACGAGCCAGTGGTGGCACCTTCTCGCCTTCGCCGGCACGGGGTTCGCGATCCTCGCGATCCCGTCATTGCTCGTAGGCGAAGGTCGGTGGGTGCACCTGGCTCTGCCGGTCGCGGGCGCTGCACTTGCGGGCAGGGCCGCCCTCTGGCGCAGGTTCGTGCCCCCGACTGCGGGACAATGTTCCAGTGAACCCTCGTGAGTCCCTGGTCCTGCGTGGTCGTGTCGTGCTGCCGCGGGAGGTGGTCGAGGACGGCGTGCTCGTGACCGAGGGCGAGGTGATCGCCTGGGTCGGGTCCTCGGACATCGTGCCCGAGCCGTGGGCGACGGCCGCGATGGCTCTCCCGCCGTCGGACGACGTCCTGCTCCCGGGCCTCGTCGACCTCCACAACCACGGCGGCGGCGGTGCGAGCTTCCCCGAGGCGCCCGACGCCGCCACGGTGCGCACGGCGGCACGCGAGCACCTCGCCCACGGCACCACGCGCCTCGTCGCCTCGCTCGTCACGGCGCCCGGCCCCGCGCTCGTCGAGCGGACCGCCGTGCTCGCGGCCGCCGTGCGTGAGGGCGAGCTCGTCGGCATCCACCTCGAGGGCCCCTTCCTGTCCGCGCACCGTTGCGGCGCGCAGGACCCGCGCGCCATGGCCGCGGGTGACGTGGAGCTCGTGCGCGCGGTCGCGGCCACCGCGGGCGGCGCGCTCGCGACGATGACGTACGCGCCGGAGGTCGAGGGGGCCGACGGCGTGGTCCGGGCGCTCGCCGAGTCCGGTGCCGTGCCCTCGATCGGCCACACGGACGCGACCGCCGACCGGACCCGCGCCAGCATCGAGCTCGCCCGCGCCGCCCTCGCGGCCCCGGGCGCCCGATCACCACGCCCCACGGCCACCCACCTCTTCAACGCGATGCGTCCGCTCCACCACCGCGAGCCGGGACCGGTGGGGGAGTGCCTCGCCGCCGCGGCACGGGGAGAGCTCGTCGTCGAGCTCGTGGCCGACGGCGTGCACCTCGCCGACGAGACGACCCGCATGGTGTTCGACCTCGTGGGCGCGGACAACATCGCCCTCGTGACCGACGCGATGGCCGCGACGGGGATGCCGGACGGCGACTACGTGCTCGGCGGGCTCGGCGTCACGGTGCGCGGCGGTGAGGCGCGGCTCGCGGAGGGCGGTGCGATCGCGGGCGGCACGGCGCACCTGCTCGACGTCGTGCGACGCACGGTCGGCCTCGGCGTCCCGCTCCCGGCGGCCGTGCGCGCGGCCGCCACGACACCCGCGGCGGTGCTCGGGCGGGCGGACATCGGTGCACTGGAGGCGGGTCGGCTCGCGGACGTCGTCGTCACGGACGGTGACCTGCGAGTGCGCGAGGTGTACCGGGCAGGGCGTCGCGTCGTCGGCTGAAGATCCGCGGAACCGCTTGAATCAAATCGATTCGACGGCTAGAGTTCCCGCAACCGTGAACGCGCTCCCATCACCGAAGGACCCTGCCGCAATGTCGCCCAGCCCCATCGAGGCCCGCACGTTCCCCGACTCCTTCGTCTGGGGGGCCGCGACGGCCTCGTACCAGATCGAGGGCGCCGTCCGCGAGGACGGCCGCGGCCAGTCCATCTGGGACACCTACGCGGCCACCCCGGGCCGGGTCTTCCAGGGTCACAACGGCGACGTCGCCGCGGACCACTACCACCGCGTGCCGGAAGACGTCGCGATGATGACGGAGCTCGGCCTCGACGCCTACCGCTTCTCGCTCGCCTGGCCGCGCATCCAGCCGCTCGGCTCCGGCGCCTTCAACGCGAAGGGCCTCGGCTTCTACGACCGGCTCATCGACGAGCTGCTCGCCGCAGGCATCGACCCTGTCGTCACGATGTACCACTGGGACCTGCCGCAGGCGCTCGAGGACGCGGGCGGCTGGCCCGCCCGCGACACGGCGCTGCGGTTCGCCGACTACGCCCAGAAGGTCGTCGAGACCTACCAGGACCGCGTGAAGGTCTGGACCACGCTCAACGAGCCGTGGTGCTCGGCCTACCTCGGCTACGGCTCCGGCGTGCACGCCCCGGGCCGCACCGACGGAGCGGACGCGCTCGCCGCGGTGCACCACCTGAACCTCGCGCACGGCTTCGGCGCGCGGGCCGTCCGTGACGTCCTCGGCGACGCCGCCACGCTCTCGCTCACCCTCAACCTGCACGTCGCCCGCCCGGACGACCCGACGAACCCCGGCGACGTCGACGCGGCGCGCAAGATCGACGCGCTCGCCAACCGTGCGTTCCTCAACCCCGTGCTCGACGGCTTCTACCCGGCCGACCTCCTCGAGGACACGGCGAAGGTCACCGACTGGGCCTTCGTGCGCGACGGCGACCTCGAGATCACGCACTCCGGCCTCGACGTGCTCGGCGTGAACTTCTACTCCACGCAGCGTGTCACGAAGTTCTCCGGCGACCACCCCCGGTCGATGGCGGACGGCCACGGCGCCTCGGCGGCCTCGGCGTGGATCGGGGCCGACGACGTCGAGTTCCTGGCGCAGCCCGGCCCCTACACCGAGATGGGTTGGAACATCGACCCGAGCGGCATGACGGAGCTCCTCGGCGACCTCACGAAGACCTACCCCGGCCTGCCGCTCATGATCACGGAGAACGGTGCGGCGTTCGCGGACACCGACATCCGCGAGGGCGGCCGCGTGCGGGACACCGACCGTGTCTCCTACATCGCGCGCCACCTCGACGCCGTCGGACAGGCGATGGACGCGGGCGCGGACGTGCGGGGCTACTTCGTCTGGTCACTCATGGACAACTTCGAGTGGGGCTACGGCTTCTCCAAGCGGTTCGGCGTCGTGCGGATCGACTACGACACGCTCGAACGTCTCTGGAAGGACTCGGCGTACTGGTACCGCGAGGTCGCGCGGACGCACGCCCTTCCCCCGGTGGAGAGCGCCGCCGAACTAGGCTGAGGTCCATGGCACGGCGTCGGTCCAGCAAGCGTCCCTACGGGGTGGAGCACCCCGAGCTGGACCTCGACCGGGCGCGCGGGGGGCGCTACGTCGAGGACGGCCCGGACGGTTCGTGGACCGTGCAGCGCGTGACGGGTTCGGACAAGACGTTCACGTGCCCGGGCTGCCACCAGACCGTCGCGCCCGGCACCCCGCACGTCGTCGCGATCGCCAACGACTCGTTCTTCGGTACGGACGCGGCGGTCGAGGATCGGCGCCACTGGCACTCGGCGTGCTGGACCGCACGGGGCCGACGGCGGTGACCCTGCCGGCTGGTGCCCCCTTGCCGCGGCTCGTCGCGACGGACCTCGACGGCACCCTGCTGCGCTCCGACGGCACGATCTCGCCGCGCACGGTCGACGTGCTGAGCTCGGTCGAGCGCGCCGGCGTCGACGTCGTCTTCGTGACGGCGCGGCCACCGGAGTCGGTCGAGGCGCTCGCCGAGGCGGTCGGCGGGCACGGGGCCGTCATTTGCTCCAACGGTGCGTTCGTCTACGACCTGCCGAACCGGTCCATCCTCGAGTCGTACGTGCTCGAACCGGAGATCGTGGCCGCGCTCGCAGTCGAGCTGCGGGCGGCGCTGCCCGCCGTGGCGCTCGCGGTCCAGGCACCGGTCGGAGTGATGAGCGAGTCGCACTTCTCGCTGCTGTGGCCGAGCGCTCCGACGTGGCGCCAGGCCGAGGCGATCGAGGCCTTCCTGGAGGTACCGGCGGCCAAGCTCATGGTGCAGTGCGGTGTGACGCCGCCCGTCGAGCTGGTCGGACTCGTCGAGATGGTGCTCGCGGGGCGTGCCGTCGTCTGCCACTCGGGGGTCCCGGGGCTCGCGGAGATCTCCGCGCCGGGTGTGACCAAGGCGGCGGCCCTCGCCCGATGGTGCGCGGCGCGCGAGATCGACGCGAACGACGTGTGGGCCTTCGGCGACATGCCGAACGACCTGGAGATGCTGGCGTGGGCGGGCACGGGCTTCGCCGTTGCCGATGCGCACCCGGACGTGCTCGCCGTCGCCGACCACGTCATCGGGCGCAACGACGACGACGGCGTCGCGGTGCTGCTCGCAGCGGCACTCGCAGGGGCACTCGCGGGGTAGCGCGACTAGGCTCGCGAGCATGATCGTCGACGGACAGCTCGTGGTCCACCACTACCGCACCGGGACCCCGGGGGTGCCGCTCGTGCTGCTCCACGGCTTCCCGCTCGACCGACGGATGTGGGACGACGTCGTCGATCTGCTGCCGGGAGAGCGACCCGTGGTCGCGGTCGAGCTGCCGGGGTTCGGTGCCTCGCCCCGCGGCGAGGACGTCGCCGAGTCGCTCGACCTCGACCTGGCCCCGGCGCTCGAGACCTCCGCCGCGGGCGTCATCGACGCCTTGCGGGCGCACGGCATCGACCGCGCCGTCGTCGCGGGGCTCTCGATGGGCGGCTACGTCGCCATGGCTGTGCTCGAGGCGGCGCCCGAGCTCGTGGCCGGGCTCGCCCTCGTCGACACGAAGTCGACGGCGGACTCCGCGGACGCCGCCGCGAACCGGCTCCGGATCGCCGACGCGGTCGAGGCCGAGGAGCGCGTGGACCAGGTGCTCGGGCTGCGCACGTCGCTCCTGGGAGAGACGAACCGGGTGACCAGGCCCGACCTCGCGGCACGACTCGAGAGCTGGATCCGCGACCAGGGGCCGCTCGCGATCGCCTGGGCGCAACGAGCCATGGCCGCGCGACCCGACCGCACCGCCGTGCTGCGCGAGTTCACGGGCCCGAGCGTCGTCGTCGTCGGTGAGGAGGACGAGCTCGCGCCCGTCGCCGAGGCGCGCGCGATGGCCGAGGCGCTCTCGGTGGATGGGTCGAGCGAGCTCGTCGTCGTGCCACGCGCGGGACACATGACGACGATCGAGCAGCCCGAGGCCGTCGCAGTAGCGCTCTCCGGGCTCGTGCTGCGGTCTTAGTCGAGGTTCTGGCCCAGCACGCGCTCGAGGGCGTCCTTGAGGTCGATCGACTCGCCGTCGCGGGCACCCTTGCCCAGGATGAGCGGGGGGTCGGACGGCTCGGGGCGTGCCCCCGCGAGCCTGGCGCGCAACCCGCCCGCCACGGTGAGCACGTAGAAGTTGCCCTCGGTGTCGAGTGCGGAGGACTGGTTGACCCGCAGGTACCACCCGGTCAGTCCCGTGCGGTACCTGCCCCGGTTGCCGTAGCCCCGGGCGAAGAGCGGCTCGGGCTCGATACCGACGCGCTCGACGGCCTCGAGGAAGCCCGCGATGAGGACGCGAGCCTGCGCCGACTCCGCGGCCTGGCGCTCGGCGAGCCGGCGCACCTGTCCCGCCGCGTCGTGCGTCCGCCGGTCACGCCACGCGGCGCTGCCCTCCACCACGCTCAGCCGTTCTGGGCGTCAGCCGCGTCGTGCGCGCGCTCCGGGGTGGCGGCCGACGGCGCGTCGCCCTCGGAGACCTCGTGCGCGGGTGTCTCCGCTCCGTGTTCCCCCTCGGCGGGTGCCTCCTCGGCGGCTGCCTCCTCGGCGGCGGCCGGCTCCGTGGGAGCCCCGTCATGGGGCGACGACGCGGACGGCGTGCCCTCGGCGAGCTCCGGAGCATCGGCCGGTGCCTCGACCGGCGCCTCGTCCTGGGTCTCGCCGGAGGACTCGCCCTGTGGCTCGCCCTGCGCCCCGTCCTGCACGGCGCCTTGCGCGGCGGCGACGGCGGACACCGGTGCGGGACGCCCCTTGCGCCCGGGCTTCGCGCTCGCCTTGAAGCTCTCCTCGACCTTGGACGCCCGCTCGAGCGTCGCCTTGGTCGGGACGGGCTCGGAGACGAGGAGCCCGCGCAGCTCGTCGAGGTAGGCCGTGATGGACTCGCGCTGCCGGTTGAGGTCCTCGACCTGGCGCGCGGCGGAAGTCCGCTCACGCTCCGCCTCGTTCATCGCCTCGGACAGTGTCTTCTCGGCGTGCTCGCGTGCCTCGCTGACGACGCGGTCCGCGTTGCGGCGTGCGTTCGCGAGGAGCTCCTTCGCCTGGGTGTCGGCGTCGCGACGCACCTCCTCGGCGCGCTCGAGGGCCTTCGTGACGCGCGCCTCGGCCTCCGCGGCGTGCTGCTCGGCGTCGGCGACGAGCTTCTCGGTCTCGACCCGGGCGGCCTCGTGGCGCTCCGTGTCGGCCCGCTCGGCGGCCTCGCGGCGGTGCGCGACCTCCACCTCGGCGTCGGCGAGGACCTGGCGCGCCTGCTGGCGCAGCGACTCGGCCTCGGCACGTGCCGACGTGAGCGACTCGCTCGACTCACGCTGCGACTGGGTGGCGATGCGCTCGACCTCGAGCCGCGTGCGCTCGCGCAGCTCGGTGGTCTCCCGCTCCGCGGCCTCGCGCTGCTCGGTGGTCTCGCGGGCTGCGAGGGTGCGCTGCTCGGTGGTCTCGCGCTCCGCGGTCTCGCGCAGGTGCGCGGCCTCGCTCGCCGCCGTCGACCGCAGCTCGGTGGTCTCCCGCTCGGCGGTCGCGCGCAGCTCGCTCGCGTACTCCTCCGCAGCGCGACGCAGCTCGGTGACCTCGGCCTCCGCGGCGGAGCGCAGCGCGGCGACCTCTTCCTCGACCTGGGCGCGCAGCTCGCCGGTCTCGCGCTCGGCGGCGGCCCGCACGAACCCGGCGTACTTGTCGGCCTCGGTGCGCAGGTTGCCCGTCTCGGCGGCGACGCGCTGCTCGAGGGCGGTGGCGTCGCGCTCGGAGGCCAGCCGGATCGCGTCGGCCGCCTCCTGGGCGCGGGTGCGCGCCGCGGCGACCTCGGCCTCCACGGTGCGTCGCAGGTCCGTGGCGAAGCTCTCGGCCTCGGATCGTGTGGTGGAGGCGTACTGCTCGGCCTCGGAGCGCAGTGCTGCCGTCTCGGTCGCGGTGCGCTGGCGCAGCTCCGTCGTCTCGGCGTCGGCGTTCTGGCGCAGGTCGGTCGCGTAGCGCTCGGCCTCCTCGCGCTGGGCACCCGTCTCGGCGTCCGTCGTCTGCCGCAGCTCGGTCGCGTACCGCTCCGTGCTCACGCGCAGCTCGGTGGTCTCGCGTTCGACGGTGGCGCGCAGTGTCGCGAGCTCGCGCTCGAGGGTCGAGCGGCGCTCCGACTCCTCGGTCGTGATCGCGCTCTGGATCCGGGCGGCCTCCCGCTCGGCGGAACCGACGAGCTCCTCGGCGCGGCGCTGGGCGCCAGAGAGGGTGCTCTCGGCCTCGGAGGCGGCACTCGTGCGCAGCTCATCAGCCTCGCGGTGGGCCGTCGCGAGCATCTCGGCGACCTCGTTCTCGGCGCGGGCGCGCAGCTGACCGGCGGCGAGCTTGGCCCGGGCGAGGGAGTCGGATGCCTGCGCGTTGGCCTGGGCGACGACGTCGGAGGACTGCTCCTCGGCACTGCGCAGGAGCTGTTCGATGCGCGAGCCGAGCCCGGAGTAGGTGGGCCGCTCCGCCTCGCGGAGCTGGCGGTGCGCCTCGGAGAGCTCGCCAGCCATCTGCAGCGACTTCGCGTCGAGCTGCTCGACCTGGGAGCGCGCCTCGACCAGGGCTTGCTCGAGTGCGGTGATCCGCGCGTCGACGTGGGTCTTCTCGTACCCACGCATGGCGGTGGGGAACTGCACGCGCTCGTCGGACACACTTTCCTCCTGTAGCAGGCCGTTCGGCACCGGCTTCGGGGCTCGTCATGGCGCGCATGTGCGCGCCGGGGTGTCGCCGACCGTGGTCAGGATATCGGCCAAGTGCCCACTTTGCCCCTCGCTCGCCTATCCTAAGACGCCGGGCAAGAAGGGAACTGCGTGCGTCTGCGTCTTACCGGGGCCGTCCTGGTCCTCCTCGGGCTGGTTGCGGCCGGCACGGCCGTCGCTTCGGCGACCCTCTGGCGACCCGCCGACCACGTCCAGGCAGAGGCGCTCGCCTCCGGTGCCACGGCGACGCTCGTCACGCAACCAGGCGTCCTCGAGCTCGTCGCGGACACCGTGACGGTGCGCGCCACGGCGCCGCAGGGCACGCGCGTCGTCGTCGCCGTGGGCCGGGAGGCCGACGTGCGGGCGTGGGTCGGCAGCGATCCTCACACGCTCGTCACGGGACTCGCCGACATCGCGACGCTCGACACCAGGCCCGGCGATGCCGTCGAGGCACCCGTCGCGAGCCCGACGCCCTCACCGCAGCCCACGTCGACACCCGGTGGCCCCGTCGAGCCCGACGACGCCGCCGAGGACACGGCGGTCGAGGACGCCCCCGGCCAGGAGGCGGACCCCGCCGGCTCGGACATGTGGATCGTGCAGGCCGAGGGCCTCGGTGCTACCGAGATCTCGTGGACCCATCGGCCCGGCAGGTGGTCCCTGCTCGTCGCGACGACGGGCACCGACGCCGGTCAGCCCACCCTCGAGCTGACGTGGCCCCGCGAGGTCGTGACGCCGTGGTTCCGCCCGGGGCTGTGGGTCGGTTGCGCACTCGTTCTTGTCGGTGCCGCGGTCATCGTCCTGGGTTGGCGCCGCAGCCGTGCGGACGCCGCGGAGTGGGTCGACGTCGAGACGGACGCCGGGGTCGAGGCAGAAGAGGTCGTGCCCGTGGCCGCCCCCGAGGTGCCGGCGGTGCCGCTCACCCGGCGCCAGCTGCGCGAGCTCGAGGCCGCCCGGGGCTCGGGTCGTGCCGCGCGACCCGTCGTGCCGACGGTGCGTCGCAGCGGCCCGCCGCCCACCGTCGCCGAGCCCGAGCGGCCCGGAGCTCCCGAACCTGCCGAGGCCGCGCCTGTGGCCGGCCCGGCGGAGGCCGCTCCTGCTCCGGCTCCCGCTCATGCTTCCGCTCCGGCCGCGGCCCCGTACGTGCCGACACCGCCCGCGCCGGTCGAGGATGCGCCCTACGTCCCCGCGTTCGTCCCGACGCGCCGCGGCGGCGTCGTGCCGCACATCCCGTCCGGCCCGGCGGCACCCGCGCGGCAGGTCCCCACCGCGCAGTCCGTCCCCGCCTCGCGGCCGGCACCCACCGCGCAGCCTGCCTCTGCTCCGCAGCCCGCACGTGGCCCGCAGCCTGCCCCTGGCCCGCAGCCACCTCAGCCCACGCAGCCGGTCCAGCCCTCGCAGCCCGCCCCCTCGGTGGCGCGCTGGACCCCGACGGGTCCGACCGCCCCGGCAGCAGCCCCGGCAGCCACGCCGGTCTGGCCCACGATGACACCGGCGACGCCCGTGTCGTCCGGTCCACCGCCCGCAGCACTGGCGCCAGAGCCTGATCTCCCTGCGGAGCAGACTCCGGACCGCGGCGGCTCTGCGATGCGCCGGCTGCTGCGCCGCAAGGACTCCGCCACCGAGGCGGCACCCGTGGGCCCGCCCGAGAAGGTCGCCCCCGAACCCGAGCCGCCGGCCGCGCCTCCCGTCGAGCCAGGCGTCGCGCGGGCCGAGACCGCCCACACCGGTACCGCCTCGGCGGACGCCTGGCGGGCCCGCTGGGGCTTCGTCGAGACGCCGTCGGCTCAGTCCGATGGCGATCAGGACGGGGGAGAGCGATGACCGGCACACGCACGACCGTGCTGCGTGGTGCGGCGGTGCTCGCCGTCGGCGCGCTCTCGCTCACCGCGTGCGCCACACCGTTGCCCACGCCGTCGCCGGACCCGATCCCGGCCGTCCCGCCGCCGACCCTCACGACCGATCAGGTGCGGGCCGTGCTCGAGGACGTCGGCAGCACCCTCGAGGCCGGCGACGAGGCGCTCGAGGTCGACGAGCTCGCCGACCGGTTCACGGGGCCGGCGCTGAAGATCCGCGGCGCCGAGTACACGGTCAACCTGGCCCTCGAGGACGACGTCGATCTCATCACCGTGCCGACGTCGGAGCGCACCGTCGTCGTGCCCACGACCGACGCGTGGCCACGTTCGGTGTTCGTCATCACCGAGCAGCCCGAGGACCTGCAGAGCCCCCGGCTGCTCGTGCTCACGCAGGACGCGCCGCGCGAGCGCTACAAGCTCTGGGCATGGAGCCGGCTGCTGCCGGACCGTCAGGTGCCGCGCACCTTCGTGCCCGAGGTCGGCAGCGTGCCCCTGGCCCCCGACGCCGAGGGGTTGCTCGTGACACCGGCCGAGGTGGGCGAGATGTACGCCGACGTGCTCGACAAGGGCGACGACTCCGAGCACGCCGACCTCTTCGGCGAGGACGTGCTCCGCGAGCGGATCGGCCTCGTGCGCGAGCAGTACGAGCGGATCGCCGAGCAGGCGGGGGGCGAGTTCACCGAGAGGTACCGGCCCGCCACCGAGGACCTGGTCGCGGTGTCCACGGCCGACGGCGGGGCGATCGTCGTCGTACCGATGACGACGACGACGAAGCTCACGACCGACGAGCGCGAGCTGTCGCTCGGCAGGGCCGAGGCTGCGCTCCTGGGCAAGCGCACGGTCACGGAGAGCGCGACCTTCACCTGGAGCGGTGTCGTCGCATTCGTCATTCCGCCCGCGGGTGGCCCAGAACAGATCACCGTGCTCGCCGCCGAGCACGTCCGCACCGCCGTCACGGGCACGTAGGAGGAGCCACATGAGTCAGCCGAGCCAGCCGCCGCAGGGATTCGAGATGCGCGGCGCCGTCGACCTCTCGGGCCTCGCGCGCTCCGCCGGCCCCGCTCCCGGCGAGCCCGGGGGGATCCCCGCGCCGGGCCCGTACGTCGTCGACGCCGACACGGCCTCGTTCGGCGAGCTCGTGCAGGCCTCGACGCAGTACCCCGTACTCGTCGTGCTCTGGGCGCAGTGGAGCGAGGTCTCCACGGCGCTGCTCAAGGACCTCGGCGCCCTCGCGGGGGCTTCGGGCGGGGCCTTCCTCCTCGCGCGCATCGATGCCGAGGCAAACCCGCAGGTGGCCCAGGCATTCCGTGCACAGAGCGTCCCGACGACGGTCGCCCTGATGGCCGGTCAGCCGCTGCCGCTCTTCGAGGGTGGCCTCCCGCTCGACCAGCTGCGCGGGCTCATCGACCAGGTCAAGCAGGCTGCGGCCACCAACGGGATCACGGGGCTCGCGCCCGCGGGCCCGGGCGAGAGCGCCGCAGAGGCCGAGCCCGCGGAGCCGGAGCTGCCGCCGCTGCACCAGGAGGCCTACGACGCGATCGAGCGCGACGACCTGCCCGCCGCCGTCGAGGCGTACACGAAGGCGCTCGCGGAGAACCCGCGCGACGAGGAGGCCAAGGCGGGGCTCGCGCAGGTCAAGCTCCTCGAACGGCTGCGGGGGATCGACCCGCAGGCCGTGCGCCGGGCTGCCGCGGACGCGCCGGACGACCTCGACGCGCAGCTCGCCGTCGCCGACCTCGACGTCGCGACAGGGGCCGTCGAGGACGGCTTCGCCCGGATCCTCGACCTCGTCCGCGCACGGTTCGGCGAGGACCGCGACCGCCTGCGCGAGCACCTGCTCGAGCTCTTCGAGGTCGTGGGGGCCGACGACGAGCGCGTCGTCCTGGCCCGGCGCTCCCTCGCCGCCGCCCTGTACTGACCTGCGGGCGATGCTTCCCGACACCGGGGCGGTGCTGCACGACCTCCGCGGGGCCTTCGGCGTCTCCGGTGAGGCGCTCGCGCCGCTCGCGGGGGGCTTCACGGCGTCGACCGTCGTCGTGCTCGCGGCCGGCGAGCCCACTCACGTCGCCAAGATCTGGCCGGAGGGTGCCGAGCCGCCGGCGCACGTCGAGGCGACGACGCGACTCGTGGCCACGCTGGGACGGCACCTCGACTCCGCCGACGTCGCCGCACCCGTGCCCACGGTCTCGGGCCGCTGGGTGGGGCGGCTCGGTGGCCGCCCAGCCACGGTGAGCCGTTTCGTGCCGGGAGGCGCCGCGCCCGACACCGCCCGGACGTGGTCGCTCTCGGGCCGGATCCTCGCCGAGCTGCACGCTCTCGACCCGGCCACGGTGCCCGCCTTGCCGCACGGCGACGGCGGGCGCGGTGTCGCCACGTGGGCGCGCGGGCTCATGACCCACGTCGGTCCGGGCGATGCCCGGTGGGCGGGGGTCGCGTCACGCGCGGACGAGGTGCACCGCATCCTCGACCGGCTCGACCGGCTCGACGGGCTCGTCGAGCGCGTGGCGGACGACGGCGGCCCGCGGGTCGTGTGCCACACGGACTTCGGCGGGGAGAACCTCGTGCAGCACGAGGGCGGCCGACCGGTCGTGCTCGACTGGGACGAGGCGCTCGTCTCGTACCCGGAGCACGACCTGTGGATCGCGACCCGGACCGATGCCCGGGAGTTCCTGCGCACCTACACCGAGGCGGGCGGAGTCAGCGAGCTCAGCGCGACACGGTTCGAGTTGGCCTGCCTCGCCCGGTACGTCGGTGACTTCGCCGCGCGCCTCGAGCTGCTCCTGCACGGCGCCGACGGCGCGGCCGTTCCCGAGCTGCGACGCGGCATCGAGGAGTGGGGCTTCTCGCGGTGGGCGGGGCTCGACGCGCGTATGACGACGATCCGCGAGGCGCTCAGTCCCGCCGGCTGAGCGTCCGCTACACCGGCTCCAGGTAGAGGGTCGCGAGCGGAGGGACGCGCAGGACGACGGAGTCCGGCCGCCCCTTGAAGGGCGTGCCGTCCGCGTGGACCTCGCCGAGGTTGCCCACGCCGCTGCCGCCGTAGGTCTCGGCATCGGTGTTGATCGCCTCGCGCCACGTGCCCCCGCGGGGGAGCGCGAGCCGGTAGTTCTCGTGCGGCACCCCGGAGAAGTTCACGACGACGGCGACCACCGAGCCGTCGTCGCCCTTGCGCAGGTAGCTCAGCACGTTGAGGTCGGCCTCGTTGGAGTCGATCCACTCGAAACCGGCCCCCGAGTGGTCCTGGGACCACATCGCCCGGTGGGAGCGGTAGAACGCGTTGAGGTCGCCCACGAGCCGGTGCACCCCCGCATGGCCCGGGTCGTCGAGCAGGTGCCACGGGAGCGAGCCACCCTCGGCCCACTCGTAGTCCTGGGCGAGCTCGCCGCCCATGAAGAGCAGCTGCTTGCCGGGGTGGGACCACTGGTAGGCGAAGAGGTTGCGCAGCCCGGCGAGCTGCTGCCAGCGGTCGCCCGGCTGCTTCGTCAGGAGCGAGCCCTTGCCGTGCACGACCTCGTCGTGGCTCAGGGGGAGCACGAACTGCTCGGAGAAGGCGTACACGAGGGAGAACGTCGCCTCGTGGTGGTGGTAGCGGCGGTTGATCGGCAGCTCCGCGAGGTAGCGCAGCGTGTCGTTCATCCACCCCATGTTCCACTTCAGGCCGAAGCCGAGCCCGCCCGCGTCCGTGGGCGCCGTGACGCCGGGCCATGCCGTCGACTCCTCGGCGATCATGACGACGCCGGGCGTGCGCCGGTAGGCCGTCGCGTTCGCCTCCTGCAGGAAGCCGATCGCCTCGAGGTTCTCGCGGCCGCCGAACTTGTTGGGGCGCCACTGCCCGGCGGTGCGGGAGTAGTCGAGGTAGAGCATCGAGGCCACGGCGTCGACGCGCAGGCCGTCGATGTGGAACTCCTCGAGCCAGTAGACGGCGTTGGCGACGAGGAAGTTGCGGACCTCGTTGCGCCCGAAGTCGAACACGAACGTGCCCCAGTCGGGTTGCTCGCCGCGCAGCGGGTCCGGGTGCTCGTACAGCGGGGTGCCGTCGAACCGGCCGAGCGCCCACTCGTCCTTCGGGAAGTGGGCAGGCACCCAGTCGAGCAGGACGCCGATGCCCGCGCGGTGCAGCCGGTCCACGAGGTAGCGGAAGTCGTCGGGGTGGCCGAACCGCGCCGTCGGGGCGTAGTAGCTCGAGACCTGGTAGCCCCACGAACCCCCGAAGGGGTGCTCCGCGACGGGCATGAGCTCGACGTGCGTGAACCCGAGGCCGGAGACGTAGTCCGCGAGCTGGTCGGCAGCGTCGCGGTAGCCGAGCCCGGGGCGCCACGAGCCGAGGTGCACCTCGTACACGCTCATGGGTCCGCCGTGGGGGTCGGACTCGGCCCGGGCGCGCATCCAGTCGTGGTCGGCCCACTCGTAGTGAGAGTCCACGACGACGCTCCCCGTCGCGGGCGGCACCTCCGTGCCTCGGGCGAGCGGGTCGGCCTTCTGGCGCAGCGAACCGTCGCGTCCGAGGATCTCGAACTTGTAGCGGGCGCCGGCTCCGACGTCGGGCACGAACAGCTCCCAGACCCCGGAAGTGCCGAGGGTGCGCATCGCGTGGGAGGCGCCCTGCCAGTGGTTGAAGTCGCCGACGACGCGCACGGCGCGGGCGTTGGGCGCCCAGACGGCGAAGGCCGTGCCGTGCACCTCGCCGAGCACGGACGGGTAGGACTTGAGGTTTGCGCCGAGCACGGTCCACAGCTGCTCGTGCCGCCCCTCGGCGATGAGGTGCAGGTCGAGCGCGCCGACGCTGGGCAGGAACCGGTAGGGGTCGTCGAGCGTCGTCTCGACGTCGCCGTAACGCGCGACGACGCGGTAGTCCGGCACCGCGGTGCCCGGCAGGACGGCGGACCACACCCCGCCCTCGAGGTGCTCGGCCGGGTAGGAGCCGTCCGTCGTCGTGATCGTCACGGCGTCCGCGAGCGGGCGCAGGGTGCGCACGGCGACGCCGTCGTCGCCCGGGTGCGGGCCGAGGATCGTGTGCGGGTCGCCATGCGTCCCGGCCGCGACCGCGGCGAGGTCTGCGGAGTGGGGCTCGGGCGTCATGTCCCCACTCTTCCACCACCGGGCCCGTCCTGGGGGGACCCGACGAGCCGGCGGAGGGCCTGCCAGGGGATCGCGGCCCAGTGCGGGCGGTTCTGCGTCTCGTACACGACCTCGTAGAGCGCCTTGTCGACCTCGAAGGCGCGCAGCACGAGCGCGGCCTCGCGGCTCGCCGCCGCGGGCACCTCGCGGCGGTAGGCGCCGAGGAACGCCGCGCGCGCCTCGGCGGTCCAGGAGGCGTCCGCCTCGGCGCGGGCGGCCGCGTAGTCGAAGGAGCGCAGGATGCCCGCGACGTCCCGCAACGCAAGGCCCGGCAGCGAGCGGGCCGCGAGGGGCACCATGGGTTCGCCCTCGAAGTCGAGCACGAACCACGCGTCGGCCGTGCGCAGCAGCTGGCCGAGGTGCAGGTCCCCGTGGACGCGCTGGAGCCACGGCAGCTCGTCGAGCTCGCCGAGCCGGTCCACGAGGGCCCCCACCGCGCCGCGCCACCGCGCGAGCTCGGGCACCCCGGCGACGGACCACTCGAGCCGGTCGTGCAGGTGCACCGTGAGCTCGGCGGCCGCGATGCGGTGCGGGGGAGTGACGGGCAGCGCGGTGGCGAGGCGCTCGTGCAGCTCGGCGATGACGACGCCGAGCGCGTCGGCGAGAGGGGCGAACGACTCACCGCGGGCCGCCATCGCGCACGCGAGCTCGAACCCGTCCTGCGCACCGGGCACGAACCTCGAGAGCACGCCGAGCTGGATCGGCTCGGTGCCGGCGTGCTCGAGCCAGGCGAGGGGCGCGGGCACGTGCGGCCACCCGCTGCGTGCGAGCGCGTCCGGCACGTCGACGTCGGGGTTCTTGCCCGGCCACACGCTGCGGAACACCTTGAGGATCGCCCCCGGCCCGCCGTCGGTACCGGCGACGATGATCGAGGAGTTGGACTGCTCGCCCGAGACGGGCCGGGCGGAGTCCGCGTCGAGCACGGCACCGAGGCGTCCGCCGTCGTCGGCCGCGGCGAGCCACGCGCGGACGAACGCCGGGTCGCCCGGTCCGTCGAACACCTCGAGACGTGCCCCCGGCACGCTGGCGAGGGGGGCGGTGCCCGCCGGAGCGGTTCCCGGGGCCCGGAACACCAGTGGCACCTGCATGAACGGCGGGTCCGGGTCGGGGCCGACCCCGAGCAGGAGCACGACGACGCGCGCCTCGCCTGCGGGGTCCGCGAGCTCGAGCCGGTCGACGACGGTGAGCCGGGCACCCGCGTCGCGGGCGTGGAACCACCGACGTCCGGGGAGCCAGGCGACGAGCGCGTCGAGCACGTCGTCCACGAGCAACTCCGCTTCCGCCATACCCCCAGGATTACAGGTGGGCACGAAGGTGGCACGCCGCGGAGCGGATCGGTTGTCGTGCGGTGGGCGCGGGCGGTGCAACCATGTGAGCACCGGGCCCGCACCACGAACCGCGAAGGAAGGCAGACCGTGTCGCAGCAGGAGCGCCGCCGTCCCACGATCGAGGACGTCGCGCGGGAGGCAGGGGTGTCGCGTGCCACGGTCTCGAGGGTGCTCAACGGCGGCAACTGGGTCTCCGATGACGCCGGTGACCGGGTGCGCCAGGCGATCAAGAAGACCGGGTACCGGATCAACGCGCACGCCCGGAGCCTCGCGACCCGCCGCGCGGGCTCCGTCGCGCTGCTGCTGACGGAGTCGCACGAACGGTTCTTCGAGGACCCCAACTTCTCGCTCATCATGCGCAGCGCCTCGACGGCCCTCGCGGAGCGCGAGTTCCAGCTCCTGCTCATCCTCGCCGACACGACCGTCGAGCAGCGCCGCGCAGTGGACTTCATGACGGCCGGGCACGTGGACGGCGCGCTCGTGCTGTCGGGTCACCGCGACCGTCTCGCGTTCCTCGACGACCTGCTCGACGCCGAGGTGCCGCTCATCGCCGTCGGCGCCCCGCTCGGCTTCGAGAGCCGCGTCGCGTTCGTGCAGGCCGAGGACGTCGACGGCGCACGCATGATGACGCGCTACCTGCGCGACTCGGGCCGGCGCCGCATCGCCCACATCGCAGGGCCGCAGGACACCTCGGGCGGGACCGGCCGGCTCGCGGGCTACCAGACCGAGCTCGGTGCCCAGTACGACGAGAACCTCGTCGCCGTCGGTGACTACTCGCGCGCGAGCGGCGTCGCCGCGATGACGGAGCTGCTCGAGCGCGGCGTGGACTTCGACGCCGTCTTCGTCGCGAACGACCTCATGGCCTCCGGCGCGCTCGACGTGCTCGCGCAGGCGGGGCGGCGCGTCCCGGACGACGTCGCGGTCGCCGGCTTCGACGACTCGCCCGTGGCCCGTCAGACCGACCCGCCGCTGACCACGATGCGCCAGCCGTTCGAGCGGATCGCCCAGGAGATGGTCCGCGTGCTCCTCGACATGATCGACGGGCGCTCGCCCGCTCGCGTGGGGCTGCCCACCGAGCTCGTGGTGCGCGGGTCCGCCTGAGCGCGGGCAACGGTTTGGACTGAGAACGGTTACAGTTCCGTAACAGGCAACCTCGGGTGTTCCCCTTGTAGCAGGCGCGCGCTAACCTGAGAGCGGTTTCAGGTTCTGCCCAGCGCGGAGCCCTTCCTGACTCAACGGAGCGTCATGACTGAATCCACGTGGGCCCGCCCCGCGGGCGTCGCGTTCGGCGGCGACTACAACCCCGAGCAGTGGCCGCGCGAGACGTGGCGCGAGGACGTCGTCCTCATGCGTGCCGCCGGGGTGAGCCTCGTGAGCGTCGGGATCTTCGCGTGGGCGACGCTCGAGCCCGCCGAGGGCGAGTACGACTTCGAGTGGCTCGACGAGCTCCTGGACCTCCTGCACGCCCACGACATCGCCGTCGACCTCGCGACCCCCACGGCGTCCCCGCCCGCCTGGTTCTTCGCCACCTACCCCGAGTCACGCGTCGTCACACGTGACGGCACCGTCATGGGCTTCGGTTCCCGGGGCATGGCCTCGCACAGCTCGCCGGCCTATCGCGCGGCGGCGACGCGCATCGCCTCGGCCCTCGCCGAGCGGTACGCCCGGCACCCCGCCGTCGTGCTGTGGCACGTCCACAACGAGTACGGCGTGCCCGTCGGCGAGGACTACTCGCCCGCCGCCGTCGCCGCCTTCCGGGACTGGCTGCGCGAGCGCTACGGCTCGCTCGACGCGCTCAACGCGGCGTGGGGCACGGCCTTCTGGGGTCAGCGGTACGGGCAGTGGGACCACGTGGGCGCTCCCGCCGTCGCGCCCTCTGTCGTCAACCCCGCGCAGCGGCTCGACTTCGCACGGTTCACCGACCACCAGCTCCTCGAGTGCTACCGCGCCGAGCGGGACGCGATCCGCCGCCACGCCGCGCAGCCCGTCACGACGAACTTCATGGCCAACGCGAGCCTCACGACGGACCTGTTCGCGTGGGGCCGCGAGGTCGACGTCGTGTCCAACGACCACTACCTCACCGCCTCGGACCCCGACGGGCACATCGGGCTCGCGCTCGCGGCGGACCTGACCCGCTCCGTGGGCGGCGGGCGGCCGTGGATCCTCATGGAGCACTCCACCTCGGCCGTCAACTGGCAGCCGCGCAACGTCGCGAAGCGCCCGGGGGAGATGGCCCGCAACTCGCTCGCGCACCTCGCCCGCGGCGCCGATGCGGTGCTCTACTTCCAGTGGCGCGCGTCTCGCTCGGGCGCCGAGAAGTTCCACTCGGCGATGCTGCCGCACGCCGGGACCGACTCCCGGGTCTGGCGCGAGGTGGCGGCCCTCGGCGAGACCGTCGCCGGCCTTGCGCCCGTGCGGGGTTCGCGCGTGCACGCGGACGTCGCGATCCTGTGGGACACCGAGTCGTTCTGGGCGCAGGACCTCGAGTGGCGGCCCACCGTCGACCACGCCCACACCGAGCGGGTCCGGGCCTACTACGAGCGGCTGTGGCGCGACGGCGTGACCGTCGACTTCGCCCACCCCGGCGACGACCTGTCCGGCTACCGCCTCGTCGTGGCCCCCGCGCTGTACCTCCTCACGCAGCACGACGCGGAGCGGCTCAACGCGTACGTCGCGGGCGGCGGGACGCTCCTCGTGTCCTACTTCTCCGCGATCGTCGACGAGAACGACACCGTGCACGACGGCGGCTTCGGCGCACCGCTGCGGCCCTCGCTCGGCGTGTGGGTCGAGGAGTTCTGCCCGCTGCGCGACGGCGAACGGGCGCGGCTGCGCTGGTCCGGGGTCGAGGACGTCGAGCTGGATGCCGACGTCTGGCAGGAGCACGTCGTCCTCGACGGGGCGACGCCCGTCGCGACCTTCGAGACGGGGCCGGCGTCCGGGGGGCCCGCGGTCACGCGCCACGCGAGCGGGACCGGCGTCGGGTGGTACGTCGCGACGCGACTCGACGTCGCCGGGCTCGCCCCCGTCCTGCGGGCGGTCTACGACGACGCCGGGATCGAGGTGCCGCTCCACCCCGAGGGACTCGAGGTCGTGACCCGGCACGGCGAGGACGCCGACTTCGTGTTCGCCATCAACCACGGGTCCACCGACGCGGAGCTCGACATCGTCGGCACGGACCTGAACCGCCACGTCGAGGTGGGCCCCACGGCCCACGTCCCGGCCGGGTCGGTCGTCGCGCTGCGCGTCGACAGGTCACGGCGAGGAGGTGAGACCCCGTCCGTCGCCGGCACGCTCCGGCACCGCTGACCGCACGATCTCCGCACCACCACAGGAGGAAGAACCATGCGCAAGACGATGACCCTGGGCGCCGTGGCCGTGGCCTCGACGCTGCTGCTCGCCGCGTGCACGAGCACGCCGGCCCCTGAGCCCGAGAGCCCGAGCCCCACCGAGACGGCCACCGAGACCGAGACCCCGACCGAGGAGCCGGGTGCCAGCGGCGCCGAGCTCGTCGTCTGGGTCGACGAGAACCGCCAGCCCGCCGTGGCCGACGCCGCGGCGAAGTTCGAGACCGAGACCGGGGCGACGGTCACGCTCGTCGTGAAGAACTTCGCGGACATCCGCACCGACTTCATCGCCCAGGTCCCCACGGGCGAGGGCCCCGACATCGTGGTCGGCGCGCACGACTGGACGGGCGCGCTCGTCACGGCGGGCGTCGTCGAGACGGTCGACCTCGGTGACAAGGCGAGCGAGTTCGAGCAGGTCGCGCTCGACGCCTTCACCTACGACGGTCAGCTCTACGGCCTGCCCTACGCGCTCGAGGCCATCGCGCTCGTGCAGAACGTCGAGCTCGTCGGCGCCGAGGGTCCCGCGACCTTCGAGGAGATGATCACGCGCGGCGAGGAGGCCGGCACCGAGCGGCCGTTCGTCATCAACGTCTCCGCCGGTGGTGACGGCTACACGAGCTACGGCTTCCAGACGTCCTTCGGCGCACCCGTGTTCGAGCAGGACGACACCGGCTCCTACACCACCACCGTCGGCATGGGCGGCCCGGAGGGTCTCGCCTTCGCGCAGTTCCTCGCCGACAACGGCCAGCAGGGCACCGATCACTTCACGACCGACATCGACTACGACATCAACCAGGCGCTGTTCTCCGAGGGCAAGGCCCCCTTCACGATCCAGGGCCCGTGGGCCATCGGGGCGTACACGGAGGCGGGCATCGAGGTCGCCGTCAACCCGATCCCGACCGCGGGTGGCGAGACCGCCGCACCGTTCGTGGGTGTGCAGGGCTTCTACATCTCCTCGCAGAGCCAGAACAAGCTGCTTGCCAACGAGTTCCTCGTGACCTACATCGCGACGGACGAGGCGCAGCAGGCGCTCTACGACGCCGACCCGCGCATCCCCGCGTTCTCCGCCGTCGCCGAGCGTGTCGCCTCCGACCCGATCGTCGCGGGCTTCTACGCCTCGGCGCAGACGGGCGTGCCGATGCCGTCGATCCCCGAGATGGGGCTCGTGTGGGACCTGTGGAACGCCGCCGAGGCAGCGATCGTCACGGGTGCCGACCCCGAGGCCACCTGGACCAAGATGGTCGAGGACCTCGAGGCGGCCATCGCCGGTTAGCACGGCCGGTGCGGGGCGGGACCGTTCCCGCCCCGCACCACCGCGGCGCGGTGCCCCTCGGCAACGCGCACCCCACCCCACGAGTACCCACGAGGAGCGAGGATGCTCACGAGTCCCTTCGGTGACGTCGCCGAGCAGGAGCCCACGCGCGTGTCCCACGCTCGCGAGTGGAACGGGCGCGGGGGAGGTTTCCTCGTCAAGCTCGCTCTCGTCGGCATCGTCAACGCCTTCGGCATCGGCGTCGTGCTCACGGCGTGGCGCACGGGGGCCTGGGGGATCCTCGCCGCGAGCGTCGTGATCCTCCTCGCCGTCGACTGGGTCTACTTCTCCCGCCGCGCGGTACCCCTCAAGTACCTGCTGCCCGGACTGATCTTCCTCGCCGCCTTCCAGCTCTTCGTGCTCGGCTACACCGGCTACGTCGCCGTGACGAACTACGGCACGGGGCACGCCGTCACCAAGCCGCAGGCCGTCGACGCCCTGCTCATCCAGAACGAGCGTCGCCTCGAGAGCTCGCCGTCCTACCCGCTCGTCGTCGTGCGTGACGGCGAGGAGATCGGGTTCGCCGTTCTCGACGGCGGCGTCGTGCGCGTCGGCTCGGCGACCGACCCGCTGCGCGACGTGCCCGACGCCGTCGTCGACGGCGACGGCCGCATCACGGAGGTCCCCGGCTGGGACGTCGTGCCGCGCGCCGAGCTGCTCACCGACTCCGCGCTCCAGCAGGTGGTGTTCGACCTGCGCGTCCCCGCGTCCGACGACGCCGTGGACGGGTCGATCCGTACCCGCGAGGGCTCGACGGGCGCGCTCTACCGCTCCGTGCTCGAGTGGGACCCGGACACCGAGTCGATGACCAACGTCGACACGGGTGTCGTCTACACCGCGAACGACCGCGGCAACTTCGTCTCGGCGGACGGCGCGTCGCTCGCCGTCGGCTGGCGCGTCAACGTGGGCCTCGAGAACTTCGTGCGTGCGGTGACCGACGCCGACCTCGCCCGGCCCCTGCTGCGCGTCACGGCGTGGACCTTCGCCTTCGCGATCCTGTCCGTCGTCACGGCGTTCCTCCTCGGCCTCGGCCTCGCCCTCGTCTACAACGACGAGCGCGTGCGTGGCCGCAAGGTGATCCGCACCCTGTTCATCCTCCCGTACGCGTTCCCGGCGTTCCTCTCCGCCCTGCTGTGGCGCGGCATGCTCAACCCGCAGTACGGCATCGTCAACGACTGGTTCTTCTTCGACGCCTACATCTCCTGGCTCGGCGACCCGGTGCTCGCGAAGATCGCGATCCTGTGGGTCAACCTGTGGCTCAGCTACCCGTACTGGCTCCTCGTGTGCACGGGTGCGCTGCAGTCCATGCCCGCCGAGCGCGTCGAGGCCGCCCGCATCGACGGGGCCGGGCGCTGGCGCATGTTCCGCTCGATCACGATGCCCCAGGTGCTCGTCTCGACCGCACCGCTGCTCATCGCCTCGTTCGCCTTCAACTTCAACAACTTCGTCATCATCTACGTGCTCAACAACGGCGGACCGCGCTTCGCGGACACGAGCCAGCCCCTCGGCCACACCGACATCCTCATCTCCGCCGTCTACAAGGTCTCCGGCGTGGCGGGCGGCGTGGCCGACTACGGCCTCGCGAGCGCGCTCGCGGTCATCATCTTCGTCGTCGTGGGCACCGTCTCGGCGATCGCGTTCAGACAGACCCGCAAGCTCGAGGAGGTGGGGTCATGAGCACCGAGCCGCAGATCGCCGTGCAGGCTACGACGGACGAGGTCGACGAGGCCGCCCGGGTGCGCACCGCGGGCCGCCGTCGACGGTGGCGCCGCGAGGTCGCGTGGAAGTACCCGCTGGCCCTCCTCGTCGTCTTCTACGCGGCGTTCCCCCTCGTGTACGTGCTGTCCGCCTCGCTCTCGCGCCGGGGCACGCTCGCCGGCAGCGCCTCGTTGTTCTCCTCGTTGAGCCTCGCGAACTTCGCCAGGCTCAACGGCACGAGCTTCTGGACGTGGACGCTCAACACGCTCGTCATCGGCGCGGCGACGGCGCTCGGCACGGTCCTCATGGGTGCCGCGGCCGCGTACGCGTTCTCCCGGTTCCGCTTCTCGGGACGCAGGGCGAGCCTCACGTCGCTGCTCATCATCCAGATGTTCCCGCAGACGGTCGCGTTCGTCGCGGTCTTCCTCATGCTGCTCGCGCTCGGCAACGTCGTGCCCGCGCTCGGGATCAACTCCAAGCTCGCGCTCATCTGTGTCTACCTCGGGGGCGCGCTCGGGGCCAACGCCTTCCTCATGTTCGGCTTCTTCAACACCGTGCCACGGGAGATCGACGAGTCCGCGCTCGTGGACGGGGCCACCCACGGGCAGATCTTCTGGCGCATCATCATGCCGCTCGTCACCCCGGCGCTCGCCGTCGTCGGCCTGCTCGCCTTCATCGGGGTGTTCGGCGACTTCATCCTCGCCCGCATCATCCTCACGTCCGAGCACAACTGGACGCTCGTGGTGGGCATGTACCAGTGGGTCTCCGAGGAGCAGTCGGCCAACTGGGGGCTCTTCACGGCCGGGGCCGTGATCGCGGCGCTGCCGATCCTCGTCGCGTTCCTCGCCTTCCAGCGCTACATCGTGGGCGGGCTGACCGCCGGCTCGGTCAAGGGATAGGACGGTGGAGCGCGATGGTGCGGACGGTGCGGATCGTGCGGATGGTCTGCGGGTGGCGACAGGGGGCCGACGACGACGGTGGCTCGCGGTCGTGTGCGTCCTGGTCCTCGTGGCCGGCGCCGTCCTGGTGGTGCGCGCCATGACGGGTGGTCCCGGCGGGCCGGTCGCCGCGGACGTCGTCGTCCACCCGGTCGAGGGTCTGCCCGAGGACTTCATGGCGGGGGTCGACGTCTCCTCCGTGCTCTCGCTCGAGGCGAGCGGGGTCGCCTTCCGCGACGACGCCGGGAAGGAGACCGACCTCTTCGCCCTGCTCGCGGACTCCGGGGTCAACACCGTGCGGGTGCGGGTGTGGGTCGACCCGTTCGACGCGCAGGGCCGCGGCTTCGGCGGCGGGAACACCGACGCGGAGCGGGCCACCGAGATCGCTCGGCGCGCCACGGCCGCCGGGATGCGGGTGCTCGTCAACTTCCACTACTCGGACTTCTGGGCGGACCCCGCCAAGCAGCACGCCCCACGCGCGTGGGCCGAGCTCGACGCCGCGGGCCGCGCCGAGGCCGCCGGGCGTCACACCGCCGAGACGCTCGCGCTCATGCGTGACGCGGGGGTCGACGTCGCGATGGTGCAGGTCGGCAACGAGACGACGAGCGGGGTCGCGGGCCTCGACGCGTGGGGCGACGTCTGCGCCGTCTTCGCCGCCGGTGCCGCCGCGTCGCGCGAGGTGTACCCCGACGCGCTCGTCGCGGTGCACTTCACGAACCCGGAGCGGGAGGGCGAGTACGAGCGCTTCGCCAAGATCCTCGCCAACTACGACGTGGACTACGACGTGTTCGCGAGCTCGTACTACGCCTTCTGGCACGGCAGCCTCGAGAACCTCACGACGGTGCTCAGCGGCATCCGGGAGACCTACGGCAAGCAGGTCGTCGTCGTCGAGACCTCGTGGGCCCACACGCTCGCCGACGGCGACGGCTTCGGGAACGTCGTCGGCGACGCGGGACTGGCGGCCGCCTACCCCGTGAGCGTGCAGGGGCAGGCCACCGCGGTGCGCGACGTCGTGCAGGCCGTCGTCGACGCCGGGGGGATCGGCGTCTTCTACTGGGAGCCCGCGTGGCTGCCCGTGGGGCCGCCCGAGCAGCTCGAGGCCAACCGGGTGCTGTGGGAGCGGGACGGTTCGGGGTGGGCCACGAGCTTCGCCGCGGAGTACGACCCGGACGACGCCGGGGCGTACTTCGGCGGCTCCGGGTGGGACAACCAGGCGCTCTTCGACTTCGAGGGCAACCCGCTCGCCTCGCTGCGGATCTTCGAGCACGTCCGCACCGGGGCGACGGCGCCGCTCGCCGTGGAGCGGGTGTTCGCGCCCGCCCTCGACGTGCCGGTCGGCGCGACGCCCGAGCTGCCCGCGACGGTCACCGTCGAGCACAACGACGGCTCGCGCGTCGAGCGGGACGTCACCTGGGGCGCGCCGCCGTCGACCGCCACGGAGGGCGAGTTCGAGGTGCCGGGCGTGGTCGCGGACGGCCCCGACGTCCTCGCCTCCGTCACGGTGCGCGCCCGCAACGACCTCGTCAACCCCGGGTTCGAGGACGACGACGTGTCCATGTGGCAGCTCGACTCCGAGGCGGCGACGTTCCGCGTGGTCGACGACAACCCGGAGGCGGCCCGCGGCGCCCGTGTCGTGAACTTCTGGCACGACGCGCGCTACGCGATCTCGCTCCTGCAGACGGTCGAGGGTCTCGAGCCCGGCACGTACCGGCTCAGCGTCCAGGTCCACGGCGAGGGTGCCGACGGAGATGGCCTGTCGCTGGCACTCGTGGCGCGCGGCGCCGCGGACGAGGTGTCCACACCGCTGTCGCTCGACGGCTGGCTGGCGTGGCACACCGGCCGGCTCGACGTCGTCGTCGGCGCCGACGGCGTGCTGACCGTGGGCGTCGTGGGCGCGCTCGGGGCGGGGGACTGGGGCTTCATCGACGACTTCGAGCTCACACCGGCCGGCTGAACGGCGTCGGCCACCACCGCACCGAGAGGGAGAGTCATGAGAACACCGAGGTTCCGCACGCTCGCCACGACGTTCGCCGCCGCGGCGCTCCTCGTCACCGGGGTCGCTCCCGCGGCCGTCGCGACCGGGGAAGGTCCCGTCGAGGCGGGCATCCACGTCACCCCGGTCGAGGGTCTGCCCGCCGACTTCATCAACGGCGTCGACGTGTCCTCCGTGCTCTCGCTCGAGGAGAGCGGTGTCGTCTTCCGCGACGCCGACGGCGAGGAGGCCGACCTCTTCGTGCTCCTGGCCGACGCCGGGGTCACCGACGTGCGGGTGCGGGTCTGGAACGACCCCTTCGACGAGGAGGGCCGCGGCTACGGCGGCGGCAACACCGACGCAGAGCGTGCGGCCGTGATCGGCGCCCGGGCCACGGACGCGGGGCTGCGGGTGCTCGTCGACTTCCACTACTCCGACTTCTGGGCCGACCCGGGCAAGCAGAAGGCACCCAAGGCGTGGGCGGAGCTCGACGTCGCGGCGAAGGCCGAGGCCACCTACGAGTACACCGTCGCGAGCCTGGAGACTCTCGCGGACGCCGGGGTCGACGTCCGCATGGTCCAGGTCGGTAACGAGACGAACAGCTCCGTGGCGGGCGTGAGCGGCTGGGCCGGGATGTCGCAGATCTTCGCCGCGGGCAGCGCCGCGGTGCGCGAGGTGTTCCCGGACGCGCTCGTCGCCCTGCACTTCACCAACCCCGAGACGTCCGGCCGCTACGCGGGGTACGCGTCCGAGCTCGCGACGCGTGGCGTCGACTACGACGTGTTCGCGAGCTCGTACTACCCGTTCTGGCACGGGAGCACCGCGAACCTCACGGCCGTGCTGAGCCACGTCGCCGAGACGTACGACAAGCAGGTCATGGTCGTCGAGACCTCGTGGGCCTACACGCTCGAGGACGGCGACGGGCACGGGAACGTCATCGACCTTCCCTCGGAGGCGACCGCGTACCCCGTGGGTGTGCAGGGACAGGCGAACGCGGTGCGCGACGTCGTGCAGGCCGTCGTCGACGTCGGTGATGCCGGCATCGGCGTCTTCTACTGGGAGCCCGCGTGGCTGCCCGTCGGGCCGCCCGAGCAGCTCGCGGCCAACCGCGTGCTGTGGGAGCGGGACGGCTCGGGCTGGGCGACGAGCTACGCGGCCGGGTACGACCCCGACGACGCCGGGCAGTGGTACGGCGGCTCGGCATGGGACAACCAGGCGTTCTTCGACTTCGAGGGCAACGCGCTCGAGTCGCTGCGCATCTTCGAGTACGTCCGCACGGGCGCCGTCGCCCCTCTCGAGGTGCTCTCGGTCGAGTCCCCGACGATGACGGTCGCCGCGGGGCAGCCGATCGTGCTGCCCGCGACCGTCACGGTCACCTACAACGACGGCTCGAGCGAGCAGCAGGCCGTCACGTGGGAGGCACTGCCGGACGACATCGCGACGCCGGGCACCTACGTGATCGCCGGGACGACCTCCGGGGATCTGGCCACCACCGTGACCGTCGTCGTCGAGGCCGTGAACTTCCTGCTCAACCCCGGTTTCGAGGACGACGACCTCTCGATGTGGACGTTCTCCGGGACGGCGAGCACGCTCGCCGTCGAGGCGAGCGAGGCCAACTCGATCGGTACGCGCGCCGTGAACTTCTACAGCGCGTCCGCCTATACGTTCTCCGTCGCGCAGACCGTGACCGGGCTCGTGCCCGGGACCTACGCAGTCTCGGCGCAGGCGCACGGCCTGGCTGGAGCGCAGGTGTCGCTCGTCGCGACGACGGCGGACGGGCCGTCGAGCGTGGGGATCACGCTCGCCGGTTGGCAGAACTGGCGCACGGTGCACCTGCCCGAGGTCGAGGTCGGGGAGGACGGCACCGTCACGGTCGCCGTCGCGGGCGAGCTCGCGGCCGCCGCGTGGGGCTACGTCGACGCGTTCGTGCTCACGTGGGCCGGGGGCGACGTCGAGGAGCCCGGTGGGCCGGAGCCCGTCGAGAGCCTCGTCGTCGACCCGAGCTTCGAGGACGGCTCGGACGCGTGGGTGCTCGCGGGCGAGGGCGCGGCGATCGGCTTCACGGGCGACGCCTACCACGGTGAGCGGGCCGTCGACTTCTGGGCCGACGTGCCTTACGCGTTCACGGTCTCGCAGCACGTGACGGGCCTGGAGCCCGGTGTGTACGCGGTCTCGGCCGTGACGCAGGGCGGGGACATGGGGGCGGACGACGTGGCCGAGCTGCGGCTCGTGAGTGCTGCGGGCACGGCGACCGCGCCGCTCGAGCTCGTGGGCTGGCGTGAGTTCCGCACCGCGACGGCTGGTCCCGTCACGGTGGGCGCGGACGGCGGGCTGCTCGTCGAGGCGTTCTTCGAGCTGTCCGCGGGGGCGTGGGGCACCTTCGACCACGTCGTGCTCGTGCGCACGGGCGACGCACCGACCGACCCGCCCACCGATCCGCCTGCGACGCCCGAGGTCGTCCCTGGTGCGCCCAGCGTCTCGGGGACTGTCCGGGTGGGCTCGGTGCTCACCGCGACACCCGGTGCGTGGGCGCCGGCCCCAGTGAGCCTGGCGTACCAGTGGCTGCGCAACGGCGCGCCCGTCAAGGGCGCCGTCGGCGCGAGGTACGCCCTCGAGCCCGCCGATCTGGGGGCGAGGATCTCGGTGCGGGTCACCGGCACGAAGGTGGGGCACACCTCGGCGAGCGCGACGTCGGCGGCCACGGCTGCGGTGAAAGCGGGGCCGGCGGCGAAGAGCACGAAGCGCCCGGTGATCAGCGGGGTGCCCGCCGTCGGCAGGACGCTCAAGGTGAGCAAGGGATCCTGGTCCCGTCCGGGGGTGAAGGTTCGCTACCAGTGGTTGCGCGGCGGCAAGGCGATCGCGGGGGCCACGAAGTCGAGCTACCGCCTGCGCAAGGCCGACGTGGGCAACAAGATCGCGGTGCGAGTCAGTGCGGTGCTGGCGGGCTATGCGACCGGGACCGTGAAGTCCAGGGCGGTCACGGTGCGCAAGGCGTTCACGAGCACCCCGAGGCCGAAGATCACGGGGACCGTCAAGGTCGGCAAGACCGTGAAGGCGGCCACCAAGGCGTGGCGACCCGGCAAGGTCAGGCTCACCTACCGATGGCTGCATGACGGCAAGCCGATCAAGGGGGCCACGAGGGTGACCTACCGCATCAAGAAGGCCGACGCGGGCCGCAAGCTCACGGTGCGCGTGACCGGCGCGCGGTCCGGCTACGCGAAGGAGTCGAAGGTCTCCAAGGCCCGCGTCGTGCCCAAGACCAAGCGCTAGGCACCTGACGGGCGGGAGAGATCTCACCTCGAGAAGACACCCGGCGGGGGAGTGCGTCATCCCCCGCCGGGGCCTCACTTCTTCGGGGACGGGGGAGTCAGTCCGCCGTGACGGCGAGCCAGTAGAAGTCGCGCGCGCCGAGCGTGATCGACACGACGCCGTCGTCGGACACGGTGGGGAACGGGGCGCCGCCGAAGACGTCCGTAAGCTGCGAGCGTGCGTGCGCGGGCAGGTACAGGGTCGCAGCACGGGCCGTCGAGGCGAGGTTCGCGACCACGAGCACCGTGGCGTTGGGCCCGTGACGCAGGAACGCGAGCACGGCGTCGTTGTCCGCCTCGACGGGGGCGAAGTCGCCCGTGCCGAGCACGGGGTTGCGCCGTCGCACGCCGAGCATGCCGCGCACCCAGTGCAGGAGCGAGGTGGGCTGGGCGAGCTGAGCCTCGACGTTGACGTGCGAGTAGTGGTGCACGAGCGACTGGATGACGGGCAGATGGAGCTGCCCGGGGTCCGACGTCGAGAAGCCCGTGTTGCGGTCCGGCGTCCACTGCATCGGCGTGCGCACGGCGTCGCGGTCCGCGAGCCAGATGTTGTCGCCCATGCCGATCTCGTCGCCGTAGTACAGGCACGGGCTGCCCGGCAGGCTCAGCAGGAGCGCGTGGGCGAGCTCGAGCTCCTTGCGAGAGTTGTCGAGCAGCGGTGCGAGCCGACGGCGGATACCGACGTTGGCGCGCATCCGAGGGTCCGGTGCGTACCACCCGTACATCGAGGCGCGCTCCTCCGTGGAGACCATCTCGAGCGTGAGCTCGTCGTGGTTGCGCAGGAACGTGCTCCACTGCCCGCCCACGGGCACCGAGGGGGTGTCGGCGAGGATCTCGAGGATGGCCCGGGAGCGCTGGTCGCGCAGCGCGTAGTAGATGCGCGGCATGACGGGGAAGTGGAAGCACAGGTGGCACTCCGGTGCCTCCTCGGTGCCGTAGTACGCCACGACGTCCTCGGGCCACTGGTTCGCCTCCGCCAGCAGGATCCGCCCCGGGAACTCGGCGTCGACCATCGCGCGCAGCTCGGCGAGCAGCTCGTGCGTCCGCGGCAGGTTCTCGCAGTTGGTGCCCTCCTCCTCGAAGAGGTAGGGCACGGCGTCGAGCCGGAAGCCGTCGACGCCGAGGTGCAGCCAGAACCGCGCGGCGTCCATCATCGCCTCGACGACGCGCGGGTTCTCGTAGTTGAGGTCGGGCTGGTGGGAGAAGAAGCGGTGCCAGAAGTACTGGCGTCGCACGGGGTCGAACGACCAGTTCGACGTCTCGGTGTCCACGAAGATGATGCGTGCGTCCCGGTAGCCGGAGTCGTCGTCCCGCCACACGTAGAAGTCGCCGTACGGGCCGTCCGGGTCGGAGCGGGAGGCCTGGAACCACGGGTGCTGGTCGCTCGTGTGGTTCATGACCATGTCGACGATGACGCGCATCCCGCGGGCATGGCACTCGGCCACGAGCTCGCTGAAGTCGTCGATCGTGCCGTACTGCGGGGCGACCCCCGTGAAGTCGGAGACGTCGTAGCCGCCGTCGCGCATCGGCGAGGGGTAGAACGGCGGGAGCCACAGGCAGTCGACGCCGAGCCACTGCAGGTAGTCGAGGCGGTCGATGACGCCACGCAGGTCGCCGGTTCCGGTGCCCGTCGAGTCCGCGAACGACTTGACGAGCACCTCGTAGAAGACGGCGGTGCGGTACCAGTCCGGGTCCTCGACGAGGCCGACGGTCGGCGCCGGCTCGGGGACCTCGGGCCGGCGCGACTGCGGCAGCACGCCGAGGGGGAGCGGCCCGGTCGGGGGGCCCGGGGCGGGCCCGCTCACGCGGGCCTCACGTGGATGACGTGGGCCACCTGGACCACCGGATCGAGCCGGACGTACGGCGTCGGCCCCCACGCGAAGGTCTGGCCGGAGAGCTCGTCGTGGGCGGCGAAGGCGTGCTCGCCGTGCGCCAGACCGAGCGCGTGCAGGTCGAGGAAGATCTGGCCCTCCTGGGTGTGGTGCGGATCGAGGTTCACGACGACGACGACGGTGTCCGCCTGCCCGGTGGGCGAGTGCTCGGCGGAGAGGTGTCGTGAGAAGGCGATCAGGTTGTCGTTGGTGGTGCCGTGGATCGTGAGGTTGCGCAGCTGGCGCAAGGCGGGGCGCCGTCGGCGGATGTCGTTGAGCGTACCGAGCAGGCGCGTGATCCCGAGCCCGTCCGCCTGCGCCCAGTCGCGCGGCTTGAGCTCGTACTTCTCGTTGTCGATCTGCTCCTCGACGCCGGGGCGAGCGACGTTCTCGACGAGCTCGTAGCCGGAGTAGATGCCCCACGTCGGGGCACCCGTCGCGGCGAGGACGGCGCGCACCGCGAATCCCGCCGCGCCGCCGTGCTGCATGTAGGGGGTGAGGATGTCGTGCGTCGTCGGCCAGAAGCTCGGCCGCAGGAAGGAGCCGTCCTCGCCGCTGACCGTCTGCAGGTACTCCTCGAGCTCGGACTTCGTGTTGCGCCACGTGAAGTAGGTGTAGGACTGGTGGAAGCCGACCTTCGCGAGCGTGAGCATCATCGCCGGCTTCGTGAACGCCTCGGAGAGGAACACGACGTCGGGGTGGTCCGCACGCACGTCCGCGAGGATCCGTTCCCAGAAGTCGAGCGGCTTGGTGTGCGGGTTGTCGACGCGGAACGCCGTGACACCGTGGTCGATCCACACCTGCAGCACCCGGCGGATCTCCGCGTAGATCCCCTCGGGGTCGTTGTCGAAGTTCAGGGGGTAGATGTCCTGGTACTTCTTGGGCGGGTTCTCCGCGTAGGCGATCGTGCCGTCGGCGCGGGTCGTGAACCACTCGGGGTGCTCCGTGACCCAGGGGTGGTCGGGGGAGCACTGCAGGGCGACGTCGAGGGCGACCTCGAGGCCGAGCTCGCGAGCCTTGCGCACGAAGAAGTCGAAGTCCTTGAAGGTGCCGAGGCTCGGCTCGATCGCGTCGTGGCCGCCGTCGGGCGAACCGATCGCGTACGGCGAGCCCGGGTCGTCGGGACCCGGAGTGAGCGAGTTGTTCCGTCCCTTGCGAAACGTCGTGCCGATCGGGTGGATCGGGGTGAGGTACACGACGTCGAAGCCCATCTGCACGATCGCGGGCAGGCGCTTGGCGGCCGTGCGCAACGTCCCGGAGCGCCACTGCCCCGTGCGCTTGTCGCGCCTGGCGCCTTCCGAGCGGGGGAAGAACTCGTACCAGGCGCCCGCGAGGGCGAGCTCGCGGTCGACCTGCAGCGGGTAGGTCGGCGAGCTCGTGACGTGCTCGCGCACGGGGTGTGCGGCGAGCACGGCGCGCACCGGGGCGGAGAGGCCGGCGGCGAGCCGGGCCTCCGGCGGACGGGCGGCGTCCTCGAGCGCCTTGACGGCGTCCCGGAGCACGGTGCGGGCCTTCGTGGGAACGCCCTTGCGCGCGGCCGCCGCAGTGAGCAGGCGGGCGCCCTCGACGAGCATGAGCTCGGTGTCGACACCGGCCCCGACCTTGATCGCGGCGTCGTGCGACCACGTGCCGTACGGGTCGGACCAGCCCTCGACGCGGAAGCCCCACGCGCCCTCGGCGTCCGGCACGAGCCGAGCCTCGAAGCGGTCGAGCCCTGGGGCGATGTCGATCATGCGCGCGGACGAGTGGTCCGCACCGTCGGGGCGCACGAGCACGGCGGTCGCGGCGACGGCGTCGTGGCCCTCGCGGAAGACGGTGGCGCGCACGGGCACGGCCTCGCCGACGGCGGCCTTGGCGGGCCAGCGTCCCTCCTCGGCCACGGGAGACACGTCGAGGACGGGGATGCGGCCGATCCGGGTCGGGGCGGCGTCGGTCGGTGCGGGGGTGGTCGATGCGGGGTTGGTCGGCGTCGTCACACCCCGAACCTACCCACGCGAGCGCCTCGTCGGTACCCGGAGCGCGCCGAGCGCGTCGTGTTCGCGGCGCAGTCGCACCAGGTCGCAGGGCCGGGCGTCGAGCTCTCCGGCGTCGGGCGGGTTAAATCCTTGTGGCAGTTCGGTTGCGTCGGGACCTGGGGCGGGCGAGAGCCTCCCGGGACCGCTTAGGCTGGAGCGTGTGAGAGCCATCCGTAGATTCACCGTCCGCACCCTGCTGCCCGCCCCGCTCGCCGCGCTCGACGAGCTCGCGCACAATCTGCGCTGGTCGTGGCACTCCCCGACGCGCGAGCTCTTCGCCGAGCTCGACCCCGAGCTGTGGCGCGAAGTCCGCATGGACCCCGTGAGCCTCATCGGGGCGCTGAGCGTCGAGCGGCTCGCCGAGATCGCCGCCGACGAGGCCTTCGTCGCGCGGGTGCACGCGGCAGCGGCCGATCTGCGGGGCTACGTCACGGAGCCGCGCTGGTACCAGCAGCAGCAGGCCTCGCGGCCCGAGCTGCCGGCGTCGATCGCGTACTTCTCCCCGGAGTTCGGCATCACCGCGGTGCTGCCGCAGTACTCCGGCGGCCTCGGCATCCTCGCGGGGGACCACCTCAAGAGCGCCTCGGACCTCGGTGTGCCGATCGTCGGCGTCGGGCTCCTCTACCACTCCGGCTACTTCAAGCAGGCACTGACGAGGGACGGCTGGCAGGTCGAGACCTACCCCGTGCTCGACCCCGACGGACTGCCCCTGACCCTCCTGCGCGAGCAGGACGGCACCCCCGCCCTCGTGACGCTCGACCTGCCCGGTGGGCGCACGCTCGCCGCGCACGTGTGGGTCGCCACGGTGGGCCGCGTGCCGCTGCTCCTGCTCGACTCGGACGTGCCCGCCAACGACGAGCTCGCCCGCAAGGTCACCGACCGGCTCTACGGCGGCGGCGGTGAGCACCGGCTGCAGCAGGAACTGTTGCTCGGTGTGGGCGGCGTGCGTGCCGTGCGGCTGTGGTCGCGCCTCACCGGCGCGCCGGAGCCCGAGGTCTACCACATGAACGAGGGCCACGCGGGGTTCCTCGGCATCGAGCGCATCCGCGAGCTCATCGCCGACCGCGGCCTGAGCTTCGACGAGGCGCGCGAGGCCGTGCGTGCCGCGACCGTCTTCACGACGCACACCCCCGTGCCCGCCGGCATCGACCGCTTCGCACGGGACCTCGTCGAGACGTACTTCCCGGCCGACGGTTCCGCCGGGGTGCCGGGCGATGCGGTGCTCGCGCTCGGTGCGGAGGACTACGAGGAGGGCGACCCGACGGTCTTCAACATGGCCGTCATGGGACTGCGTCTCGGTGGGCGGGCCAACGGCGTGTCGCAGCTCCACGGCCACGTGTCGCGTGACATGTTCGCCGGCCTGTGGGAGGGCTTCGACTCCCGCGAGGTGCCGATCTCCTCCATCACGAACGGTGTGCACTCCCCGACGTGGGTCGACCCGCGGCTCACCCGGCTCACGACCGAGCGGCTCGGCGCACCGGCCGGTGCCGAGGAGGGCTGGCTGCGCCCCGACGCGATCACGGACACCGAGCTGTGGTCGGTACGCCGCGAGATGCGTGCCCAGCTCGTCGAGTACGCGCGCGAGCGGTTGCGCGTCTCCTGGCGCCGTCGTGGCGCGAGCCCTGCGGAGCTCGGCTGGATCGACGAGGCGCTCTCGCCCGACGTCCTGACGATCGGGTTCGCCCGGCGTGTGCCGACGTACAAGCGCCTCACCCTCATGCTGAGCGACGAGGACCGGTTGCGCTCGCTCCTGCTCGACCCCGAGCGGCCCGTCCAGCTCATCATCGCGGGCAAGTCCCACCCGGCCGACGACCAGGGCAAGCGGCTCATCCAGCAGCTCGTCCGCTTCGCCGACGACGAGCGCGTGCGACACCGCATCGCGTTCTTGCCGAACTACGACATCGAGATGGCCCAGCTCCTGTACCCGGGCTGCGACGTCTGGCTCAACAACCCGCTGCGTCCCCTCGAGGCGTGCGGCACCTCCGGCATGAAGTCCGCGCTCAACGGCGGGCTCAACCTGTCGATCCTCGACGGGTGGTGGGACGAGTGGTTCGACGGCGAGAACGGCTGGGCGATCCCGACGGCCGACGGCGTGAGCGACCCCGACCGCCGCGACGACCTCGAGGCCGCTGCCCTCTACGACCTCGTCGAGGGCCAGGTCGCACCGCGCTTCTACGACCGTGACGACCGTGGGCTGCCCGTGACGTGGCTCGAGATGGTGCGTCACACGCTCGCTACCCTCGGCCCCAAGGTGCAGGCCACGCGCATGGTCACGGACTACGTCGAGGAGCTCTACGTGCCGGCGACGACGGCGGGCCGCGCGCTCGACGGCCCCGAGTACTCCGGTGCGCGCGAGCTCGCGGCGTGGAAGCAGCACGTCGGCGCCGCATGGGCCGGTGTGCGGGTGGATCACATCGACTCCGCCGGGCTCGGCGAGGTCGTCGAGGTGGGCAGCACGCTGCGCGTCCAGGCTTACGTCTCACTCGGTGACCTGACGCCCGCGGACGTCGCGGTCCAGATCGTCTACGGTCACGTGTCCGAGGCGGACGAGATCGACGAGTTCGCCGTCGCGGAGCTGGCGCACGTCCAGGCCTTCGAGGGCGGGCGGCACGAGTTCGCCGGCGAGGTGCGCCTCGAGCGTTCCGGCTCGTTCGGCTACACCGCGCGCGTCGTCCCCGCCCACCCGGCGCTGACGTCCGCCGCCGAGACGGGCCTCGTCACCAACGCCTCGCCGCTCTAGAGAGAGCTTGCCGCTCTCCCGCGGGAAGGAGCTCGCGGGAGAGGCCGCGGCAGAGCTATCGAGAGAGGTAGAGGCGCAGCGAGAGCGGGTCGAGGGGGATCGGGTCGCCCGCGACGGGGTGGAGGGCGCCGTTGATGGCGGCGATCGAGAGCTCGTCCGGGTGTTCCCACGTGGAGTCCCACACGAGCTCCCACGCCCCCGTCGCACCGGGGGCGACGACGACGCGGACCACCTCGAGCGAGCCGTTGGCCACGACGAGCGCGTCGCGAGGGGCAGCGGCCGGTTCGCCTGCGTCGTCGCCTGCGTCGTCGCTCGCCTCCCCGCGCCCGCGGTCGCCCGCGTCCTGATCCACGCCGTCGCCCGCCGCCGCCGTGCGCAGCATCTGCAGCGTGCGCACGGCGGGGTCGTGCCAGTGAGCGTGGTCGAGCGCCTCACCGTCGGCCCCGAACCATGCGAGGTCGGGCTCCTGCTGGGGGTCCCCGCCGCGCGGCATGCCGTGGAAGAACGCCGCTGGGCGCAGGACGGCGTGCTGGGCGCGTAGCGCGATGAGGTGGCGCGTCGTGGCGAGCAGGTCGCGGCGCCAGTCCTCGAGCTCCCAGTCGACCCACGAGATCTCGTTGTCCTGCGCATAGGCGTTGTTGTTGCCGCGCTGCGTACGCCCGAACTCGTCGCCCGCCGTGAGCATCGGCACGCCCGCCGCGAGCAGCAGCGTCCCGAGCAGGTTGCGCATCGAGCGCCGTCGCAGCCCGGCGACCTCGTCCAGGTCGCCGGGAGGGAGCGGTCCCTCGACACCGTGGTTCCACGAGCGGTTGTCGCTCGAGCCGTCGCGGTTGTCCTCGCCGTTCGCGGCGTTGCGCTTGTGCTCGTAGGCCACGAGGTCGTGCAGCGTGAAGCCGTCGTGCGCCGTGACGAAGTTGACGGAGGCGAGCGGGCTGCGCGCGAGCGGCGGCTCGCCGTGGCCGAAGAGGTCGACGGACCCGGACAGGCGGGTCGCGAGCTCCGCGAGACCGTGGCCCGTGTGGCCGTGCGAGGCGCGGGCCGGGTCGGCGAGCCAGAACGTGCGCACCGCGTCGCGGAACCGGTCGTTCCACTCGGCCATCGGCGCGGGGAAGCTGCCCGTCTGCCAACCACCCGGCCCCACGTCCCAGGGCTCGGCGACGAGCTTGGCCCCGCGCAGCACGGGATCGGTCTGCAGCGCGACGAGCAGCGGGTGGAAGGGATCGAAACCATCCCTCCCGCGCCCCAGCGTCACGGCGAGGTCGAACCGGAAGCCGTCGACGCCCACCTCCTGCACCCAGTACCGCAGGGAGTCGAGCGTGAGCCCGATGACGTGGGGGCGCCGGAAGTCGAGCGAGTTACCCGTGCCCGTCACGTCCGCGAGTCGCGCCGGCCACGAGCCGTCGTGCAGGTAGTAGCCGGTGTTGTCGAGGCCGCGCCACGAGAGGTGCAACCCGTCCTGACCGCCTTCGCACGTGTGGTTGTAGACGACGTCGAGCACGACCTCGAGCCCCGCCTCGTGGAGCAGGTCGACGGCGCCGCGCAGCTCCCGGAGCACGGCGTCGGGCCCCTCATCCTGGGCGGACGTCGTCGCATAGGCGGCGTGCGGCGCGAAGAAGCCGAGGGTGTTGTAGCCCCAGTAGTTGACGAGGCCGCGCCGCGTGAGGGCGGGCTCGGAGACGACGGCGTGGATGGGCAGCAGCTCGACCGTCGTGACGCCGAGGCGCTGCAGGTGGGAGATCGTCGCGGGGTGCGCGAGCCCGGCGTACGTGCCGCGCAGGTGCTCCGGCACACCGGCGAGCTGCTTCGTCAGCCCACGCACGTGCGCCTCGTACACGACGGTCTGGTCCCACGGCACGCGGGGTCGTGCGGGGCGGTCCGTGACGGGGGAGGGGCCGACGACGACGGACAGCGGCACGGAGCCGAGCGAGTCGCGGCTGTCCTGGGTACCGAGCGGGTCGCCGTGCCCGTGCTCGTCCGTCTCGTGCCCCGTCACCGGGCCGGACAGGTCGACCTCGCCGACGATCCCGCGCGCGTACGGGTCGACGAGGAGCTTGTGGGGGTTGTGCCGCAGCCCGTGCGCGGGCTCCCACGGCCCGTGCACCCGGAAGCCGTAGCGCTGCCCGGGGCCGACGTCGGGCACGTGGGCGGTCCACACCCCGAGCTCGGGCCCCTCGAGGGTTACGCGCCGCTCGAGCCACCCGCCCGCGCCGTCCGGGTCCACGAGGCACAGCTCGACGGCCGTGGCGTGGGCAGCGTGCACGGCGACGTCCACGCCGCCAGCGACGACGTGGACGCCGAGGGCAGGTCGGTCGGCACGCACGCCCACCATTGTCACGCATCCGCCGCGGGTACCCTGCCAGCGTGAAGATCGTGGTCTGCGCCAAGCACGTCCCGGACATCCAGGCCGAGCGACGGTTCACCCCCGAGGGGCGGGTCGACCGGGGCGGCGGCGACGGCACCGTCAACGAGGTCGACGAGAACGCGCTCGAGGCCGCGCGCCGCCTCGCGGAAGCGGCCGGGGACGACGGCGGGGTCGAGGTGGTCGTCCTCACGATGGGACCGTCGCAGGCCGTCGACGCCGTCCGCCGCGGCCTGCAGCTCGGCGCCGACTCCGGGGTGCACGTGTGCGACGACGCGCTCGCGGGCTCCGACGTGTTCGCGACGGCCACGGTGCTCGCCGCGGCGGTCCGGCGCCTCGGGGACGTCGACCTCGTGCTCGTCGGCATGGCCGCCCTCGACTCGCTCACGTCCCTGCTGCCCGCGGCCCTCGCCGAGGAGCTGGACCTGCCGGCGCTCACGATCGCCTCCGCGCTGAGCGTCGAGGACGGGGTGGTGCGGGTGCACCGCGAGCTCGATCACGCCGTCGAGGTGCTCGAGGCGCCGCTCCCCGCGCTCGTGAGCGTGACGGACGGAATCAACAACCCTCGCTTCCCGAACTTCCAGGTGATCATGGCGGCGCGCGGCAAGCCCGTCGAGACGTGGTCGCTCGCGGACCTCGGTCTCGACGCTGCCGACGTCGGTCACGCGGCGGCGCGCACCCGCGTGCTCGAGGTCACCGAGCTCGCCCCGCGCGAGCAAGAGGTGCGCGACGCCGACGACGACGGCCGCGCGGGTGCCCGGCTCGCGGAGTTCCTCGTGGCACGGGGGCTCGCATGACGGGCGCTAGGGCGGCTGACGCTCGCACGGCGGGCGGGCTCACGGCAGAAGCTCGCACGGCGGGCCCCGTGCTCGCGCTCATCGACGCCGAGGTCGCCGAGGTCGCCGACGGCGTGCGCCTGACGCTCACCGCCGCCGAGCTGCTGACGGTCGCCCGTGACGTGGCCACCGGGCTCGGCGTGCCGCTCGAGGTCGTCTGGACGGGGGCGCTCGACGACGCCGTCGTCGCGTCGCTCGGCGCCCACGGCGCGACCCGAGTCCACCACCTCGCGGACGAGCCCGTGACGACGTGCGAGCTCGCCGGAGCCCTCACGGCGCTCGTCGCTGCGGCCAGCCCCGCGGCGCTGCTCGCGACGACGTCGTTCGCGAGCCGTGAGCTCGCAGCGCGGCTCGGTGTCCGGCTCGGCGCCGGGGTCCTCGTCGATGCGGCCCGGATCGAGGTGGTCGACGGGCGGCTCGTCGCGGACCGGACGGCGTTCGCGGCCTCCTGGGGTTCGCGGTGCGAGGTGCTCACGTCGCCCGCCGTCGTCACCGTCAAGCCGCACGCCACCGCGTCCGGCAGCGCGGTGACGAGCAGCGCGGGGTCGCGCGGGTCGGGGGCGCCCGCCGTCGGCCAGGATCCCGCCGTCGGCGCCGTTCCCGACGTCGTGCCCCTCGCCCCTGGCACCCCGGACCCGCGGGTGCGCGTCGTCGAACGCACCCCGCGACTCGCGACGGGTCGGCCGGACCTCGCGACGGCCGCCGTCGTCGTCGCCGGCGGCCGGGGCACGGAGGGCGACTTCACGGCTCTCGAGGAGCTCGCGGACGTGCTCGGGGCCGCCGTCGGGGCCACACGTGTCGCGACCGACGAGGGCTGGGTGGGCCACGAGATCCAGGTGGGCCAGACGGGCGTGACGATCAACCCCGTGCTCTACGTCGGGGCGGGCGTCTCCGGTGCGATCCACCACGTCGGGGGGATGCGGGCCGCCCAGACCGTCGTCGCGATCAACACCGACCCGGACGCCCCGCTCATGGAGATCGCGGACTACGCCGTCGTCGGCGACCTGTTCGACGTCGTGCCGCAGCTCACGGCCCGGCTGCGCGAGCTGCGCGGCGACGGAAGCTGACACCCGGGCGGGAGCCAGCCCCCGCGCACCGGTGCCTACACCTCGCGCACGAGCGTCCCGTCGACGAGCCGCAGGATCTCGTCCGCGGCACGGATCGCGCCGGGGCGGTGGGCGATGACGATGACCGTCCGGCCGCGGCAGACCTCGGCGAGGGCGCCCTGGATCTCGGCCTCGGTCGCCCCGTCGAGCTGGCTCGTCGCCTCGTCGAGCACGAGCACGGGGGCGTCGGCCAGGAGGGCCCGGGCGATCGCCACGCGTTGCCGCTGGCCGCCCGAGAGGCGTTCACCGAGCTCACCGACCACGGTCTCGTAGCCCTCGGGCATCGCCGCGACGGCCTCGTGCAGGGCGGCACGGCGGCACGCCTCCTCGAGCTCGGAGTCCGTCGCCGCGGGGCGGGCGAGCCGCAGGTTCGCGGCGATGGTGTCGTTGAACAGGTAGGTGGTCTGCGACACGACGGCGACCTGGGCCCGCAGGTCGGCGAGATCCACCTCGCGCACGTCGACCCCGCCGAGCAGCACCGAGCCGTGGTCCACGTCCCACGCGCGGGTGAGCAGGCCGACCACCGTCGACTTGCCCGATCCCGAGGGGCCCACGAGGGCCGTGGTGGATCCCGCCGCGGCCGTGAGGGTGAGGTCGCGCACCGCCGGGTACTGGGCACCGGGGTAGGCGAACCCCACCCCGGTGAAGGTGACGTCGAGCGGACCGTCCGGGACGGGTACGGGATGGGTGGGCGAGGTCGTGGCCGGCGGGGCGTCGGTGACCTCCCAGATGCGCCGGGCACTCGCGAACGCCTGCTCCAGGTCAGGGGTGACGTCCTCCACGGCGAGCACGGACTCGAAGACGCCGAGCGCGATCGCGCACGCGACGACGAGCGCAGCCCAGTCGAGCGTGCCCGCGCTCGCGCGAGCGGCGCCCACGAGCGCGACGGCACTGGTCCCGGCCACGACGAGCAGGCCGTTCACCCCCCGGCGCCGAGCCGTCCAGGTGCCGAGCGTGCCGAGGCCGGCACCGATCTGTCGACCCAGCGCGGCGGCTCGGTCGCGGCGACGTTGCTCGGCACCGAACGCGAGGATCTCGCGCACGCCCTGCACGGACTCGGTGGTGAGCTGGGCGAGCTCCCCGCGGGAGCTGCGGACCGCGGCCGCGGCTCGCTCGCTCGAGGCGCGGCCCCACGCCGGGACGGGCACGGCGACCGCGAGAAGGAACGGGGCCAAGACGAGCGCGAGGACCGGGTCGAACGCGACGGCCAGGACCACGAGCACCCCGCTCGGCACGAGCGCCGCAGCGACCGCCGGGACGAGGGTGTGCGCGAAGAAGACCTCGACCCGGTCGACGTCCTTGGTCGCTCGTGCGAGGAGGTCCCCGCTGTGCCGCGACACGATGCCGGCGGGGGACTGCGGGACCAGGCGGGCGTAGAAGTCGTTGCGGAGCATCGCGAGTGCGCGGAAGGCGACCCAGTGCCCGGCGAACTGTTCGAGGTAGCGCAGCGCGCCCTTCAGCAACGCGAGCGCAGCCATCGTCGCCACGACCGGCGCGAGGGCGGCGGTCGGGTCGTCGGCCACCCGCGCCACCCCCCACGCCCCGATCGCCAGGAGCGCGATGCCGAGCCCGAGGGCCGCGATGCGGCACAGGAGGGACACCGCGAGCGGGGCGAGGACCGGCCGGCCGAAGCGGACGAGCCGCACGGAGATCTCCCGGCGGCTCAGTCGCGGGGTGGCCGTCGCGCCGGTGGGCGCCGTCGTCGTCATCGCCGCACCGCCGCGGGATCCGCGATCCCGGCGAGGTCGTGGGCCCGGGAGTAGTAGGAGTCGATCGAGCCGAGGTCGTGCGGCCTGCCGCGCTCCACGACCTGCCCGCCCGCCAGGACCACGACCTCGTCGACCTCGCGCACGGTGGTGAGCCGGTGCGCGACGACGAGCAGGCTGCGGCCGCGCGAGGCCCGTTCGAGCGCGTCGACGACGGCGGCCTCGGACTCGGCGTCCACCTGGGACGTCGGTTCGTCCAGCACGAGCACCGGGGCGTCCTTGAGCAGGGCCCGGGCCACGGCGATCCGCTGGGCCTGACCACCGGACATGCTCGCGCCACGCTCGCCGACGACGGTGGCGAGGCCCTCGGGCAGCGAGCGGACGTGGTCGGCGAGGTTCGCTTCCGCCAGGACGTGCCAGAGCAGCTCGTCCGGGGCGTCGGGGCCGGCCAGCCGGAGGTTCTCGGCGATCGACCCGGTGAACAGGTAGGTGCTCTGGGCGACCACGGAGATCTGGGACCTGAGCCACGTGAGGGGCACGTCGGCGGCGTCGTGGCCCAGCACGTGCACCGTCCCGTCGTCCGGGCGCAGATGGCCCTGCACGAGGGCGGCGACGGTGGTCTTGCCCGAGCCCGAGGGGCCGATGAGTGCGACCCGGGAGCCGCGTGGCACCGCGAGGGAGACGTCGCGCAGCACGGCTGCGCCGTCGACGTAGCCGAAGCTCACGTGCCGCAGCTCGAGCGCCGGGGCGTGCCGACCGTCGGTGCGCGGGGAGTCGTGGGCGGGGACCACGACACCGGGCCAGTCCGTGACCTCCGGGACGGTGTCGAGCACCGCCGCGATCTCCCGGACCGAGGCGCGGCCACCCATCCCGACGTAGAAGAACTGCCCGATCCGCTCGAGCGGTTCGAGGAGGACCGTCGAGACGAGCACGACGGCGATGGCCTGACCGGGCGTGATGGCGCCGTCGCGCAGGCGGGCCATGGCCAGGCCCGCCGCTGCGGTGATCATCGCGAGCGAGAACGCCGAGTCGACCACGAGGAGGACGAGCTGGTTGCGGGCGAGCATCTGCATGACGTGACGGCGCAGCCGCTCGGCGGCGAGCGCGAGCTCGACACCCTTGGCCTGCGCGCGGTTGAAGGCGGTGGACGTCGGGAGCCCCTGCAGGCCGTCGAGGAACTGTGCGGCGAACCGCCGCGCCATCACCCGGTACTCGCCCGACACGGCGTGGAACGCACGCTGGAACCCGCCGACGACGAGCGGGATGCCGGGCACCGCGAGGGCGAGCCAGCCGGCCACCTGCCAGTCCACGCCCGCTCCGAGCATCGCCAGGGCGACGAGGGGCGCCGTCGTCGAGGCGATCATCGGACCGAGGAACGTGGCCTCGTAGTAGGCGGCCCGCTCGACACCGTCGGTGGCCGTGGAGACGAAGCGGCCCGATCGCTGCGAGGTGCGGAACGCCACCCCGAGCCGGAAGAGCTGGTCCAGGAGCGCGTCGCGTCGGGCGACCTCGCGCGGGCCCACGGCGGCGAGGCCGGACCACGCGGCGAAGTACCGCGCCACGGCGACGACGGCCACGCACGCGAGCATCTGGGCGAGCATCCGTCCCGTGGGCGCCTGACCGTCGCGAGCGCCGTCGAGCACCGCGCCGATCACGAGGTAGAGCAGGGTCGTGCCCGCGGCGGCCAGCCAGACGAGGGCGGCCGGGACGAGGGCGACGCGGCGGGGGAGGCGCGGCACGGCCGCAGGGGTGGTCACTGTGTGAGGTTAGGCAAGCCTCATCAGGCGTTTCGGGACCTTGGTCCCCCTGGTCAGCCGGCGAGCTGCTGGAGCCAGACGATCGCGGTGTAGGCCTGGGCGCGTTGGAAGGCGCGCAGGTTGGGCAGGCCCGGCGGGTCCGGCTGGAGCGAGTGCCACGTGAAGTAGCCGGTCAGGCCGGCGACGACGGCGCGCACGTCGTCGAGCGGCACGCCCTCGGACAAGGGGCTCTGCGCGAACAGGTCGTGGGCCTCGCCGCCACCTTGCATCGCCACGGACGGCAGCATGCAGGCGAGGTCGAGCCACGGCGCGCCGACGCCGGCGTGCGGCCAGTCCACGAACCACAGGTGCTCGGCATCGAGCATGATGTTGTCGGCGCGCAGATCACCGTGGACGAGGTTCCCACCCGCCGCGGCCGCAGGGGCGGAGCGCTCCCACGACACGAGCTTCTCGAGGTGCGCGGCCGCCCACTCGCCGAGCCCGCCGGCGCGCTCGGCGATCTCGGAGCGCTCCCGTGGTGAGAGGGCCGCGAAGGACTGCCAACCCGTGAAGGTCTCGGCCCACTCCGCGTCCTGGGGGCGCAGCTCGTGCCCGTCGAGCGGCGTCGCGCGGGCGAGCTGCTCGAGGCCGTCGAGCACGCGCTCGAGGTCGGCGGCCCGCCACGGCAGCTCGGGGGAGCGCCCGACGACGGCCTCGAAGCCGAGGATCACCCAGTCGCCGTCGTCGTGCGACCACAGCAGCCGGGGTGACGGCACCTGGGGCGGGATCGCGGAGGCCGCCCGGATCTCCTGCCGGGCGAGCACGGGGGAGTGCGGGTTCTGGGCGGGGGAGACCGCCTTGACGAACACCTGGTGACCGTCGCCGAGCTCGAGGACACCCGCGAAGCCGGGGGAGAAGCCGCTCGTCGCGACGACCTCCGCCTCGACCGGCGCACCGGCGAGCGTGGCGATCCGCTCGCGCACGTGCCGCGGCAGATCCCGCCAGCTGAGCCGCGAGCCCGAGAACGCCGCGGGCGCGCCGCCGAGCTCCGGGGCGCCGTCGACGGGAATCACTGGTACATCGTGCCAGTACGAAGGGCCGGTGCGCCGTCTGATTCACCGGAAGTGGACTCGTAGACTGCGTGATGATGACCACGTACCTCGACCACGCGGCGACCACGCCGATGCGGTCGCAGGCCGTCGCGGAGCTGACGGCCGCACTCACAGCCACGGGAAACGCCTCCTCGCTGCACGCGGCGGGTCGCGAGGCGCGCCGCGGGCTGGAGGAGGCGCGCGAGCGTTTCGCCGCTGCCCTCGGCGCCCGGCCGAGCGAGGTCGTGTGGACCGCGGGCGGCACCGAGGCGGACAACCTCGCGATCAAGGGGCTGTTCTGGGCGCGCCGGGCCCACGACCTGGGGCGCCGTCGCATCCTCGTGTCCGCCGTCGAGCACCACGCCGTCCTCGACCCCGCCTTCTGGCTCGCGGAGCACGCCGGGGCGCAGGTCGTCCTGCTCGACGTGGACGACGACGGCCGCCTCGACGTGGCCGCGCTGCACGCCGAGCTCGCCGAGCATGCCGACCAGGTCGCGCTCGTCTCAGTGATGTGGGCCAACAACGAGGTCGGCACGGTCCAGCCGCTCGCGGAGGTCGTCGCCGCGGCTCGGCGTCACGGCATCCCCGTGCACGCCGACGCCGTCCAGGCCCTCGGTCAGCTGCCCGTCGACTTCGCCGCGAGCGGGCTCGACGCGCTGACGGTCTCCGGGCACAAGGTGGGAGGGCCGCCCGGCGCCGGGGCGCTGCTCGTGCGCCGCGAGCTTGAGCTGACCCCCGTCCTCCACGGCGGTGGCCAGGAGCGGGGGATCCGCTCGGGGACGCTCAACGTGCCGGTGGCCCGGTCGTTCGCCGTCGCCGCCGAGCTCGCCGTCGCCGAGCAGCCGGAGCTCGCCGCGAGGGTCGGTGGGCTGCGCGACGAGCTCGTGGCCGCCGTCGTCGGCGCCGTGCCGGACGCCGTGCTGCGCGGGCCGTGGCCCGCGACCTCCGCCGAGGGCGAGCCGCGCCGCCTGCCCGCCAACGCGCTGTTCACGTTCGACGGCTGCGAGGGCGACTCGTTGCTGTACCTGCTCGACGCCGCCGGGATCGCGTGCTCGACCGGTTCGGCGTGCCAGGCGGGCGTGCCGCAGCCCTCGCACGTCCTCCTCGCGACGGGTGTCCCGGAGACGGCGGCGCGCGGAGCGTTGCGGTTCTCGCTCGGAAGGACGAGCACGAGGGCCGACGTCGAGGCCCTGGCCGCCGCGCTGCCCGACGCCGTGGACCGTGCCCGGCAGGCGGGAATGGTGTCCGGGTGAGAGCGCGATCACGCTAGAGTCTGCGCAACTTGCACTTACTTCGGGAGCCAATGATGACTCGCAAGTCCGCACCGTTGACCACCGTCCTCGTCGCCGCCCTCGTGCTCGCCCTCCTGGGTGGCGGTGCCGCCGCCTGGTTCGCGAACCGTGACTCGGGCCCCGGCCCGGAGTTCGTGACGGTCAAGGGCAACGAGCTGTGGCTCGAGGGTGAGCGCTTCCGCGCTGCGGGGTCCAACAGCTACTGGCCGGCGTTCGCCGAGCCGCCCGTCGTGGACCAGATCTTCCAGGCGGCCGCGGACAACAACTTCAAGGTCATGCGCATCTGGGCGTTCAACGACATCGGTGACCCGGCCGACCCGACCACGAGCATCGACCCGCAGAACTCCAACACCTACTTCCAGTACTGGGACGGCACTGGCCCCGCGCAGAACGAGGGCGAGAACGGGCTCGTGAAGCTCGACTACGCCGTCGCCTCGGCCAAGGAGCGCGGCCTCAAGCTCGTGCTGCCCTTCGTCAACAACTGGGGACCGTTCGGCGGCATGGGGCAGTACGTGTCCTGGGCCGGCCTCGACGACCACGGGGCGTTCTACACCGACCCGCAGATCCGGCAGTGGTACAAGGACTGGGTCACCTACCTGCTCAACCGCACCAACACGATCACGGGCGTGGCGTACAAGGACGAGCCCGCGATCGCCATCTGGGAGCTCGCCAACGAGCCGCGCTGCGACGGCGTGCCGCAGTTCCCCTCGAAGGACTGCTCGAGCGAGACGATCGTCGCGTGGGTCGAGGAGATGGCCGCGCACGTCAAGTCGATCGACTCCAAGCACGTCATCGGCCTCGGCGACGAGGGCTTCATGTGCACCGAGCCGGACGGCCACTGGACCTACAACTGCTCCACGGGTCAGGACTCGCGGGCCTTCGCCGCGATCGACGACATCGACATCGTCGGCCTGCACGTGTACCCCGACCACTGGGACACCGACGCCGAGTGGTCGCGACAGTGGATCCTCGACCACGTCGCGATCGCGGACGAGGTCGGCAAGCCCATCTTCATCGGGGAGTACGGCTGGCGCGGCGGGCTGCCGCGCAACGTCGTCTTCCACGACTGGATGGGCGCCTTCGAGGAGGCCGGCGGGGACATCGGGCTCTACTGGTGGATGCAGGTGCGCACCGAGCACTCGATCCCCAACGACTCCGACGGGTTCACGGCGTACTGCCCCTCGCCGGTGTGCACGCAGACGAGCTACCGCTCCCAGGGCATGGCCACGGGGAGCCGCGACTTCCCGCCCGTGCCGGAGCACGACCTCGTCACCGCCGCGACGGACCAGCCAGTGACGATCGACCTCCTCGCGAACGACGTCTCGCTCTACAGCGAGATCGACCCCGCGAGCATCGACCTCGACCCGGAGACCGACGGCGTGCAGAGCACGCTGAGCCTGGCCGAGGGCGAGGCGAGCGTGTCCGACGGCGTGCTGACCTTCACGGCGTCGCAGGCGATGACCAAGCGCGTCACGCTCACCTACGTCGTCGCCGACGTCGAGGGCCGCGTCTCCGAGAACGCCGCCAACATCGCCGTGCTGCCGCCGTCGTGAGCCCTTCCTGAGCCCTTCCTGAGCAGTTCCTGACCCGCCGCGCGTGCACCGGGACGCCTATCATGTCCCGGTGCGCGTCCTGGCAGCTCTGTCCGGCGGAGTCGACTCCGCGGTGGCTGCCGCGCGCGCGGTCGAGGCGGGGCACGACGTCGTCGGTGTGCACATGGCCCTGTCGCGCAACCGCGACCAGTTCCGCACCGGCTCGCGCGGCTGCTGCTCGATCGAGGACGCGGGCGACGCCCGGCGCGCGGCCGACGTGCTCGGTATCCCGTACTACGTGTGGGACCTGTCGGAGAAGTTCGAGCAGACGGTCGTGGCGGACTTCCTCTCCGAGTACGCGGCGGGGCGCACCCCCAACCCGTGTGTGCGCTGCAACGAGCACATCAAGTTCGCGACCCTGCTCGACAAGGCACTGGCGCTGGGCTTCGACGCGGTGTGCACGGGGCACTACGCGCGGATCGTGACGCACGACGACGGCTCGCGCGAGCTGCACCGCGCCCGCGACGGAGCGAAGGACCAGTCCTACGTGCTCGCCGTCATGGGGCCCGACCGACTCGCCCGCTCGATGTTCCCGCTCGGCGAGGTCGGCTCGAAGGACGAGGTGCGGGCCGAGGCCGCAGCCCGGGGACTCGGCGTGAGCGCGAAGCCGGACTCCTACGACATCTGCTTCGTGGCCGACGGCGACACCCAGGGCTTCCTGCGCGAGCGGCTCGGCTCGCAGCCAGGGCCCATCGTGGACGGCTCGGGCGAGGTGCTCGGCGAGCACGACGGTGCCTACGCCTACACCGTGGGCCAGCGCCGCGGCCTCGCGATCGGTCGGCCCGCCCCGGACGGGAAGCCGCGCTACGTGCTGTCGATCGAGCCCGTGCGCAACACCGTGGTGGTCGGCTCGCGCGCAGAGCTCGCCGTCGGCGTCGTCGAGGCGGGCAAGGCCGTGTGGTTCACCGCCGTGCCCGCGCCCGACGAGCGGGTCGCCGTCCAGATCCGCGCGCACGGCGAGGCGGTCCCGGCGTACGTCGAGCACGCCGGGGACGACGACGACGGCGGGCGCTCGGTGCGCGTGCGCGTCGAGGGTGAGCTCATCGGGGTGGCCGCGGGGCAGTCGCTCGTGATCTACCGCGGCACCCAGGTGCTCGGCCAGGCCACGGTCACCGCGGCCCGCCGCACCTAGCGGAGGGTTGACACGAGGCGGTTGACCGCCGGCACCGACAGGGCCTGCTGCGTGACCATGATGGCCGCGCCGAGTACGCCGGCCTGGGTGCCCACCTCGGACTGCACGATCGCGAGGTGCTGGGTCGCGAGCGGGATCGAGCGGCGGTAGACGACCTCGCGCACGCCCGCCAGGAGGTGCTCGCCGGCCCGCGCGACGCTCCCGCCGATGACGATCACGGTCGGGTTGAGCAGGTTGACGAGCGTCGCGAGCACCTCGCCGACGTGCCGACCCGCCTGCCGGGTGGCCTCGACCGCGAGCGGGTTGCCGGCGCGCACGAGGTCCACGACGTCGTCGACGCCGCCGGCGGGCACGCCCTGGGCCGAGAGCCACGCCGCGATCGCGGGGCCGGAGGCGATCGCCTCGAGGTCGCGCTCGTCGTCCGCCTCGCGGGGCAGGTCGCGGCTGCGGGGCACCTGGACGTGACCGATGTCGCCCGCCGAGCCTTGTGCGCCGCGCTGCAGGTCACCGCCCGCGATGATGCCGGCACCGATGCCCGTGGAGACCTTGATGTAGACGAGGTCGTCGACGTTGGGCCACGCGGAGTGCTGCTCACCGAGCGCGAGGAGGTTGACGTCGTTGTCGACGAGCACGGGCACGGGGAAGGTCTCGGCGATGAAGGCGGGGATGTCGAAGCGGTCCCAGCCCGGCATGATCGGCGGGTTCGTCGGGCGCCCCGTCGCGTGCTCGACGGGACCGGGCACCCCGATGCCGACGCCCACGAGCTCGGCCGGGTCGCGGCCGAGCTCGCCGAGCAGGTCCTTCGCCGTACGGGTCGCCCAGTCGAGCACCTCGAGGGGACCGGCGGCGATGGGGGTCGCGGTCCGACGGCTCGCGAGGATCGTGCCGGCGAGGTCGCACACCGCCGCCGTGCCGTGGGTGGCGCCGAGGTCGACGGCGAGGAGCACGCGGGCGCTCGGGTTGAACGCGACGCGGGCCGGCGGGCGCCCGCCCGAGGAGGCCGCCTCGCCGGCGGGGGTGAGGAGCCCCGTGGCGAGCAGGGCGTCGACGCGAGCGGAGACGGTGGTGCGGGACAGTCCCGTGAGCTCGATGAGCTCGGCCTTCGTGCGCGCGACGTGGTCACGGAAGAGCTGGAAGAGCTCGCCCGCCCCCGACGTCGGGGTCACCGTCTGGACACTGGCCACGGACCACAGTGAACCAAGGGGGCTATTGCCTCGGCAAGTCACAGTTATGCATCGAAGGTAGATATCTTTTGCCTACGGGGTTGACAGAAGTGTCGGCGTACTGTGACATAGCGCACATGACAACGGACGTCACCCCAGCGAGGGCCGTGGTTCCGGCCGCAGGGTTCCTCGGTGGAGGCTTCATGGCCGAGGTGCACAGCCGCGCCGTGCGGGCCGCCTGGGGCACGGTCGAGGCCGTGACGTCGTCGTCCGTCCCCGCCTCGCACGCCGCGGCGGACCACCTCGGCGCCGTCCGGCCCCACGACTCGGTGAGCGCGCTCGTGACCGACCCGGCGGTCGACGTCGTCCACGTCTGCACGCCCAACTCGACGCACCGCGAGTACACCCTCGCGGCCCTGCGCGCCGGCAAGCACGTCGTGTGCGAGAAGCCGCTCGCGACGACGCTCGCCGGGGCCACCGAGCTCGCCGCGGCGGCCCGGGAGGCCGGCGTCGTCGCGACCGTGCCGTTCGTCTACCGCTACCACCCCATGGTGCGTGAGGCCCGGGCGCGCATCGCGGCGGGCGAGCTCGGCACCCTGCTGTCCCTGCAGGGCTCGTACACCCAGGACTGGCTGCTCGAGCCGGGGGACGAGAACTGGCGCCTCGACGCGCAGGTCGGCGGGGACTCGCGGGCCTTCGCGGACATCGGCTCCCACCTCGTCGACCTCGTGGAGTTCGTCTCGGGCGCGCGCATCGCCCGGCTCGCGGCCGTGACCCGCACGGTGTTCCCCGAGCGGGGCGGCGTCGCCGTCGACACCGAGGACGTCGCGGCCGTGCTCGCCGTGACGACGTCCGACGTCGTCGTCTCCCTCTTCGTCTCGCAGGTGGCGGCGGGCCGCAAGAACCGCCTCGCCTTCGAGCTCTCCGGCACGCGCGCCGCCGTGCAGTTCGACCAGGAGTCGCCCGAGGAGCTGTGGCTCGGCGCCCGCGACGGCTCCCGGCTGCTCGTGCGCGACGTCACGCAGCTCGGTCCCGACGCCTCGCGGCTCTCCGTCGTCCCCTCGGGGCACCCCATGGGCTACCAGGACGCGTTCAACGCCTTCGTCGCCGACACCTACGCCGCCATCCGCGGCGAGCACCCCGAGGGACTTCCGACGTTCGACGACGGCGTACGCGCCGCCCAGATCACCGACGCGGTGCTGCGATCGGCCCGCGACGGCGGCTGGGTCGAGGTGGGTGAGCCCGCATGAGCGCTCCCGTCATGACGGCCCCTGTCTTGAGTGCCACCGGGCTGTCCAAGAGCTTCTTCGGCGTCCGCGTCCTCGACGACGTCTCGCTCGAGGTGCGCCCGGGCGAGGTCCACGGCCTCGTGGGCGAGAACGGCGCCGGCAAGAGCACGCTCATGAAGATCCTCGCCGGCGTCTACCAGCCCGACGACGGCGAGATCCGGCTCGCCGGTGAGCACGTCACGTTCGCGCACCCGCTCCACGCGATGCGCGCCGGCGTGGCGACCGTGTTCCAGGAGTTCAACCTCCTCCCCGAGCGGACCGTCGCGCAGAACGTCTTCCTCGGCCGCGAGCCGCGCCGGCGCGGCGTCGTCGACACGCGCGAGATGTCGCGGCGCACGCGCGAGATCCTCGAGGGCCTCGGCGTCGAGTCCGTGCGCCCGCGCGACCGCGTCGGCTCGCTCAGCGTCGCCCAGCAGCAGATCGTCGAGATCGCGAAGGCCCTGAGCTTCGACGCGAAGGTCATCTCGATGGACGAGCCGACGGCGGCGCTCGCGGCGCACGAGGTGGAGCTGCTCTACCGGATCGTGCGGACGCTGACCGAGCGGGGAGTGGCGGTGCTGTACGTCTCGCACCGGCTCAAGGAGGTCTTCGACCTGTGCGAGACCATCACGGTGCTCAAGGACGGTCAGCTCGTCTCGACCGGACCCGCCGCGGATCTCTCGCCCCACGAGCTCGTGCGCCGCATGGTCGGCCGTTCGATCGACACCTACTTCCCCGCTCCGCTCGAGGGCACCGAGCGGGGCGAGGAGCTGCTGCGGGTGCGCGGCGGCGGCAACGCGTGGCTCGACGGCATCGACCTCGACCTGCGCGCGGGCCAGATCACGGCGTTCGCGGGGCTGCAGGGCTCGGGCCGCACGGAGCTCGCCGAGGCGCTCTTCGGCGTGCAGCCCTTCACCCGCGGCACCGTCGAGGTCGCGGGCAAGCGCGTGCGAGTCGGGCACCCGCGGACGGCGGCCCGCCACGGCATCGCCCTCATCACGGAGGACCGCAAGGTCTCGGGGCTCTCGCTCGCCCAGTCGATCCTCGACAACGCGCTGCTCGTCATCCGCGGCGTCTTCCCCCGCCGGACGAGTGCCGTGCGCCGCGAGATCCCCGAGCTCATGGCACGCCTCGAGCTGTCCACGACGCGCCTCGACCGCGAGGTGCAGTTCCTCTCGGGCGGCAACCAGCAGAAGGTCGTGCTCGCGAAGTGGCTCGCCACGCGGCCGCGCATCGTCGTCCTCGACGAACCGACGCGCGGCATCGACGTCGGGGCGAAGGTCGCCGTGTACGAGGTCATCCGCTCGCTCGCTCGGGAAGGGGTCGCCATCGCGATGATCTCCTCGGAGCTGCCCGAGCTGCTCGGCATCGCTGACCGCATCCTCGTGATGCGCGACGGGCGCATCACCGTCGAGCTCTCGCCGCACGCCACGGAGGAAGAGGTGCTGCGGCACGCGGCCGGGGCGGAGGTCGGGGCATGAACCGGTTGCGCGCCCTCGACCCCACGGTCGTCGTCTACCTCGCCCTCGTCGCGAGCCTCGTCATCGGTGCCGTCCTCGTCTCGACGGTGGGCCGTAGCTTCTTCAGCGCGGGCAACATCCGCGACATCCTCACGGGGATGAGCGTGCTGGGGCTCGTCGCGATCGGCCAGACGCTCGTCATCCTGTGCTCCTCGCTCGACCTGTCCGTGCCGACCGTCATCTCCCTGTCGAGCCTGCTCGCCGCCACGACGATGGCCGGCGACCCGGCGCGCATCGTCCCGGCCGTGCTCCTGACGCTCGCCGTCGCCGCCGCGATCGGGCTCTTCAACGGCCTCGTCGTCACGAAGCTCAAGGTCAACGGCTTCATCGCGACGCTCGGCACGGGACTCATCGTCAAGGGCTACCTCGACACCCAGTACAAGGGCACGGCGGGCTCCGTGCCGTGGGAGTTCCAGCTCATCGGTGCGACGGGCCTCGGGCCGGTACCCGTCTCGACGGTCATCATGCTCGTGCTCGCGACGGGCGTCTGGTTCATGCTCACCCGCACGCGCACCGGCCACCAGATGTTCGCCGTCGGCGGCGACCCCTCCGTGGCCCGGCTCAGCGGACTGCGCGTCGCACGGCCCGTCATCGTCGCCCACGTCGGCTGCTCGCTCGCCGCCGCGTGCGCGGGCCTCCTGCTCGCCGCGCGGCTCGGCGTCGGTAGCCCCACCGTCGGTGCGCAGGGCGGCTACGACCTGCTGTCGATCGCCGCCGTCGTGCTCGGCGGGACGCTCCTGCTCGGTGGGCGAGGCTCGGTGTGGGGGACCATCGGCGGCGTCGCGATCTTCGCGGTGCTCGACAACGTCATGAGCGTCATGCAGATCAACCCGTTCCTCAAGGACATCGTGCGCGGCGTCGTCATCGTCGCGGCCGTGGCCGTCTACACGCGGCGCACGATGCACGTGCACCGCCCGCGGTTCGGGCCCGACGCGACGGCACCTTCGGACGGTGCGTCGCTCGGCGACGGCGTGACGCCCGAGGGCCGCGTGTTGCCCGACGACCGCGCGTTGCCCGACGACGTCAGGTTGCCCGACGACGGCCCGCCCGCCACCGGTGCCGTCCCGCCCGGTGAGGAGGTGGCCCGATGAGGCGCTCCCCGCGCGAGATCGCCCTCGACCTCGTCAGCCCGCAGCGGGCCGTCTTCCTGCTGCTCCTCGTGCTGCTCGTCGCGATCGTCGTCATCAACCCGATGTTCGCCGAGCCGGGGCAGTTCATGCGCTTCCTGCAGCGCGTCGCCCCCGTGGCGATCGTCGCGATGGGCCAGTACTTCGTCATCGTCTCGGGCGAGTTCGACCTGTCGATGGGTTCGCTCGTGACCGCCCAGGTGGTGGGGGCCGGGGCGCTCGTCGGCCAGGACGGCTCGCGCACCGTGCCCGTGCTCGTGGCGATGCTCGCCTTCGGCGCGCTCGTCGGCCTCGTCAACGGCCTCGCGACGACGTTCCTGCGGGTCCCGTCGTTCATCGTGACGCTCGGCATGATGCTCGCCCTGCTCGGCGGGGTCCTGTACTGGACGGGCGGGGCGGCGACGGGCAACCCGGCCGACCAGTTCCGCCGGATCGGGCGAGGCGGGTGGCAGGACGTGCCGCTGCTCGACTTCGTGCCGTACTCGGTGGCCCTCCTTGTGGCGCTGCTCGCGCTCGCGCTCTGGTACACGCGACGTCCCGCGGGCCGGCTGCACGTGGCCGTGGGCGACAACGTCGAGACCGCGCGCTACGCCGGCGCCCGCATCTGGTGGGTCAAGACGCGTGCCTTCATGATCTCGAGCCTCTCGGCGACCGTCGCGGGCGTGCTGCTCGTCGGGTACGCGGGCGTGCACCCCTCGGTGGGCCGCGGGTACGAGTTCACGGCGATCACCGCCGTCGTCCTCGGCGGGGTCGTGCTCGGGGGCGGTCGCGGCTGGATCGTCGGTGCCCTGGCGGGCGCCGTCGTCCTCGAAGCCCTCTTCGTGCTCCTCAACTACGCCGGCGTGCCCGCCACGATCCGGCCGTCCGTCCAGGGCGTGATCATCATCGCGGCAGTCGCGTACTCCGCCCTGGACTTCCGGCGCCGCCGCAGCGGCCCGGCCCAAGCTTCCCCCGACGGGGGAGACGTCACCGCACCGATGCAGGGCGGCGACGGAGTTGCTCTCATCCAAGAACCTGCCACGAGCGGGACCCAACCCAAGGAGATGGCCTGATGCGACGACGCACAACCCAGGTCGCGGTGGTGATGGGGGCGGCGGCGCTGCTGCTCACCGCCGCCTGCACGACCGACCCGACCGTCACACCGCCGCCGAGCGAGACGACGTCCCAGGAGCCCACGGACGAGCCGACGGACGACCCGACCGACGAGCCCACGGGCGAGGCGCCCGACAACGAGTGGTTCGACCAGGCGCTCTACGACGAGCAGTACGCACAGCGCTCCGTGACGCCGGAGGGCCCGGCCGACGAGCCGTACCTCCAGCACATCAACGCGGAGTTCGTCGATACCTCGGAGCACGCGTCCGAGGGCGCCAAGAAGGTCTGCTTCGCGAACGCCTCGATCTCGAACCCGTGGCGCCAGACCGGCTGGATCACCATGAACCAGCAGCTCCAGGTGCTCGTGGACGCCGGCGTGATCTCCGAGATGGAGACGCGTGACGCCCAGGACAACGACGACACGCAGATCGCCGACATCGACTACTTCATCTCCGAGGCCGGCTGCGACGTCTTCATCATCTCGCCCAACTCGACCGCGGCGATGACGCCGGCGGTGGAGCGCGCGTGCGACACGGGCAAGCCCGTGATCGTGTTCGACCGCGGTGTGCAGACGGACTGCCCCGTGACGTTCATCCACCCGATCGGCGGCTTCGCCTGGGGCATCGACACCTCGGAGTTCCTCATCGACCACCTCGAGCCCGGCTCGAGGGTCGTGGCGCTGCGCATCCTGCCCGGCGTCGACGTGCTCGAGCAGCGCTGGGCGGCGGCCGAGAAGCTGTTCGCCGAGGCCGGCATCGAGGCGGTGGACCACTTCACGGGGGCCGACCCGGTGAACATCAAGTCGATCATCTCCGACGAGCTCGCCCGCGGCGGTGTCGACGGCATCTGGATGGACGCCGGCGACGGTGCGGTGGCGGCGCTAGAGGCCTTCGAGGACGCCGGTCTCGACTACCCGGTCATCACGGGTGAGGACGAGCTGAGCTTCCTGCGCAAGTGGAAGGACACGGGTGTCACGGCGCTCGGTCCGGTGTACTCCAACTTCCAATGGCGTACCCCGCTCCTCGCGGTGCAGAAGATCTTCGCAGGCGAAGAGGTCCCGAGCGAGTGGGTCCTCCCGCAGGTGCCGATCACGGTCGACGAGCTCGACGAGTACCTCGAGCGCAACGACGGGATGCCCGACGGGCACTACGCGAAGTTCGGCGGGGAGAACCTGCCCGGCTTCCCGGAGATCTGGCAGCAGCGAGTGATGCCCTGATCTCAGGCTGATCTGCGGTGCCGGCGGGGACGCGCCTCACGTCCCCGCCGGCACCGCGGCACGTTCTACCGCGCGGTCTGGCGGCGGCCTCGCGACGGCCTCGCGGCGATCGTCCGGCGATCCGACGTCGGACCGACGGCGCGGGACAGCTGGATAGGGAAGGGTGGTGCGCATGCGACGGGCGATCGGCGTGAACACGTGGGTGTGGGCCTCCCCGCTCGACGACGACGGCGTGGCGCGGCTCGCGCGCAAGGCCGCGGGCATGGGTTTCGAGGTGCTCGAGCTGCCGGTGGAGAACCTCGGCGACTGGGACCCGGGGCGCGCGCGGGGGGTCCTCGACGCCGAGGGGTTGACGGCGTGCGTCGTCGGCGCGATGGCTCCCGGTCGCGATCTCGTGGCGGCCACGCCCGGCGCGGTCGCCGAGACCCAGGACTATCTGCGCGGTTGCATCGATGCCGCCGTCGTCGTCGGCGCCACGCGCGTGTGCGGACCGTTCTACGCCGCGACCGGACGGACGTGGCGCATGACGGCGGACGAGCGCCGCGCCGCCGTCGTCGAGCTGCGCGAGCATCTCGCCCCCGTGCGCGATCATGCCGCGGAGCGCGGTGTGACGCTCGGCATCGAGCCGCTCAACCGGTACGAGACGAGCCTGATCAACACCGTGGACCAGGCGCTCGACGCGCTCGGGCCGCTGCTCGGAGAGGGGCTCGGCCTCGCCCTCGACACCTACCACCTCAACATCGAGGAGAAAGATCCGGTGGCCGCGGTCCGGGCGGCAGGTCGGTGGCTCGCCCACGTGCAGGTGTGCGGTACCGACCGGGGCGCCGTCGGCGACGACCACGGCGACTGGCCCGCGCTGCTCGCCGTGCTCGACGAGGTCGGCTACGCGGGTCCCCTCGTGCTCGAGAGCTTCACGTCCGACAACGCGTCGATCGCCACGGCCGCCTCGATCTGGCGGCCCCTCGCGGCGAGCCAGGACGACCTGGCGCGCCGCTCCATCGAGTTCCTCACCCGGCTTCAGGAGACGTCATGACCAGCTCGGGGCGCCTGCCCGTCACCTTGTTCACCGGCCAGTGGGTCGACCTGCCGCTCGAGGAGGTCGCACGGCTCGCCTCGGGGTGGGGCTACGACGGCCTCGAGATCGCGTGCTCGGGGGAGCACCTCGACGTGTGGCGCGCCGCGGAGGACGACGACTACGTGCGCGAGCGCCTCGAGCTGCTCGACCGCTACGGGCTCAAGCTGTGGGCGATCTCGAACCACCTCACGGGCCAAGCCGTGTGCGACGACCCGATCGACTTCCGCCACCAGCCGATCGTGGGCTCGCGCGTGTGGGGCGACGGGGAGCCGGAGGGGGTGCGGCAGCGCGCGGCGGAGGAGCTTGCGCTGACGGCCCGGGTGGCCCGCAAGCTCGGCGTCGACACCGTCGTGGGGTTCACGGGCTCGAGTATCTGGCACTACGTCGCGATGTTCCCGCCCGTACCCGCCGAGGTGATCGACGCGGGGTACGAGGACTTCGCGCGGCGCTGGAACCCGATCCTCGACGTGTTCGACTCCGAGGGCGTGCGGTTCGCGCACGAGGTGCACCCGGCGCAGCTCGCCTACGACTACTGGACGTCGGTGCGCACCCTCGAGGCACTCGACCACCGCGAGGCCTTCGGCTTCAACTGGGACCCGAGCCACATGATGTGGCAGCAGGTGGATCCCGTCGCCTTCATCTGGGACTTCAAGGACCGGATCTATCACGTGGACTGCAAGGACACGCGGATCCGGCCGCGCGACGGGCGCCACGGCGTGCTCGGCTCGCACCTGCCGTGGGGCGATCCGCGCCGCGGCTGGGACTTCGTCTCGACCGGCCACGGGGACGTGCCGTGGGAGGACGCGTTCCGCTCGCTCGCGGCGATCGGCTACTCCGGACCCATCTCCGTGGAGTGGGAGGACGCCGGGATGGACCGGCTGCACGGCGCGGCCGAGGCGGTCGAGTTCGTGCGCTCCAAGCTCTGGGAGCTGCCGACGGCGCCCTTCGACGCGGCGTTCTCGAACCAGGACTGAGACGTCCTGGCTGGTCACGGCTACCCCATGGGGGTATGTGGGCCGTAGGTCCTCCGGTGGGCCGACGGCGGGCTGTTTGCATGGATGGCATGAGACGAGTCCGAGTCGCCGCCACGGCCGCCATGGCCGCCGCCCTGCTAGCCCTTGCCGGATGCACAGCCGGCGGTGGGCCGTCGTCGGACACCGCTCCTGTCTCCGACGACCCGCTGCTCGTCGAGCACGGCCTCGACGGCCTCACGGGCAAGGAGATCGTCGACCGACTGGACCGGCTCACCGGGATCGAGCGGCCTGCGGACATCAGGGCGTCGATCCGGGTCGACGAGCTGCTCGTGTCCGACGGCGAGAGCGAAGTGAGCGTCCCCCTGCCGACCGACGAGTTCTACCTCGCGATCGCCCCCTTCGTCGACACGACCCACGAGTGCTTCTACCACTCGCTCACGACGTGCCAGGGCGAGCTCGTCGAGGTGCCGCTCGACGTGCTCGTCACGACCTCGGACGGCGAGGTGCTCGTCGACGAGCAGGTCACGACGTTCGGCAACGGGTTCACCGGGATGTGGCTCCCGCGCGAGATCACCGGCACGATCGAGCTCGCCTACGACGGCCGCACCGCGACGTACCCGTTCGCGACCGACGCCGAGGCTCCTACGTGTGTCACTGACGTCCGCCTCACCTAGGGTGGATGGACGGGCATCGTCCGGTGCCCGAAGGTGTGGTGCCCGAAGGCGTGGTGCCTTTGGGCATGGCGCCTTCAGGGGTGGTGCCCGACGGCGTAGGGACGTGCGATGGACGACGACGTGATCCGCAGGGTTCTGACCGAGCTCGGTGACACGTGGGCCGTGGTGGGGCTCTCCCAGAACCGGTCGCGAGCGGCGTACCGGGTCGCTCAGGTGCTCCAGGCCCACGGCAAGCGGATCGTGCCCGTGCACCCGCGCGCCGAGGAGGTGCACGGCGAGACCGGCTATCGGACGCTCGCCGAGATCCCGTTCGACGTCGACGTGGTGGACGTCTTCGTCAACTCCTCGATCGCGGGGGGCATCGCGGACCAGGCGGTCGACGCCGGCGCGAAGGCCGTGTGGTTCCAGCTGGGAGTCGTGGACGAGGACGCCGCCGCGCGCGTGCGGGCCGCGGGGCTCGACATGGTCATGGACCGCTGTCCCGCGATCGAGCTGCCGCGGCTCGGCGGCTGAGTCACCCTCGCTCGAGGAGCTCGCGCAGGGTGTGCCGGGCGACCGCGGAGATGCCGGGGTTGCTCACGCGGTAGTACGGCAGGGCGTTGATCGCGAAGTAGAAGGCCCAGCCGCGACCCCGTTCCCACGTGGCGTCGTCGACGGCGAGGCGCTCGCGGTAGACCTCGCGGGCGGCCGGCGGGAAGACGGTCCACGCGGCGATGAGCTCGCACGCCGGTTCGCCGATCCCGAGGCCACCCCAGTCGAGGACGGCGGCGAGCCGGCCCTCGCGCAGCAGCAGGTTGGACGCCATGAGATCGCCGTGGAGCCACACGTCGGGGCCGTCCCAGTCCGAGGCTTCGAGCGCGCGGTCCCAGGCCGCGGAGACGGCGCCGGTGTCGACGTCCTCCTCCCCGACGTCGACCTGGTGGGCGAGTCTCGTGAGCGACGCGCGGACCTGGACGTCGCTCTCGTGCAGCGGGCGCCCGCGGCCGGCCCGTGGGGCGCCGGTGGTGTCGATCGCTTGGAGCTGGCGCACGAAGTCGGCGAGGTCGTGGGCGAGCTGGGTGGACTGGTCGAGCCGGGTGGGCTGGGCGAGTCGGCTGGTGCTTTGGCGATCGGTGGCGTGGCTCGCCGTGGTGCGACTCTCGGTGGTCCGGCCTTCGGTGGTGCGGCCTTTGGGCGTCGTGGGCGTCGTGGGCGTCTTGGGCGTCGCGGGCGTCCTGGTGCCGGCGCCGATCGTGGGGTGCTCGCCCTCGATCCAGCCATAGACGCCCCACGGCCACGGGAAGTCCCGTGTGGGTTCGCCGACGGCGTGCACGCGCGGGATGTCGACCGGCAGGTGAGGGGCGAGGCGAGATAGCCATGTCGCGTCGCGTGCTGGTTCGTCGGCACCCCACGCGACAAGCGGGAGTCGGACCACGAGATCGTCGCCGAGGCGGAACAGGGTGTGGACCGTGCCGTCGGACTCCACCTCGCGGAGCGGGAGATCGGCCCAGCGGGGAAGCTGCGCGACGAGGAGGCGGCGGACGAGTTCGGCGTCGGCCCTGAGCTCGCCGTCGTGCATCGTGGGTCTGGTCATCGGATCCAGTGCAGCAGCAAGGCTGCGTGCGGTCCAGATGATTCGTGCCTGGCTACCGCGTCTCGCCGCGCGTCACTTGCCGCCAGTTAGAGCGTTGTCGCAGGTTAAGGGTGCCTTCGGCGGGATACGGGCGTCGTCGTGGTCGTCCGGTTCGTCCCGTTGTCAGTGGGTCTATGTACGTTTGTGCGAGCAGGTTGACGGCAGGCGATTCGGACTGGTGATCGGAGGTGACCGGAGTGCTCAAGGACGATGACGGGCGGGGCGAGGACGGTCGCCTCGAGGGTCTGGGTCGCTCGCAGGACCTGCCGTTCGCCGCTGACGGTCGCCTCGAGGGCGGCCCCGAGGAGCTCGGTCGCTCCCAGCGCACGCCGTTCGCCGACGACGGCGACCCGAGGCACGGTGCGCGCGATGAGGCAGTTCCTGTCCTGGGTGGGTCGCCGGCTCGCACGCGTTCGGTGCTCGAGGTGCTGGGGGATCTCGAGGTCTTGGTCGAGGAGCTCACCGCGGTCGATCCTGGGGAGCTGGGTGGGTTCGCGGCGGCGGAGGCTGTGGTGCGGGTGCATCGGGCGGGGGATCGGCTCAAGGCGCAGCAGGTCGGCTGGTTGGGCCGGGTGGAGGCGGACGCGGCGTGGGCGGGCACGGGGGCGCGGTCGTTTGCGACGTGGGTGGAGCGGACCTTGGATGTGCCGCATGTCGAGGCGCGGCGTCTGGGCCGGTTGGCGACGGTGTTTCGTGACGTGCTGCCCGCCACGGCAGCCGCAGCACGGGCGGGGCGGGTGAGCACGGCGAAGGGGTCGTTGATCGCCCAGGCGGCCACCACCGCGGAGCGGGTGATCGCCCTGCGCGAGGCCGCCCCCGACGACGAGCCCGACGGGCACCACGAGCACGACGAGCACCACGGACAGGACGGGCACGACGAGCCCGGTGGCGAGCAGCCCGGCGAGGCCAGCGGCCCTGACGCCGCTGGCACCCCCGCCGGTGATCGGTTCGTGGGGTGCACCGGGGAGGAAGTGCTGTTGACGTTGGCGTCCGGGTACGGGGTGCGCCAGTTCGCGAAGATCACCCGCCGGTTTGCCCACGTGGCCGACCCCGATGCTGATGAGCGGGGGTATCGGGCGGCTCTGGCGCGGGAGTTCTTCGATCTGGCTGCTACCACGGGTGGGTATCACGTGTCGGGGTTCTTGACCCGTGATCACGGGCAGGCGGTCA